>JABAHQ010003847.1_pt1 | contig 12152 bp, 15 predicted proteins | sample 7062091 | NCBI WGS metagenome assembly JABAHQ01 (sample SAMN14534359, study PRJNA622989) | marine sediment metagenome | biome: marine biome [ENVO:00000428]; feature: marine pelagic biome [ENVO:01000023]; material: deep marine sediment [ENVO:00002113] | place: India: Gulf of Kutch | collected...
CCATGTAATTGAAGCAGATATCCAAATAGGTTGGTATACCTCAGGCCTATCGTCTAACCAATAATATGTCGTACCACATAATGCGTAGGCGATTAATGCTACCATCAGTATTTTCTGGTTAGTCTTAAAACCAGTTAGTTGTGATTTTTCTTCTACTTGTGGAGGGTTTTCTTTCATTTCCCTTGTTGCGATATCAATAGCTTGTAGGACAGATTTTAACTTAAGAGGAATTATCTCCTTTATAGAGTCATCAGTGACAACTGTATCATGTACCAAGCTATCTATTAATGGCCGTGCCAGAGAAGCTTTTACCGGAGTCACAAGATCTACCCAATATGACGATAACCTGGTTGTTAGAAATGGAATTTGGATTATAAACAGGCTCTTGTTGATATAAGCAGAATAAATTCGCATTAGCTCTTCATAGGTTATTTTGTCAGGACCTCCAATTTCATAGATTTTTCCAGAGGTCTCATTATGTTCCATACATCCCACAAGGTATTCAATTACATCATCTACTGCTATTGGCTGAGCGAGCGATTTTACCCAAGAGGGGCAAATCATGATTCGTAACCGTTCAACCAAATATCGTAACATTGCATATGAGCCTCCTCTGGCACCAATGATTAATGATGCGCGTAGTTCAGTCACAGGTATGTTTGAGCTAGCAAGTATTTCTCCAACTTTTTTTCTACTCTGCATATGAGGAGACAGTTCCAAACTGTCATTCACCAACCCACCAAGATAGATTATCCTTCGAACCCCTGCCTTGAATGCAGCATTAACGAAATTTTGTGCTTGGATTTTTTCTCTACTAGCAAAGTCTTTCCATCTTCCAGTTCCACCTTCCATTGAATGAAGGAGGNNACTTCCAGTTCCACCTTCCATTGAATGAAGTAGGTAATATGCAACTTTTACGTTATTTAGCGCATATTCTAGCTGTTTTACATCAAAGGCATCTGCCTGCACATATTTGACATTGTGGCTATCTTCTAGCCTTTTCCTTGTCATAGCCTTGATTTTGTATCCCTTTTTTGTCAAAGATTCAACTAATTTAGCACCAATAAATCCTGTAGAACCGGTTACTAGAATATTATATTCTGAGAGTTCATTTCTGAATTTTGTTATAGCCTCTTGAGTCATTTTAGATCATAATTGAACATACGGTATCAGGGTTTCTCAAATACTATCCCGTATTGAAATTTTGACATGGGCTATATTTAAACAGAAAACAAGAATCTTTCTAGTGCTAATGCAAAAACTTAGCACTATTAATTAGAATTGGCATTAGTTAAATAATAATAAAAAATTACAAAATCAGTAAATGGTTTATTTACGTGCAAAACAGATAAGAGGAAAAAACTATCTTTATTTGGTTCAAAGCAAGTGGGATCCTAAAAGAAATACTGCCAAACAAGAGATAATAAAATATCTTGGAAATGCATCAAAAGTATTAAGAAAAGACATACCAATGGAATACCGAAATGATCCCAAGGTACTATCTTTACTAGCAGCCTACTCACCAACAGATGTAAAAAAGAGAGAAGAAGCGATTAAGAAAGCTAGGAAAGAATTGTATAGGTTGATGACTGAAGGAGACGCAGAAAGAACGTTAGGATTTTACAACCACTATACAAATTATTCATTATCATCATTAGCTAGTTTTTTTGAGGATGTGTTAAAACCAGTNNAAAACCAGTAATGTACAAGATAGGAAATGATTGGGAATCAAAAAAAATCAGTATTGCAACAGAACATGTAGCTAGTAACATAGCAACATCTCTTGTCAAGACAATCTTTGATAAAATTAAGAAACCGCCTAACAAAAAGAAAACCATTCTAATTTGTGTTCCAATTGGAGAAGAACATCATTTGGCATGTGACATACTTGAAGTATATCTTTCTAGCAAAGGGTTCAAGGTATTCAACTTGTCAGCTTCTGTTCCAACTGTCTCAATTATTGATTTTATACAAGAACACAAACCAAGCGTTGTCCTTGTATCAGTTACGTTAAATGATAACATAAAGGCAGGACAAAGGTTGGTAAATAACATTCATCAATCTTACAAAAATATTTCCTTGTACGCAGGTGGACTTGCATTTCAAAATAATGACATTCCAAAATTTAATGGCGTTATTTTGAAAGATGAAGAGTTGGAGCGATTACCAAAAATTTTTAGTAAAGTATAATTTCCTCAAGTTAACGTCGACATTATAATTATTTCAGTTATTCAAACATTATTTTTATTATTGCTAGGCACTATAGTGTTTAAATTACGTGTTGTTAAACTCATTACGTCATATCGTACAATCATTTTTTTAATATTCAGAAAATATGCCTGCCAGTGTTTCTGCTCTGGATAACCTGAAATCTACCTCCTTCCAGTTCACCACATTCCACCAAGCTTCGATATATTCAGGTCTTCGATTTTGATATTTGAGATAATAGGCATGTTCCCATACATCAAGACCTAGTAAAGGAACCAAATGTTCAGTAATAGGGCTAGTTTGGTTTGGCATTGTGATAAATTCTACCTTTTGATTCTCTGGGTTGTATACCAACCACCCCCAACCGCTGCCTTGAATTGCTGCGGTTTTGTCCGAAAATTCTTTCTTAAACTTAGCAAAGTTTCCAAACGAAGAATTTATTTCATCTTCTACCTTCCCTTCTGGTTTTCCACCTCCGTCAGGACTCATGTTCTTCCAAAACAGATCATGGTTGTAAAAACCACCACCATGAAAGTTTACAGCATCTCGAAGTTCAGGCCTAATTTGATCCAAGTTTACAAGCAGTTCCACTATCCCCTTCTTGCGGTTCTCTTTTGCCATCAGTTTGTTGTCAATTGTGTTGTTCAACCCGTCAGTGTAAGACTGGTGGTGTTTTGAATGATGTATTTCCATCGTTTTAGCATCAATGTATGGCTCTAAGGCATCATAAGAATAAGGCAGTTTCGGCAAGTCAAAAGTTCCCATAACATATGTTGGGAATAATAATAATTAACCTATTTGGTTAATCTGGGATTCAATCATCAAGTCTATTTTTTAATATTCTTCTATTAACTACGATATGTTATTATCACCGTTTTAGAAATATTGGTAACAACGTTAATCGACGCAGAAATTATTACTATATCAAATCCTTCCATATGCCTTGAAATTCATCACCAGGAACAACTGAAACAATTCTGATTTTTCCCAATAATTCCTTTCCATCAACAATATCATAATAATTGTATATGCCTTCTTTCTCTGGAACTATTACTATAGTATCTTGATCACCTGGTTCAAGTACATTTGTTTTGACATCAAAAGACTCAATGTAGAGCTGGTGAGGGAGTTCACCCTCATTGATTATTGTTAGAACATATGCAAAAGATGTCCTAGATATCAAAGTAGGGTTTGGTCCACCCTTTACTCCTTTGAGACCATATAGTTCAGCCTTGTCGTTTTCATCTTCTTGGATTATCACTGTTTGTTCTACTCTTTCTGGCCAAAATATTTCCACACCTCGTACATTTCCCTGGCCCACAAATCCAATCAATACAGCCAAGGATGCGATACCTCCTATTATTCCAATTATTACAACGTACTTTCCCTTCAATAGATCAAACAACCCTCTTCCTTTTTTCTCATAAACTTATAATCAGTCATCATCGTCTTGCTCTTTATCAAAACAATCCTTGCACAAAACGGGTTTATCAGTAGAATATACTAGCTCTATTTCATTTTCTTTGGCGCCGCATTTAAAACATTCATCAACTCTGGTCATGATTCTAACCAGAATGCCGCCTGCAGCTATTAAAATCTAAACATTGTTTTCATGATGTGATATTACAATTGCAACTGCAATCAAACATTCCATCTTTTTCCAAGCATTGATCATGCTTGTTATGAACACACTTGTCACAACCAATCATATTCAAACCACCTTAGTTTTTTGTAATATTTTGAATTAATTCAGTTCATAACGCCCTGAAAACCAATAAGCAAATTTTTTACAGTAAATAAGATTTAGTTATGTTGAGATTATGCCCAATAAGATGCTCAAAATGATAAAGATCCCTATAGTAAAGGGCAGATATCGCTTTGCTATTGTTTTTTCATGGTACTGTCTTGGGCTTATTCCTTTTACAAAAAATACAATCATCGTACCAAGCACTAAACCGATAACGTTAGCAGCAGTCAAAACAAATGCCTTTGAGAAGATATCCCAGTCCTGAATACCCGCCCCAATTCCAGTAACCACTGTAGGAGGCACCAATGCAGCTGCTATGGCCACACCAACCAACAAGCCTGGGATATTTGACGACATCGCAATTCCTCCAGCAATTCCCAACGCAATTGCAAGTGCAATAAAAAGTGGAGATATCTCGGTTCTAAGCAGTATTTCATTAGTAATAGGTAACTCAAGAAATTGTTGAAGCACGATTGTTACTATTACGCCAGTTACAAATGATGCTACAAGTAAGATAAATCCTGAAAATGCCGCTTGGACTATTTTTTGGGGCCTTCCAACTGCTACATTGAAAGAAAATGCAGTAATTGGGCCCAAGAGAGGTGCCAAGAGCATAGCACCAATAATCAGTGCGCCATTATCTGTGAACAAACCTACCAAAGCTGCACCAGATGCAATGACGATTAACGCCAAAAGGTCCTTCCTAAACTCTACTGNNGAAATTCTTCAGTAGTTTTTCCCTTCTTCTTTGGTTTTAATTCCTCATCTAATTTTTCTAAATATGTAGAGACAGTAGACTCTAAAGAATAACTCACAAGATAGATTTCTTTTTGCCTTGTATCTAGGATATCGCTTAGTTCATCGATAATATCTCTAGAAATATCGTTTGGAACAACTGAGATGAATTTTATTAGTTTCTCTTCTCCGGCTATTACAACTTCGAAGGTGAATGGCACTTTGTATTTTTTAAAAACATATTCTATGCTCTTGGATTGTTGATCAAAGGTAGTAAGTTCAATTTTTCGCATATCTTAGGTTCATGAAGAATATATCAAGTAATTAAAAGATTCATTTGTTGTCTGTGATTTACTCGAGATGATAGGGATCATGGATAGCGCTAACTACAAACTAAAACTTTTTTGTTCCTTACTGTATAAGCAAGTAGATTGGATTTTTGCAAATAATTCATTTCCAAAATTAGATAGCAATGTCTTGGTAAGAATCCAGCTTTGAAAAACCATCACATACAGATGTATAAATAAAAACCATGATTATGGAACAATGACCTACGAGCTAGGTCATAGAGTCTAATTTTTTCCTGCGTATGGTTATTCCATCTACATTCACGAAATCCTTGCCTTCTTCAAACAAGTGCCACTTTTTATCGTGAGGTAGCAATCTGTTTAACTCATTGAGTTTCGCGTTGGTAGGATAAGTATTGGTCAAGGCCNNAAGGCCCCCCATCGCATTTTTGGAATTCTAGGCATAAGTTCATTGAGATGTTTTACAACCTCGTTATTTCTAGAAGTTGGAAAATCCTTTGCCTCAGAATCAATATTTTTGTCATATCTCTTCTTTTTGTTATAGTAATCCTTCATCTTTTTTCACTCTATCAAGCCCATTTCCTTTACTAACCTAGATAAATCTTGGCCAAAAATTTGATAGTAATAGGTAAAAAAATACGGGTGCAACTTACCCGTAATCAGAACAGAAATTTTTGTATGTCATTTGATCCCATCACAGTACATCTATTACTGATAAGTTAGGCCTACAGGAGAACATCCTCCTTGTTGTAATTGCTCAGCAATTATACAAACATTAGTNNTTCAAACATGTTTATTTTTTATAAAATATGCATCACCTTGAAGTCTGATTTAGTTAGTCCAGCACCAACTATAGATGATTGCAAGCACAGACTTCTTCAAGCCGTCTTATGCAGATTCTGAAGTTGATTCTCCTCCATCACAAGGGGGATCAAAACTTGTCATCACCTAACTTTGGTCAGGTTACAAGCACCAGATGTATAAATAACACTTCTTTATTTTTATCAATCCCAATATCAGAATCACCAAATTCATTTTTGGCAAATCAAAATATTCAAGGTATGGGATATTTCCCATACCAAGAGTCTAGGCAGAAGCCGTTGTGCTTAGAGAGGCACTATGGACATCCGATGGGAATGGTCTAATTTAGTAACGTCATACTTGCATAAATTATATTGTGTGTTCAAAAAATATGAACATACAGCAATTATTTGTTAAAATGAAAAAATGCATTAACAAGAATTACCAATTAATTTCAACTTGGAATAAGAAATAGGACCATACTAAACCATGGAAATTTATATTTGTTCGATTTGTTATTAGCGTTTGCCTGAAGACATACCAGATGAAAATGAAAAAAGAGCAACAAAAGATACCTCAGACACTCGAGATTTTGATAGCGATTATGAACAGGAAAGAGATTATAACGGATATGAGAATGATGGTAATACTGATGATAGCCATAACCCAGACTATTACTATTCAAAAGGAAAACCTTCAAGACCTTTTGGTGATGAACCAGCCATANNGTAGACAAAAGAAAGTTTTAGGGATATTTTTAGGCTTAAGTTTGCTCACTGCTTTTTCTCTTTTTGCCTTTTTCGAAATTATTCCGGACTACAGTAATTCAAGCCCCATCCAGAATAATTTGTCTGAGAACACAGATGAAAACTTGTCACAACAATATGAAGTGGGAGCGCTTGGAAATGATCATGCACATGCAGCATTAGTTATTTTTGTTAATGATGAAAAAATCAATTTTGGCCTTTCCCAGTTTCAGCTTCAAAGTAGTTACATTCACTTTGAGAATCAAAACCCATACCTTATTCATAGACACGCAACTAATGTTCCATTGAAAATGCTTTTTGAATCAATCGGGATGAAGATCACACAGGAATGTATAATTCTGAATTATGATGAATCCAGAGATAGTAATATTACAGATGGAAAGTTTTGTTCTACAGACGAACTAGATAAAAACTTGAGATTTTTTGTTAATGGCAATGAACGTAATTCCAGCATAAATGGATATGTCTTGAANNTCGTATCCTAATAACATTTGGTGCTGACTCTGAAGAAACAATTGTAGAGCAGCTTGATTACTTGAAATCACTCAAAATATATGATATTCCAGATGAGAACAAAGAACAACAAAATTTTGGAAGCAACATATCGGTTTAATTTTTTGAACAGTTCGTAAAGCAGGGTTCATTACGAAAAAGATCTATTCAGTAATCTTGAGCTCAGCTGCTTCAGCCTTGAATCCAATTTTTGAATGCGAACCATCACAGTTTGGTTTGTTGTTTGATGCACCACATCTACACAAAGCAGCTTTGGTTTGACCATCCACATCTACTATGCAAGGCCCATTTTCGGTAGCCTTTATTGTGACTTTTGCCATAACTAGCAATTAATTAGGATTCTCATTAATGTTGTGTTTTATTACTNNATGTACAGAACACTAGCAACGAATTTTACAAATTCAAAGGTTTTTGATGAATTTTTTTAATTTACTATAAATCCTATAATGAGGAAGTTTACTAGGATCCAGATAATGCTGATGAATTCTATCTTGTCCGAATTAGTCCATTCTTTGCAATTAACAAAGTGATAATTTTTAACATGTCGTTCCAAATTTTTTGCAGATACCAACATACCACAGCAGTTCCATTGTCTGTAAATTTCTCTGTTATCATGATTTGAATTCGTCAAATTACTGTGTATGATTTTCTTCATTATTTGTTGAAATTGTCCAAGTTTTTTTATCAAATCACATTCCAGTAGTTTCATGTTTTTCCTCTAGCCACTTTTCCATAGAATTGAAAAAATAATTATTATTAATTATTACCAATACTTACTAATTATTAGTAATAGTAGTTAAATGTTACTTGTTATGACTGAGCTGTAATCCCATGTTTTGTGATAAATTTGGATTAAATTCTGAACATAGGGAGGAAAAAAAATGGAAAAGAATTCGGTAAGCATAGCACTTGATAAAAAACAGCTAGAATGGATAGACAAAGAAATTCAAAAGAGAAGATTTGCTAATAGATCTCATGCAGTTCAATACGCCATACAACGATTAATGAATGAAGAATAATTATTCTCAAAATCCACTTCCTTTGATTTTAGGTCTGAGATTAACGGTTAACCAAAAGTAAATGTAAATATTTCAAATTCAGGATTGTTTACTTTAATTTCTAGCACATGTTGTTCANNGTGTATGTACTCGTCCTTTTGTTCCAACATCCTTTCCAGCATTTTCAGTGTCAATCAGTTTACCATCCAAAAGTATCTGTAAATCTGCTTCACCACTAGTAACGATGTTGACTTCCTTTCCGTTATACGGTAAAACAATAGCGCCCGAATCTGATACTAACTTCATGCTACCTTCTTGATTTGTCCAAGTTCCCTCAAGGTAAAAGTAGTGAAGATTAAAAGATTCAGGAATAGAATATGTCACATTTTGATTTGGTACAAACCCTTCTGCATTGCCTAATTGATTTCGTCCAGACGCAAACTTGTATCCAAAATACAATTCAGGGGTTTTAACCCTGGAATGCTCAAACTCATCTATTTTAACTAGTTCCTCCACAATTACTGCATCCACTCCAAGAGAATCTGCTCTTTCTTTGAGTAGTTGTTGAATTACTTTTTCTGTTTCATCATAAGCTCCTTCTCCAATGTGATCATAACGGATAAAACCTTCATGATCTGCAATGTATTTTCTTGGCCAATATCTATTCTCAAATGAATTCCATATCTCTTTGTCGTTGTCTAAAACAACAGGATAGTTTATGCCGTGTTTTGTTACTGCCAACTTTACATTTTCTACATCTTTTTCAAATTCAAATTCAGGTGAATGAACTCCGATAATCAAAAGACCCTGATCAGAATATTTGTCATCCCACGCCGTGATAAATGGAAGTGTTCTGATACAGTTTATACAGCTGTATGTCCAAATATCATACAAAACTACTTTTCCTTTAATTTTCTCCTTTAGCTCGTCAGCGTCAATATTGACATAACGCGAAATTCCTGTCAGTTCTGGTGCCTTCCTAAATTTGCTTTTATCTATGTTAGAAGTCTTGTCTGATTGTACTACAGTGTCAGAATCGGATGTATCAAGAAAGGAAAGTGAAACACTCAGAGTAACTACTGCCACAATTATTCCCACAGCCAGTGCAAGTGCAGTTTTTTTCTCAGTATTCATGACATCATCCTAACGCGATCAATTCGTTTAGAAGTGGAAAATTCGCAATATATGCAAGCTGGTTTGTCATTACCAAGAAACCTAATACGATTATGAATCCTCCAAGTACTAGTGAATAATACTTGAGATGTTTTGACATTTTTTGAATAATTTTTGTCGCTCTTGAAAATAAAACCCCCATCAAAATAAAGGGAATTCCTAGACCAAGGGAATATGTTAAGAGTAAATGAAATGCTATAGATGGGGTGGTTGCTGCTAATGTTAGTATCGTACCTAATACGGGACCAACGCAGGGAGTCCATCCAGCGGCAAAAGCTAATCCAAACAAAAATGACATTGGATAACTTGCCTTTTCGCGTTTTGGGAAAAATTTTTTTTCAAAGTTGAAAATTCGAATTTTGGAGCTTAGAATCAAAAACACTCCAAATCCGACAATAATGCCACCTCCAATGTAATTAAAAGTAGAAACAAAATTTGTAATACCTGATGACAGGACTCCATTAATGATAATTCCAAGAATTGAAAAGACCAAAGAAAATCCTAAAACAAAGAATACCGAATTTAGAATAACCTTACTCCTTCTTATTGAAACTGAGACTTCTTTTCTATTTGCGCTTATCTCACTAATTGTAGTTCCTGAAATGTAAGCCAAAAAAGCTGGAACCATAGGCAAAATACATGGTGCTACAAATGATCCAAGTCCTGCAAGAGCTGCTATGACAAAAGTAATTTCGGACATAGAAAAAATCTCGCAAATCAATATAATTAAAATTCATCCAAATTTGACCCCAATCTTTTTTGAATTTAAGGCAAAAGATTGGGGCATAAACTGGAAAATTGGTTTAATACATTTTTTTAGAAATTTATTCAATGAACAAATTCATTACTGTGATCATTGCCGTAGCAATTGCTGGTATTGTGATAACATTTGCAAGCCCATTGTTTTACAGCACAGAGATTGACGAGCCTATCCCTACTGGTTCCATGATGGAAGAAGAGAAGATGATGGAAGAAGAGAAGATGGAGATAAAATTCCAAGACTATGAAGGAACCTTTGTAGGTGTAAATGATGGAATCCACAATGCAGAAGGACGGGCAAGGACAATACAATTGGATGATGATGACAGCCAAATACTGCGTTTGGAAAATTTCAAGTCAACCAATGGACCAGATCTTTATGTTTATCTTTCAACAGATAAAGAGGCATCTGATTTTGTCAATTTGGGGAGATTGAAAGCCAACACAGGTAATCAAAACTATGAGATTCCAGAAGGAACTGATCTAGAAAAATACAACAAGGTGCTGATCTGGTGTAAGGCCTTCAGTGTTTTGTTTGGCAGTGCAGAATTGGCTGCCACCCAATAATTTTTTTTAAAAAATGACAGTTAAACAAATCCATGTTCTTGAAAAAAACGTGCGAGAAAAAAATCAAACACGGTTAGGAATTAATGAAAAGTTTATTTTGAAAGGTTTGGCTAGTTTTGCACATAGAATGTTTTTATTATTTTCACTTGGTTTTACATCTGAATTACAGATAACTATAAAGGCTTTTTTTCTGAGTTTTGGGAANNCAAATGGAAACAGGTTTAGATTAATTTTATGGTCAATTATTGGAGGAACTAGAGGAGGGCCAAATAGAGCCAGAATACTTAATCTGCTAATTACAGATTCATTAAATTCTCATCAGATTGCAAAACAGCTTAATTTGGATCATAAAACTATTCGTCATCATCTCAAGATCTTGACAAAAAACTCACTCATAGTAAAATCATCTGAAAAATCGTATGGTACTGCATATATTCTAACTCCAATAATGCAACAAAATGTAGATGTTCTCAAAGAAATCACATCTAAAATGAAAGGAGTTAGCTGACAGATGGCAGAAATGTTTGATTACACTTTTGCGGCAGTGATTTTTGCATTTGTAAACATAGTCTTGTTGGGAATTCTAATCACAACATATACACAAAATCTCCGGATTATTCGATCTTATTTTACAGTGGGCATGGTCTTTGTTGCTGCTATGTTATTGATTCAAAATATTATGATTATAGGTTTTTGGTCAACATTGTACATGGAAAGCTCCTCATTCATGAAAACAATAGATATGATATCTCACTACATGTTTGCCATAAACCTTGCACAAACAATTGGATTGAGTATTTTAGTATGGATAACACGTAGGTAACCCAAATGAAAGAAATGGGAAGTTTGATTACCTACCCAAAAAATGAACGTCTGAAATTAGCTTTAATCCTGTAAAAAGAATTAGATAAAATCGAGTGAAAACTAGCCATCACATCCACCATCAAATGTTAATATGGCTTGCTTGTTTTAGATTCATAATGACTCACAAAATACAATATTTTGAGGCTGAAAAATTACCACAGGGCGTATATCTACAAGANNGAAAAAGGAGAAAAAATAATAGCGGTTCATCCTGTTATGGGAAAATCCATATTGGTTCACTATAAAGAATAGTTCACTTTTTTGTTCAATTTCAAATAATTTATTCAATATTGTTTGGTATCTTGAATCAATAGATAGAAGTTTTCAATCGTGGTCTGTATTACAACATGGAATTTTACCATGTTTACTAGCATATTCTTCTAAGATCTGCCGCTTTCGTTCTTTTGGATTTTCAACAAATGTTCTTTGATAAGTGTGTGTCTTTTGTTTACAAGGATCGTCTTCAAAATCGGTGTTAACATACTTTGTAAATGTACTTTGAAGGTTTTCACTTTCACCTATGTAGAGGGCATTCAAATCTTTATCATACAAAACATACACACCTGGTTTGGCTTTAACAAACTGAGCACTTTCTAACCAAATGAGTACTTTACCATCCAAAAGTTCCATATTAGTAATAATTAGATGCAGCGCTCCTTTTTACTCTTAGCGCTTAAAATAAAACTCTTGGGAACATTCTATGCTGCAGAAT
>JABAHQ010007662.1_pt1 | contig 12152 bp, 14 predicted proteins | sample 7062091 | NCBI WGS metagenome assembly JABAHQ01 (sample SAMN14534359, study PRJNA622989) | marine sediment metagenome | biome: marine biome [ENVO:00000428]; feature: marine pelagic biome [ENVO:01000023]; material: deep marine sediment [ENVO:00002113] | place: India: Gulf of Kutch | collected...
CCCGAGGCGATGAACAGGATGTGGTCGGTCTTCACCGCGCCGTGCTTGGTCGCGACCGTGGTGCCCTCGATCAGCGGCAGGAGGTCGCGCTGCACGCCCTCGCGGCTGACGTCGCCGCCGCTGCGCCCGCCCTCGGAGCGCGCGGTGATCTTGTCGATCTCGTCGACGAAGGCGATGCCGTTCTGCTCGACGTTCTCGATGGCCTCCTGGCGCACGCTGTCCTCGTCGAGGAGATTGTCGGCCTCCTCGCTGACCAGCGTCTCGTAGGAGTCGCGCACTGTCATCTTGCGCTTCTTGGTCTGCTGGCCGAACGCCTTGCCGAGGATGTCGTTGAGGTTGATCATCCCCATCTGCGCGCCGGGCATGCCGGGGATGTCCATCGTGGGCATGCCGCCGCCGCTGTCCGCCACCTCGATCTCGATCTCGCGGTCGTCCAGCTCGCCGTCGCGCAGCTTGCGGCGGAAGCTCTGGCGGGTCGATTCGCCGGCGTTCTCGCCGACGAGCGCGCTGATGACGCGTTCCTCCGCGGCCAGCTCCGCCTTGCCGTGGACGGCGGCGCGCTGGCGCTCGCGCGCCATCTGAAGCGCCGCCTCGACCAGATCGCGCACGATCTGCTCCACGTCGCGGCCGACATAGCCGACCTCGGTGAACTTGGTGGCCTCGACCTTGATGAAGGGCGCGTGGGCGAGCTTGGCCAGCCGGCGCGCGATCTCGGTCTTGCCGACGCCGGTCGGGCCGATCATCAGGATGTTCTTGGGCAGCACCTCCTCGCGCAGCGTCTCGTCGAGCTGCTGGCGGCGCCAGCGGTTGCGCAGCGCGATGGCCACCGCGCGCTTGGCCTCGTCCTGGCCGACGATGAAGCGGTCGAGCTCCGAGACGATCTCGCGCGGGCTGAAGGCGCTGGCCTGCGGCGCGACGAGCTGGGCGCGCGCCTCAGCGGGCTGTGAGGCTTTCGAGGACGATATTGTCATTGGTATAGATGCAGATTCCCGCGGCAATTTTCATGGCTTTGCGGGCGACCTCCTCGGCCGCCATGTCGTCGCGCTCGATGAGCGCCCGCGCCGCGGCCAGCGCGTAGGAGCCGCCCGAGCCGATGCCGATCAGCCCGTCCTCGGGCTCGAGCACGTCGCCGGTGCCGGTCAGGACCAGCGAGACCGAGCCGTCGGCCACCGCCATCATCGCCTCCAGGCGGCGCAGGTAGCGGTCGGTGCGCCAGTCCTTGGCCAGCTCGACGCAGGCGCGCGTGAGCTGGCCCGGATGCGCCTCGAGCTTGCCCTCCAGGCGCTCGAAGAGCGTCAGCGCATCGGCGGTCGCGCCGGCGAAGCCGGCGATCACCCCGCCCTTGCCGAGCTCGCGCACCTTGCGCGCATTGGACTTGATGACGGTGTTGCCGAAGCTCACCTGGCCGTCGCCAGCGATCACCACCTGCTTGTCCTTGCGCACGGAGAGCACCGTGGTCCCGTGCCACTGACTGAAGTCCGGTTCGGCCATGGTCACTCAAATGGGAGAATTGCGGCCCTGGGTCAAGCGGTTCCTCGGACCGGGCGCAGCCCGGCCGGGTCCTGCCGGGCCGGCAAGTGCTGGCCGTGGTCGGCACTTCCTGATAAAAGAGCGCCGCACGTCCCCGGGCCGCCGCTGCCCGGGGCGCCCGTTGGAGCCGCCGCCATGCGCCAGGCCGACCTCGAGCGCACCACGACCGAGACCCGCATCACGGCCCGCGTCAACCTGGACGGGACCGGCGCCTGCGAGGTGAGCACCGGGATCGGGTTCCTGGATCACATGCTCGAGCAGCTGTCGCGCCACAGCCTGATCGACATCACGCTGAGGGCCGAGGGCGACCTGCATATCGACTTCCACCACACCACCGAGGACAGCGGCATCGCGCTCGGCCAGGCGCTCGCCCGGGCGCTCGGCGAGCGCAAGGGAATCCGCCGCTTCGGCGAGGCGCTCTCGGCCATGGACGAGGCGTTGACGCGCGTCGTGCTGGATGCCTCCAACCGGCCGTACCTGGTTTGGAAGGTGGACCTGGTGCGCGACAAGCTGGGCGAGATGGACACCGAGCTGTTCAAGGAGTGGTTCCAGGCCTTCGCCCAGCACGGCGGCCTCACCCTCCACATCGAGACCCTCTATGGCGAGAACTCGCACCACATCGTGGAGTCCTGCTTCAAGGGGCTCGCCCGGGCCCTGCGCCAGGCGGTCGAGATCGACCCGCGCAAGGCCGGCGCGGTTCCCTCCACCAAGGGACGCCTATGACGGCGAACTGCAAGACGACCGCGTGCAGGCGGGCGGCGCGGCGCCGGGGCACGCGCTTGTGTCGGCGCCGTGCCTGATCCGGCCGTCCGGGAGGCCGCATCGCACCATCGGATCGGTTTCCGGGCGTCCGGGTCGAGCCCGCGGGCGAAGGGGGCCATGACCGAACGGCGCCGGGCCGGCGGCGCGCAAACGCGCCTGGACAGGCGCCGGGAAAACGGGGAATGAGCGTCGCCATCATCGATTACGGCTCGGGCAACCTGCGCTCGGCGGCCAAGGCCTTCGAACGCGCCGCCCGCGAGGCCGGCCTGGAGACCCGGGTCCTGGTCACCGCGGCGCCCGAGGACGTGCTGGGCGCCGGGTGGGTGGTGCTGCCCGGGGTCGGCGCCTTCGGCGACTGCCGGCGCGGCCTCGACGCGCTCGCGGGCATGGTCGAGGCCCTCAACGAAGCGGTCATCGGGCGCGGCCGGCCGTTCCTGGGCATCTGCGTGGGCATGCAGCTCATGGCCGGCGTCGGCCGCGAGCACGGGCACCATCCCGGCCTCGGCTGGATCCCCGGCGAGGTGGTGGCGCTCGCGCCCGGCGGCCCGGCGCCCAACGGGCCGCCGCAGGATCGCGCGGCGCCGCGGCGCCTCGCGGCCGATCACCCGTTGTTCGGCAAGACGGTCCCGCACATGGGCTGGAACGCCCTCGAAATCCTCGACGCCGAGCATCCGGTCCTAGCGGGGCTCGGGCGCAGCACCTATGTTTACTTCGTGCACGGCTACCAGTTCCGCCCCGAGAAGCCCGAACACCTGCTTGCCCGCGTCGACTACGGCGGGCCGCTCACGGCGGTGGTCGGCCGCGACAACCTGATCGGCACCCAGTTCCACCCCGAGAAGAGCCAGGCCGCCGGCCTGCGCCTCATCGGCAACTTCCTGAGGTGGCGCCCATGACGGCTGATCCCGATCCGCGGTTCCTGAGCAGCGAGCCGCCCGCCACCACAGTCGAGCGGCTGAGCGAGTTCGCCGGCCCCGACCTGCACGACCTGTGCGACGCGGCCGAGGCGGCGATCCTCGACGGCGGCGGCTTCGGCTGGCTGAGCCCGCCGCCGCGCCATGTCATGGAGACCTACTGGAAGGGCGTCCTCGTGGTGCCCGAGCGCGAGCTCTTCGTCGCCCGCCTCGACGGGGTCATCGCCGGCTCGGCGCAGCTCGTGCGGCCGCCGCGCAACAACGAGGCCCAGGCCTACGTCGGCCAGCTGACGCCCTCCTTCGTCGCGCCGTGGGCGCGCGGCCACGGGCTGGCGCGCGGCCTGACCCTGGCCATCGAGGAGGCGGCGCGCGAGGCCGGCCTGCGCGTGCTCAACCTCGACGTCCGCGAGACGCAGACGGCCGCGATCCGGCTCTACGAATCGCTCGGCTACCGGCGCTGGGGGACCCACCCGCACTACGCCTGGATCAACGATCGCTGGGTCACCGGGTACTACTATCACAAGGACCTGATCGGCAACGGCGCCCGGCCGGAGGAGGCCGCGGGACCCGCCTCCGGCGGCGCCTAGCCCGCCGGCGATGATCCTGTTTCCCGCCATCGACCTGAAGGACGGCGAGGCCGTGCGCCTGCTGCGCGGCGACATGGCGAGCGCCACCGTGTTCAACGACGACCCGGCGGCGCAGGCGCGCGCCTTCGCCGCGGCCGGCTTCGAGTGGCTGCATCTGGTCGACCTGAACGGCGCCTTCGCGGGCCGTCCGCTCAACCGCCCGGCCGTCGAGTCGATCCTCGCGGTGGTCGACGTCCCGATCCAGCTGGGCGGCGGGATCCGCGACATGGCCACGCTCGAGGCCTGGCTCGAGGCCGGCATAACCCGGGTGGTCCTCGGCACCGCGGCGCTCAAGGCTCCGGACCTGGTGCGCCTGGCCTGCCGCCGCTTTCCCGGCCGCGTCGCCGTGGGCATCGACGCGCGCGCCGGCCGCGTCGCGGTCGAGGGCTGGGCCGAGGCGACCGACATCGAGGCGCTGGAGCTGGCGCGGCGCTTCGAGGACGCCGGCGTCGCCGCCATCGTCTACACCGACATCGAGCGCGACGGCGCGCTCGAGGGCGTCAACGTGGGCGCGACGCGGGCGCTCGCCCGCCAGGTCCGGGTGCCGCTCGTCGCCTCCGGCGGCGTCGCCTCGCTCGCCGACATCGAAGCCCTGCTCGCCATCGCCGCCGACGGCGTGGAGGGCGTCATCATCGGCCGGGCGCTTTACGACGGGCGCATCGAGCCGCGGCGCGCCCTGGCCCTCGCCGGCGGGGCCGGCGCCAAGGCCGGCGCCAAGGCCGGCGAGGCGTGATCCGTGCTGGCCGCGCGGATCATCCCCTGCCTCGACGTCAAGGACGGCCGCGTCGTCAAGGGCGTCAACTTCGTCGACCTGCGCGATGCCGGCGACCCGGTCGAGCAGGCGCGCGTCTACGACGAGGCCGGCGCCGACGAGCTGTGCTTCCTCGACATCACGGCGAGCCACGAGGACCGCGACATCATCCTCGACGTGGTGCGCCGCACCGCCGAGCAGTGCTTCATGCCGCTCACCGTGGGCGGCGGCGTGCGCACGCTCGAGGACATCCGCAAGCTGCTGCTGGCCGGCGCCGACAAGGTCTCGATCAACACGGCGGCGGTCAAGGACCCGGACTTCGTACGCGCCAGCGCGGAGAGGTTCGGCAGCCAGTGCATCGTGGTCGCGATCGACGCCAAGCGCACGCCCGCCGGCGGCTTCGAGGTCTACACGCACGGCGGGCGCGAGCCGACCGGTCTGGATGCGGTTGCCTGGGCCAGGCGCATGGCCGATCTCGGCGCCGGCGAGATTCTGCTCACCTCGATGGACCGCGACGGCACGCGGGCGGGCTACGACATCGAGCTGACCCGGCGGATCGCCGACGCGGTGAGCATCCCGGTCATCGCCTCGGGCGGGGTCGGCACGCTCGAGCACCTGGTCGAGGGCGTCCGCGACGGCCACGCCACGGCGGTGCTCGCCGCCTCGATCTTCCACTTCGGCGAGCACTCGATCGCCGAGGCCAAGGCCTACATGGCCCGGGCCGGCATCCCGGTGCGCCCGACCTGAGCGGGCGCGCCGGCGGGCTGACACGGCGGCGATTTCCTGTTACCGATGCCCCGGCAACCTCGAGGGCGGGCGGCATGAGCGGCGAGACGCCGAAAAAGGCAGAGATCGACGGGCGCGTCCTGGACGAGCTCTACGCGGTGATCGAAAGCCGGCGCGAGGCGGACCCCGCGGCCTCGTACACCGCGCAGCTCCTGCACGGCGGCCTCGAGGCCATCGCCCGCAAGCTCGGCGAGGAGGCGCTCGAGTCGGTGATCGCGGGCGTGGCCGGCAGGCCCGAGCATGTCGCGGCGGAGAGCGCCGACCTGCTGTATCACCTGCTCGTGCTGTGGGCCGCAAAGGGCGTGAGGCCGGCCGAGGTCTGGAGCGTGCTGGAGGCGCGGCGTGGGGTCTCCGGCCTGGTCGAGAAGGCCGCGCGCGGCAAGGACTGAGGCGTTTTGCGCTAAAGGCGAGTTTGGCAACGAAGAGGGAGGCGGACGGACCATGGCCTACGACGACAGCAACGTCTTCGCCAAGATCCTGCGCGGCGAGATCCCCTGCAACAAGGTCTACGAGGACGACCACGCGCTCGCCTTCCACGACATCAACCCGCAGACCCCCACCCACGTGCTGGTCGTGCCCAAGGGCGCCTACGAATCCTTCGACGACTTTTCGGCCAAGGCCTCGGCGGAGGAGATCGCCGGCTTCGTCCGCGCCGCCGGCCGGATCGCGCGCGATCTCGGGCTGGTGGAGCCGGGCTATCGCGTTCTGTCCAACACCGGACCCGACGCGCACCAGGAGGTGATGCACTTCCACCTGCACCTGTTCGCCGGCACGGACTTGGGCCGCATGATCAAGCCGCCGGACCGGTAGAGTCCGCGCGCAGGCGCGACGACCGCCCCCTGCGGGGCGCTACGACAGCAGGCCGCTCGCGCCGATCCCGTCGAAGACGAACTGAACGGCGAGCGCCGCGAGCAGCACGCCGAGCACCCGCGAGATCACGTGCAGGCCGGTGACGCCGAGCAGCCGCTGCACCTGCGCCGCGACCAGCATGAGAAGGAAGGTGAGGAGCAGGACGCCGAGCAGCACCGCGACCACCAGCGCGGCCTGCAGGCGGTTGCCCTGCGCGTCGGCGACGAGCAGGACGGTGGCGCCGATCGCGCCCGGACCGGCGATAAGCGGCGTCGCCAGGGGGAACACCGAGACATCCTGCCTGGTCGCCGCCTCGGCGTTCTCCTCGCCCGTCGTCGTGATCCCGCCGGAGGGCCGCGCGAAGACCATGTCGATGGCGATCAGGAGCAGCAGGATGCCGCCGGCGGTGCGCAGCGCCGGCAGCGAGATGCCGAGATAGCGCAGCACGGCATCGCCGAACAGGGCGAAGCACAGCAGGATGCCGGTGGCGATCAGCGTGCTCCTGAGCGCGATCACCCGCCGCTCGGCCGGCGTGTTGCGCGGCGTGAGCGCGGCGAAGAGCGCCGCCACGTCGGCCGGGCCGATGGTCGCGAAGAAGGTGGTGAAGGCGACGAGCGCGGTTTCCAGCATGGCGATCTCGGGGGCGGCGCGGCGGCGCGCATGATGGCAAGGCGCGGGCCCTGCGTCCATCGCGCCCCGGTGTCGCGCGGCCGGTGTCGCGCGCCCGGTGTGGCGCGCCCGGTGTGGCGCGTAGGTAATCACGCCATCATGAATTTGCCACGATCCGGGGCTACAAGTTCAGCGCAACGCATTCGAGGGGGACCGGCATGATGTCGAGGACAGACTGGTTGGACGGCGAGCCCGGGCTGGACGAGGTCATGGCCGATCCCATCGTTCACCTCGTGATGCGGCGCGACGGCTTGAGCGCCGACATGGTCCGGGCGGCCGTCGCGGCGGGGGTGGCGCGCCTCGCCGGCGCCGCGGCCGGCCAACCGGCGGAGCCCGTGGACCCGGGCCGGGCGGCCTGAGGCGCCGCGGGCGGGTGCGGGTCACCGGGTTCGCTTCGCCGCCCTCGTCCGGGCGCCGGGGCCGCTTCAGCCTCGGTTGAGCCGCTCGATCTGCCGCTCCAGGCGGCGCCAGAGCCGGTCCGCACCCGCGCTCGGATCGGCCTCGATCTCCGGCAGGGCGACGAAGAGCCGCTCCGACAGCCGGTCGAGGCGCTCCTGCAGGCGTCGGCGCAGGACCTGCTCGCGCTCGAGGAAGCGCTGCTGGCGCGTGAGCTGCGCGAGCAGCCGGTCGCGCTCGCGCTGCAGCTCGAGGATCCGGCATCGGGCATGCTCGACCTCGGCGCTCAGGCGCTCGAGGGCGCCGTTGGTCGAGGGGGCGGTCGCACCTGCGCGGACGGCATCCGCCGCGGCCGCCGATGGCCCCGGCGAGCAATTCAGGACCACCAGGACCCGGCCGCGGCGCCGCAGCGCCCACAAGGTGCCGCGCTTGATGCGGCTGCGCACCGCGTCCTGGGAGATCCCCAGGCGCTCGGCCGCGGCCGCGACGGGAAGCCTCTCCTGGCTGCTCACGGGTCGCCTACTTGGTCGCCTTGGTTAGGCGAATGCTAACAGAAAACGGGCCCGCCGGGGACCCGAATCCGGGCCCGTACGGGTTCGCCCGTAGGGTGCTACGGGGCTGTTAAGCTTGGTTAATTCGGCCCGCGCCCGAGGCTGGGCCGGCTCGCCGCTCGCCCGGCCCCGTTGCGTATCCGGAACGACCGCCCGGTCCGGTCGCCGTCAGGGGTGCGAGCGGCCCCGCTGCGCCCGCTCCCCCGCAAGGTCCGCCGCCTCAAGACCGCCCCGGGGCGATGCGGCGGTAGCTGAGCGCCTCGGCGACGTGGATGCGGCGCACGGCCTGGCTCGCGTCCAGGTCGGCCAGGGTGCGCGCCACGCGCAGGACGCGGTGGTAGCCGCGCGCGGTCAGTTTCATGCGCTCGGCCGCCTCGCCCAGCAAGCGCCGCCCTTGCGCATCGGGCGCGGCCACCTCCTCCAGGAGCCGCCCGTCGGCCTCGGCGTTGCTGCGCGGCGGCGGCTCGGCCTCGAGGCGGGCGTAGCGCGCCGCCTGGCGGGCCCGCGCCGCGGCGACCCGCGCGGCGATCTCGGCCGAGCCCTCGGCCGGCGGCGGCAGGGACAGGTCGCCGGCGTGCACCGCCGGCACCTCGACGTGCAGGTCGATGCGGTCGAACAGCGGGCCGGAGATCTTCGACTGGTACTCGAGCGCGCAGCGCGGCGCCCGCGGGCAGGCCAGCGCCGGGTCGTCGAGGTGGCCGCAGCGGCACGGGTTCATGGCGGCGACGAGCTGCACGCGCGCCGGGTAGGTGACGTGGGCGTTGGCGCGGGCGACCGAGACCCGGCCGGTCTCGAGCGGCTGGCGCAGGGCCTCCAGCGTCGGGCGTGCCAGCTCGGGGAACTCGTCGAGGAACAGGACGCCCAGGTGGGCCAGCGAAATCTCGCCCGGCCGGGCGCGCAGGCCGCCGCCGACCAGCGCCGGCAGCGAGGCCGAGTGGTGCGGGTCGCGGAACGGGCGCCGGCGCAGCAGCCGGCCGCCGGCGAGCTGGCCGGCGACCGAGTGGATCATGCTGACCTCGAGCGCCTCGGCCGGGGTGAGCGGCGGCAGGATGCCGGGCAGGCGCTGGGCGAGCATCGACTTGCCCGCCCCGGGCGGGCCGATCATCAGCAGGTTGTGGCCGCCGGCCGCGGCGACCTCGAGCGCCCGCTTGGCGGTCTCCTGGCCCTTGATGTCGTGCATGTCGAGTGGATGGGACGCCGGCTCGGCCAGCGCCGGCTCGGGCGGCGTGAGCACCTGCGTGCCCTTGAAGTGGTTGACCAGCGCGATGAGCGAGTCGGGCGCCAGCACCTCGATGCCGTCGGCCCAGGCCGCCTCGCCGCCCTGCGCCGCCGGGCAGATCAGGCCGCGCTCGCCCGCGAGCGCGTGGATCGCCGCCGGCAGCACGCCGGCCACCGGGCTGAGCCGGCCGTCGAGGGCGAGCTCGCCCAGCGCCGCGTAGCGGCCGACCTCGTCGCCGGGCAGCACGCCCATGGCGACCAGCAGGCCGAGCGCGATCGGCAGGTCGAAGTGGCTGCCCTCCTTCAGCAGGTCGGCCGGCGCCAGGTTGACGGTGATGCGCTTGGGCGGCAGCGCCAGGCCCAGGGCGCCGAGGGCCGCGCGCACCCGCTCGCGGCTCTCCGCCACCGCCTTGTCGGGCAGCCCGACCACGGTGAAGGCGGGCAGGCCGGCGGCCATCTGCACCTGGACGTCGACGTCGACCACGTCGATGCCCTGGAAGGCGACCGTGTTCACCCGCGCGACCATCGCGGCCTTCCCGTTCCCCTAACCGGCGTGCCGTCGGCGCCCCGCCGCGCCGGCTGCGCTCCTAGGAGAGTATGCCGAGCGCCGCCCGCGATCCAGTGCCGTGAGCGGCGCGGGCGCGAGCCGGGCCCGGCCGGGCTGGTCGTTGGGGGCTCCAAACCCGGCGTCGTCGAGCGCTCCGAACCCGGACACGCATCCCGACCGCCCTTGGCGCGGCCCAGGCGCTAAAGGTATCCTTTGCCAACGACCGCCACTCGGGGTTGACCGCCGGGACGGCCGGCGCGATAGCCTGAGCGGTGCAAGAGGCGCAACAAGGAAACGGATCAAGGTCATGATCGCACGAGTCCTGCTCGCGCTCGCCGCGAGCGCGCTGGTGGCCGGCCCGGCATTGGCGGCCGGTTCCGACACGGTGACGGTGTATCGCGGGGCGCAGAGCGAAACGGTCGCGGTCGATGCCCGGGGCCGGGCGGTCGGGCCGCAGGCCCGGGTCGTGCCCGAGCCGGCCGCCGAGGCGGGCGAGCGGGCGGAGGGGCGCGGCGAGCCCGAGCGGCCGCGCGCCGCGGCCGGCGGCGTCCTGTGGATGCTCGATCGGGCGGGCGACCGGCTGATCGCCTGCCGCCTGCACAAGACCTTCCGCGTCGGCGACCGGGACATCCGCTGCCGGTCCGAGGGCCTGAGGCAGGCGCTCCTGGAGGCCGAAGCGCGGCGCTGAGCCGGCGCGCGCTTCGCACGAAGGCGGACCCCGCTCGCGGCCCGCGGGCGAAGGCGCGCACGCCTGGCGGGACGCGCGCGCCGGCCGGCTCAGGCCGCGTGCACCTCGGCGTGGCGTCTCTCGATCACGTCCCACAGGTCGGATTCCAGCGACACGTTATCGAAGCGGTCGATCTCCTGGATGCCGGTGGGCGAGGTGACGTTGATCTCGGTCAGGCGCTCGCCGATCACGTCGATGCCGACGAAGATCAGGCCGCGCTCGGCGAGCGTCGGGCCGATCGCCTCGCAGATCTCCAGGTCGCGGGGGCTCAGGTCCGCCTTGAACGCCTTGGCGCCCACGTGCAGGTTGGCGCGCGCCTCGCCCGCGGCCGGAATCCGGTTGATCGCCCCGGCCGCTCGCCCGTCGACCAGGATGATGCGCTTGTCGCCCTGGCGCACCTCGGGCAGGTAGCGCTGCACGATGATCGGCTCGCGGTAGAGGCTGGTGAACAGCTCGAGCAGCGCGTTCAGGTTCTCGTCGTCCGGCTCGATGTGGAACACGCCGGCGCCGCCGTTGCCGAACAGCGGCTTGATGATGATGTCTTTGTGCTCCTCGCGGAACGCCCAGATCTCGTCGTGGTCGCAGGAGATGAGCGTCGCCGGCATGAGGTCGGCGAACTGCGTGACGAAGAGCTTCTCCGGCGCGTTGCGCACGTGCACCGGATCGTTGACGACGAGGGTTTGCGGGTGGACGTGCTCCAGCAGGTGCGTCGCCGTGATGTAGGACATGTCGAACGGCGGGTCCTGGCGCATGAGCACGATATCGAGCGTGGCCAGGTCGATCACCTCCGGCGCGCCGTAGCGCGCCGGCGCCTGCGGCTCGCGCACCGGCTCGAAGGGCCGGGCGCGGGCGTAGACCCGGGTGTCGCGCAGCGACAGGTGCTGCGGCAGGTAGTGGTACAGGGCGTGACCGCGCCGCTTCGCCTCGAGCGCCAGCGCGAAGGTGCTGTCGGCGTCGATGTCGACGCTCTCGATGGGGTCCATCTGGATGGCGACGGCGAGGCTCATGACGGGCTCGCTCTTCCTGCGGAGGCTTTGGCTCTTGTGTCCCCGGCGCCGCGACGTCGCGGGCGCGACGCCGTATGCACAATTATGCACAATATACAATATAGGGACTCGGTGGCGCCGCGGCCTTCGGATAATGCGCGGGGTCCCGAGGCGGGTTCGCCGCCGCCGGTCGGGCCGGGCCCCGAGCGCCGGAGGCGCGCGGCCTCGCGGCCCAGCGCGGGCCGGTTACCCGCTCATCGCGGCACGGGGGCCGAGGCGCGGGCCCGTCACGACCGCCTCGCCGGATCGTCCTTCAGGCGCACGTAGTTGACCACGCGGCGCACGTAGGGGATGTCCCTGGCGTGGGCGATGGCGCGCTCGAGCTCGGCCTGGCTCTGCGCCACGCCGATCAGGTAGATCGTCCGGTTGACCGTCTCGATGGAATAGTTGATCGAGACCACCGCACGGTCGGCGAGGAGCCGCGCCGCGAGCTTGGCCGAGATCCACTCGTCGCGAGCGCCGTCGACGAGCGAGCTTGTGTCGTTCACCTCGATCTCGTTGATGACCTCGCGCACGCCGCTTGCCTGCCAGGCCAGGCGCACCGCGTCGAGACGGGCCTGCGGGTCGGGCACCTTGCCGGTGAGCAGCACCCGGCCCTCCTGCACCTGCAGGTTGACCTTTCGGTACAGCGACATGCTGTCCTGCAGCCAGAGGTGGTTGATCTGCAGGCGGATCTCGGTGTCGCGCATGGCGCCCTGGAAGCCGCGCTCCTCGGCCGCGGTGACGCCGGCGGCGGCGCCCGCGCCGACCGCGACGCCGGCCGGCGTGCAGGCGCCGAGCCCG
>JABAHQ010013762.1_pt2 | contig 12149 bp, 12 predicted proteins | sample 7062091 | NCBI WGS metagenome assembly JABAHQ01 (sample SAMN14534359, study PRJNA622989) | marine sediment metagenome | biome: marine biome [ENVO:00000428]; feature: marine pelagic biome [ENVO:01000023]; material: deep marine sediment [ENVO:00002113] | place: India: Gulf of Kutch | collected...
CTGTTGGTAAGTGTAATGGAAAAGCCCCTGAACACGGTACTTCTGCTCGATGTGCTCAATAGCGCTCAGCAGGCTTTCTTCATCCTTGATCTGCCGTTTGCCCCGCGACCTGGCTGGCGTTAGGTTTTTCAGCGCCGCTTCGGCTTTATCCAGACGACGGTGCAAGCCATCTTGCCTCGTTTGGGTGTAACTGTAAGAACGAACGACCAGTAGCCGTTCTTGCCAGACAATGGTCTGCTCATTGACCACACTTTCCCGAGAACGGCTGACTTCAAAGCCATAAGCAATGGCCAATTCCGGATCAGGCTCGCGACCGTCTTCCGGCATATCCTGGGGCAAGGAGATGTTTGTCGCCCCTTCTTCCTTCGCCTGCCACTCCTTGAGCAATTCGTCTAGCCGTTCCGGCTCATCCTTGCGCCACGCCAAGGGCGTCAGATAATGATCACCGCCCACAACGATTTCGCCCCGGGTCTCGATAGCGCTCATTTTGCTGTCTCCGACCACCAGCAGCCCCTCTTCCTTGATGATCTCCTTCACTCGATGGTAGCTGGGGACATACCAGGGATCATCGGCCAGATTCCCCGGCTCAATATCGACGGCCAGCGGCAATCCGAGCGGGTCCAGACTGGCTAACATCAGCTTGAATTGCGTCTCATACAATCCGTTCTTGGCTTTGCCGACCTTGAACAAGGTGTGTTCCGCCGGATTGTGCCCCACCGTGCCCACGGTCGCGTCCAGACGCACCACCTCTGTTTTCAAACGGTACACCCGGAGCAAGATTGCACCCAGCTGCGCTTCAATAGCGTGCCACACCGCTGGCTTCGACAATTCTTTCAGGCATAGCGCCAGACGATCATCGCTGAAATCGAGCGCCTTCACCTCTTGCCCGCTCAAACGACGCAAGGTAACCTCATGCTTCGCTACCCAATCTTGCACCGGCTCCATACAGTGATTTTGTTGGCTCAGAATATGCATCAGCCAGATCGTTATTACCCAGCCGTGCGTCAACCCTTGCCAGTTCCCGTGCGGCGTGATGACGGCGTCCAGCATGACCTGTATGCCCATTTGCTGTAAAAGCCCGAACAATACGGGTAGGTCATCTACCCGTTCAATATACGGTTCAATTTGTCTCTTGCCTTCCATAACGAGAGGTATAACAGAATTCAGCTTTATTGCCAAAATTTAAGCGAACGTTGAGTTATTACTTAATCTTAAGGAGATTTCACCATGAAAAAGCTTGCAATAGTGTCTGTTTTAGTGTTGTTGATGGCGATTACGGCTATACCCGTAGCGGCGGATGCCGATGACGATGCCTGTTGGGGCCAGGCTACGGCCGTCTTTGCCCAAATGGGTGAAATGGGTGAGCATGCCAGTCAGGAGCCGACCCCCAGGATGGGCTTGCGCAACCTGGCTCGCGCTCTGGCCGACGCAGGCATCATTGCTGACGACAGTATGCAATCGTTGGGTGCCTTTGTGGCCGATGCCCTGGGCTTATCCATCGATGCCTGTATGGATTAAGATAGATCAAGCAATCCAACCGCCGGGCACGCTAAGGATTGAACATTAAATAGCTTATCCACTTTCCCGCTATTATGGCCGGGGGGTTGTGTACGTTAAATAATCCTTAGCCTAAAACTGCTCTGATCGTCTTAAATAGCAGTAAGTCATACCAAAAACAAGCGCCCTACCGCTCATCAGCAGATGGTCAAAATGAGGGGAGGGCGCTTGTTCCTATTTTATGACTGTCTAAAACAGGTCCCGCATGGAGGGCAGGTTGAGGAATGAAGCCGGACTGGACAGCGTCGAGTTCCGGGAGGGCTTCGGTGAGATGACGTATTCAGCGGCGCACTTCAGGAAAGCAGTGCCGCCAACTTTGGCACCGTGGGCATCAACTTCCGCGCCCGCAAGGCGCGTGACGAAGCGGAATGGCAAGCGGCTCTGGCGGCCCTAAATTGCGAAATCGAGGTCGCGCATCGGCGAACTGCGGTGAGTACTGTGTACTGCGTGCTGCGTAGGGGCTGCTAGTTATGCAGCACGTAATTACGCATTACGCAGTACGTAATTACGCAGTACGCCTGCGGATGATTATTTCTCCTCCTTGGCGGCGTATGAATGCCCCCTATAGATCGCTCTGACCTCTACCGCCGACTTCGCCTCACGCAAAGCGTTAATGCGGGTTTCTTCTTCCTTCAGCAAGGCGCGGACATTGGTCAGCACTGCCTCCAGCTTATCGGCCGGGAACTTGCAGGCCCCGTTTTCGTCCATGTGGATAATCTCGCCCGGCGCAACGTCCATGCCCCCCACCGTGACCGGCACATTGACCGCATGGACGGTCTGAGCCCCGTGCCCGGCGGTGACACCGCTCAGCATATATTGAAATTTCATGGGCCGAATTGCGTCAATGTCTCTTGATGGCCCATTGGAGATAGCCCCCACACACCCCACCGCGATCATAGCCGCGGTCATATTCTCTCCGGACAGCCCCACCTTGGCCGCGAGTTCCGGGGGAAATTTTTGCTGGATGACCAGGATGGTGGGTTTCGGCGAGGCATCCAGAGCATCAACCACATCCATGAAAGATAAGCGGGCATAGTTGGGGTCTGGCAAACCATAGACACAGGTGACCGCATAACCAACCGTGCGACCCAATTCAGGATAGATACATTTGATCGTTTGGTCGGTGTACCAGTTCTCCGTCCAGGGATTGTACAGCCCCAGGCAGAGGGGGTTATTGGGGTAAGTCGCGACAACATTGGTGATGGAGGGGGTATCAAAGTTTTTCAGTTCCTCCAACATTTCTTGGGTAATTGAGTTTGGCATGGGTTGCCTCCTGGTGAGATGAGAATGAGAGAAATAAGAGAATGGTTATTAGAGATTAGAGATTGGGAGGGTCTCCAGCCAGTTGAGTTCCGCTTCGCTAAACAGTGGTCCGGACACTTCGCTCAGGCCATCAGGAACATACTCTGAGCTGACTTCTCGGACTTTTTTCTCCTGTTTCGATTTACTGTAACGTTGAGTTCTCAGACTGCTGGCGAATGCATTTAACTGACGAGCTAGATTGGTCAATTGAGAGGCATAGTCTTGCCCCTGACCAGATGACATAAGGTCTCGTGCTACCGCTCGGTTGAGCCAATATTTAGTCTCGAAAACGCTGCCTCGGGCGTAGTATAGGAATTGAAGTTTCTCGCCATAGTGAAAACGCCCAAAAGATTCAGCGATATTCGCCCCAATCGAGTCTGCCGCACGCGCTAGTTGTCCAGCGACAACTTCCCGCTCAAATGGACCCCAGCGCACAACTTGTCGCCAAATGCCATCTGCCACAGCCTCAGCGGCCTGCAACACCCTCAAGTCCTCGAAAGACGTCGCCAAATCTCTAATCTCCAATCTCTAATCTCTGACATTGTAAAACAAACATTGGGAAATATCAAAAGAGCCTCAAATTTGTCTTCATCGATAAGAAAGATTGCCAAAATCCCCCAAGTCACCTAAACTCCCCATCTAAAAACCATCATCCCCAAGGAGGCTTCTATGAAAATCAGCGGCGTACGCACCAAACTCTACCAATTCGACATGACCCGCCCCCTGGGCGATGCTAATAATCCGGCCGGTTGGCAGCGCACCACCAACATGGCCGTCTTCATCGACACCGACGAGGGGATTACGGGTGTCACGCTTGGCTCGACCAGCGCCCGAGGCTATATCCACGCCTTTGTGGACGATTTGCTGGTCGGGCGTGACCCAAGGGGGGTGCGCGGCCTGTGGCAGCGCATGGTAGACCGGGTCTTCAAAGGCAACAACCGCGGCCAGGTCAACGATGCCCTGTCGACTATTGATGTGGCCCTATGGGATTTGAAGGCCAAGGCCAACGGCGAGCCCCTTTGGAAGACCCTGGGAGCCTGCACCCGGCGGGTTAAAGCTTACGCCAGCGGCCTCGATATGCCCCTCTCCGATGAGGAACTGCGGGCCTTTTACCAGGATATGGCCGCCAAGGGGATCGCCGCCGGCAAGCTCAAGGTCGGCCTGGACCCGGAGGCCGATTTGCGCCGCCTGGGGATTATGCGGGAGGCCCTGGCTACCTCCGGCAAGAAACCGGCCTTGATGGTGGATGCCAACGAATACTGGTCGCCCAAGCAGGCCATCCGCCACATCCGTACTTTCGAGGAGCATTTTGACCTTTTCTGGGCCGAAGAACCAGCCCGCCGCTGGGACTATCGCGGCTTGCGCAAAGTCTCGCAGAGCATCCGCGCTGCCGTGGCCACGGGCGAAAACCTGGACCATGTCAGCGAGTTTATGCCCCTGGTAGCTAATGAGGCCGTTGATGTGATCCAAATTGGGCGTGGCTGTTCAGGCATCACCGGCGGCCTGCAGGTGGCGGACCTGGCCTACGCCTTTGAAATCCCTGTTTCAGTCATGAACTGCCCCGGCAGTTTCATGGCCCATTTTGCTGCCGCCCTGCCCAATCATATTTGGATGGAGGTTTTCAATGCCGGTCGGACGTCCGGCATGAAAGTGGATACACGGATTGAGGACGGCTGGATTGTCCTGGGCGATGAACCCGGTCTGGGCATCACCTTTGATGAGGAGAAACTGGCTGAGTTGGCGGTGGAAGAAACATTTGCCATGGCTACGTCTCTGCCCGCAGGCCGCCGCCGTGGGGCTGGTTTGTACGAGGTTGGGCCCGATGAGCCGGCGGAAATAGCGGAGGAATGAAGCAGTACCTCAGACAACGAATTAAAATGCAGCGGAGACTCCATGAGCTGAAGGGTGAAAATTCGTAGTAACGACTTCAGTCGTTTCCGATTGTCGAAGATCCTAGGAACGGAGTGGATAGGGCGGGTTTGAGAGACCCAGTAGCTCCAAAATTGAGGAGCCAGCACGCCCACGTGCCGTGCCGAACTCCTCGAAAATTGGATTCACTGAGACTCCTGAACGACTGAAATCGTCACTACAAACTCTTATTGTCGAGGAGGAACTTCTACCATGAAAGGTGTTGTATTCTTAGGCGACCGGAAAGCCGAAGTGAGGGAATTTCCCGACCCGAAACCCGGTCCGGGTGAAGTCGTCGTCCGGCTGAAAGCCGGCGGGCTGTGCGGCAGCGATCTGCACCGCTATCGCCGCCCCGCGGCTGAAGTGGGGGGCGACGAGACTATTCCGGGGCATGAACCTTGTGGCGTAGTAGATAGCGTCGGCCCTGGGGTGACCAATGTCCGGGTTGGCGACCGGGTTTCTGTCTACCACTATCGGGGCTGTGGCTATTGCCAGCAATGCCTGGCCGGTAACCTCATGTGGTGTCCCGACCGCAGAGGGTACGGCGTCGCCGTCCACGGTTCCAACGCCGATCTGATCTTAACCGACGCCCGTAACTGCTGCCACTTGCCGTCCGAGTTGAGCTTTGCCGTTGGGGCCATGATGGCTTGCAACGCCGGTACCGCCTTCTCGGCCACTAACAAACTCCACCTCTCCGGCAGGGATACCATCGTCGTTTTTGGTCAAGGGCCGGTCGGACTGGCGGGCACGATTTTTGCCAAAGCCATGGGCGGCCGGGTGATCGGCGTCGAACCGATTGCCGAGCGCCGCCGGTTGGCCCTGGACCTGGGCGCGGATGAAGTGATTGATCCAAGCGAAGTGGATCCGGTCGCCGCCATCCGGGAACTGACCCATGGCGAGGGAGCGGATGGCGCCTTTGAAACCTCGGGTAGCGCCGCCGGTCAAAACGGGGCGGTGGATTGTCTCCGATTAGGCGGCCGGGTCGTCTTTGTGGGGCTGGGCAACCGGGATAAATCCTTGAATCCGGCCCAATTCATTAACCGCCAGTTGACCTTGATGGGCTCCTTCGTTTTGCCCATTCATATGTACTGGGACATGGCCCGATTCATTGTGGACCGCAAGCTGCCCCTGGAAGCGATGATCACCCATCGCTTTTCGATTGAGGCAGCGCCCGAAGCGTTTGAACTTTTTGATCGGGGTCAGACGGGGAAAGTGATTCTGACATGGGTATGAGGCCGCAATAAAATAATGCTTTCGTTTTAGATGATTGCTCCCTCATCTGGGTTCCGCCAGCAGATACTCGTAAGTTGTTCGTTCCTGGCCAGCTTGCCAGCGCCAATAGATGTACTGGGCCACCATCAACGGCCCCAACACCACCATCACGGGGAAGGAAGCCTGCCATAAGTCCAAAAGGGGCAGCAGCATTACCCCCACGATGGCGACTACAGCCAGCGTCAGGGCGGTCAAACCGGCCCACCGTCCATACCCCTTGCGCATCACCAGCGGAAAAACCGTGGCCAACAGCAAATCGCCCAAACCAATCGTCCCAGATTGCCCATTCGCCAGCGGCCAGGCGACCAGCGGTGCGAAGGGTAACCCGTCCAGTTGGCTGAATAAATTGTCCATCAGCGGCAGGATCGCGGTGAACACGTAGTCATAGACAATCAGTGCCCCACCCAAAATAGCTGCATCCCGAGCACTCATGCCACTTTGTGCCCATAAGTTGGTGATCCCAACCACAGCGATGACTTGCACCACATTGTTGATAGCAAAGAATTCGGCGCTATTCGCCCCAAACTGCTTGAGCATGGCCACATTGCCAATCCCCAGCCCCAACAGCAAGATCCAGATTAGCCAGCGTCGAGATAAGATCGGTTCAAAACAAAAGTAGATGACGCTTAATGAGGCCAGGCCCAGCAAACCGGCCACCAGCCAGGTAGGCAGGGCCAGATAGAGATAGGGGATGAGCAGAATCCCGCCCATCATCACGGCCACGTCCCATAAATTAAAAACGCCTATTGGTGGCCGCTTTATCGGATAACGGCGAAAATAAAACCAGCCGAGCAGCATAGCCAGCAAACTATGAACCAGGATAACCAGGAAGACCGTGGTCATAAGAACCTTCTTCGTAAATAAGTGGTTGTAGTAACGACTTCAGTCGTTGATGGCCTCGATCCCGAAGCCGAAAACGACTAAAGTCGTCACTACGAATTTTCATCCCTGGTGGTGAGCCTTGACTCATGAGGGCCTCCTTACTATAAAACCGGCATCGGGACTTCGTCCCTTTGAATAACGAAGTTGCTCTCACTACGAGGGAGGGATAAAGCAGGCGGTCCAAAACTGTTTTCGTGCAGGTCGCCTCGCAGCGGGATAGGGTGGCTGAGTTGGACTGGGTCGGTGGTCAGGTATAACGCTCGTAGCGGTACGCCGTGGGCCTCAAGACTGGCTTCGATCTGTTGGCGGATGGCGGTGTTACCTCGCGGCACGGCGATCTCGACGGCGACACCGTTCTCCGCCGCCCAAAAGCCGCATCGGGCCGGGAGTGGCAGATCGTCGATGGCCTCCAGTACGTCGCGGGGGCAGGTCCAGCCATGGGCGTGGCGCACCGAGACGCGCTTCTTGCCCAGCAGGTTGCTGGTCGCCGGGAATTGCTTAAGGGAACATGTACAGGGTGCGGTTAACACCCGCACCAGATCTTCGCTGTCATAGCGCAGCATCACCGTCGACTCCCGATAGGGTGCAAAGGGGGTCAGGACCAACGAGCCGATCTCGCCGGGTTGGGCCGCCTGGACGGTGTCGGGGTTGATCACTTCCACCAGCCCGCTAGTGGGTTCAAAATGGAGGTGCCCCTGTTCACACACCTGCCCATTGATGGGCCAGGCCTCAGTGATGCCATAGCTCTCGTGAATCTGGACCTCGCCAAATAAGGCCCGGCAGCGATGTTTGACCCCGGCAGTCACAATTTCGCCGCCGATGTGGATGTGCTCCAGGCCAAAATCGTCGGGCTGATAGCCCAGCCGCAAGCCTGTTTCGACCAGCTTGCCCAGATAGGACGGATAGGTCAACAATACACTGGCGTGAGCCTTTTTGCCGTTAATGTCGTGGATTTCGGCGAGTTGGGCCAGAGCCTGCTCAGGCTTGATGATGCCGGTTTGGTAGACCAAAGCCCCAACCCGTTGGCAGGCGCCCATAAAAACGGTATTGCCCAGCATGGCCCGGGCGCTGGTGCTGATCTGCACAATGTCCTGAGTGGTGAGGGTGTTTTGCAGCAGGTAGGTCAACGCGCCCAGGGCAATGTAGACGTCCATCTCGTGGCGGGTGAAGACCATGCCGGTCGGTTTGCCGGTGGTGCCGGTGGTGGTGGTCCGCAGGGTGGGATTTTGGCTCCGGCGGATAAAGGTATCTGAGTGATCCCGCACCATGGTTTTGGTAGTCAGGGGCAGACGTTCAATGTCGTCCCAGGTCAGCCGTTTGGGGTCTAACCCCAACCGGCCAAACAATTGGGCGTAATGCGTTGTTTCCCGGGCGCCCCGTATAGCCTGGGTCCGAAAGCGGCGGAGCTGGATCTCCTGGCGACTTTTTTCGTCCAGCACAGGCCCAGCGATCAGTTCATTGGCCTCGGCGGTGAGCGGGCCAAACTCTTGGCGGGTGGCGATGAGCGCGTCAATCAAGCGATTGAGCGAAGGCAGATGAAAGGGCCGGGCCAGGAGGACAGAGGTGGCAAAACGGAGTTGGGCGTAGGTTGTCTCAAACATACATTCCCCCACTTGTATAAGCTGAAGGTGTGGGTACAGCACCACACCTTCAGCTATCATTCAATAGATTATTTTTTGGGAATTAGTTGAGTGTTATACGAAAACCTATCGTCGCCAGCACCGACAGGGCATAACGAGCATAGTTGAGCGTTAACTTGACCATGATATGTCCCCTTTCATTATGTTGGTTCTGAGCGGATGGATTGCTTGATTCCTCCTAATCCATACAAGCCTCAATGGTTAGGCCCAGTTCGTTGGCAACAAATGCACCCAACGCCGCCATGCTGTCGTCTTCAATAACGCCCGCTTCTGCCAGAGCGCGGGCCAGATTGCGCAAGCCTAATCTCGGGGTCGGCTGCTGGCTGGCGTGCTCACCCATTTCACCCGTTTGCGCAAAGACCGCTGTGGCCTGCCCCCAACAGGCATCAGAACTCACATCTCCCGAGTCATCTGCCGAAATGGGGATAGCAGTTACTGCGATTAAGAGCACCATAACAAGCATTACAAACTTTTTCATTTTGAAATCTCCTTATTGATACGTTTTTTGTGAATAGAATTGACAATCTTCATGTGCCGGGCCCGACAACTGGATTGCCTTCCGAAATATTTCTCATTTACTATATCCGCTAAACGCTCCACAAACGCTCCCCAATGCGCTCCACAAAATGCGCCAGAAGATTTTTTTGTTGGTTCTTTGAGAATTGCTTCTACTTACTTTCGTGGCATAATAGGCCGCGTAGCTCCTCAGAGAATAGCCTTGAAATGCAAAGGAGACCACCATGAAGATCACCGATGTCCAGGCCTGCGTGATCGGGCGACCCGAACCTCACAGCGGTGGTAGTGTCTGGACCTTCGTCCGTATCTACACCGATGAAGGCCTTGTCGGCACCGGCGAGTGCAACTCGGCCGGACCAGCGGCTTCAGGCTTTGCCACCAAGGAAGCCATTCTAACCCTGAAGCCGCGCCTGATAGGCCAGGACCCAATGAACGTCGGGCCGCTGTACGAGATGCTGCGTCGCAGCGGACGCTACGGCGGCACCTCCAACGCGCCCATCATCTTTGCCATTACCGGCATTGAAAATGCCCTCTATGATATTGTCGGCAAGGCTTTAGGCGTACCTGTTTACCAACTGCTGGGTGGTAAATATCGCGATAAAATTCGGCTCTATGCTGATTGTCACGCGGGCGAAGATGAGTCACCGCAGGCGTATGCTGAAAAAGCAATTGAGGCGGTTGAAGACGGCTACAGCGCGGTCAAGTTTGACGTGGACCATACCGGCGTAGGCAAACTTGACCGATTCAACTGGACGGTCGGGGCCAAAGAAATGAGTCACATCATCAACCTGGTGCAGGCCGTGCGCGAGGCCATCGGCTATGAGATTGACCTGGCCATCGATTGTCACGGCCAGTTTGACCTGCCCTCAGCCATCACCTTCACCAAAGCGGTCGAAAACCTGCGTTTGCTCTGGGTTGAAGAGCCAGTACCGGCTGAGAATATCGATGCCTTGGCTCAAGTCAAAGCCGCAACCAGTACCGTCATTTGTACTGGCGAGAATCAATACACGCGCTTTGAATTTCTGGAACTACTCCAGCGGCAAGCCTGCGATATTATTATGCCCGATTTGGCCAAAGCAGGCGGCATTATGGAAGCGAAACGCATTGCTGAAATTGCGGATGCCTTCTATGTGCCAATAGCGCCACATAATGTATCTTCCCCTCTTGGAATGGCTGCCGCCTGCCAGGTGATGGCCTCTGTTCCGAATTTCTTGCTTTTGGAGTTTCACGGTCGGGATATTACTTGGTGGGAAGATTTATGCGATGGTGATAAGCCCTTTATCGAAAACGGCTGGATGCAGGTTCCTAATAAACCCGGCATTGGCGTTGAGCTCAATGATGAGGTGGCTAAATCGCTGCTCTGGAATGGCGATACCTATTTCGATTAAACCAAACTCTAATAATTGGCCAATGTGAAACAGACTACGTAATTACGGAGTGCGTATTGCGTATTGTGACCACCCCATTACGCAATACGTTTCACGTTTCACGCCCTGTCAAACGGAAGACGAATCAAATTTACAATCAACCCTCTTAATTACAGAAAGTGAGGCAAACACCATGGAATATCGTCCTTTTGGTCGCACCGGCTTAGAGGTCTCGGCTATTGGTTTTGGCTGTTGGGAATTAGGCGGAAATTACGGTTATTTCGACGAGAACGAAGTCATTGCGGCTGTACATCGCGCCCTCGATCTAGGCATTAATTGCTTTGACACCGCCGAGGGCTACGGTTTTGGCAAATCGGAGGAGCTGCTGGCCAGGGCGCTTGGCCCCCGGCGCAAAGATATCATCCTGGTCACCAAATTTGGCATCCTGTATGAAGGCCGGGAAAAGGGGCGGGACAGCCGCCGTTCGATGGCCTTGGCCGCCATCGAGCGCAGCCTCAAATTTCTCAAGACTGACTACATTGACGTCTACCTGGTCCACTGGCCTGACGTGAATACACCCTTTGAAGAAACCATGCTAGCCCTGGAAGAAATCGTCCAATCCGGCAAGGTCCGCTTCGTCGGGGTATCCAACTTTCGGCCAGAGCAGGTGCAGGCTTGCATGGCCGCCCGGCGAGTGGATGTGGGACAGTACGGCTATCACATGTTCGACCGGCGCATGGAGAAAGAGATCTTCTCCTACTGCGGGGAACACGGCATCGGCATGATGGCCTATGGCTCCCTGGCTCACGGCTTATTGACCGGGGCCTTCACCCCAGAAACGACTTTTGCGGAAAATGACTGGCGTTCGAAAGGGGGAGCCTTTGGCCTGAAGCTCTTCGCCCCGGAAAACTTCGCCACCAACCTGGCCGTGGTCGAGGACCTCAAACCGATCGCGGCGCGGCACGGCAAGTCAATGGCCGACCTGGCTTTGCGCTGGGTGCTGTCGAATCCCGTCGTCAGTGTAGCCTTAGTTGGGTTTCGCCGTCCAGAGGAGGTTGAAGCTAACATGGGCGCCATCGGCTGGTCGCTTGACCAGGAGACGCTCGCCGAGATAGATGCTGTTTTTGAAAAGCACGGGGTGGATGTTGCGCCGCCGGTTTGGGTAGAGTGACAGCCCGGCCAACAGCCAGGGTGAGGGCGCTAACGATGGTTGAGGCTGGCGAGGCATAAATGCACTATAGTTGGTACGATTTCGTTGGCAATATCGGCGTGGCCACCATTGTCATCACCTACTTGTTGCTGCAACTCAATAAGATCGATAGTGCCGGATTAGCCTATTCTTTGCTCAATGGCCTGGGGGCAAGCCTGGTGATTGTATCCTTGTTGTTCGAGTTTAATATTTCGGCTTTTGCCATTGAATTTTTCTGGCTCCTCATCAGTGTGGTAGGGATTGCCCGGTATTATGTGAAGAAAAGACAGGGTAAAGTTCACAGTGACCGGATCGGGGATGCGCCCCCCTAGCCCCCCAGAGGGGGAATCAGGTGTCTTTGCTCCTCCCTGTGGGGGGTTGGGGGGCCTGCGGGATGCGCCCCCCTGGCCCCCCAAAGGGGGGAATTAGGCGCATTTACTCCCCCCTGTGGGGGGTCGGGGGGGCCGCTCTTACAAAAATCGCTCCACGCGTAGTGGTGCCAGATCAACAGTAGGC
>JABAHQ010010113.1_pt1 | contig 12148 bp, 10 predicted proteins | sample 7062091 | NCBI WGS metagenome assembly JABAHQ01 (sample SAMN14534359, study PRJNA622989) | marine sediment metagenome | biome: marine biome [ENVO:00000428]; feature: marine pelagic biome [ENVO:01000023]; material: deep marine sediment [ENVO:00002113] | place: India: Gulf of Kutch | collected...
AAACAATGCCCGGCAAAGTTTATACTAATGTAATTAAGCTTCCTGCCGGGGAACATGATGTAACATTTAATTATTATTCGCCGACAGGTAAATTACTGTATTCCGAGGCGCGTAATGTAAATATAGATGAGCAGGAACGGCTGGAACCAATCGCATCAATTTACTCTAACTAAGTGAAATTTATATATATGAGAATAGACAGCATAAGCCATAAACTGTTTTTGTTAGCAAGTCTCAGCATGCTGGTATTTACCTATGGCTGTTCAGCAACAGCGGAAGCCCAAAGCCAGGGATTGCCTGCCTGGGTGGATAACCCATCAGATCATTATAGTGAGAATCAGTTTTTGTTGGCAGTTGGTTCTTCTCCTACCAGAGAGGGGGCCCGCACTCAGGCACAATCTAACTTGGCCCAAATATTTGTGTCTGAGGTCGAGGTTGATGAGTCATACGTTAATGAATTTCAAGAAATTACAGATTCTGAGGAAGGGGTAACAACACGCGAGAATACAAATTTAGTTACCCGATCAGAGGTTACCTCGGACCAACAGATGAGGAATGTAGAAATAAAAGAAATGCACCATGCTGCAGACGGTACGTTCTACGCTCTTGCAGCAATGGATCGGATGGAAACCGCTCAGTTGTATAGCAGAGAGATCGAGGATAACCACGACAAGATTAATTCCTTTCGTGAAAATGCCGGACAGACGAATAGCAAATTAGATCGATTAATCTATTTGAAACAAGCTTTAGCCACGGCACGAGTAAATGAAATGTTAATAAATCAGCGGGCTATTCTCTCTGGTCAGGGAGCACGGGGGGATGTAGCCTTGTCGGAAATTACCCAAGAGTATAGAGAGGCAAAAAAAGCTTGTACTGTAAGGTTAGTAGAGGATGGTGAGGTGCCCGGAGAAGTCCGATCTGATATTACCAGAAAGTTGCAACAGGAAGGCTTCGAGGTGGATAATAATGTGTCTGATCCGGTGATTGAGATGAATATTAATCTTGTAATGGAGCCGGTTGACCTAAATCGTCCAAAGTATGAGTTTATCCAATGGGCGTTACAGATTGAGGCACAAAATAAGGAGAATGGGCAATGGTTTAGTACCTATATGGCTGAGGGCCGGGAAGGGAGTATGAATGAAAAGTATGCGCGCCAAAGAGCGGTGCAGGCTGTTCAGGAAAAATTATCGTCAGAATTCGGGGGTTTTATTAATAACGAATTACTATCTGTACAATAGATAGAATTAGTAGAGTTACTGGTCAAACAAATGTTATTTGCTGTTAAAATTTTTTAAACTAATATTCCATAAAATCGAATCATTCTTTTTAATAAGTTCATCAATATGGACTACTTTAATCATCATCAAATATAAACAGGGATCATTATGAAAATACGTATACTACTCACTTTTTTAATAGCTGGATTTTTAGTTGTGGGTTGTAGCAGTTCAGAGTCGGCTACAGATAATGCAGGCAGTGATTTGCCAAGCTGGTACACTAATCCACCCAGTAGCGATAGCGAATATATCTATGCGATCGGAGAGGGAACATCTTCTCGCAGAAGCATGGCCAGAAAGCAAGCGTTGCAGAACGGACGGGCGGCTCTTACTCTTAAGCTTGAGTCTGAAGTAAGTGCTATGCAGAAAAACTTTGCTGAAGAGACAACGTCAGGGGCAAATAGTAATTACAGCGAAGTATTCACTGATGTATCAAAATCAGTTGGGCAACAGACATTACGTGGTGTAGATGTCGACAGGAGTAAGTTTTATCAGCGTGATAATAATACCAAGCATGAGGTGCTGATGCTGGTGCGTTTGCCTGTTGGTGAAGCTGCAAATGCCTTGAACGATGCACTTGAAAACACACTTTCCAAAGATGAAGAGCTTTATACGAAGTTCAAGGCCTCAAAAGGATTTGAGGAAATGAAAAAGTCGATTGAAGAGATGAAAAATGGCAGTATGCCCTCTGAACAATAGTTTAGGGTCGTAATTGCCATTAAGATATTAAAATATCTCGATCCTATTTTCCGGGATCGGGATATTTCTTTTTTATAAAGGGAGATAATAATATTGCCAACTGTGTTAGGCGGTGGTAATTTCAATGTTTGGGGAGAGGATAAAATATGTTTAGGCAAAAAGGACTTTATCGATTAGGAAGATATCTCACTGGGATTTTTATTACAGTATGTTGTTTGGGTAGCTCGTTTGCTTGGGCACAGGATGATTTTGAAAGTTATAAACAACAGTATCAAGAGGGATATCAGAAGTATTTGGAAAATATTGAAAATGGCGTAGCAAGTTCTGAGCAGGAGTATGAGCAATATAGAGAGGCATTTGAAAAAGAATACCAAGCATTTAAAAAAGAAATGCAAGAAAAGTGGGGTGATTTTAAGGAGCGCTCCAAAAAGCAGTGGGTTGAATATAAGGACAATGGCAACCTGCGGATATCAACGGATTTTGAAAAAGGAAGTGGTCAGGTTGAAGTAATTGCTGAGAGCAAAGAAGAAGCTGCAAAGGTGAGGGAAGAAATGCCACAAAAAATTTCTGAGGCTTTGACATTGAAGGGAACAAGAGAAGGCTTTGAAACAGAAAGTGTACCCAACAAAGAGATTACTGATGAGCCGGTTTTGGCAGGCCAACTAAACAAACCCGAAAATCAGTCCGTGGATGAATATGCCAAAGAAGTCGCTAATAAAAGTACAAGAACAAAAGAGGTGCAAGGAGGCGATGGTGAGAAGCGCTATGTTGTATATGTAGACTTTCAGCTTTCCGATGATCATTTGCAGAAAAGAGCGAAAAAAGTTGAGGACTTTGTATATAAATTCTCAAGAGAATATGATATCGATCCGGCTCTTGTATTCGCAATAATTCACGTTGAGTCTCACTTTAATCCCACTGCTGCCTCTCATGCCAATGCGTATGGGTTGATGCAGTTGGTTCCGACAACAGGAGGACGTGATGCCTATCGAAGAATTTTTAATGAGGATGGTATTCCTACCAAAGAATTTTTATTCCAGCCGGACAATAATATTCAGATGGGAACAACCTTCATAGATATTATGGAGTCCAATTATTTTGATCGTGCTGAAGATGATTTAACCCGCGAGTATTTGATTATCTGTGCCTACAATACGGGTGCCGGTAATGTGGCAGTGGCTTACACGGGTAGCACTAGTTTGTCGAAGGCATTTTCAAAAATTAACACGATGTCTCCGGAAGAGAACTATACATACTTGCGTAAGAATTTGGAATATGCTGAGGCCAGAAACTATCTTAAAAAGGTGACGAGTCAACGTGATCGATACAGTCAATGGAAGAGAAAAGTTGAAGAAAAATAGGATGCGTTCTCTATTTCGTTTTAGAACGAAGGGTCTTGTTTCTAAATGTCAATCGGCTTTAGGTTATCGTTGTTTCTTTTAGAGTATCCTGCTCATCTGCTTAATTGAAAAAAAGCAATATGATAATCTGTTATGACTGTTTTTAAGAAAAGGACTCTGTTTATGCTGATTAATCTCCCAGTAGTAATTTGATAAAGATTAAATTGTAAGTTGACTGGGTTGTTATTTGATCTATTTTGCATTAATTATATCCCCTGAAATTTGATAAAGCCCTAATCCCAAATTATTGGAAACTATTTTAACAGAAAAAGATAAGCAGTATTGGCAAGAGGGACATCAACATGAAGCTTATAACTTTATGGGGTCCCACTTCACTGATGAAGGGGTATATTTTGCTGTTTGGGCGCCGAATGCTTATAGAGTGAGCGTTGTCGGTGAGTTTAATAATTGGGATGGGCGCCAACATCCTATGGATAAAGATGAAGACACGGGCATTTGGACAATTTTTATTCCCAATATTGAGCATTGGGCTTTGTACAAATATGAGTTAAAAACGGCTGAGGACGCCCCTCCTTTTTTAAAATCAGACCCCTATGCGTATGCTATGGAGGTTCGTCCCAAAACAGCCTCACTGGTATACGATTTGTCGGATTATGAATGGGATGATGGAGACTGGATGGAAAGCCGAGAGCAACGACAATCATTTCAACGTCCCATATCTATATATGAAGTCCACCTCGCTTCTTGGAAAAGAAAAGGCGAAAATAATGATGAATACTTAAGCTACCGGGAGTTAGCGCATGATCTGGTTCCCTATGTAAAAGATTCCGGATTTACGCATATCGAGCTTATGCCTATTGCAGAACATCCCTATGATCCTTCCTGGGGATATCAGATTACAGGTTATTTTGCTCCTACCAGTCGTCTGGGAGATCCTAAGGATTTTATGTACTTCGTAAATGAATGTCATAAACATGGCATTGGGGTGATCATGGATTGGGTGCCCGGTCATTTTCCAAAGGATGAGCAAGGGTTACAAATGTTTGACAGTACCCCCTTGTATGAGTACGAGGATCCTAAAAAAAGAGAACAGAAAGATTGGGGCACGTATATTTTTGATTACGGCAAGGAAGGAGTGCGAAACTTTTTATTATCTAATGCACACTACTGGTGTGATAAATATCATATTGATGGCCTGCGCGTAGATGCAGTAGCTTCGATGCTGTATTTAGATTATTCGAAAGAACCTGGCGAATGGACTCCCAATAAGTATGGAGGTAATGAGCATTTAGAAGCTATTCGGTTTTTGAAAGATTTTAATACAATAATCCATCGCGAATTTCCGGGAATATTAACGTTTGCAGAAGAGTCCACTTCTTGGCCCGGAGTGACAACACCTGTTCATAATGATGGGCTGGGTTTTGATTACAAGTGGAATATGGGATGGATGAATGATACCCTAAAGTATGTTCAAAAAAGTCCGGAAGAACGCGAGACCGACCCTAACAAGATTACTTTTCCGATGATGTATAATCATTCGGAAAATTTTATCCTCCCCTTTTCGCATGATGAGGTTGTTCATCTGAAAAAACCCCTGGTATGGAAAAGTACAGGTACCGAAGAGGAGCAATTTGCTAATCTTCGCCTGCTATTCACCTACCTTTTTGGGCATCCCGGAAAAAAATTAATGTTTATGGGCGACGAATTTGCTGAGACAAGCGAGTGGGCTGAGGATCGGTCACTTCACTGGCATTTGTTGGATCACAAGCGGCACCAAGGGGTTAAAAAACTAGTGGACGATCTAAACCGTATGTATAAGCAGGAAGAATCGCTGCACCAGCTGGATAAAGATTCCAATGGCTTTGAGTGGATAGCCTTGGGCAAAGAACCCCCCTCGGTGTTTTCGTTTTTGAGGAAGGCAAAAAATCCGGCTAATCATCTATTATTTGTATTGAACTTTTCAGATCGAAAGATATCCGACTATTCGGTTGGGCCCTTTAAAGGAGAACAATATCGTATAGTTTTTAATAGTGAGTCGGAATATTACGGAGGGAAAAACAAGGGAGGACATTATGGGCTTGGAGAAGAACAGCACATTTGGATGGAACCTTATTCGGCATTGGTATTGAAGCCCGAGCGAGAGCTGCGGTAATATGTGTTTGTCACTGTTCATTGAGTAGATGTATAGCGACAGGCCCATAAGAATAAAGGGCGTAAAAGATTTTATTAACAGGCTCCATTTTAGTATATTTGTCCGTTTAATTTGTCAAATTTATAATTTCCAATGTCTTTTAAGCTCAATCACCTCCCAAACCGTACTGAGAAACCTCGAGAAAAAGGAATGACGCTTGTTTTAGACAAGGGTCTGAGTGTTAGACAAGTTGAGGATTTTTGCAGTTCTTGCTCCAAATATATTGATATCGTGAAGCTTGGTTGGGGAACCAGTTACGTAACGCAAAACCTCGAAGAAAAGCTGGCTGTATATTCTAATGCCGATATCCCCGTTTATTTTGGGGGGACACTTTTTGAGGCTTACGTATTGCGAGATCAGCTTGATGCTTATATGGAGTTGTTAGATCGATTTAATATTGAACATGCCGAAGTCTCAAATGGTACAATATGGCTCTCCGATAAGCGGAAGGTGGAGATTATTCAGAAGATGAGTAAGCACTTCACCATATTGTCGGAAATAGGTAGTAAAAATCCCAATGATATCATACCTCCCTATAAGTGGGTTAAAATGATTGAGCGCGAGCTCGAAGCCGGGGCTTCAAAGATCATCTGCGAAGCACGAGAAAGTGGAACGGTGGGTGTTTTTCGTCCTAACGGTGAGGTACGATCCGGGCTTATTGATGAAATTGCCGATTCAGTACCTGTAGAGAATTTAATCTTTGAGGCTCCTCAGAAAGAACAGCAGGTTTGGTTTATTCGTAAGTTTGGAAGTAATGTAAACCTTGGCAATATACAGCCTTCAGAAGTAATTCCCGTCGAAACCCTGCGTCTGGGGCTGCGAGGCGATACGCTTTTTGATTTCTATTCACTTGATGATGAAGAGATGAGTCAGCTTTATGCGGATCAGGAAAAGAAAGAATCCGACGAATAAACAATAAATAATCAACGAATCCATTAGTATTTATCTATGAAAGTATTATATGCTGCCGCAGAAATATCTCCCTTTGCCAGAATGACACATACAGCTGATTTACTCCGGTTTTTGCCGGCGTCATTGCAGGATAAGGGATACGAGATTCGTATTTTGTTACCGAAATATGGTACGATTAACGATCGCAGAAATCGATTGCATGAAGTAATTCGTCTGTCTGGCATTGAGATCGAAGTGGGCGAAAAGATAGAAAATATGCGTATAAAAGTGGCTAGCATACCCAATGCCAAGCTACAGGTCTATTTCCTGGATAATGACACTTATTTCAAGCGTAAGGCTATGTTCATGGATCCGGAAACAGATGAGCACTATGATGATAATGACGAACGGATTGTGTTTTATAGTAAAGGTGTTTTGGAAACAGTGGCAAAGTTAGGTTGGGAGCCTGACATTATTCATTGCCACGATTGGGCAGCAGGATTAATTCCATTGCTTGCCAAAGAAAAATATAATGATCTGGATCTGTTTAAGGATACAGAAGTTATTTATAACATCCATCATCCTGAAAACAATGGAGTGTTCAACAAAAAGCTGTTAGATCTGGTTGGTTTGCCCGATTCTGTTGATAAAGACAATCTTATTGAGGGAGAGAACGTTGACTTACGCACCCTCGGTTTAAAATACAGCGATCACATTGTTACTGGCAATCATATAACAGATGAATTAGATGATCTGTTTGAAGAGCTGGGTGTTTCGGCAAGAAAAATTCAGGGATCGCCTGAAGATGTTTCAGATAAGTTTGCCGACTATTACGATGAGATTGCCGGAACTGAAGAAGAAACGGAAGAATCATAAATTAGAGCAGTATCTCGTTGCAAAATTTTATACAAATCTCCTTTCAACAAGCAAGATCATTTCACTTAGTTTTAATTTTAGGTGTCTTGGTAGGATTTAGCGCCTGTGAAAACCCGGGCTCGGTAGGCAGTGAAATTACAGATCCGACCTCCGAAGTGGTTCGAGACACATTAATTATTAACGGATTAAACGCTGTAGATGCTACATCTTATTCCGGTGAGCAGAGTTTCTTTTCGGCCGGTAATTTTAATGACCCGCTATTTGGAAGCCTGACTGCGACAGGTTATTTGAAGCCTAACCTGCCGGCATCCTCTGATACTATGAAAGCAGATGGAGAAATGCTGTTGCAGATTATGTATGATCGGGACCAGGTTTTCGGTAATACCGACGGTACGCAACAGTTTGAATTGTACCAAATCAACCAGTATTGGCGCGATCGTGTGCTGAAAGTTGATGATGAACTTAGTCTTTCGTCTCAAAAAATCGGTGAGTTCTCTGTTGGTCCGGAAGATTCTCTGATGGTCAACTTGTCAGATATTGCTTCAGGATGGGTGGATGAGTATCGCACCTATGCCGAAGATTCCAAAGACGATACGACAGGCTCGGTTGACTCGACCTATAAATATGAGGCGCACGGCTTAGCATTGGTTTCCTCAAATAGCAGTAAAATTCTGCCGCTTTATCGAGATTCAACGCGTTTTTTCATTCAGCATCCCGAGGCAGATACTTTTGATGTTTCCCTAAATAGGTGGGGATATTATTTAGACAGGGGAAGCAGTAATACCATACCTCAGGGGTCAATATCCTTGCACAGTACATATGAAAGTGTACTTAATTTTAAGAGGCTGGGAATTGAAGAGTTGGATATTCAGCCTCCAGGGTTGTCGCGAGCAGAATTGGTGCTTTACGAAAATACTTCTGCTTTGGAACAAAGTTTAAGCGGAGAGCCTTCAACAACACAAAGAGCACAAGAACAGGTAGCATATTTACACCTGGCTAATCCCGACGGATTACCTGAAAATATTGATCCCGGAGCACCACTAAATAATCCAACTCGATTGCAGGGTAGTTATTCTGCTGAAAATGGAACCTTTCGATTCGATGTTACAAGATTAGTCGAAAATATCATAAGAAATGGATTTCCTGAAGATCGAGAGTTTTTTATAACACTTCCAAATGATGGTGTTATAAAATCTACTCTTATTATGACAGATGATGATCAGGTTCCAGATGGATTGAAGCCTAAAATTATAATTACCTCTTTAAAAAATATTAAGAATTAGCGTTGAAAAAGTTAGCTCTTATAGTAACACTACTGGTTTTTGGAACTTCTATAGCATCTGCTCAGACAACAGGGGATGCTAAGGCTAAAAGTGGATCTGTTTATTCCCAGGTAGGTATTGGATATCCATTAGGTATTGGTAATTCAGCGGCCCAATCTATGGGACTGTTGGGTGTTTCCTTTAATGAAACATTTGTAGGAACAATTGCAAATCCCGCTCATTGGGGGAATACCGTCTATGGTCTTGGTGTAGGTGAAATTGGTGTTAATAGCTATAATGCCACTGATGCAACTGGAAGTGTCACAAATTCAAACTTCTCGGTTGGGCAGTTTCAGCTCCAGTTGCCTATTATTAGAGGTGAGTTAGGAGTTTCGGGTTCCTTTACGCCCATAACGGAGTCAAAGTTCCGGATATATGAGGAGCAGACACGTGTAATTGGTGATAGCTTTCAGGGAGAAACACTTGATTTCAGTATTGAAAATCGTGGTAGTGGCGGATTGAACAGGGCTGAATTAGGTCTTGGATGGAGGATTAATTCAAATATATCTGTAGGATATGCCACGTCACTATATTTCCTATCGATGGATGATTCGTATGTGGCGCGATTTCCACAATCTCCTTATCGTAATGCCAACTTCACTATCGAAACCAGTGGACACAGTTTCGGCCATCGTCTCGGAACATTTATTCGTTTACCGAATGTGTTGAAAGAAGACGACCAGCTGGGAATAGGAGCAACGGTTGATCTTCCGGTAGAGTTAAATGCAGAGCGAAAACAAACAGGTACCGTCGATAATGGGGCTCTAAGCTTGACTAAAGATTTGCAAAATGGAGAAGGTCCTATTAAACTACCCATGAAAGTCAGTGGTGGGGTAAGCTATAGTCCCAGTAATTTATTGATGATAGGCCTTGAAGGGCTTTATGAAGGATGGTCGGGATATGAAAATGATTTCAACCCTTCCGAGGATCAATTGTTTGTAGATCGATATAAGGTGGGATTAGGAATGCAGTATTTCCCCTATGTCACAGGATCAAATAAATTTTTATCCAGCTTTAAGTATCGGGCAGGTGCTTCTTATGATACGGGACATCTCGATATTAATGGACATCGAATTAATACGCTAAAGTTTGCGTTTGGAATAGGAATCCGATCGCCGAGGTCAAATTCTTCCATAGATTTAAGTTTTGAATATGGAATTAGAGGCACAGAAACCTCCAGTTTGGCACAAGAAAATATTTGGGGAGTACGGTTGACGCTGAATTTAGCTGAATTAATGTTTTTCCGTCCGAAGCTTCAATAACAATAAATTGCTTTAGTAACAGTTTTAAACTTGAACCATACAGTAAAATGTTAGCATTATGAAAAAGTTAATACTAATAACTGCTTTTATTTTCTTAGGTAGCAGCTGGTCGTTGGCACAGACCGAACAATCTTCTGCACAGCCACCCAGTGGAATGAGTGAAATACAGGCTTATTCAATTTTTTATGAAAACTATAAGAATGATTCTTTTGAAGAGGCTATAAAGTTTGGCCGCTGGATGTGGCAAGGAATGCCTGAAACAATTGAAGGGTATTCTCGATTTGAGCTACAACGTCAAATTGATCGTCTTACTACCGCATATAGTGAGGTAGCTCAGAAAAAACAAGATCCTACGCTGAAAGAAGCATATGTGGATACGGCACTACTGATCTTCGATCGAGCATTTGAGAAATTTTCAGAAGATGCAGATGCAAAATTTGATTGGTACATAAAAAGAGGTCGAATGCTTCAAACACATTCAGATCTACTTGATAATGCTTCTATGCGTGCCGCAGAAGATTATTATAAGGCTTTTCAACTAAAGCCGGAGGCGCTTACTAAAAGAGCAAAAGGGTATTATATACAAAGAATACTTAATGAGTTTTCTTCTGGTGGCAAAAAAGATGAGGCCTTGGCTGTAATGAAAGAAGCAGAGCCCCATGCTTCTCAGAAATTGTTAAATTCATTTAGTGATATAAGAGAAGACCTCTTTGATTCGCCTGAAGAACAAATCGCATTTTTAGAAAGTGAGCTGGAAAGTAATCCTGAGGATGAAGAAGTGTTAACGAAGTTGCGGGATGTGTATCAAAGCCAGGAAATGGCTGCAAAGGTGCGTGAAGTAAGCCAAAAGCTGTATGATCTAAATCCGAACTATGAAAATGTGATGGCGGTAGCTGAGGCTGCTAAAAATAATGCCAATTATAACACATCCATCAAATTCTTTAAAGAAGCGATGGATAAGGCATCGACGGATAAGCAACGAGCAGAAATTGCTCTGAATATTTCGGATGCGTATTTAAATCAAGATAAGTTGCAAAGTGCGCGCAGATTTGCCCGTCAGGCAATCAATTATAACAATGGCTGGGGAGATCCTTATATACAGATTGCTGATGTATATGCTCGTGCAGTAAGTCAATGCACAAGCGACCGAAAGCTGACGCCTGAAGATAAGGCTGTTTACTGGTTGGTCTTAGATTATTTGGATAAAGCCAAACGGACAGACCCCAATACAGCTAATGAAGTGGATCGAAAGTATCAGTCTTACAAGCCGGTAACGCCGTCAAAATCCGAGAAATTTTTCTGGAAACCACCATTGGAAGAAGGAGAAAGCTTTGAAATTAATTCTTCCCTGATGGAGTGCTATGGTTGGATTAATGAAACAACAACAGTTCGGTAAATTTTAAATAACGGTAAAGATTATTATCTTTATCTATTCAATTCGGCAGTACAGCATCTTGAGCTGTACTGCTTTTTCACCTCTCAATTCTTAAATCACAATCACATCCTACCTTTCTGTGTGTTAGTAGCTTTAATTATTTAACGCCAGATATGTAGGTGATAAGTTAAATTATTGGATGTAATGGGACGTTCACGAAATAATAAAAATCGCGGTCGCAACAAAAATAAGAATGTTTTTGTACCTCGATTTAATGATAATCAAAATGTGGAAGTAGCCGGTCGTTATAAAGGCGTAGTTGAAATTAATGAAAAGAACTACGGATTTGCTCGTGAAAAAGACCATGAATTTAGTTACGAACCCAGCGATCCTTTTCTAAGACCTGATGAAGTTAAGAAACATAATCTTCGTCCAGGTTTGGAGATTGAGGGAGAATATGAGGAAGATGAAAGAGGACATCGGCATATTTATTCTATTGAGAAGATAAATGGACGTGATCCAATGGAGTGGCAGCGAGCTACTCGTTTTGAATTGCAGACCCCCATTATGCCGAATGAGCATATTGAGCTGGGTATTGATCCTGAAGATATTGAGATGCGAGTAATGGATTTAATTGCTCCTATCGGTAAAGGCCAGCGAGCCTTGCTTGTGGCGCCACCACGAACCGGTAAAACGGTGTTATTGAAGAAAATTGCTGAATCCCTGACCAAGAATCACCCCGATATAAGTACCGGAATACTGTTGGTGGATGAACGTCCCGAAGAGGTAACCGATTTTATCAGGTCAACAGATGCAGAAGTATTTGCGTCCTCAAATGATAAACCTACCGACAGCCATATCAGGATTACGGAGCTTGCTCTGGGCTATGTAAAA
>JABAHQ010001864.1_pt3 | contig 12147 bp, 12 predicted proteins | sample 7062091 | NCBI WGS metagenome assembly JABAHQ01 (sample SAMN14534359, study PRJNA622989) | marine sediment metagenome | biome: marine biome [ENVO:00000428]; feature: marine pelagic biome [ENVO:01000023]; material: deep marine sediment [ENVO:00002113] | place: India: Gulf of Kutch | collected...
GAGTTCGAGGAGCGGCTCAAGGCGGTGCTCAAGGAGATCGGCGAGGAGCAGGGCCGGATCGTGCTGTTCATCGACGAGCTCCACACCATCGTCGGCGCCGGCAAGGCCGAGGGCGCGATGGACGCGGGCAACATGCTCAAGCCCGCGCTCGCGCGCGGCGAGCTGCACTGCATCGGCGCGACGACGCTGGACGAGTACCGCAAGCACATCGAGAAGGACGCCGCGCTGGAGCGGCGCTTCCAGAAGGTGCTGGTCGACGAGCCGACCGTCGAGGACACGATCGCGATCCTGCGCGGCCTGAAGGAGCGCTACGAGGTCCACCACGGCGTGGAGATCACCGACCCGGCCATCGTCGCCGCGGCGAAGCTCTCGCAGCGCTACATCACCGACCGCCAGCTCCCCGACAAGGCGATCGATCTGGTCGACGAGGCGGCCAGCCGCATTCGCATGGAGATCGACTCCAAGCCCGAGGAGATGGATCGGCTCGAGCGGCGGCTCATCCAGCTCAAGATCGAGCGCGAGGCCCTGAAGAAGGAGACCGACGAGGCCTCCAAGAAGCGGCGCGGGAATGTCGAGCAGGAGATCGAGCGGCTGGAGAAGGAGTACGCGGATCTCGAGGAGACCTGGAAGGCCGAGAAATCGGCGGTTCAAGGCGCGCACCATATCAAAGAAGAGCTCGAGCGCGCGCGGCACGAGCTCGAGACCGCGCGTCGCGCCGGCGATCTCACGCGCATGTCGGAGCTGCAGTACGGACGCATCCCCGAGCTCGACAAGCAGCTCGCCCAGGCGCAGGCGGCCGAGGAGGGCCACGAGATGCGCCTGCTGCGCAATCGCGTCACGGAGGAGGAGATCGCCGAGGTCGTGTCGAAGTGGACCGGGATCCCGGTGTCGAAGATGCTCGAGGGCGAGCGCGAGAAGCTCCTGCGCATGGAGGAGGCGCTCAAGCAGCGGGTCGTCGGTCAGGACGAGGCGGTCACGGCCGTCTCCAACGCGATCCGTCGCGCGCGCTCGGGCCTCGCCGACCCCAATCGGCCGAACGGCTCGTTCCTGTTCCTGGGGCCGACCGGCGTGGGCAAGACCGAGCTCTGCAAGGCGCTGGCCTGGTTCCTGTTCGACAGCGAGGAGCACATGGTGCGGATCGACATGTCGGAGTTCATGGAGAAGCACTCGGTGGCCCGGCTGATCGGGGCCCCGCCCGGCTACGTCGGCTACGAGGAAGGCGGTTACCTGACCGAGCACGTGCGGCGCAAGCCCTACTCGGTGATCCTGCTCGACGAGATCGAGAAGGCGCACCCGGACGTCTTCAACGTGCTGCTGCAGGTGCTCGACGACGGCCGGCTGACCGACGGCCAGGGCCGCACGGTGGATTTTCGCAACACCGTGATCGTCATGACCTCGAATCTCGGCTCGCAGACCATCCAGGAGATGGCCGGTGAGCAGAACTACCAGGCCATGAAGGCGGCGGTCATGGAGATCGTGGGCCAGCACTTCCGGCCGGAGTTCATCAATCGGGTCGATGAGGTCGTCGTCTTCCATCCGCTGGAGCGCGAGCAGCTGCGGCGGATCACCGAGATCCAGATCGGCTACCTGCGTGCGCGGCTGCAGGACCGTGACATGGACCTCGCGCTCAAGCCGGCGGCGCTCGATAAGCTCGGTGAGGCCGGCTACGACCCGGTCTACGGGGCGCGGCCGCTCAAGCGCGCGATCCAGCACCAGCTCGAGAATCCGCTCGCGCAGGAGCTGCTCGCCGGACGATTCGGCCCGGAGGATCTGATCGAGGTCGACGCGGGCGCCGAGGGTCTGACGTTCACGCGACGTCGCAAGGAAGAGGTGTCGGCCGCCTGAGAGGCCGGCACGCAGCGAGCGGCATCGACAAAAGGGGCCGTTCGGCGCGAGGCCGGGCCGGCCCCAGTCGCATCGTCGCGCTCACATCTCCTTCTCGGGTGCTCGGGTCTCGACCGTGAGGCTGTCGCCGGGCTCGAGCACCCGCACGTCGACGCCTTCCAGCGCTTCGATATGCCGGGCGAACTCGCGCGCGTCGGGTGCGAGCACCGGGAAGGTCCCGTAGTGATGCGGCACCACCATCGTCGCGCGCACGGCCTTCGCCGCCTCGGCCGCCCGGGCCGGTTCCATTCCGAAGTGGCCCCCGCTGTTGATGAGCGCCACATCGGGGCGATGGTGCTCGCCGATCAGCCTCATATCCGAGAAATAGGCGGTGTCGCCCGTGTGATAGATCGTCGGACCGTTGTGGATCTCGACGACGAATCCTGCGGGGTTGCCGCCGTAGACGATGCTCGGCATATCGGGACCGGGGTCCGGAAGTCTGAGCCCGCTCGAGTGCACGGCCGGGGTCATGTGCACGGTGACCTCGCCGTCGGCGACGCGGATCGACCCGCCGATGTTCATCAGCGTGTCGTAGCCCATCTGGTCCTCGGGGTAGCCGAGCAGGCGGCCGAGCTGCGTGCCGAGCTCGAAGCTCGTGATCAGGCGCGCCCCGGTCTTCTCGGCGAGCGGGACGGCGTCGCCGACGTGGTCGGGGTGCGCGTGAGTGAGCAGGATATAGTCGGCCCGGTCGACGCCCTCGACCGCGACGGTGTCCTTGTCCACCGCCGGGTTGCGCGGGTTGTTCAGCCACGGGTCGATGAACAGCACCCGGCCCCGCGGCGTCTCGATCTCGAAGGCGGCGTGGCCGTGCCAGGTGATGCGTGTGGTGCCCGCCCAGGCCGAGTGGGCGCACGCCAGGGCGGTGATGAGCAGACCGAGACCGGTGAGGCGGCGGAATCGGGTCATGGCGGACGTCCTCCCGTGAATGATCGTCGTGTGCCGGGCCGGCAGTATTGCACAGCCCGTGCCGAGCGACGAGCGAGTTCCCGCGGCCGCTCCGGGGTTGCGAAGCACGGGCGCGTCGCCTAAAGAGGTGGGGTGTCTTCGGGTGTGGCAGGGGACGCCGGCATGAGGGCAATCCGGCCGAGAGCGCCGCTCGCGTGCGCCGCCGTCATGGCGTTGTCGGCCGCGCCGCCCACTCCGGCGGCGGTGGACCCCGCGGCCTCGAGCGGTGCGCCCGCCGCGGATGCGATCACGCCGCGTCCGCCCGCGCCGCCGGGGGTCGGGGCGCTCGACCGGCGCATCGCGGGAGCGCCCGACGACGCGCGGCTCTATCTCGAGCGCGGCAACCGCTACCTCAAGGCCGGCGCGAACGAGCGGGCGATCGCCGATTACACCCGCGCGCTGGAGCTCGACGACGGGCTCGAGGAGGCCTACTTCAATCGCGGCATGGCGCGCGGCCGCGCGGGCCGATTGGACGCCGCGATCGCCGATCTCACCATCTATATCGAGCGGCACCCGCGCAGCTCGCTCGCCTACACCAAGCGCGGCGTGCGCCACCTGTGGGCCGGTCGGCACGAGGAGGCGTTCGAAGACTATCGCAAGGCCTTGGAGCTCGACCCACGCAACGCGGAAGCCCATGACGACATCGCGGTGATTTATGCGCAGGTTCGCGGGCAGCCGGACGAGGCCCTCCGGCACCTGTTCAAGGCGATCAGCATCGATCCGACGTACCACAAGGCCTACCACAACCGAGCCCTCGTGTTTCTCGCGATGGGCTACGAGCGCGAGGCGCTCTCCAATATCAACCGCGCGCTGGAGCTCAAGGCCGACGACCCCAACGCGATGCGCCTGAAAAGTGTTATCTTGGAGTCGCTCGGGCGCATGGAGGAAGCGCGCGCCCTCCGCGAGCGTGCAGCCCGCCTGCCCGGGGCGAGCCGCACCGAGGTCTTCTCGATCAAACGAGCGCACCCATAACGCTCGGCGGCCGCACGCACGGGAACGTCGCGGCGTCCGGCCCGCTCCTGCCCGACGGGCGGTCCGCGTGCATCCATCCAGGGAGGTGTCCCCTTGCTCAAGCCGGCCTACGACGGCGGCAGCATCGTCAATCTGATGAGCTCGATCGGCGCGGGTCTCGGCGACCGCCCGCGGTATCCGCCGCTCGCGGCCCTCGAGCCCCGCGAGGTGGCCGAGGCTCGCAACGTCGTGTTGATCGTGCTGGACGGGCTGGGCGACGCCTACCTCGCGGCCCAGCGCCCCGGGGGCGCGCTCATGCGCCATCGACGCGAGCGCATGACCACGGTCTTTCCCTCCACCACCGCCTCGGCGATCACCTCGTTCATGACCGGGCTCGCCCCGCAGCAGCACGCGATGACCGGATGGTTCGTCAACCTGCGCGAGGTCGGCGCGGTCGCGGCGATCCTGCCGTTTCGACCGCGGGCCGGCGGCAATACCTTCACCCATGCGGGCGTCGATCCGCGCCGGGTCTTCGATTACTCGCCGTTGTTCGAGCGTATCGACCGGCGGTCCTGGATCGTCACCGACGAGCGTATCGTCGATTCCGACTACAGCGCGACCACGAGCGGCCCGGCCGAACGCGTGGCCTACAGCGACCTCGACGAGTGCTTCGCGAGGGTGCGTGATCTGGTGCGCGCGGGCAAGGGCCCCAGGTACGTTTACGTCTACTGGCCGCGGCTGGACGGGCTCGCGCATGAGCTCGGTATCGCGGGTCCGGAGGCGGCGGCGCATCTCCGGGATCTGGATGTCGCCTTCGAGCGTCTGGTCGAAGAGCTGCGGGGCACGGATACGCTGGTGATCGTCGCCGCCGACCACGGACTGATCGATACCGACCCCGAGCACATCGTGCATCTGCACGATCATCCCGAGCTCGATGCGACGCTGGCGCTGCCGCTGTGCGGCGAGCCGCGAGCCGCCTATTGCTACGTGCGATCGGGTGCGGGGGAGCGCTTCGAGCATTACGTCGAGCGCCATCTCTCGCACTGCTGCAGCCTCCACCGCGGGGCGGACCTCATCCGCGAAGGCTACTACGGTCGGTTCGAGCCCCACCCGCGCCTGCACGAGCGGGTCGGCGACTACGTGCTGCTCGCCCGCGAGCGCTACGTGATCAAGGACCGTGTCCTGGGCGAGGACGCCTTCGCGCAGATCGGGGTCCACGGCGGGCTGTCCGCCGACGAGCTCCACGTGCCGCTGATCGTCGCCCACGCGTGAGGCGGCGGGCGCGGCGGTCGGACCGAGGCCCCGCGGATGACGCTCGGCGAACATGCCGCCGGGACACCGGCCGGCCATGTCCCTGCGCGGGCGCATCCGTCCGTGGCGCATCGGTCTCGGGCATCCGGCTCGCGGGGCGCGTGAGGCCGTGAGCCGTGCCGGCGGGGTCAGCCGCCCATCCGCCGCAACGCCCGGTCGAGCATGCGATAAGGCAGGCACCGCCTGAGCGCCGCTGCGAGGTGGGTCGGGACGGTGACGTAGTAGCGCACCCTCGGGCGGCGGCTCTCGAGCGCGTGGATCACCTTGGCGGCCACGGCCTCGGGGCCCAGAGTGAAGGGCATCGCCGCGCCGGCGCGCATCAGCCGCCCGGCCATCGCCCGGTAGCGCTCCCGGTGCACGCTCGCCTCGGCGTCGATGTTGCGCCGGAAGGCCTCGTAGGCGTGCTCGCGGAACCGGCTCAGGATCGGACCGGGCTCGATCAGCGCGACGTAAATGCCCGTGCCGGCGAGCTCGAGACGCAGGGTGTCGGTCAGGCCTTCGAGCGCGAACTTGCTCGCGTTGTAGGCGCCGCGGTAGGACAGCGCCACGAGCCCCAGCAGCGAGCTGTTCTGGATGATCCGTCCGTGCCCCTGCGCGCGCATGACGGCGAGGACACGACGGGTGAGCTCGTGCGTGCCGAACAGATTGGTCTCGAACTGCTCGCGCAAGGCCTCCCGCGAAAGGTCCTCGACGGCGCCCGGCTGCCCGTAGGCGGCGTTGTTGAACAACGCATCGAGCGCTCCGCCGGTGCGGGACAGAACCGCATCGAGGCCCGCGGCGATGGACTCGGTGCGGTCGAGGTCGAGCGCCACCGCCTCCAGACCCGCCGCGCGCAGGGCGTCGACATCCTCGCTGCGACGCGCGCCGGCGAAGACCCGGTGGCCCCGGGCCGCCAGTATCCGGGCGGTCGCGCGCCCGATCCCGGACGAGCAGCCCGTGATCAGGATTGTCTTGCCGGTTGCGGATCGATCGGGCATGACCTCGAATCGAAATTACCCCAGGTGCGATATTGCTCGATGCGGGCGAACGCGTGACCCAATGCCTCGACCCGCGCTCGCCTACGCCAATAGGACCGCCACGATACCGGTGATGAAAATACCGTCGAACGTGCCCGCCCCGCCGATCGACGCCACCGGCGTGCCCATCCGGCGAATGTCGCCGAGGCGCAGCAGGTCGGCGCCGACCAGCACCCCGAGCGTGCCGCCGATATAGGCCAGCGGCGCGCTGTGCTCGTTGCCGAGCAAGACCGCGACCAGGGCGGCGGTGACCGGCGCGACGAAGACGGGCATACCGATGCCGAGCCCGGGCACCGGCCGGCTCATCGCATAGCTCACCGCCGCCACGGCGGCGGTGGCCAGCACGATCTCGAGCCATGGCAGGGCGTGATGCTGCATGAGGTAGACCGAGAAGAGCACCGGCACCAGCCCCCCGCCGACGTTCACCGCGATCAGGGTCTTGCCCCGGAACGGTCGGGCCGCGCCGCGCAGCAGCCCTCGAATCTCCGGCGGGACGGCCTCCGGCGGGGGCTCCTGCGCGTCGACGGTGAACAGCGGCAGATTGATCAGGCTGCCGAACAGCGAGGTGAACAGCAGCGCGAACGCCGAGCCCTGGGACAGGCCGAGCTTGTCGAAGGCGATGGTGAGCACTCCGACCTGGACGAAGGCGATCAGAAACCCGAGCGCCAGGACGAAGAGCAGCAGATGGAGGGGGGAGAACGGCGGGCGCATCGGCGTATCGTCGGTCGAGGTGGCGCCCAATTCTACCAGCCCCGCCGGGGCGGGCCGCCACGGAACGGGGCCGAGACCCCAAGAGCTTGAATTTCCCCGCCGATGCCGCAATATTAAGCGCTCGGCAGCTTTTCCGGACAGGAGCTCAGAGCAATGCCCATCTACGAGTACGCGTGCGGCGAGTGCGGCCATCGCCTCGAGGCCCTGCAGAAGCTCAACGAGGCGCCGCTGACCGACTGCCCGGAGTGCCGGGCCCCGGCGCTCGACCGGCTGATTTCCGCCGCCGCGTTTCGCTTGAAGGGCGGCGGCTGGTACGAGACGGACTTCAAGAAGAGCGGGGCCAAGCGTAACGTGGCTCAGGGCGAGGGGGAGGCCCAGAAGAAGCCCGAGGAGAGCACCTCCGGCGCCTGCTGTGGCGGCGGCGCCTGCGAGACCACCGCCGACTGAGGGCGGTCCTCGCGCCGTCTCCCGCCGCGCCAAGTCCCCTCCGGGGCGCCAAGTTGCGCCCCGGGGCGCGAGCCCGTACCATTTGCCGCCTTGAAATTCCGGCCGCCCCGGGCCGACCCACGTGCCGCCGTCCGACCGCCATCGATGCGAACCCACCACTGTGGTCAGGTCAACGAGTCCCTGATCGATGAGCAGGTGACCCTCTGCGGGTGGGCTCACCGCCGGCGCGATCACGGGGGGATCATCTTCGTCGACCTGCGAGACCGCGAAGGCCTCGTCCAGCTCGTCTGCGACCCCGACGACCCAGAGACGTTCGCCGTCGCGGAGCGGGTGCGCCCCGAGTACGTGGTGCGGGTGCGGGGGCGGGTGCGGCGCCGGCCCCCGGGCACCGAGAACCCCGCGCTCGCCTCGGGCGGGGTCGAGGTGGTGGCGGACGAGCTCGTGGTCCTGAACCGCGCGGACCCGCCGCCGTTCCAGCCCGAGGACGAGGATGTGAGCGAAGAGGTGCGCCTGCGCTATCGCTACGTCGATCTGCGCCGGCCCGCCCAGGTCGCGCGGTTGCGTAAGCGCGCCGAGATCACCGGTATCCTGCGGCGTTTTCTCGATGCCCGGGGGTTCGTGGACGTCGAGACCCCGATGCTCACCCGTGCCACGCCGGAGGGGGCGCGTGACTATCTCGTGCCGAGCCGCACGCACCCCGGGGAGTTCTTCGCCCTGCCGCAGTCGCCGCAGCTCTTCAAGCAGCTGCTGATGATGTCCGGGCTCGACCGCTACTATCAGATCGCGCGCTGCTTTCGTGACGAGGACCTGCGGGCCGATCGCCAGCCGGAGTTCACTCAGCTCGATCTGGAGATGTCGTTTGTGGACGAGGAGCGGGTCATGCGGCTCGTGGAGGACATGATCCGCGATCTCTTCGTGCAGGCGCTCGACGTCGAGCTGCCCGAGCCGTTTCCCAGGCTGGCCTACGCCGAGGCGATCGGGCGCTTCGGGGTCGATCGGCCGGACCTGCGCATTCCCCTCGAGCTCATCGAGGTGGCCGACCTGATGCGGGAGGTCGAGTTCAAGGTCTTCGCCGCTCCGGCGAACGACCCACACGGCCGCGTGGCGGCCCTGCGGCTGCCCGGGGGCGGGGCGCTCACGCGCAAGGAGATCGATGACTACACGGAGTTCGTGGGCCGCTACGGCGCGAAGGGTCTCGCCTACATCAAGGTGAGCGATCCCGGAGCCGGGCGCGAGGGGCTGCAGTCGCCGATCCTCAAGTTCCTGCCCGACACGGTCGTCGACGGGCTGCTCGCGCGCACCGGGGCGCAGGCCGGGGACCTGGTGTTCTTCGGCGCCGACAAGGCCGCCGTGGTGAACGAGTCCCTCGGCGCGCTGCGGGTGAAGCTCGGGCACGACCGCGGATTCCTGGAGCCGGGCTGGCGGCCGTTGTGGGTCGTCGACTTCCCCCTCTTCGAGTGGGACGAGAGGACCCGGCGCTGGGGCGCGCTCCACCACCCTTTCACCGCGCCGCGGGCCGACGACCCGCAGGCGGTGGAGGCCGAGCCCGGGGCCCAGACCTCGCGGGCCTACGATCTCGTGCTCAACGGCACCGAGCTCGGCGGGGGCTCCATCCGTATCCACGATCCGGCGATGCAGTTCGCGGCCCTGCGCGTGCTGGGCATCGATGAAGAGGAGGCGCGCGCCAAGTTCGGCTTCCTCCTCGACGCGCTGCGCTACGGCTGTCCGCCGCACGGCGGGATCGCTTTCGGGCTCGATCGGCTGGTGATGCTGATGACCGAGGCGAGCTCGATCCGCGAGGTGATCGCCTTCCCGAAGACCCAGACCGCCGCCTGCCTGCTCACCGACGCCCCTTCGCCGGTGGGCGAGACGCAGCTGCGCGAGCTCAATATCAGGTTGCGTCTCGTGTAGATCGGATGGGGCGCGAGGCGCCGGGTCCGGGCAGGGCGCCAACCGATCGCCCTGCGAGCTCAACGGGTGCGGCCACCGGCCTGCACGGCTCCCCAGCGCCGCTCGACCGTTCCCGGTGGCGACCCCGTGCGGTGCGCCGCGGCTGGACCGGCACCGCGAGCTACTCCTCCACGACCACCTCGCCGACCATCCCGGCGCCTTCGTGCGGGATGCAGAAATAGCGATACGTGCCCGGCACCTCGAAGGTGTGCCGAAAGGTATCGTCCGGCTCCATGTTGCCGGAGTTGAACGGCTCGCCGCCGTCCGGGACCGCGACGTGCTCGGCACGGGCCGCGAGGTGGGGTACCGCGGTGACCGTGTGGACGAGCAGCGAGCTGTTCTTCCACTGCACCGTCTGGCCGGGCTCGACGACTGTGCGCTGCGGCTGGAAATCGAGCTGATTGCTCATCGTCACCACGGCGTCCGGCCCTGCGGCGCCGGCCGTAGGACCGGCCAGCCCCAGCGCGAGGGCCACGCCGGCGATCCGCGGCGGGGACCGCCGGCGCGTACGCGGGCTTGTCGGTGCGGCCGCCACGGTCAACTCCGCTCGGCGCTGATCTTGAGGTTCTCGAACATCACGTGCCAGAAGGGCAGCTGCTTGCCGTTAGGCAGGGAGAACCCGGTGTCGACCCCGTCGTGCTGGAAGTGGCCGGCCCGGGGGTTGGACATCATCGGAGGCACCATCAGATGGAAGTGGCGCCGCGTCGGCGTGACGTCCCCGTCCATGCCGAGCTGGTAGCCCTCGGTGCGCACGTACTCGGTGAGCATCCCGTGAACGAGCCGGGGCTTGTCCACGACCTCGCCGTTCTTGCGCACCTCGCCCATGCCCCAGAACGCGAAATACGTATACTCGGTAGGCATCAGCGCCGTGCCGATGCGGCTCGAGCCGTGCAGGATATGGTTGGTCATCACGCCGCCGAACGTGGGGTACTCCACCCCGTGGGCCGCGAGCTTGGCGCAGCAGCGCACTTCGTAGCGGTTGCCCTGCTCGTCTTCCCAGGAGGCGTTGAAGAACACCGAATCCTTGGTCTGGGCAGCGTCGGTCGCCGTACGGTCCACGGCCTGGATGCGCAGGCGGCCGTTGGCCATCACGGTGTACTTGTCCCCGAACGGCGACTTTTTCTTCATACGAGTGAACTCGCCGTTCGCCACGCCGCGGATCATGGGCGGTACGCCGTTGATACCCGGTGTGCCGGCGAACGCCCGGGGCATCCCCGGGGTGCCGAAGACGTTCTCGTCGAGCCGCCGGTTGTCGGGCAGCGCCACAAAGACGCCGCCGCTCGTCTGGCTGATGGACACTTGCAGCGGCCCGCCGAGGAGATCGAGCGGGCGCTGCTCGCCGCGGTGGGCGCTCAGGTAACCGTCATAAGGGGCCATCGCCTGCAGCTGCTGGATCTTTTCCTTTTGACCGGCTGCCTGTGCGGCGCCGATCGCCAGCGCCGAGAGCGCAAGCAGCATCGTGAAGTGGAACAGCAGATACGATAGGCCGGGTGTGCGAGCGGACATGGCAGGCCTCCTTTGGCTGGCGAGTGGGCCGGAAGAGGGGCGGGGTCTCGGGATCCGCGCGTCGCGCGGGTGCGACATCCGCGCGCCTCGCCGCGGCGCGCAGGGCGCCACCGTGCTCGGTCGTCGTAACGAGGTAGGCAGCGGCGGCGCCCGCAAAGTTCCCCACCGGTACGGCCTGCGCCGTTCCGGGTCCGAGAGGGGTGCGGTATGCTGCCGCCGCGGGCTGCGTCGGAGTGAGCGGTGGAGGAGCGGACCTATAAACGGCCGGAGTCGGTGCTGGTGGTGGTCTTCACCCGAGAGGGCGAGGTGCTGCTGCTGCGCCGGCGCGAGCCCCCGGGCTTCTGGCAATCGGTCACGGGCAGCCTGGGTTGGAACGAGACTCCGGCGCAGGCTGCGCGCCGCGAGCTCGAGGAGGAGACCGGCCTGGAGCCGGGCGGCGGGCTGCGCGACTGTGAGCGAGTCAATCGCTTCCCGATTCACCCCGCCTGGAACGCCCGCTACGCGCCGGGCGTGACCGAGAATGTGGAGCACGTCTTCGCCCTGCCGCTGATCGGGCGTTTCAGGGTCCGGCTCGACCCGCGGGAGCACGCCGAGTATCAATGGCTGCACGGGCCCGGCGCCCTCGAGCTGGCCAGCTCCCACACCGACCGGGTGGCCATCGCCCGCACCATCGGCCCCGGGGTCGGGCGATGAGCGGCCCGCCGGCGGGTGGCGCGTCCCGCGAGGCGGTCGTGCTGGTCCACGGCCTATGGATGCCCGGGCTGGAGCTCGCCTTGCTGGCGCGGCGGCTGGAGCGGTGCGGCTTCACCGTGCGCCGCTTCCGCTACCCTACCGTGGGCGGGGCCCTGGAGGCGCACCTGGGGCGGCTGCAGGCCCTGGTCGCCGGCATTGACGNNCCTGGTCGCCGGCATTGACGCGCCCCGCGTGCACTTCGTCGGGCACAGCCTGGGGGGCCTGGTGGTGCTCCAGCTCCTGGCGCGGCAGCCGCCGGCCCGGGCCGGCCGGGTGGTGCTCCTGGGGAGCCCGATTCGGGGCAGCGCCGCCGCCGCCCGGCTCGCCCGGCACCCGCTGGCGCGCCGCCTCCTGGGGCGCGCGCCCGAGGCCGGTCTGGTCGCCGGGATCGGCGACGAGCGGGACTGGGACCGGGAAATCGGGATGATCGCGGGGCGCGCGCCCGTGGGGCTGGGTGGGCCGCTGGGCGGGCTCCCTCGGCCCCACGACGGCACGGTCGCGGTGGAGGAGACCCGCGCGCCGTGGCTCACCGATCATCTGACATTGCCCGTCAGCCACTTCAGTATGCTGTTCTCGCGGCGGGTCGTGGCGGCGGTGTGCCGGTTCCTTGCCTCCGGGCGCTTCGCCTCTGCGGCGAGCGACGTGCCCGTGCTGCGGCAACCCGAATAATGGTATACTTTCAAAGAGTTGTGCA
>JABAHQ010003107.1_pt1 | contig 12144 bp, 13 predicted proteins | sample 7062091 | NCBI WGS metagenome assembly JABAHQ01 (sample SAMN14534359, study PRJNA622989) | marine sediment metagenome | biome: marine biome [ENVO:00000428]; feature: marine pelagic biome [ENVO:01000023]; material: deep marine sediment [ENVO:00002113] | place: India: Gulf of Kutch | collected...
CCCGAGGGCACTCCGCCGGAGCAAGTGCACCATCACTGGCTGGAGTCCGCGAAACGTGACGATGCGGCGCGCGGTGTTACCTGGCCCGAGATCAGCGACGAGCAGATGGCGCAGGCGGGATTGGCCCAGAGCATTTTTCCCAATATGAACATCCTGCCGGGCCCCACCTTCGCGTTGTATTACCGGGTGCGCCCCTACGGCACGGACCCGGACAGATGCATCTACGAAGCCATCGCCATGGACCGTTTCCCGGAAGGGGAAGAGCCTGCGACCGAATGGCAATACGCCGAGCAGGACCCGGATCAGTGGCCCTATGTCATCGCCCAGGACATTTCCAATATGGTGGAGGTGCAGAAGGGGCTGAAGATCCGCGGTTTCGACGGCTGTCTGCCCAATCCCCATCAGGAAAAGAAAGTCTCCAATCTCCATCGCAACCTGGCCCGCTACATGGGAACAGGGGCGCCCACCCCCCTGGAATAAGGGATAGAGCCGCCGGGCCGGCGTGTCCCGGCGGCGGTTTTTCCGACTCCTCGATTCGATCTGTAAACCCCCGGGAAAGGGGGGAAACCGCTCTCGGGCGGGCCTTGCCCTTCGCTTGCTGGCGCGCTACAGTTGGAGGCAACAGGGGTGTTGATTCTCCGATAAGAACGGAACCGCTCGCGGCCCTGAGTGCGGGCTGCGGGAGCGATCCGGAATTTTCCAAAACGGTCGATGAGCCGCTTTATCGGCCCGTTGCCCGCCCACCGGGCAGGAGTCTGTTTTATGAACGAGCAAACCAAAATCGATGCCAAAGAGCTTACCGACGAGGACCTGAACGAGCCGTTGACCTACCCGGTGGAGGCCTTCATCTCCCGGGAATACGCCCGGGCGGAGGACGAGCTGCTCTGGGGCAAGGTCTGGCAGATGGCGGGTCGGCTCGAGGATATCCCCGAGGTGGGAATGTTCTTCACCTACAATATCGTCGACGAGTCGATCATCATCATTCGCACCGCCCCCGACACCATCAAGGCCTACTACAACGTCTGTCCCCACCGTGGTCGTCAGCTGGTCAATACCCCGGAGGACGTCAACGGTGTGCGCGGTCGCAAGAAGAACTTCATCTGCGGCTTCCACGGCTGGAGTTTCAACCTCGACGGAGAGAACACCTATATCCTCGACGAGGACGACTGGAAGGGGGCTTTGACCCCGGAGCGCACCTGCCTGTCCGAAGTGAACGTGGATACCTGGGGCGGCTGGATCTATATCAACATGGATCCGGAGTGCGAGCCGCTGCGGGACTTCCTCGAGCCCGCCGCTCGTATTCTCGACCATTTCGAGTTCGAGCAGATGCGGTACAAGTGGCGCCAATGGGCCATCTACCCCTGCAATTGGAAAACCGCCATCGAGGCTTTCATGGAGCCCTACCATGTGGCCGGCACCCATACCCAGCTGCTGAAATACGGGGAGTTCTACGCCTATAGCAAACCTTTTGGCTACCACGGCGTCAGCGGCTTCGACGAGCGCGACGAGGCGCGCAAGAACAGCCAGAGCAGTTCGGTCACCCGTGTCGGCAAGGGCAAGGACCCCCGGGTCTCCACCTACGAACTGATCAAGGAAAACTACGAAACCGTCAATTTCTCCACCGCCACGGATACCCTGGTGAATGCCGCCAGCCGCCTGGTTGACGAGCTGCCGGAAGGCACGCCCGGCAACGAAGTGATTGCGCACCTGATGGAGTCCGCCAAGGCGGACGATGCGGCCCGGGGCGTGACCTGGCCGGAGATCCCGCCGGAAGTCATGTCCGAGGCGGGGCTGGCCTGGAGTCTGTTCCCCAACCAGACGATCCTTCAGGGGGTAACGTTCGCCCTCTGTTACCGGGTGCGGCCCTGGGGCGACGACCCCAATCAGTGCATCTTCGAGTCCTATGCGCTGGAGCGTTACCCGGAAGGCGAAGAGCCCAAAACCGAGTGGGTTCATGCCGAGCCCACCGGCGAGAACTGGGGCTCGGTACTGGCCCAGGATTTCTCCAACATGGAGTGGGTCCAGCGCGGCATGAAATCCCGCGGTTTCCGAGGTACCTTGCCCAACCCCCATCAGGAGCAGAAGATCACCAACTTTCATCGCCATCTATCCCGCTTTATGGGGACGGGTGCACCGCGCAAACTCGATGGGGAATAGGTCGGTGCGGACCGGGCTCCGGGACCGATCGGTCTACCCGTCGGTCCCGAGCGAGTACCATCGACGAGAAATGAGAGGCGGCCGCTCTTTCGGCGGCCCGGGCCCGAGGAGTTGTATTAATGATTGATTTCGTCGCAGCCGATTGCGGTATTCGCCAACTGCATGCGCGTTTCATGGATGCCGTCTGGCGCAAGGACGCCGCGGCTTTCGCCGATTGTTTTACCGAGCACGGGGAATGGAAGATCGCCACCCTGCATATGCGTGGTCAGGCCGAAATTGCCGAAATGTTCGACAAGCTGCTGGGAGCCTGTGCCCGGGTCCAGATTCTCGCCGGCACCCCGGTGCTGGAAGTCGGCGAGGAGGATGCCACGGGCCGCATTCAGGTGACCGAACTGGCGAAGATGCAGGATGGCAGTTCCGCCATGACCATGGGTGTGTACTACGACCACTACATGTACGAGGCGGGTCGCTGGCGTTTCCGGTGGCGCCATTTCGGCCTCCATTATCGCGGTCCGATTGACCTCTCCGCGGAACTGGTGGATTCACCCGATTACGGCCCGCCGCCGGGACTGCCCGGACCGGACGAGCCCACCTATACCCGCAGAAACCAGTAACGACTTCCCGCCTGGTCCGGGGCTCTGCGAGCCTCGGGCCCGTTCCGCTCACCGCCTCCGGCCCGTGCCGGCGCCGTCGCAGTTGTTGCTATGTTTACACACAAGAGGAAGCCGCTGGCGCTGTTTCAGCCACTGCTGGCTGCACTGCNNACTGCTCTGGGTGGTTCTGCCGGTCGGCGCCGCGGAGTCGTCCGTCGATCAACTGATCGAACAGCGGTTGCAGTTGATGAAAGGGGTGGCCGCCTACAAGTGGCAGCGCGACATCGCGGTGGAGGATCGCGAACGGGAGCAGAAAGTCGTGGCCTTGGCGGTTCGCACCGGCCTGGAGTACGGCCTGACCCGTGACAGTGTCGCCGGGTTGTTGAGAGCCCAGATCGAGGCCGCCAAGCAAATTCAGCACTACTGGCTGGATCAGTGGCGGGAGGGGCGGACCACACCCGGCGAGATTCCGGATCTGCAGGAGCAGATCCGGCCCCGTTTAATCGATCTCGGCGGTCGGATCATTGCCGCTGCCGCGGACTTTCGGGCGTCGGGCACCGTCCAGCGCGTGGGAGACATGGCGGTCGAAGGCATGGGAAAGCAGAGCCGGGACCGCATCGTCGCCGCCCTGTCCGAGGTGTCGGTCTACCCGGATCGTCTCACCCAGATTCTCGACAGCGGCATGCTGCGAATCGGTACCACCGGCGACTACCCGCCGTTTACCCACCGTTCCGAGGGGGGCACCCGACTCGCCGGCATCGATATCGAGCAGGGGCGGGATCTGGCCCGGGCCCTGGGGGTAGAACCCGTTTTTGTGGCCACCACCTGGCCCACGCTGATGGCGGATCTGGGGGACGGCAAGTTCGATATCGCCATGGGGGGCGTGTCCCGGACCCTGGAACGCCAGCGCCAGGGCTTTTTCTCCCGTCCCTACCATGTCGGCGGGAAGACGGCGATCACCCGTTGTGACAACGTGGATCGCTTCGAGACCCTTGACGCTATCGATCGGCCGGGGGTGCGTGTCATCGTCAATCCCGGTGGTACCAATGAACGCTTTGTCGATGCCCGGCTTCGCCGTGCGCAAAAGACAGTTCATGCCGACAATCGCACCATCTTCGCCGAACTGGCTTCGGGCGGGGCGGACGTCATGATTACCGACCGGATCGAGGCGGACTGGCAGGCCGCCAGAAAGCAGGCGTTGTGCACCCCGTCGGCGGACAACTTCACCTATCAGGAAAAAGCCTACCTTATGCCCCGGGAAATCGAGCTGAAGGAGTTCGTGGACACCTGGTTGTCGCTGCGTATCGCCGAGGGCAAGCTCGATCCCCTTTTGTCTGTCGACTGAACCGATCGACGTCCCTGGTCCGGCCCTGCCGCTGTTCTAGCCGCTCAGGGGTTCGGCCAGACCCAGGTTCATCACACCGCACACCGGGTGGTTCTGGCCGGTGATGAATCCGGCGTCGTCGGAGGCCAGAAAAGCCACCAGGTTGGCGATATCGGACGGCTCCCCGAACTCGCCGAAGCCGGTGGCCGCGCTGAGTTTCTGGACGGCCAGGCTTTGCCGCATCTCCGGCGGGATGCTTCGCCCCGCCTCGCTATGGACCGGGCCCGGGGACACACAGTTGACCCTCACGCCCCGGGACGCCGTTTCCTTCGCCAGCGCCCGGGTGAATGCGATCACCCCGCCCTTGGCGGCGGAGTAGTCCACCTGGCTGGCCAGGCCGATCATCCCCGCCACGGAACCGATGTTGACGATATTGCCGGTGCCGCGCTCCTGCATGTGATTGATGACGGCCCGGCAGGTGTGGAGCACGCCTTTCAGGTTGGTGCTCAGCACATAGTCCCAGGTGTCTTCCTCGGAATCGCAGAAAAGCGACATTTTTTCCCGGGCACTGCCCCCCGCGTTGTTCACCAGGATGTCGATCTTTCCGAAGGTCTCGAGTGTCTGCGCCACCATCTGCTTGACGCTGTCGAAGTCGGCCACGTCGGTCCGGATCGCCAGTCCCCGACGGCCCGTCGCCTCGATGGCTTCGACCACCTGATTGGCGGGCTCCAGGGAGGTGCTGGCCACCACCACGTCGGCGCCTTCCTCGGCGAGCTTGATGGCGATGCCCTTGCCGATGCCCCTGCCGCCGCCGGTAACGATGGCCACCCTGTCTTGGAGTTTCATGGACTGTGTTCCCTGTTCAAAAGATGGGTTTCGGATATGAAAAAAGAGCGCTGCACAGGCAGCGCTCCACGGTCGGGTAAGCCGGAACCGGGCCGTTATTCGGTCTCCGGTCCCGGCAGGATCGGCCGGGTCTGGGTCAGACAGGAGCCGAAGCTGTGGAATCCGGTCGCGTGCAATCCACCGGTGCCGCCACAGCACGCCACCAGAACATCCTTGGGTTCCACGGAGACGTAGACGCGCCCGCCGATGACACGGTCCTGGCTTTCCAGTTGCTCCCGGTGTTTGGGGGTCAGATGGTCGGCGTCGATGCTGGCGTGTTTCCAGATCAGTTCCTGGACGTCCTCCATGTCGGGCACGTCCCGATGGATGATCTCCGCCCACACCGGGTTCACGGCCACCATCATTTCCGCGTAGGGCATGGCCGGTGAGAAGCCATTGGCGCCGGGATAGGCCAGGGATTTGCCGATCATCTCCAGAAATTCCGGTCCTGTCTGGGAGGTGGTATCGATGATGTTCATGGTGCCCATGGTGCCGTAGACCGATACCGCATCGCCCGTCACGCCCCGGCGTTCGGCCAGCGGCGCCCAGGGGGAGCGCTCCTCCCACTCGCCGAACATGATGCCCGCCACACGGCCCGGGGAGCCGAAGGTGGTCTGGGAAGTGACGCCCACTTCCTGGCCGCCGACGTTGCGAATGATCAGCCGAATGGCCCGACCGATGGCGAGCGCTTCCGTGGGCGCGCCGCCCAGACAGCCGTGACGGTAGGGAATATCGAGTCTGTTGCGGATCGGGCCGTTGACCAGTGTCAGCGGGACCACCGGTGCGGTGGTGGCGTTGAGGCCGAACAGCTCGAAATCCGGCGCCGCCATGGCCTCCAGAGAGGCGATGATCAGCGGCAGTGATTGCGCCGGTGCGCCGGCCATGACGGCGTTGATGGNNCCCAGCAGCATGCGGACCCGGGCCTCGGTGGGCGGGATCAGGGGCAGTCCGTCCCCCCAGCCCTGCTCCAGCGCGAAGCGCGAGAACTCGGCCGCGTCGTCGATTTCGGCTTCGTGCCGGGGGCTGGCGAGCCAGTCGATATCGCAGCCCTCGGGGCCGCAGTCGCGCAGGTTGACTTCCTTTTCAGTTTGGGGGGTGCTGGTTCTGATGGTCCGGCTCATCCCGCGGCCTCCTTGAGGGTAGTGAGTTCGGCACCCATGGTCTTCAGCATCGGTGCCAGGTGTTCGGCCGCCACGGCATCCACTTCTTCCCGGCCGCGTTCGTTGAGGGGGTAGGGCAGGATATGGATGCGCAGCCCGGAGCGGCCGCCGCGGCGTGCCAGGTTGTAGCCGAGCTCCTCGAAGACCTCGGTGCACACGGCCGTGGTGGGCAAGCCCTTCTCGGCCGCGGCCAGGGCATCCCGGATGGTCCAGCCGGTGCAGGAACCGCAGTTGCCCAGACCGACAACAGCTACATCGATGCTGTTGAGGAATTCATCGAGTTCTCTGGCGATTCGTTCACCTTCTTCGCCGGTGCGGCCCTGGTGGGAGCGCCAGAACTTCACGCTGGCACCGGCCTTGCGAAATTCCTCGGCCCAGCTTTCGGTGACCCAGTCCCAGGCTCGCCAGATCTCGTCCAGACGGAAGCCCACCGTCTTGCCAGCCAGGGGCCCCGCTTCGGGCCCGGGCGAGGTGATGTCATTACCGCCCAGGGCGGTGGGGTCCAGCACGTTGCCTTTAGCCATTGTCTTTCCTCCTCCTCCCGGTTATGTGCCCCGAGCGTCGGGGTGACCGGATGCTGTTGGTATTCTGCTTGGTTTGCTATAAAGTCCAAAATGTTGGACAATATACTTTACATATCTGGATATAGTGCCGATATTAGACGGGGGACTCATGCAGGTCAAGCAGATCGCCAATCTCTTCCGGTTGATGGAATTCTTCGTGCGGGCGCGCAAACCGCTCTCGGTGCGCGAAATCGTCGATGAGTTCCACTGGCCCAGGTCCACCGTCTTCAACATGGTTTCCACCATGGTGGATTACGGCTACCTCTATCAGCCGGTGCCCCGGGGGGGCTATTACCCCACGTCGAAATGGATGGAGCTGGCGCAGGACCTGTCGCTCTCCGAACCCTTGCCCGAATCCGTGCACCGGTTGCTGGAGCAGCTCATGCATCGCACCGGGGAAACCATGATCCTGGCGGCGGCGGAAGGCACCAGCGTGGTGTTTCTGGACGTTGTCGAGTCGCCGGCGGACATCCGCTACACTGTCAGCGTCGGCCAGCGTCTGCCTATCCACGTGACGGCGGCGGGGCGGGCGATCCTCGCCCAGTATCCCCCGGCGGAACGGGCGGCTACACTGAAGCGCATCCAGTACGAGCGCTACGAAAAAAATGCCTTCATGACGCCGGAATCGGTGGAGCAGAATATCCAGGATAGTGCCGCGGACGGCTGGTATCTCAACCTCGCGGTCTACCAACCCAATGTGGCCGGTGTGGCGGTGCCCTTTCCGTTCCGCCACCGGCGCAACGCCATCGTGCTGGGGGCGCCGGATTCGCGCGTGGAACCCCGGGCCGATTATCTGGGCGGGCTGCTGCGCGACGCCGTCGATACCTTCCTGAAAGAGCACGAATGAAACCGCTGACCCGGCTTCGCCGATCGATCCGCCACTGCATGGAAGTATCAAGTCTATGAGTCACGATCCTCCTCCCAAGCTGGTCAAGTCGGCCATCAGGACCATGGCGCTGTTCGAGGCATTCGCCGAGGCGGGTCGACCGCTTTCGCTGGGGGAGCTTGCGGCGCGAATGGATGCCCCCAAAAGCAGTGTCTACGAGCTGCTCCAGACGCTCATCCATCTGCGCTATATCCTGATCATCGAGGAGGGCAAGACCTACTACCCCTCGCGGCGTCTGTACGATATCGGCCAGCAAATCTATCGCTTCAACCCCATCAAGGAAAAAGTCCAGAAAGCCCTCCGGCATCTGCGGGACGAGACCGGGGAAACCGTGTTTATCGGTCGGCTTCAGGGCAATCGGGTGGTTTACGATGAGGTCTTCGACGGGGTGCACACCATCCGCTACTCGGCCAGCTCCGGCGATCTCAAGAGTATTCACGCCAGTGCTCTGGGCAAGGCTCTGCTCGGCGCGCTGGCGCCCGACGCCAGGGAAAGCCTGGTGAAAGAGCTCGAGCTGACCCGTTTCAATGACGCCACCCTCACCGACCCCGAGGCTCTCGAGAACAACCTGGTGCAATGCCGCGAAGAGGGCGTTTACAGCACCGTCGGTGAACACCTCGCGGACGTGATGGCCATTGCGAGCCCGGTCACCATCCAGGGCCACCAGCTCGCCATCGGTATGGCGGGTCCCATCCCCCGCATGAAAGCCAATCTGATGCGCTACACCCGGTCGCTCACAGAAACCGTCGAGACGATTACCCGCTAACCCGGCAGCTGGTTCGATTGCCTGTACTTATCGTGGCGCACCGGAAGGTAAAGACGGCGTCATATGTCGGCCGTCGGGCCGACTGAGTGCAATCGTCTGCCCGGNNTGCCCGGAACCGTCCTGCTTGATTTCCTCGCCGATTGTCGTAAACTGACGCCACCGTGCGCAACAGCATAAATATATATGCATATGCGAACAAATAGCGATCCCTGACGCGTTCCGGGGTCGTCATTCCAGGAAAGCGCGAGGTGCCGAGATGGTGGATTTACAAGTAGAGCCGATTACCCCGGAGATCGGGGTTTACGTGAAAGTGGATGCGGAGCATTTGCTGGATGAAGGCGTTCCCGAGAAATGCCGGGAGCTGCTGGATCAGTACGGGGTGGTGGTGTTCCCGCAAATCGGGATCAGCGATGAGACCCAGGCGGAGCTCAGCAACCGAATGGGCAAAATGGAAGCCTCAAAGTTCAGCAAGGGAGGGGATTCCGATTCGGACAAGAAGGGGATCTATCCGGTGACCCTCGATCCGGAGCGCGCCAAGTTCCTGGATTACATCCATTCCAATGTGCACTGGCACATGGACGGCACCACCTACGATGTACCGCCCAAGGCCACCTGCCTGAAATGCGAGGTGCCCCCCAGCGAGGGCGGCGATACCGAATTCGCCAATCTCTTTGCCGCCTACGAGGCGCTGCCGGAGGAAACCAAGGCGCGGATCGCGGACCTGCGTGTGGTGCACAGTGCCGAGGCGGCCACCCGTCGCAGCTTCCCGAACCCGACACAGGAGGATGTGGAGCGCTGGCGCGCCAACGGCCCGCCCCACGAGCAACCGCTGGTTTGGACCCAGAAAGACGGTCGCAAGTCCCTGGTGATCGGATCGACGGGGGACCATATCGTCGGTATGGACCGGGAAGAGGGGCGCGCTCTGCTGGAGGAGCTGGTGGAATTCTGTACTCAGCCGCAGTTCTGCTATCGCCACCAGTGGCAGAAAGGCGATGTGGTGGTCTGGAACAATCCGGGACTGTTGCACCGCGCTCACACCTATACCGCGGATTCCGGTCGGCTGATGCATCGCACCACGATCATGGGTGAGGAAGCCACCGCATAAACGGCACAGTGGCGATGCGGATAGCGAATCCGACAAAGCGCGAAAACCAGTCAGTGGCAACGAGGAGATAGAGAGTGACCAACGAAAAAAGCAAAGTGGCCGTGGTAACCGGGGNNCGGGGGCGGCGCGGGCATCGGTGCGGCGGTGAGCCGCCTGCTGGCCCGGGACGGGGCGGATATCGCCATCTGGGACCGGAATGTGGATAACGTTCAGGATATCGTTGCGGATATCGAGGCCCAGGGGCGCAAGGCCATCACCTGCCAGGTGGATGTCTCGAAGCGCAGCGACGTCGACAAGGCCGCGCAGCGCACCCGCGAGGAGCTGGGGCCGGTGAGCATCCTGGTGAACAATGCCGCCATTTCCCCGGAGAAGGACTTCAAGGCGATCACCGAGGAGGACTGGGATCAGGTCATGGACATCAACCTGAAAGGGACCTTCTTCTGCAGCCAGGCACTGATCGACGACATGGTCGACGCCGGTTGGGGGCGAATCGTCAATATTTCCTCCTCCAGTGCCCAATCCGGGGCGCCTCGCATGGTCCATTACGCCGCCACCAAGGGCGGTGTCATCGCCTTCACCAAGGCCCTGGCCCGGGAAGTGGCGGACAAGGGCATTACCGTCAACAACGTGCCCCCCAGCACGGTCTATACAGCCGGTCTGCAGTCGGTGGAGGCGCGCTTCGAGAAAGGGCTCGACGATTACGTCAACAAGACCATTCCGGTGAAACGGCTGGGCCAGCCGGAGGATATCGCCAATGCCGTGGCGTTCCTGGCCTCGGAAGCGTCGAGCTATATCACCGGCGTAACCCTGAGTGTGAACGGCGGCCGTTATATGCAGTGAATTGACGCCCCCCGGCCGGCTATCGATACTATCCCTGTCGTTTTTCGGTCGGGAGGGAGCGTTTCATGAAAGGCAGCTGTCTGTGCGGCGAAGTTCGGTACCAGGTTGAGCGCCTGGAGTCACCGATCAAACACTGTTCCTGTCATTCCTGCCGCAAGGCCCACGCGGCGGCTTTCAATACCATGGCGGTGGTGAATAAAGCCCGGTTCCAATGGCTGAGTGGGGAGCAGTTGCTGTCCGCTTACGAGTCCTCGCCCGGCAAGCGGCGCCGTTTCTGTTCCAGGTGCGGGTCCCAGATGGTGGCGGAATACGAGGGGCGCGATGTCATGGGGCTGCGTGTCGCCACGCTGGACGACGATCCCGGAACCATGCCCGCCGTGCGCATCTGGCAATCCCACGAAGTGCCCTGGTTGTCCTATACCCACGACTACCCGGCTTACCCGGAAGGCGAGCCGGAGTCCCGCTGATGGCCCTCCACGAACACTTCCGGCTGCTGGCTTCCTACAATCGCTGGATGAACGAGCGGATTTACGAGGCCGCGGCGCGGTTGGAGCCCGACGAGATCGCCAGGGACCGGGGGGCGTTTTTCGGCTCTATCCTGGGGACCCTGAACCATATCGTGGTGGGCGACACCATCTGGTTGCAGCGTTTTGCCACCCGTCCTTCCTGTAGCGGGGTTCTGTCCCGGGTGGCGGAACTGCCGCAACCGACGGCGCTGGACCAGACCCTTTATGCGGATCTGGGCGTCCTGGCTGAACACCGAGCGTGGCTGGACCGGCAAATCGAGCAGTGGATTGCCGGACTCACGGAAGACGATCTGGCGGATACCTTCCATTACCGCAATATCAAGGGTGTGCCCACCAGCAAGCGTTACTCGAGTCTGATACTTCATTTTTTCAATCATCAGACTCACCACCGCGGGCAGGTTTCCACACTGCTGTGCCAGGCGGGCGTGGATGTGGGGATCACGGATTTGCTGGCAATCATTCCCGACGAATCGGATTGCTGAGCAGAGTCACGCCTTGACGGGTGCCTCGGCGGGCAGGGTTTCCTCCTCGTCGACCAGGAAAGCGACCGTCGCGCCGCGATCGATAAACTGTTTCTCGTCTTCCACCACTTGTTCGCGTATTGAATCGTCTTCCATATCCCTGACCATGCGTTCGTAATCGGCCCGGCTCGCGAACAGGATCTCGGTAATGACATCGTAGTCCAGTTCGGCGATCGCCTCGCCTCCCGCGCGCCGATGCTGCCGGTCCCGGCATATGTAATTGCGCTTGTATCCCGCCAGATAGGGAAAGAGCCTGGCCGCCAGGGGCGCATGACGGGTTTCGTAGTATTCCCGGAAGTGTTCGGGAGAGATGCCCGGTTTGCGCCGGAACAGGACGATCATTTTCATACCGGTGCCTCCCGAAAGCGGTCAGTGGTGGATCCATGTCCCGGATATCGCCGGGGGGCCTCGACCAGGCCGCCATACCATTGCCTGGCCGTGCTTCCCGGTCTCGAAGGAGCATCCGGGACGGAGGCCCCTGTTCGGGATGCGGTGGGTGGACCACCGTTGTCCTGCCCATATTGGCTCTTCGCCGGTGAGTGTCAAGGCGTGCGCGGTCCCCGGGTCGACGCTGCTGCTGCCCGACCGGTTGTTGGCGGCGGGTGATCTTGCAGAATATGTCCATACATGCTTTGGTGTGTTGGACTGCGTTTCCCCTTGCAAAGGCGGAGGTGTCGAGAGAATGGTCGTCAGTTGTACGGATGAGTCGGGTCGTTTGCGCTCTCAGGTGTCGCATCGTCCCCCTTGCCGTACTTGTAACCCCGTGACGAGCAGGGCAACAGATAGGTTGTTCGCCCCGACAAGCGATGAGCGGTCC
>JABAHQ010002689.1_pt2 | contig 12137 bp, 8 predicted proteins | sample 7062091 | NCBI WGS metagenome assembly JABAHQ01 (sample SAMN14534359, study PRJNA622989) | marine sediment metagenome | biome: marine biome [ENVO:00000428]; feature: marine pelagic biome [ENVO:01000023]; material: deep marine sediment [ENVO:00002113] | place: India: Gulf of Kutch | collected...
AGTCCAGCCCGCCGACCGATGTGCCGGTCGAACCCCGGTCGAACCAGGTTCTTCCAGGGCTTCTCTGCCGGCTTTTCCAGGTGCAGGGACTCGCCATGCAGGGCCGCATGCGTCAGCAACGCATCCCGATCGTTCATATCGATGATGAACTCATCGCGCCAGTGCGCCGTTCCCTCCCCCAGCACCTTGCGCGTGACCAGATGATTGCCCTTGGGGTCGCGCATCAGCAGCACCACCCGCTGCAATCCGATGGCACGGTGCATGCCTTCCACCACGGTCTGAAACACCAGGTTCAGGTCCGGATTGTCCACCAGCAGTTCCGAAAGCTCTCTCAGGATCTGAAGCTGCAGCATGGGGTCCCCATGCGAGTCCAGCTGCCCCTCCCCCTGCGCGCCGCTGTCGTCCCGGTCCGGGAGCAGGGCAGTGACCTGGGGCATACCGTAGGAGACCGCGACTTCCGCCGCTTCGTGGGAATTCTCCTGGATGCGTTCAAGCAACTCCTCCTTCGGCTGTTTCAGTGAGCCTGCGAGCTTGTCCACGATCCGGTCCACTTCCCGATCCTGCCACCCGCGCTCGGAAGCTTCCGCCAGCGTCAGTGAGTAGCGCACCAGCGAGGATGCCGCAGAGTTGGCACGCCCGGAGGAAACGACTTCCTTCACCAGAGGCCCGAGCGACCAGGTGCTCGCCAGCCCCCGCGTGATGCTGGCAAAGCTGGCGCCGATGACCTCCTTCTGGGCCTCGACCGGATCCATCTGGTTCATCCGGCGATCCAGCTCGTCCGCCTGGGGGATGCGGCAGGCCCAGAACGCCAGTTCCCCGATGTGGCTGAGCAGCGCCGCCACGAACACCTCTTCCTTCTTCTCAGCGTTCCGTGAGGGCAGCAGTGACCGGGCCTGGACCGCCGCGTGGAGCGATCGCGCGAGGCAGCGAAGCAGATGCGTGCGGGGATTGCGCGAGAGCAGCGCGTCGATCACCAGCGAAGAGATCGCCATGGCGCGGACCGAATCAAACCCGACCAGTGTGATGGCCCGGCTGACCGTGCTCACGGTGACCCGGGATCGGTTGTAGAACACGGTATTGGAAAGCCGCAGGACCTGGGAGGTGAGGTCCGCATCCTTCAGGATCACGTCCGCCAGCTGGTTGACTGTGGAGCTGTCGCTGTCGGTCAGCTGGCTGATCTCCCTCAGGGTTTCCGCCAGCACCGGCATCTCGACCTGGCTCAGATATCGGACCCAGTCATTGGAGGAGCCCCGCGTCGGGGGTTGGGTCGATCCAGATTCGGCCATGACACCTCTCGCTACAGCCTTGGAATGGGGGATGGTCAGTGGCACCAGTATAGATCACTGGCGCTTGCAACACCCGGCGGACGCCCCTGATACTCATGAATGACACACCCCTGCTCCCGTGGACGCGCATGCAGCCGCTATTCACCAACCACAGCCTTGCTCCCGATGAGCTGCCCAGCATTGAGAACGCCGACTGGCAGAGCCTGGCACCGGTCTATCCGCGCATGGTCCTGCTGGGAGGCCTCACCTTCTGGCTGCCGGCAGGCGTCGCGGCACTGGCTCTCAGCGCGTTCAGCATCATCCCCCTGTCGGGGCTTCTGGTGGCCGCAGCCTGGCTCGTATTGCTGGTCCCGACGCTTCTGGGCTATCCGGCAGCCCGGGTCAAACGGTATGCCATCCGGGAGCAGGATGTGCTCTTCCGGGAAGGGCTCCTGTGGAAAAGCACCATCGTCATTCCACGCAATCGCATCCAGCATATCCAGACCGAAAACGGCCCTCTTGAACGCTGGTTCGGCCTGGTCACCCTGAAATGCTACGGTGCCGGTGGCCAGCAGGCCGACCTGGTGATTCCGGGACTGGAAGAAGCCCTCGGGCAGCGCCTGCGCCAGTACCTCCTCAACCAGGCCGATGACACCGACTCACCGGAGGATGCCGCCCGGCGTGATGACGTACCACAGTGACTGGCACCGTGTCTCACCCCTGGCCATCATCCATCACGGGCTGACCTTCGTACGCCAGCTGATCGGCAGCAATCCCGGCCCCCTGCTCGGACTCGTGGCGGGCAGCCTGGCGTTTGCCAGGGAATCCCCCCTGATGATCTTCACCACGGTCCTGACGCTGCTGCTGATGGGCATCACAATGGCCGTTCTGGGCTGGCTGCGCTTCCTCTACCGTGTCCATGACGGCGCCATCCAGCTCCAGCAGGGCGTCTTCACCCGCCACAAGCTGACGCTGGCGTTCGAGCGCATACAGAATGTCCGACTGGAGCGCCCCGTCTACCTGAGACCGTTCGGACTCGCACGACTGACCATCGAGTCGGCCGGCTCCGCCAGTGAGGAGGTACACCTGCCGGGCATTCCCCTGACGGAAGCGGAAGCACTCAGGGACCGGGCCCTGGACGAGGGTGGCCACCCGGATGCGGACAGCGGAGCCTCCCCCGAAGCACCCGCATCCGGCCACCAGGTGCTGCTTGAGCGCCGACCCTCGGACCTGATCATCTACGGCATCAGCAGCCCGGCCATACTCTGGGGCGGTGCCATCGCCGCCTCGATCCTGGGCGCGCTGACCCGGAACCTGGGCGAGACCGAGAGCCAACAGGCCAGAGACGTCATGGGGGCTGTTCTTGACGCCACCCCGGCATGGTTTCCCGATGCCCTGGTGCTTCCAATGGGCATTCTGTTGCTGCTCGGCGTTATGGTGCTCGGCTCCGTTGCGATGGCATTGCTGCGCTACCAGGGGTATCAGCTCACTGTCAGCGGCGAGCGCTACCGCGTGACGTCCGGACTGCTTACTCACCGCGAGCAGGGTATTCGCCACCACCGCATCCAGCACCTGCATCTGGCCCAGAGCTTCGTGGCCCGTCTCTTCCGCCGGCACCACCTGAGCTGCCACCCCATCGGCCCCTCCCTTCCGGATCAACCCGACGGGGGCGGCGGGGCGCTGATGGCCCCTTCGCTCACCACGGCGGAACAGCACCAACTGCTGGCAGGCTTCTATCCCGGGCTCGAATGGGAGGCGCTTGATTTCCAGCCCGTCAGCCCCCGGTTCATGCTGCCACGCTTCGCGTTCTGGGGAATGCTTGCGGCGCTCGCAACCGGCTGGGTTCTGACAGGGGATACCACCGCATGGGTCCTGGTGGCACTCCTTCCGATCCCCCCGCTGATCGTACTCAACTGGCGCCGCCAGGGATGGTGCCTGCGGGACGGACGGGTGATCCTGCGGGGCGGCCTGATTGGCTGCCACTACACGGTATTTGAGGCCTATCGCGCACAGACACTGAGGCTGTTCCAGAACCCGCTTCAGCGACGCGCCGGCCTGGCGAACCTCGGGATCCGGCTGGGCTCCGGTGGGTTCCGGATTCCCTTCATACCCTGGGCGACGGGGACCGCCCTGATGGACACACTGCTCTGGCAGGTGGAAACCAGTCGCTCGCCCTGGCTGTGACTCCCGCTTTTTCCTGAAAATGCTAGAATTTCAGGGAAAGTACCTCCAACTGCCAGGTCATCATCTTGTACCAGCTTCTCAACCGTCAGGGCCTCGACCGCAACGATCGGGAATCCGAGGACGACACCAATGCCATCAACCTGGAGCGGGTCGGCCGTACCCGGATCGAAGACCTTGTATCCAGCACGCGCGAGGTTCCCTGGGCCCTGACCCTCGCCCAGTTGCTCTGGACGGCAGGTCCGGTTACCTTCCTGGCCCTTCAGGGCGGCTCACTCCTGGGCTATGGCGAGCCGGTCAAGTTCCAGACCTATCTGTTCTTCGCCATCTACGTGATGATTGCGGCGATCATCGGCGTGGTCGCCCGCATCATGGCCACCACCATTCGAGGTCGCAAGCAGGACAAGGCACGAGCGAACATCACCCGCACCCTGGACCTGATCCCGGACCTGATCTTCACGGCCCGTGACCTGCACCTGGGCACCCTGACCAGACCCGAGCGCCAACGTGATGCCGCCGCCATTCTCCTGCGCAAACAGGATCTGGGGTCGAACACCATTTCGGTGGCCGTGTACGACCTGACCAACGACAACACCATCGCCACCCTCGCCGAGGAGATCGAGGTGTTCCGGCGTGCCGGCATGTTCAGCCGTATCCGGGACCTCAATAACCGCTACGGCGAACACATCGAGGCCGCCCTTACCCAGCTCCAGGAGTACTCCGGCGAGATTACGGACCTGCTGCGACAGCGCCTTCAGGGTATCGCCCCGAATCAGGACGAAGGCGTACACCGGGGGGACCATTTCATCAGTCAGGTCTATGCCGCCGCGCATCAGGAAGACCTGTCCCTGATGACCCTGGAGGATGTCGAGGATCTGCTCAGCCTGGCGTTCGAGCTGCTGAGCGGGCGTGACTTCACGCGTCTCATCATCGACTACGAGGGCGACTGGCAGATGGCGCGGGCCCTCGACGAACTGGAACGCTGGCACAATGCCTATCGCCAGGCCAAGGCCTCAGCCATTCTCTACCTGCGGGAACTCGCTTACTTCCTGATTGAATCCCGGCTGACCGCGCTGGACAACCGTGTTCTTGAGGCCGACACGGACACCCTGCTCCAGGAAACCAGCCATGCCCTGACGCGGCTGGTGGCCCGACTGCGCTGGTCAGGCCGGGATGAACTCCAGAACAACCGGCGGGCGGTGCGCAACCTGCAGATGGCGCTGCGCTACGCCAAGCTGACGCGTCAGGCCGTGGCCCGCCTTCAGGACCGTTACGTCCGCTACGTCCGGGCCCTGGAACGCTGGACCCTGCTACGGGAACGCCTGTTCGAGAATGAAAACCTGGGACGACCGGGCGACGGACTGCGGATCCGGGAAAGCTCCATCGCCCTCAATGACGAACAGAAACTTGAGTTTGCCAGCCAGTTCGTGCGCTACCTGAATGACCATGACATAAAGCCGGGCAACATGGGCGTACTCCGCCATGACGCCCCCCTATCGGTGCGGCATGCCAAGCACCTGGCCATACGGGTTCTCCTGATCCTCCAGCCCCTGATCGAGCTGGACAACCCCAGCGTACAGCGCGCCCTGGAAAGCAGCCGGGGAGCCTACCTGGAAGGGCTGGAAATGGGCTTCAGCGCGGATGCCAAGGCTGGCCTCGGGGCCGCCGTGGTCAAGGAACTGTCGGAAAACCTGGGCCCGGCCTCAGAGCTGATTGCCCTCCGGCTGACCAAGCTCTATCGCATGCCCCTGTCCCAGGGCGTCTGCGACTTCCTGGTGGAACATTACGGCGCCAACCCGGAGCGACTCCAGTTCATCTCGGACTCCGCCAAGGACGACGACCAGGAGGATGCCCCGCATATCCCCCACGCACCCGCCATGGTCCAGAACTACGAGGAATGGCGGGCGCCGATCGAGGCGGCGGAAGGACTGCTGGGGCAACTGCTCAAGCAGGTGGAGGGGGCCTGAGCACGCCGTGCCGGCCCGGGCTTATTCCTCCAGCACCTCGAAGGTCAGGCCGGCCGCGCTCTGGAGACGCTCGAGCAACTGCCCATCCAGGGCTGTTGCGGGCGTCCAGAAGCCTCCTTCCACGGTCTCCCGGTCGACATCACGGGCCAGGCACACGGCCGCCTGCCCCAGCATCTTGGCGGTCGAGCCATAGCCGGGATCACGGTCACCCGTCACCTTGCCACGCAGCGTGTCACCATCCTCGGTCTCCCCGAAGAAGCGCAGGTCGTAGAAGCCCTTTTCCCGTGACTCGCGGGAGGGACCCTGCCCCGGCTTGGGCACCACGAACCGTTCCAGGAGCCACCGGGTCGGCGCAATGGACGCGCCCAGCATGAAGCCGCCCATGGCGCCCGTCATGCCCCAGCCGGTAGCAAGCCCCTTAAGGCCCTTGCCCACCAGAACCGCCTCGTCGTAACGGAAGTCACCGCCATAGGCCTTGCCGGCCAGCGCATTGGAGCGATGCACGACCCGGGTATTGATGGCGGCCATCACAAAGGGGGCGGTCCAGGCCTCAAAGTCCGGATCGTACTCGGCTTTCTTGACGGTGTGCTGGCGCGCGGTGAACCCGTGGTTGGGCGGGCAGATGGAATAGGGGTTGGCCAGTTCCCGGCGCAGCTCGGGATTGGCGGTGGCTTCTTTCACGACGTTCATCAGGCTGGCCACCGTGCCGCCGGAGAGCTCCCCCTTGGCCGCCTTGACCCGCATACTCACCCGGGTCAGCGGCTTCCCGAAGCGCTCCTGCGCCTGCTGCTGCATGAACCAGACCCCAAGGTCCGACGGGATGGAATCAAATCCACAGCAGTTGACGATGCGGGCTCCAGAGCTGCGGGCAGTGGCGTCGTACTTCTGGATCATTTCACGCAGCCACTGGACTTCCCCGGTGAGGTCGCAGTAATCGGTACCGCTTTCGGCACAGATCCGGACCAGGGGCTCGCCGTAGAGGGCGTAGGGCCCGACCGTGGAGATAATGGCACGCGCCCCGTCGCACATGCCTCTCAGCGCCGCTTCATCCGAGGCGTCCGCCACAATGACGGGCAGATCCACGGCCATGGAGCCCAGCTCTGAACGCAGGGCCTCCAGCTTCTGCTCGGACCGCCCCGCGATGGCCCAGGTCAGATCCTCGCCCACGCCAAAGCTGTGCAGCATGTATTCCGCCAGGATCCGGCCCACGAAGCTGGTCGCGCCGAAGACAACAACGTCGTATCCGTTCTGGTTCATGAGGGTATCCCTGTTCCGGTTCCGTGAATGGAGCATTCGATAATGACTGCTGTGATGATACCCATCCACAACGGTGGATGACAGCCGGGGGAGCCGGTATTCTATGCCTCCTTTTCAGTGGAACGGGAGTTCCGGATGCAACCACGTATATTCCGCATACTGGCCGTACTGCTGCTGTTGCAGGTACTTGGCGGCTGCGCCGGTGTCCAGCAGTCCATCCATGATGCCGCCATCAGCTACGAAACCGGTGCCGCAGGGCTGGAATCACAGAGCCTGACATTTGATTACGGCGAACTCCGGCTGCTGCGCACGCCGGAACTGCGTGATGACCGCCCCACCCTGGTGCTGGTGCACGGCTTCGGCGCCAACAAGGAGAACTGGCTGTCGTTCTCTCAGGAACTGGAAGGCAAGTACAACATCGTGGCGCCGGATCTTCCGGGCCATGGCGACAGCGTCCAGGACCCGGACCTTGCCTACGGCATCTCACGCCAGGCAGAGCGGCTGGTGCGTCTGATGGACCGCCTGGAGATCGAGCGTGCCCACCTGGCCGGCAATTCCATGGGAGGCGCTATCGTCGCTGTTGTCGCCGCTGAATACCCGGAGCGTGTGGCGAGCCTTGCCCTCCTCAACAATGCCGGCATCCACGAACACCCGGCGGAGCTGGACAGGCACCTCGCCAGGGGCGAGAACCCCCTGGTGCTGAACGAGCCCTCGGACTACGACGAACTGATGGCCTTTGCCATGAACGAACCGCCCTTCATCCCCTGGCCCGTGAGCTCCGTCATGGCCAGGGAAGCCTACGAGAACCGCCGTATCAACCGGAAGATCTTCCAGGACCTGGAGGCGGACCGCGATGAGGATTTCCGGGCTGTTCTGGCCCGGATCCAGGCGCCAACCCTGGTTCTGTGGGGCGCTGACGACCGCATCATCGATGCCGCCAACGCCCCGCTGGTGGCAGAGGCCGTGCCCGACAGCCGGCTGGAAATCCTCGAGGGGATCGCCCACATGCCAATGATCGAGGCGCCGGAGAAAACGGCGGCCCTGATTCGGGCCCTTGTCCGTGACGCAACCGGCAAGACTGCCCAGCAGGCACAACAGGACTAGAACCGGGTTCGCCCCCGCAACAGGACCTGCACCTGGTCGATGCTGTCATCCCCATCGAGCGGGAAGGCAAAATCCAGGTGCAGCATCCGCTGCACCTCGATCCTGCTTGATGCCAGCCGGAACCCGAAGCCCACATCCTTGAGGACACCGTCTTCGGGGCCACTGTTGCGACCGTCGCCGAACCAGGCCCGCCCCACATCCGTGAACAGCACACCCCCCATGCGGAACAACTGGAAAGGATGCCATTCCGGAAAATAACGCCGTTCCAGGGTCCATAGCGCCCGCCGGTTACCCTGCTGGTAGTCGCTGGGGTAACCGCGGAGGCCATTGTTCCCCCCGATGAGCAGCTGCTGATCCGCGGTCAGGTTGTGCGCCACCGTATAGGAGAGGTTCGTATACCAGCTGTTCCAGCTTACCGAGCCGCCATGGAAGTACGTCAGGTTCAGCGTTCCCCGAAGATTCTCAAAGCGGTCGTCGTCGAGCCGATAGGTACCGCTCTGACTCAGCGCGTAACGGGCGTAATTGGTGTCAGTCGCCAGCAATGCATCCTGGAAGTCGAGGTTCAGCACAACACGATCCTCCGTGGCGCCAAGCCCGGTTGCGGAATACCCGAGTTCCGTCCGCCAGACAAAGCCATCCCGCACGTCCTCTACACGCTGCAAGCGGGTCAGGTTCACCATCTCACGGAAGCGGTTCTGGCGGTAATCAAAACCGATCCAGGGGTAGCTCAGCGTACGATCCTCCGGAAACACATCCAGAGCCGGCTCATCCTGCAGCCGCTCAAATTCGAAGGCCTCGTAACGGTAGCCCCCCAAAAGGCGCCATTGACGATTATTGCGTTCCGCCAGCCGCCACCCCCAGTCAACACTGGCGTAGTCATGCCGACGACGATAATCCGCGATGGCCTCCGCCCCGACGAACCGGGACTGCTCGCGCACATCATCCACGCCCCTCAGCCCCACACGCCAACGCGCCCGCTCGCTGTAGAAGGGCCGCTCCAGGTGGGCACTGCGACCGCGCCCATCACTGCGTTCGTCGTAGGAGAATCCACTCTGCCAGTGGGAACCAAACACATTGGGGTCATCAAAGTCGATGCTGGTCTCGGTGCGGTCCGGATCCCGCGTGTGGGAGATACCCAGACTTTTACCCGACCCCAGGAAGTTGGGATCGGACAGGCCGACGTTGGACGTGTTTTCACCGCCCGAACGGGAGGCACCGACGCTGGGCAGCAGCGTCCAGGTATCGCGCGCCAGGACGCTCACTTCGAGCTCATCACCACAGACCCGGGTCACACCGACCCAGGCTGCCGTCAGGTACTCCCGCTGGCGCAGGATGCGCTCCGACTCGGCAATCATCCCCGGCTCATACGCATCCCCCCGATCAAAGACGAGCTGAGCCCGGAGTGCGGACGTCCAGGTCGGCGTATTAAGCGCATTCAGTGTCCGGTAAAGGGCATTGTCCTGTTCCGGGTCACGGGTGTCGAAAATGGGGCGACGCACGATCCGGATCGTGCCGATCCGGGCTCCCTCCGGAATGACAAGGTCACTCTGGCGGGCCAGCTGGTCCCTGGGCCTGTCGAGATCAATGGCTGCCGGCTGGACCTCGCTCGCAATGCAGTCACCCTCATCGCCCGTCTGGGCCAGGGCTTCCCAGCTGAGCAGTAGCGCCCCGAGGCCGGCAAGGACGCTTGTCAGCGACGCGGCCCGGCCGTCAATCCGAGCCACCATGACGTCCCCGGCCATCACGGAAACGGGCCGCACCGCTCACGGTTTCACCGGAGGACAGTGTGGCCTGCCCATGGTTGAATTCATTGGCCATCGCGTCCGGCTCATCCATGCCCCACTGCTCAAGCGCACTTAATCGGTCCCCGCGGAGACAGGTCCAGGGATGGCCCGCCAGCTGGGCGGCCAGCTCTTTTGCCGCCGCGACCACCTGCCCCGCCGGCACAACGCGATTCGCCAGCCCCATCCGCAACGCCTCATCCGCCGCTACAGCCCGACCGGTCAGGATCATATCCATGGCATGACTGTGGCCGATCAGCCGGGGCAGGCGCACGGTGCCGCCATCGATCAGCGGCACCCCGAAGCGGCGGCAGAAGACGCCGAAAACCGCACTTTCATCCGCCACCCGGAGGTCGCACCAGGCTGCCAGTTCCAGCCCACCGGCCACACAGTAGCCGCTGACGGCGGCGATCACGGGCTTGGTCAGGCGCATGCGGGTGGGGCCCATGGGACCATCGCCCTCGGGGGACAGCCGGTTACGCCCCTCACCACTGGCCACGGCCTTCAGGTCCGCGCCGGCACAGAAGTGCTCACCAGTGCCTGTGAGGATCGCAACGCGGGCCTGTTCGTCCGCGTCGAATGCCCGGAATGCATCAGCCAGGTCTTGGGCGGTCGGGCCATCCACGGCATTGCGGGCAGCCGGGCGCTCAATGCGAATCAGGTGAAGCGCGCCGTCCTGCTCNNTCCAGGGCATCAAGCACCTCGGAGAGGCGGTTGACGCCGGTCACCTGCATGCCTTCCGGAGGCCGCTTAGGCACATTGGCGGACGGTACCAGGGCTTTACCGAAACCGTGCTTAGCGGCTTCCAGAATGCGCTCCTGGCCACTGGGGACAGGCCGGATCTCGCCGGAAAGACCAACCTCCCCGAAGATGACCAGATCCCGTGGCAGCGCCCGATCGCGGAAGGAGGAAATGATGGCGGAGAGAAGCGCCAGGTCCGCAGTGGTTTCCGCCACCTTCACACCGCCAACCACGTTGACGAAAACATCCTGGTCCCCGCAGTGAAGGCCTCCATGGCGGTGCAACACAGCCAGCAGCATGGCCAGGCGGTTCTGGTCGAGGCCCACGGCGACCCGCCGCGGGTAGCCCGTCTGGCTATCATCGACCAGGGCCTGGATCTCCACCAGCAAGGGGCGTGTGCCCTCCCAGACCACCATCACCACACTGCCGGGGGCAGCCTCGGTCCCCCGGTTCAGGAAGATGGCGCTGGGATTGCGGACCTCGCGCAGCCCCTGCTCGAGCATGGCAAACACGCCCAGCTCGTTCACCGCGCCAAAGCGGTTCTTGATGCCGCGCAGGGTGCGGTAGCGGCTGTCGCTGGAGCCTTCCAGCAGCAACGAGGCATCGATCATGTGCTCCAGCACCTTGGGGCCCGCCAGCGCGCCGTCCTTGGTTACGTGACCGACGAGAAACAGCACCACCCCACTCTGCTTGGCAAAGCGGGTCAGCGTGGCGGCGCTCTCCCGGACCTGGGAGACTGAGCCGGGGGCGGACTCCACGTCCGCCACATGCATGACCTGGATACTGTCGACCACCATGATGGCGGGCTTTTCCTCGCCGGCCACCTCGAGCATGCGCTCCACCCCGGTTTCCGACAGCATGCGCACGCCGCTCGCGGAAAGCTCAAGGCGCTTGGCGCGCAACGCGACCTGCTGAAGCGATTCCTCGCCGGTCACATAGAGCACGGACTGGGAACGGGCCAGTTCACACAGCACCTGGAGCAGGAGCGTGCTTTTACCGGCGCCGGGATGACCGCCAAGCAGGACGGCGGAGCCGGATACGAGCCCGCCGCCAAGCACACGGTCGAACTCGGCGATTCCGGTGGGAATGCGGGGTTCCTCAGTGAGGTCGATGGCGTCGAGGGACTGGATGGCGGAACGCTGGCCCGTGTAGCCCGCGAACCGGGCCTCACGGGCCTCCCCCGCCGTGTCGCCCCCAAGGCGGACTTCCGAGAGGGTATTCCAGGCACCACAGGCCCCACACTGGCCCTGCCACTTGCTGTACTCGGCACCGCAGTCGCCACAGACGTAGGCGGTACGGGCCTTGCTGCGCTTACTCATCCCTGCCGCCCCCGCTGGCTTCAGCGTGCGCTGACCTCATGCACGGCATCGACCATGACTTTTGCCTTGTCCGGATCCACGTCCAGGTGCACACCATGGCCCAGATTGAAGACATGGCCGGACCCGGTGCCGTATTCACCAAGGATCCGTTCCACCTCGCTTCGGATGACGTCATCCGGTGCGTACAGCGTGGAGGGATCCAGATTGCCCTGGAGGGCGACCCGGTCCCCCACGCGACGGCGGGCGTCACCAATGTTCGTGGTCCAGTCCAGCCCCAGGCAGTCCGCGCCACAGCCGGCCATGGTCTCGAGCCACTGACCGCCGTTCTTGGTGAACACGATCACCGGCACCTGGCGGCCATCGTTTTCGCGGATCAGGCCTTCAATGATGCGCTGCATGTAATCCAGCGAGAACGCCTGATACGCCTGCGGGCTCAGCGCGCCCCCCCAGGTGTCGAAGATCTGCACCACCTGGGCGCCGGCCCGGATCTGGGCATTGAGATAATCCGTTACGGCATCCGCG
>JABAHQ010000578.1_pt2 | contig 12131 bp, 13 predicted proteins | sample 7062091 | NCBI WGS metagenome assembly JABAHQ01 (sample SAMN14534359, study PRJNA622989) | marine sediment metagenome | biome: marine biome [ENVO:00000428]; feature: marine pelagic biome [ENVO:01000023]; material: deep marine sediment [ENVO:00002113] | place: India: Gulf of Kutch | collected...
CTTGGGATATCTCTTCCACCTTCAGGAAGGGATCAAAGGAGGCACCATCCGTAATCAGAAAGATTACAACAGCCAAGTTTTACGACCCCTTCACGGAGGACGGAGTCGACCTCACCCAGATTTGGCGAGTCTATGATTACGGCGACATAGAAGCCGCCGCATCAATTGATGAAATGCGTAAGAAAGTATATAATGCTATTCGCAACCTGTACAACGATAAGTTGAGATTTCTTTTCTTAGGAGGAGACCACCTTATCACTTACTTTTCCCTTCATGCTTTAACTCAACTTAGCAGAGGAAACTGGGCTTTGATCTACTTGGATTCACATCTTGACCTAGAGGAAGAGTATGAAGGAGATAGATATATGCATGGAAGCGTCGTGAAAAGACTTGTCGAAGAAACGAATCTTCGTCCACCGTCCATTGTTGAGGTGGGAATTCGATCTTTTCTGCTCCCTGAACGAAAGTTCGCTGATGATGTGGGAATAAAAATCATGTCAACCGTTGAGTTCGAAAAGTTAGGAGCAAAAGGTGCAGCCAAACGTGTCTTAAAACTCTTGCCTAGAGATGTTGAGAGAATATACTTGTCAATTGATTTGGACATACTCGATCCCGCCTATGCACCAGGCTTAGGCTATCCAGAAGCAGGCGGCATATCCACTCGAAGTCTCATAGACTTCATTTACGGCTTGAAGGAATTGGAAATTGTGGCCTTCGATGTGGTTGAACTTTGTCCACAATATGACAGTTCGAGCATAACGGCGATCGTAGCAGGTAAAATCATTCTGGAAACTCTTGGAATCATGAAACCAGGCTTTCGAGGGGGCGCCTCCAAGCCTTAATTCACACGCATCAGTAATCGAACATATAGATTCGAGGTTAAAGGCTAACTTTGCTTCCATCGGCTTCTCTCTTGAAGAATCCAAACTCGGTTTTGACCTTTCTTAGCTGTCTACCGGAGAAAACAGGGCCATCCTTACAGATTCGATACTCACCTATGCAACAGCTCCCGCAAATTCCAATGCCGCAGCGGATGTATCTCTCCAAACTCGCTTGAAAAGATGTGTTGTATTGCTCCGCCAAAAGAAACATTTTAAGCATCAGTTTTTCAGGACCACATGCATAAATCATGTCGAACTCTTCTTTTTTCAAGATTTGTTCCGCTAAGTCCGTGACAAGTCCTTTGAGTCCGTGGCTTCCATCCTCGGTGGTAACATTAACCTTTGAGATAGTTGTTTTTATTCTCTTAAGGAAAAAAAGCTCATCTCGCGTTTTTGCTCCAATCAGAAAGGAAATCTTAGTGGAAAGTTTCAAAAGACTCTCAACCAACGGAACAAGGGGCGTCAATCCTGTTCCACCTCCCACAATCATCACCTTCCCACTGGTTAGAGCAAAGCCGTTTCCGTAGGGTCCACGGATCCCGAGGATGTCGCCAACCTTCCTCTGATGGAGAGCTTGGGTGGCTTCGCCAACCTCAGCCACGGTTATGGAGGATAGTCCATCTGAATTGATAGATGAGAGACTCATGGGAACCTCGTCGACTCTTGGAATCCAAACCATCACAAATTGTCCCGGCTCAGCTTCTGCACAGTGTTTGTCCTGAAAAACGAAGGTTTTGACTGTTGGATTCTCCTCTCTAATTTCTTGAATTCTCACAATTCTAGGGCGGTTAATGTCTTTGAGATAAACCGACAATCTCTTTCACGCTCCCAAAGCCCCTCTCTTCAAGATACGTCTCGATACCCTTCGCGATGGATTTGAAAACGCCCAATCCCTCAAAGGCGACGGCTGTCCCCACCTGAACCGCTGAAGCCCCAGCCAACATGAACTCCACAGCGTCCTGCCATCTAGCGATTCCCCCACAACCAACCACTGGAATCTCAACTCGACGATGAATGTCATACACACATCTAACAGCTATAGGCTTTACAGCTGGCCCGGACAACCCGCCGATCCTATTCGCCAACACCGGCTGAGCTGTTTCAATATCGATTGTCATGGCCTTAACTGTGTTGATGGCGGTGACGGCGTCCGCACCAGCCTTAACGGCTGCCTCAGCTAATACGCCGATTTCAGCGACATTTGGGGTTAGCTTCACAAAAACAGGCTTCTCCACCTGGTTTTTTACTTCTTTCACAACCTCCGCCACCAAACGTGGACTCTGCCCGATTTCAGATCCGGTTTTTTCAACATGGGGGCACGAAACGTTTAGTTCTAACGCGTCTGCGCCTTCTTCAACCGCTGCCCTTGCCACCTCAGCGAAATTGCTGGGAGAGAAGCCGTAGACGCTTACGATGATGGGGACTCCCCCCTTCTTTGCTTCCTTAATCTCCTCTCCAAAATTATGGATGCCCGGGCTGGGAAGCCCCATGGCGTTTAGCAGGCCGCAGCCAACCTGAACCACGGTAGGGTTAGGATAGCCAGTGCGTAGTTTTGATCCTACAGATTTGGTAACCACAGCGCCAGCACCAGCCTCGGCAATTCTCCTCAAGAGCGCTCCCGACAGTCCGAGAATCCCAGCGGCGAGCATTACTGGATTTGTGAGCTTTAACCCAGCTATTTCCGTAACAAGTCGACTTGACATTAAGATACACCTCTATTGCAGTAAAGTTATTTCAGTAGTTAAGATAAAGGTTAGTACAGAACAAGCTGAGAAAAATCGATGATGGGGAAACCACATGAAAGCAACCATAGTTAAGTGTGTGATGGGCGTTTTCGGCTTCGGAGAAGCCAACGAACTTGTTGATAAGGTTTTCTTCCCAAAAAATCCTAGAGAAACTGCGGAGAGGCTTGGAAAAATCCGGGCTGGAAATGTTGTGGATGAAATAGCCACGCTAGTGGAAAGGTTGCGGGCTGAAGGCTACACGACCTTTGTATTTGAAAGTTCGGAGATAGCTCAAAACGCCCGTGAAAAGCTGAACATCAGCGTTGATGTGGCGAAGCCTTCAAGGGCGGGCGAAATTTTACGAGGGAACCTTGGCAAGTTAGCCGTGGAAACCGGATTTGCCAAGAAGGTGACAGAGCTCAGCCAATGGACCCACAGAGTCTCCATGGAGCTCACCAAGATGCAAGTCAAAAAGGCTGTTGAAAAGCGAGACTTGTTGGTGGTACAGGTGATCCAAACGATTGACGACCTAGACAAGACATTAAACCTTTTTATGAGCAGAATTCGCGAGTGGTATGGCCTCCATTTTCCAGAGCTGGACCGATTAGTAGAGAAACATGAAACGTACGCGCGCCTAGTAACCAACGTAGGAGGAAGGGAAAGCTTTACTCCGGAAAATCTGGAAAAGAATGGGCTGCCTAGAGCCAAAGCTCAGCATATAGCTGAGGCCGCTGAGGCATCTATGGGAGCCGAGCTTAACGAGGGAGACATAGATCAGATACAAACCATGTGCAAAAACACGCTAAACCTTTATGATCTGAGGAAAAAACTGGAAAGCCACTTGGATTCAACCATGTGCGATGTTGCACCCAACATTCGCGCTTTAGCAGGTTCGCTGCTTGGAGCAAGACTCATAGCTCTCGCTGGCGGGCTGAAGAACATGGCTAAGATGCCGGCAAGCACCATCCAAGTGTTGGGCGCTGAAAAAGCCTTGTTTAGAGCGCTTAAAACCGGAACTCGCCCTCCAAAGCATGGGATAATCTTCCAGCACCCCCTCATTCACGAGGCGAAGCGTTGGCAGAGAGGGAAGTTGTCCCGAGCTTTGGCTGGAAAGCTGGCCATAGCCGCTCGAACCGACGCCTTCAGCGGCAAGTACGCAGGAGACAAGCTGCAAGTGGACCTTGAGAAGAGAATATCAGAGATTGAGGAAAAGTACGAGAAGCCCCCACTCAAGCGACCGCGGACGAAAAGACCGCAAAGGAGAAAGAAACGTGGCCGTAAAGGTTAAGGAGCACCAGAAGTTTCCAGAAATTTATTGGGTCACACTCGAGGACGGAACCAAGAGACTAGCCACCAAGAACTATGCTCCGAGAAATACCGTTTACGGCGAGCGACTAGTCAGATGTATGGGCGTGGAGTACAGGCTTTGGGACCCTTTTAGAAGCAAACTCGCCGCCGCCATTCTGAAAACCTTGAAAACCGTCCCTATTCAACCCGGCCACAAGGTTCTATACCTAGGAGCTGCATCCGGAACCACAGCCAGCCACGTTTCTGACATCGTTGGAGAGAATGGTCATGTATACTGCATAGAGTTTGCTTCCCGCGCCATCCGAGAGCTTGTTAACAACGTCTGTGAGTTCCGCTCCAACATGTCTCCCATACTGGCAGACGCTAGACTACCGGAGCGATACTCGATGCTTGTGGAGAAGGTTGACGATATCTACTGTGACATTGCCCAGCCTGAGCAAGCTAAGGTGTTGGCAGACAACGCCGACCTGTTCCTAGTGGACGACGGGTGGATCATGTTAGCTATAAAGGCTCAGAGCATTGATGTTACGAAGGAGCCCTCTGAAGTGTACAAGCAAGAAATAAACACTCTAAAAGCCCGCGGTTCTCAAATAGAGGAGGTCGTGCACTTGGAACCCTACGACAAAGCACACGCCATGATCGTAGCTCAACACTTAAACAAAGAATGAGAACATAATGTTAGTGTCCAACTAACGATGAGATTCCGAATATATAGTTTTCCGCTAACCTTTATATGAGACCAACTGGGTGGTTTTTCATCGGCTGAAGCAAGATGAAGAAGCGGGCGGAAACGTTAGACGCTACTGAGTCTACTCTGAAAAGAGCCGGCTTTCAGATATCTGAAAGATGCGTCGCAAGATCATGTTGTTTTGACATCGTGGCTAGAAGAGAAAAACAGCTCGCCCTCATAAAGGTGCCCACCAATATCGGAAGCATTTGTGCGAAGGTTGCCTCAGAGCTCCAAACTATCTCTGGGTGCTTCTCAGCCGCATCACTTTTCATCGGTGAAAAATCGCGCGACAAACCGCTCGAAGATGATACCGTCTACTCAAGATACAATATCTACGCCATCAACCTCCGGACGCTGGAAGACATCGTTTGCCGCAAGATGTACCCTCTGGTGGAAGCTGGACCTGGAGGCTACTACGTCGAGTTGGATGGAAGCACAATCCGAGAAAACAGGCAGAAGCTCGGGTGGTCCGTTGGCAAGCTGGCAGAGATGGTCGGAATATCCCGAAGAACCTTGTATGGCTACGAAAAAAGCATGGCTAAGGCTTCAGTTTCCGTCGCCTACAAACTTGAGTGGATTCTAGGCGTTCCACTAGTGCAGCCAATCGATGTGCTCCAAAGGGGAGCTCAGGGTAAGGGATTTCTTGCCGCCGCTAAACGCATGATCGTCAAGAATCGCTTTCTAAAAGCTGTTTTAAGGAGGCTTTCTCGCTTTGGTGTTAGCGTCACGCCCGCGGAAAGAGCACCCTTCGACTTCATAGTTCAGTTTCCCGAGGAACAGCTAAAAATCATCGGTGGCGTTATAGATGGGAAGGAGCAGGATGTTGATCAAAGAACAAAGGAGATTATCAGCATCAGTGAGGTCGTCGAGGCTCATCCCGTCTTAATAACAAATGGACAGCAAGCGCCAAATAGTGATATTCCATTGATTCCTTACGGAGAGTTAATTGGGATAAGATATCTGAAAGAGCTTATCGCCCTGCTCTAAGCATCAATGTGCTCGCATGCACATGTCCAACAGAAATCTCTAGAAGATGACTCTGCCACACTTAGCCTTTCATTATACCAATGGCTAACCCAGCTGAGAAAGTGGAAGCGAAGGGAAGCCCTCCAACAATAGTTGAAAGAAAATCTGAAGCTTGGGTGACCAGCCCAGAAGTAGCCCCCGCCAATTTCTCGTAGTTGACATCCATTATCCCAGAGAAGCCAAGATAGGAGACTGCGATGGAAAAGAATCCGAGAGTTATTATTAGGATTTTCAAGACCTTCTTTATGGCATATCCAACGAGAAAGCCTCCGACTACGCCAACACTCATCTGGTAGATGGCGGGTGTTAATATTTGGCTCAGTTTTGATCCCCGATTTCGTACCGATGTGTATATTGAATCTTGATATATAATATATATCTCGATGCAATAAATACTTTTCGTGCATATACCGAAGATTACTTGGTGAAGGCGAGAGTTTCCGTTCTAACCAAATACGAGCCTAACCCCTGATGGTGACTTGAGGCAATAGACTCGCAAAATGGCTTTCTAACCTACTTCTAAGATTTCAACTTTTTCAATTAGATTTGTTCTTAGTGAGGCGCCTCACTAAGATCTGCAAAGGGATCGTGAAAAGGAATAGCGTTCAGTTAATTTCTCAGCTAGAAAATACGCCACGGTTGAATAGGCCACTCCAGCCAACAGGTCAATAATGTAGTGCTCGCCCAAGTAAACTGCGCTGAACCACACTCCTAACGGAAATATAAGTATAGGCAACGCTTTGATTCGCTTGATCTTAATGGCGTAGAGCGAAACCACCCACGGATACGCTGCGTGAAGGCTTGGTATGGCAGCAAAAGGATTCGGCTCAATGAAAGCATATATAGTAGCATACAAGGGTACACCCATCACCCCGTCCATTTGAAACAGTATGCGCTCAGCATTTATCCCAAACCAGGGAGGAGCGGCCGGATAAGCTAAAAACGTGATTAGCGCACTGTAAGAGGTGATGAGCAGAGCGACTGTGTACTTTCTGTAATTTTTCGGCGATCGATACCATAAAACGAATCCGAATACGAAAGGAATTACAAAGTGCAAGGAGTAGAAAAAGGCTCCTGCCCAGTCGAGGATGGGAGTTCTGTAGAACTGCTGAAGCACCTTGGTTGGAATTGTACCGAACAAGTATAGTTCAGCGTTTATCGGTTCAGTAACATGCACGATGCCAGCTATCTTGTATGCGATTCCACGCATAGTGTCGTATGCTAACAATAAGGCCATGAAGGGAAACCAGTCTTTTATGAAACGGTGAGCTCGCTTCATATGTGCAGCATAGATGAAGAGGCACAAGGCGAGAAAGTCGGGTGCGGGAAAGACCCTATACACTAAACAGAAGATGATTAAGGCTACTGAATAAATTATGGGAAATCTTCTTGCCAAATTGAACAGGAAACGGTCGTTGATCCGCAATCCCTTATCAACTTTCACCTTCTCACGGTGAGTTGCATCATCCAAGCGGATTCTCTCTCCAAGCGGACGTCTGTTAATATTAAACCGTCTTTTAACTCTTTCCTATTTATGACTTTCCTTTGAAAATACACATCTAGGACTCGCAAATTGAACTTGAATATCTAAAAATCCATGGAAACGCTTGGGAAAATTGCTGGGCGCTATAAGGTATAGAAACTCAAACTAATGGACGAACGCTATTCAAGAAAGCCTTGTTTGTTTTGCATCAGCCTTTGTTTTCAGTCTTTTCGCTGGCTTCCACGATTTACGCACAAAGTCCGGGTAGGACCCAAACTTTTGAATCCAGCTTTCTAAGAATTCTATAGTTTTGGGGTCGGTTGGATAGCCACACCCCATGCTTCCGTGTATCTCTTGCAGTTCAGCGATCGCTCTGTCCCGTTCTACCTTGGCAATGATGGACGCCGCTGATACGATCGGATATTTTGTATCTGCCTTATGCTCTGACACAATTTTGACCTCAAGTGGAAGGGTTTCTGCTATGTGACGTTTAAATCGGTCAGCCAACACGTCGGAGGCATCTACGTAAGCCACGTCGGGTTTGAGAACCGATATCACCTTAGCCATTGTTTGAGCTTCAAGCCGGTTCAGCCTGTGGAGCTTCTTCCCGGTTTTAACCACCTTGTCGATTTCGGCTGGAGTTAACTTTATGATGTGGTATTTGAGAGCAGTTTTCTTGATTTCCTTAGCGAGCTGGTCTCGCCTGTGGGGTGAGAGACGCTTTGAGTCCTTCACTCCAAGCTCCTCAAGTTTAGGTAAGTCGTGTTCATTGATTAGAACGCCGGCGATTACGAGGGGACCAATTACAGCTCCGCGTCCAGCGTCGTCCACTCCGACTACTCGCATGTTAGCAACTCTTGAGACAACTTTCGTAGCAATTGAACTAGTTTGTTAATAATAAAGATTGTCGCGTGCGCTATAATAGATCCGTTTAACATTTGTTATTCAGCCTTTTAGCTGGTACCAAGCTCTAAAGAAACAGCTGTATACTTTTGATTGGACTGGAAATCACGGAAGGGCTATTTCTAATATGTTGACAAGCATTCTCTCTTTCTAGACCTGCTCTATAGCCCCCTCCATGCGGTTGAGTCCTTGATAGATTGGACGCCACAAAGGATCAACTCTTTCCATCTTTTGAACCTATAAATATTTGAAGTTGCATTGTTTAGCTGGGGAGAAAGGAGAAGTGGAATGGAAACTATCGTCATTGGCACCATGGTTTCTGTTTTTGCTTTTGCTCAACGTCTTCGACGTTTTGGTCACAAATCCAGCCTATGAGTCTAATCCCTTCACTCTTTGCCTCTGGGGACAGGTAGGAATCTTTCTTTCCGCTTGGATCAAGATCGGGTTGGTCCTATTTTTCGGAGTTTTATGTGCATCTACTAAGAAAGTTGCTGAGCCGGCTGAGTGGTCGTTCGCTAGGAAACTATTGCTAGGAATACTGATTATCCTTGTAGCTTTCTACATCTTCGTGGTAACGTGGAACGTGGTTCTTTTCGTATTGTTTACACTTTGGTAGACGTTGGCTCCGTTGCGCAGGGTTAAATCTCTATTACGAGTGATTTGGACAACAATGGTGCTGAGGGTTACATAATGGTCACGGCTGGAAAAGTGTTTAAGCTTGCTGAAACGACACCTCTGTCCGAATTGGCGTCCAAGCTTAGCAATTACAGGAGAGAGGAAGCCTACGAGAAGAGCGACTACAAGTTTACCCTAATCATGGAAATTACTGGTAGCGGTGACACGAGACGTTTCAGTGACGATTTTCAACATAAATGACAAAAACAAGTACTTGGAATATATCGGGAAGGAGATTTGTCCACTAATCTTATAGTTTGTCCAATAATTTGGCTGGCTTATTTGCGCTTTCAAAATAAAGAATAGAAGGTCACGTTGCGTTTAACGGTGGATCGGTCAAGCTACGCGCAACAAGGTTTCTTGTGCTGCTTTTTGTGCGCTTCTAATTCTTCCTTTGTGCTAAAGGTCTGTCCACAGCATTCATATTTCTTTTTCTTGGATTCACACATCTTACAATCTCTCCAATTTTTCATCTACTGTATTTAAAATCCGAGAATATAAGTTTAAAGGCTGTTTGTCAAAGATGTCAAAATTCTAGGAGTGCTCCAAGGTCAACTTTTGTGAGGAATGAAGAAATTTCGAAAGCAACTTATGCATATGTGCAATCGGATTGAAAGCCTTTTGAGCTTGTTCGCCTAGAACATGTAAAGGGATGTTTGTCAATGGTTTGTCTCTTAGACTCCTTAGAAGTAAAGGGATTAACACTTAAGAACCGCATTGTGATGCCACCCATGCAAACCAGTTTGGCCACCACTGAAGGAGCTGTAACCGACAAGCTCATTGAGCATTATACTCGACGTTCGAAGGCACTGGGCCTACTGATAATCGAGCACAGCTACGTATCCCTCGATGGAAGGCTCACCGAAAGGCAGCTGGGGGTGTATGACGACGGTCTACTTCTTGGACTGGAGAAACTTTCGAGTAGCGTACATGCAATGGGCACACCAGTTGTGATACAGATCAATCATGCGGGGAGAATCGCCAGTACGGAAACCACGGGGACAAAGCCTGTTGCTCCTTCACCCAGCGGAAACGCTAGAGAACTCAGAGTTGAAGAGATTGAAGCCCTAACTGAAGCCTTCGCCAAAGCAGCTGAAAGAGCTATGAAGGCGGGTTTCGACGGGGTTGAAGTTCATGGAGCCCACGGGTTCCTCCTCAACCAATTCTTCTCACCTCTAGCCAACCGACGCCGAGATAGGTATGGAGGTTCTCTGGAGAACAGAATGAGATTCCCTCTACAGGTTGTTGAAAGGGTTAAGGAACAGGCTGGGGGAAGACTTCTCCTCTACCGTTTAGGCTCAGACGATCTAGACCCTGAAGGAATCCGCATCGAAGACTCCAAGAAAATCGCCGTGAAACTGGAAGAAGCCGGGGTAGACATCATCGACGTGTCCGGAGGCTTGTGCGGTAGTCGACCTACCCAGCTTCAAGATAGACAGGGCTACTTCATCCCTCAAGCCCAACAAATCAAGGAGGTAGTAAACGTACCTGTCATCGGTGTCGGAGGAATCACAGAACCAGAATACGCCAACAGCCTGATACAAAGAGGACGCGTTGACCTAGTAGCGGTGGGTAGAGCGCTTCTTGAAGACCCAGACTGGTCGATAAGCGCCATCAAAACCTTAAACAGAAGTTAGCTCTTTGCGCGAGCTATCTGTGGCAATTTCTATAAACTAATCGGGATTCCTCTTTTAATCTTCTTTAAATGGTTGGAGGCGTTCGTCAAGTCCTATGCCGATGAGGAGGAAGCCTACTGCGAAAAGTATTGTGCATGCAATTGGTGGCACCCACCACCACCAAAATTCGATTCCTCTTGGGGTATACAGCGCGCTGTAGAGAATGCTACTCCAGTCCGGCATAGACTCATAAAATCCGATGAGGCGGATACGAATTATCAGGTTCAGCAATGCCACGCTTACCATCACAAGACAGAAACTCGCTGAGAAGTCTTTAAATAAGTTAAGAAATCGACTTCGTATAGTGTTGCCTGAAAGCTTTTGATTTTTGGGGCGAAGCAAATAGACTTTTCTACAAGCCATTGTTGCAAGCGCACAGAGGGGCCAGAGTAAGATTAGAAACCAGGAAATTCCTGGATACCAGTAAATTAAATGGAAAACGATGAGGAGTGGAAGAACTGGCGTGGCGAGTGTTGTTTCGGCAAAGACCATAACAAGGTTGTCGGCCCAATTCTGAAAGTAGCCAGCAAGAAATCCGAGGCCTAAGCCTATTAGGGTAGCCACGGCCACTATTGGAACCGTGGTTATCAGCATGGTTCTTGCTCCGCAGAGAACTTGGGTGAATATGTCTCGTCCGTACTGGTCAGTTCCAAGCAGACCAAAGGCTGTTCCGAAAAGTTTGAAGTCGAAGTCGTCAACGTAGACGGTGGCTTCAACTTTTTCTCCTACCGGACGTCGAGTGTCGTTAAACATTATTTCAAGACCGTATCTGTAGTTGCCNNNNAATCTACAATAGGATCGGGCAACACCCACTTAGTTCCACCAGTGTCAAACGTTTGATTCCACCATTCGAGCCTTCTTTCACTCCCCTCCTTCTCGATGGCGACGACGATTGTAATGGGTACGTTTTCGGATGCGTTGACCATCAAAGCCATCTGACCTACAAACCTTTCAGGGGGGACCTCATAGGGGAAATCAAACTCCTTGAATAAGCTGGCCTTGACCTGTCCAAAGGGAGCTTCAGCTTCTTCTCGCTCAAACACTATGGCGACACATCCGTCTTCTTTGTACCCTATGTCTGAGACGAATTGATCTGATATCACTTGAGTAAGGCTCGTGGTGAAGTTCAATTCTTCTAGTGAGGTTGCGGTATTAAAGCCTGGTTGCTGCACTGCTTGAAGATTCTCGCTTACTGGCTCTGCTCTTGGAAGATACCTGTACCAGACGGGCTTGGCGAAGTCTGCTGCTATTGGGGGATACGTTGGGCGGACAGGGAGGCGTACGGGGTCGTAGGGCGTTAGTAGAGGGGCAAACGCTGCTATCACCAAGAAGAAGAAGACGATCACTGAACCGATCAATAGGCTTTTTCTTTCAAGCACTTGTTTAACTACATGTTTCAGCAGCGTATATTTACCACTCTGCAAAAATATCTTCTTGGTTCCAGATTTTGCTGCGACTTTTCTATTCAAATCTTCGCCTAAACCGAAGTGTTGTTGAACAAAATCTAGCAGAACGGATATATATCCGAGAATCACAGCAATGGCTAGAAGCACAATAAATGCTCCAACTACCATGGTGAGATCAAATGTATCCAAGCCTAGCAAAAGTTGATAGCCTACGCCTGGAAGTATAAATGTCCATTCAACCAAGACAACCGCCGAGATTATGCAGGCGAAATCGGTTGTCGTAAACGGCAAAAGGAGTCTCTTCAACGTTTTCTTCGAT
>JABAHQ010001181.1_pt2 | contig 12131 bp, 13 predicted proteins | sample 7062091 | NCBI WGS metagenome assembly JABAHQ01 (sample SAMN14534359, study PRJNA622989) | marine sediment metagenome | biome: marine biome [ENVO:00000428]; feature: marine pelagic biome [ENVO:01000023]; material: deep marine sediment [ENVO:00002113] | place: India: Gulf of Kutch | collected...
TAGTTTAGCCCCTTGTGGGCGGGCACAAGGCCCTACGCTACAGTCTTATTTGAATGGTATTGAGCTTAGGAGGCACCATGTCATTCATCGGACTCGATTTAGGAACTTCTTTCATCAAAGGGGCCATACTCGATTTAGATACTTTATCCTTGAAACATATCCAGCGTGTCCCCTTTCCCGAGCCAATTAGTGGGTTGCCTTCATTACTCTATGAGGTTGACCCGCATGAAATTGTGACCACGGTGAGGGCTTTTCTCAGCCAGCTTTTGGCCTCGGCCCCGGATTGCGTCGGGGTGGTCATGTGCAGCCAGATGCATGGCCTGGTTTTGACCACGGCTGAGGGCGAACCACGCTCGAACTTTATGTCCTGGCAAGACCAGCGTGTCCTCAGGCCGCATCCGGCCGGCCAAGGCACTTATTTCGACCGCTTGGCCCAACACATTACCCCGGACGAGCACCGCCAGTTGGGGAATGAACTCAAGCCCAGCCTGCCCCTGTGTTACCTCTTCTGGCTGGCCGAGGAGGGGCAACTACCGCAAGAGGAAGTGATCCCCGCCGCCCTGCCTGACTTTGTGCTGGCCAATCTCAGCCACACTACCCCCAGCATCGAATTGACCAACGCCGCCTCACACGGCGCGCTTAACCTGGAGACCCGGGGCTGGCACCAGCCGGTGATCGCCAAACTGGGCTTGGGCCATCTACGCTGGCCCCAGGTCCAGCCGTTCGGCCAGGTGGTGGCCCATATCGAGATCGAGGGGCAAGTCCTGCCCTGCTACACCCCAGTGGGCGATCACCAGTGTGCTATGGTGGGCGCGTTTCTGGATTACGGGGAGCTATCGCTAAACATCGCCACCGCCTCTCAAGTGACCACCCTTACCCCAAGCCTGAGCCCGGGCGATTATCAAACCCGACCCTTCTTCGATGGCCGTTTCATGAACACCATCGCCCGTATTCCGGCCGGCCGGTCTTTGGATGTATTACTTGATTTGCTATGCGAAATAGCCGGGGCGCAAGACATCACCCTGGCCGACCCATGGCCTTACATCAGCCGGGCCGTGGCCACCACCCCCGAGACGAATTTACAGGTTTACCTCTCTTTCTTCGCCAGTTCCGTGGGCGACCGGGGCGAGATCGCCAACATCCGGGAGGACAACCTGACCGTCGGCCACCTCTTCCGAGCCGCCTTTCAACATATGGCCGACAATTACTATACCTGTGCTCTGCGCCTCTCCCCCCAGGCCGATTGGCGCAACCTGGTCTTCTCCGGCGGCCTGGCCCAGAAAATCGATCCCTTGCGGGAGATCGTCAGCCAAAAGTTCGGGCTTGATTACCGGCTCTGTGCCTCTCTGGAGGATACGCTGCTGGGGTTATTGGCCCTGGCCCTGGTCGCCGCTGGGGTAGTATCGTCGGTAGCCGAGGCCACGACTCGTTTGCGAGAAGCGTACCAGGCCGGGCAAAGGCCCCCCTAACCCCCCAGCGGGGGGAATTGTGTCGGGGAGTGGAGGTACAGAGGAGCAAGGGAGGAATCATCCATTCACCCTTGCACCCTTGCCCCCCTGCACAGGCTGGCCTGGTTTCTGCCTCATTTTTCCATTTGTTTCAACAGGGATGATATTATTCTTCAGTCTCGGACTCGAATTGCGCCCGTTTCGCCACCCGGCTTAGATACTTGGACATGGCCCGGCTCGGCTCATAGCGCCCCGTCTCCCACTCGCATATCGTCTGCGGGCGCACCCCCATCTCCTGCGCTAACTGTACCTGGCTCACCCCCATATGCAAGCGCAGCGCCTTGATTGACTCGCCGTCCCATATCACTTCACCGTTGACGCGCCGCACCTGGTAGGTCACCGGCACAGGTTTGCGAAAGGTGATCCGCTCCCCTTTCAAATCCAAATCCTCGGCGCGATAACCCGTCTCTAGCCAGGCCGCCGCCTGCAAGCCTCCCCGGCGACGATTGCTCCACCAACCGCGATCGCGCCGCGCCGATGAGGGCAGGGACGCCCCCAGCAAGGCCTCGATTTCGGCGAAGCTCAGAGTGACCTCATCCTGCTCGCAATGCCGCAGATAATCAAGGAGGGGCCGGTACTTACATCTTTCTTTCATGACACTTCCTCCTGTCCCAAAATCATCCGCACTCCTTAACAGCTTTTACTTTATTGCTTGGTTGAGTATAGCATGACTAACGTCTGGCTGACAACTGCTCTATTGCTAATAGCGTTTGACAGCCTTGTTTTTTCAGGCAAAATTACTTCTGGCTGGCAAAAAAGTATTCAACGGACTATGGAGGTAGCGTATGATTACCAGTAAAGTCGGCCGGCGGGGGCAAATTACTCTTCCCCACTCAATCCGGCAGTGGCTAGGTTTATCAGCAGGGGATCGGGTAGCTTTTATTCGCCAGGGTGATACGATCGTGCTGCAACCGCTGACCCGCACCTTGCTTGATTTACGAGGGAGCGTGCCTGTGTCGGGGCCTCAAGACTTTGAGGAGATACGTCAACAAACGCGAGCCACCCACGTGCGCCAGGTGGCCGAAGACAATGCCTGAGAAAGTTTTCGTAGCTACCAACCTATTCCTCCATATATTCCGTATTCTGTAATCTGAGCAAATACGAAATACGAAATACGGAATACGGAAAATGTTGCAACCTCCTGAGATCCAAAAGAGCCGCTCCTATTTGTACTCATCAGAATCAATAATAATCACCTCTTCAGGCTCAGCTTGATAAGGTGGTCTACCATTGGTGGCCCTAAAGATTTGGCCATTTCGGATTGCCCGTTCGATGCGAGACCAGACGACCCTTTTTATCACCCGGCGTGTCGCCGGGACCAGGCATAAGAACCCCAAGATGTCCGTTAAGACCCCCGGCGTCATCAAGACAGCCCCGGCCACAAGGACAATAACGCCATCAAAAATTGAGCCGGCCGGCAACTGGCCGGCTTGCAATTCGGCCCGCAGCCGCGTTAGCACCTGGACTCCCTGACGCCGGGCTAAGAACGCTCCCAGGACACCGGTGAAAACAATAAGGGCCAGTGTTGGTAGCGTGCCAATGAACTGCCCAATCTCAATCAGCAGAATAAGCTCAATAGCCGGCACTAAAATAAAAAGTAAAAGTAGCTTTGTTAGCAAAATCTTTCTCCACGTCAATCATTCAACAGTCTAACCCTTGCTATTTTACCACAAAAGTGTAGTGGTCAAACTAATGTCGAACACGGAAAAAATCTCTCGCGAAGCCGCAAAGTGCGCAAAGGGGATTTATTCTTTTCTTAGCGTCTTGGCGTCTTAGCGTGAGGTTACTGTGTATTTAACATCTGGTTGACCAGCACCTATTATACCACAAAAGCTTCAATCTTCCGAGTGACCTTTAGGTAGTCCCAACAAAATAATTCGCCAGTAGTATGTATTCCATCGTGCGGCGAAGCGGCAATAGGCGAATAGCGGCTAGTAAGTGGCGAATAAGGGGCAACGTAACTCGATCCGTTCGCCATTCATCATTCGCAATTTCGCTATTAGAAAAGGGGCTCGCCCATAATGCATATCTTTTAGAGGCACCCGGTAGGGCGTATTATGTGGCCATGGCTAACAGGCAATACGCAATACGCAGTACGCAGTACGTTTTGGCGGATTTAAATCTTGGAACTGCCTGAGATGAATTTTATGCCTTGAGTCAGTCCGGGGGCACAGCACACCGCTCCACCGCCGCCAGCACCTCCTTTAGCACCGGCTTACGGGCGAAGAGCAACACCTCGCCGGCCGAGACGGCCTCAAAGACCCCTTCGGCCACGTTGGCGCTTTCGTAGACCAGCAGGATCAGGTCCTGGCGCCCGGCCTGGCGGACCTTCTCCAACTTGCGGCGCAGGTAGGTTGGGTGCCAGAAGCCGACGATCTCCAGCAAGGCCCGCCGGCCGTCTTTGCGGTGGGTCAGGGAAAAGTCGGGGATGAGGACGGTGTCGCCGACCACAATCAGTTCATCTTCGCGATCTAAAATCCATTTGCGTTCGGCGCCACCGTACTTTTCTTCGAACTCGGCGGCGAAATCGGCTTCGAGCTGGCTGTCGAAAGGGCCGGAGCTTTTGAAGTGGGTGCTCAGGTCGGTCCGGTCGGTCAGGGTATAGCGGAGAGGCTGGCTGCCGGAGGCGCCGGGGGGCTGGACATCGGCCTCCATCTGCCAGCGTTCGCACAGCAGCAGGGCGGGCAGAAACTTGGCGAACTGCAAGCCATAGCGGATGGTTGATTGGACAAAGGGGGAGATAGGGCCGTGCAAGGTGATGTGATAGCCCCGCGCCGGGTCCTCCCCCCCCAGAGGCCGGATGGTGTGCATGAGCTTGAAGAGTTTAATGTATTTGAAGACATCTTTGTAGGTATCGTACACCCGCAGGCGCACTTCCCGCGCCCAGTAGAGCAGGCCCCGGGCCAACTCCAGGTTGTAGCGGGCGACGAGATCACCGGGAGGGAGAGGGTCGCCCAGATCGAGGAGGATCTGCTCCTCGGCCAGGTCGGCGAAGATGGCTGTTTCCACCTGCTCGGGGATCAGGCCGTAATGGGTTGCCGTCTCGGCCACCACCTGCTCGCGGGTGGTCTGGTTGAAGAGGTCCGACCGCCCCGTCACCGGCCCTTGCCGGAATAGCGCCGCTCGCAAATCGGCCGGGGGGACCGGAGGCTCGCGCCCAAAGGTGCAGCGCGACTCGATCACCGCCGCCAGCCCGCGAATGACCGGGTAGTCGAGGCTGGCCCCCTCGTAATCGCGCAGGGCCTCGGCCAGGACTCCCCGGCTGCGCCCCAGATGCTGCCGAAATAAGGCCGTCAATTCCCCGGCCACAGTCAGATAATGGTAATCGGCCGGCAGGGGTTCGGTCCAAACCCGGCCGCCGCGCATTTTCAGCCGGGGGCGAATGAGTTCAGATCTTAGCATGGCGAATGACTATTAAACTAAGGGCAGTATGCTGATAAAATTAGCAAAACGATCAAAATCGGCAGTGTTGTGCGTTAATAGGTGAGCGATGCCATAAGCCTGCATAGTAGCTACGATATTAGCATCATGAATCTGCTTGCCTCCAACTGCGACTTCCGTTATCAGAGTTAAGAGTTTTTCTGTTACCTCCGGACCGTCTTCGGCAACGTTAAACCGCGTTTGAAAGAAACGCACTCGATCTACTACTGTCGAAATCGGTTGAGGGCTAGTGAAAGTCTGAGGACGCGTCACAGATGCTATATATTCTCTTAACACCTGTCGGCTGACCCATAGATCATTATCACTGTTCCAAAGCTCCTGGATAGTTGTAAGTGCGGTCTGATGAAGCGGTGCACCAGTCACATTAGCATAGACCAGTATGTTCGTATCCAGGAAAATAGATTTAGCACTCAGGGTTGTCATACAAATCCTCACGCCGGAGCGATAAATTAGCCGGCCAAGGTCCATAATCATCTACTGGAAAGTCCAAAGGAGGCCGGGTTGGTTTGACAGTCAGTTGTTCGCCAATGACCAGTACGATACGGTGTTCTCCTGGTGGAATATCTAGCGGCAGTTGCAAAATTAGTTTCCCATCTGGCTCAATGGTAGCTATAGTTTCGATTGTTCTCATTTTTTCCTCAAATAAACCATATTTTTCTCGTAAATAAGGAAATTCTTGACGGAGTGTTTGCAAAATTTGCTCTTTGTCAGAAGGCATTTTCATCCTACGTCACCAATACGAAGTTTGTCAACCGTACAGGTTATTTTGCCTTAATTTGGACTGTCTGTCGAATTAGAAAACATATTAGCTCGTCCAGCATCAATGATTTAACGTGTCGTAGCGTTTTGTGCCGGGGATTTCCAGCACAAAATCGGCGCCAAAGGCTTGTGCAGGGGCTAATGTTCCTTGGGGAGCGAGTTCGAGGGTCTTTTCCACACCGCGTACGCCGATGAGTGCAGTGTAGTGATAGGCTTCCGCAGTTTCGAGCCAGGCCTGAGTTTCGTCACCCGTTTCATTGGCCGCCCAGGCCCAAATCTGACAGCGAGCCGTCCGACGGGTATATTCGTCAGGGCCGTGGATGATCTTTTCGGCCAGTCTTTGGGCCGCCCGGCGAACCACCCCAATGGCAAATACCCTCATACTGAGGGGGCCGAGCCAACGCATCAGCGAACCTACCCGGCCTGGATAGGCCAGATAGGTCCTAATGTTGCCGATTCCGGTGCTCTGGTGGGCGGTGGTCAGGTCTCCCCAGGTGATAGGATAGACCAGGCGCTCGCGATCGGCAAAACGGACTCTTTCACCCCCATGACCGAAGGGGCATTGAACCAGTTGGTCATCGCGACGGATCGAAATGCCGTTGGGGATATGCTCCAGCATGGTTTTGGTGGTCCCGGCACTGACCGCAGCCGCGGTAGCGACGGCAATCTTCAGTTGAGTCGGCTTAAAGATTTGATCGGCCACATAGGTAGCCAAACAGTTGGTTGGTACCACGTCAAAGCCAACCCCCGAAATGATGGCCAGGCCCTTTTGACGGGCGGGTTCATCATACCTCAGGTTTTCTTCGAAAACTGAAACCTCACCGGTGATGTCGAGGTAATGCGCCCCTCCGGCCAGGCAGGCCTGCACCATCGGCCGGCTGGTGTGGACAAATGGCCCGGCCGCGTGAAAGACCAGCTCAAAATCAGCCACGATTTGGTAGAGTTTATCCTTCTCCTGGAGGTCGAAAACCGCATAGTCAAGGCTGAGGCGTTCAGCCAGAGGGATGAGTTTCCGGGCTGAGCGACCGGCCAACACCGGTCGGTGGCCACGGCGCACCGCCTCTTCGGCAAGCAGCGTGCCGGTGTAGCCATAAGCTCCGTAGATCATCCAGTTGCCAGCATTCATCGCATCCGCCTCGATTTAGACTTTGTTGCCTTATCTGGGGTTTCTTGGGGCGTTAGAAATCGCTCTGAGCCGGTCCGTGATCGGCACGTCACGAACCACCTGGAACAACGTGGCGAAGCTTGTTTGTCATTTAGGTCTCCGCCGCTGGGCAATCCGCTCATCCACCGTCTTGCGGGCGATCACCTCATAGAGGATGGCCCGGGCGTTGCCACGCTTACGCAGAACACGGCCCAGGCGCTGCACGTATTCGCGGGCGCTGGCGCTCCCGCCGAGAACAATGGCCACCTTCGCCTCCGGGACATCGACCCCCTCGTTCAATACTTTTGAGGTAACGATGGCCCGGTAGGTTCCGTCGCGGAAGTGATCCAGGATGGCCTTGCGCTCGGCCGCTTTGGTTTGATGGGTGATGACCGGAACGAGATGGCGGCGGCTGATTTCGTAGGCAAAACGGTTGTGGGCAGTGAAGATGAGGACCTGATGATCGTAATGTTCATACAACAAGCGGTCGAGGATGGCCAGTTTGCCCCGGGCCTGGTGGACAATCTCTTTTAACTTCAATTCAGCCACTTTAGCCCGGCGCGCCTCAGCTTCATAGGCGCTGCGGCGGGTGAACTCATCCCACCAGGTGGGGCCGTGTCGCTCGCGCAGCCGCGCCTCCCGCACGTAGCCGGTATAGGCGGCGTAGGCGGCGTCGTAACTGGCCCGCTCCTCCGGGGTGAGATCGACCCGGAGGCGTTGGGTACGGTATTCGGCCAATTGTTCTCCGGTCAAATCGTCGATCTGCTTGCGATAAACGACTGGCCCGACCAGTTCATCCAGCAGGGCCACCGGGTCTTGGGGCAGGCTGGCAAAGGGACGCAGTTGGGTTTTGCCGCTGGTGGGCCCCTCATTGCCGCCGGCCGGCCAGGGCTCGGGATAAGTCGCCGTCAGGCCGAGCCGGTAGGGGGCGGCGCACATCAGGGCGATTTCGTGCCAGGAGGGGGCGGGGAGGTGGTGGATCTCGTCAAAGATGAGGAGTTTGAACTGGTTGCCCAGGATTTCCGCGTTGGCCCAGGCGCTGGGGTAGGTGGTCACAGTGATCGACTCCAGCCGTTTCTCCCCCCCATACCAGACGCCGATGGGCAACTCAAAGGCATTCTCTAAAACGGCGTACCATTGATGCAACAGGTCAAGGGTAGGCACAACCACCAGTGTGCTGACACTGCACTCGGCCATGGCTCGCAGGGCCAGAAACGTTTTGCCTGCCCCCGTTGGTAAGACCACACTGCCCCAACAATCAGCCTTCAGCCAGGCTTGCAGGGCCTCGACCTGATAGGCGTGGGGCTCACGGTCGTCCTGGAGGGTGAGGGTTAGCACCCCGGAGGGCGTCTTCGACTTTTGCCAGCGAGGGACATTGTTACGAATACCATGCTGCTCGAGCCAGGGGCGGACCGTGCGGTAGTGAACTGCCGGACAGCGCCACTTAGCCTTAACCCACTGGAATGGCGCAGGCGGCCTGAGCGACCGGGCCAGGCCGGTTAACACCAGCGTCCCCCCCTCAAAGTAAGCGCGAGGCGAATCGGGTGGGCTGCCTGGAAATTTTTCCTTGAGCTTTGTCCGATCGGTAGTCATGCTTGTCCCTAACAACCTCAATAGACGAACCAACAAGCTAACAATACGCTGATCACCCGAAAGTGTCAACTTTGCCTTAACGCTATATTGTGGACAACTTTGGGCCACAAAAAAGGCCAGCCCTAGGCCAGCCTCACTAAAATCTATTTGCCTTCAATGAGTGATTAGTCAGCACTTTATCATTCAATTAGCCTACTTCAAACTTTAGATCGACTATCATCTCTAACTTCGGCCATAATCCAATTAACTATCAGCACGCCAATTCCAATTGCTATCCCAGGTAACAAACCTATGACCACACCTTCAATCACTGGGACAAGCGGATTATTCAAGGTGCCATCAATTTTTGCCATTGTAACGCTGTAGATCACGCCTACGATTGCTCCCGCAACACTAACAACTATGACAATAGAAACAGACCAGGATGCTGATTTAGTTAATAAACCAGCCAGTATTCCAGCGAGCATGCCAGAAAAGATCCCAGCTTGTATTGTTTCCAGTGGCGGAAGCGCTGTTGGTCCCCAAACCCAACTCAACATCGCCAGGCTGCCAACCCAAGACCCCAATAAACCACCGCCAACTCCTTTGACAATCAGGATGATTATTGACCGATTGCGTTGCTTTTTTTCTGTCACTTGGGAGGTTGTCCCTCGAATGTCGTGCAACCACTGAGGTAAATTATCATCAGAAACCAGCGAGTTTTCAGGCGTCCGAGGAATGCTTATCTGGGCATCTCGTTGACGACGTCCCAGGGTCAAAAGCAATATACCAGTACCAATTGGGGCTACCAAAACCAGACCTATCACCAAGATTATTAGTAATTCAGGAATGCCCACTTGCTTATTTCCTCGCACGTATTATATGCTTCTTACGCTTAAATTCTATCATACCTAATTGGCCACTGACAATGAGTAAGAGACAAACTTATCTTTCGCGCAGCTTGGATCGATATTTTATAACCTTCAAATGGTCACCAAATGGCCATCGATCACCAGATCACTCAGGAATGGCATGATCACGAATTGTAAGGTAACATGTTGGCTCTATTACAGCCCAGAAAGGAGTGTCACTCGTGGAAATTGCAAAAGTTGCTTTGCTACGCGAAATCCAACCCCCGGAAGCACAACCTTTAGTGATAGAGGAAGTCGCCATTCCGTCCCTCACTGGGGGGGCGGTCCTGGGTCGCATGGTCATGGCCGGGGTCTGCGGCACCGACGTCCATATTTTACACGGCAAGGTCCCTATTAAATTGCCGACCATCTTGGGCCACGAAAATGTGGCCCGCGTAGAAGCCATTGGCGGTGTGGAAACCATCTACGACATCACCGGCAAGCGCCTCCAGGTCGGCGATGCGATCACCTGGCTGCCAAAATCGTGTATGCGCTGCTATAACTGCACCATTCTGGGCGATCCGGCCAAATGTGAACGGCGGATCGGTTATGGCGGCTGGCTGCCGGCCGATCAACACCCCTATCTGGTTGGCGGCTTTGCCGAGTATGTCTGGTTGTTGCCCGACAGCGACATCGTGATAATCCCGCCAGAGGTATCCCCGGAAGGGGTCGTCCTCGGCGACGCCCTGCGTATTATGGTCCACGGCCTGGAACGGATTAGCGGCCTGGAATACGGAGATACGGTGGTCGTCCAGGGATGCGGGCCGGTGGGTATGATGGGCCTCCTCCTGGCCCGTGACGCGGGCGCTGGACGGATCATCGTCATCGGCGGACCGGCCAACCGCCTGGCCCTGGCCCGCGAGTTTGGGGCCGATGAGACCCTCGACATCGGCCAGACCTCAGCCGCCGAGCGGTCGGCCCGGATTTTGGACTTGACCGCCGGTCGGGGGGCCGATGTGGTCTTCGAATGCGCCGGCGTCCCGGCGGCGGTGGCCGAGGGGTTAGACTTAGTCCGTATCAATGGCCGTTATCTCATCGCCGGTCACTACGGGGACGCTGGGACGATCCCCCTCAATCCCCACCTGATCAACAAAAAGCAGATCACCATCACCGGTGCCTGGTCGGCGGCCAACAAACATTTCTTGCGGGGGCTGAATCTACTGCGTAAGCTGCCGGTGGAAAAACTGGTCACCCATCATTTCCCGCTGGCTGAGGTCAACGAGGCTGTACTGGCTATGGAGATGCAACATGCCTTAAAGGCGGTTATTGTTCCTTAGCCAGATCTTCAGGTTCTGGATAACTGCCCATAGGGCACTGCCAATCAACTTCCATCGTTCATGATGATATAGTCGGCTGGCCTAAAAAGATGTACTTTTCCCGTAGTTTCCGACGAATCACGGCAGTTGTATCAGCAGTAATATGATGAATTTCAGGAAGAATACGATAAAAACGACTATATTCTTCTAAGGCTTCTTGATAGGTTTCTAAGGTTAACTGCCGTTCTTCGGCTCGTTGGCGAATCGTTTTCCAAATAGGACGGCTAACAGTATGCTGAAGCATACCTCGTAAACGCATATGGGCCGGTTCTTCAGGCCATAGGACGATTATACCTACGGTCGTCCATTCACCCTCTGGGGTCACTTCTTCGACAATCCTGTAACTGGCTTTCACTGGCTAGCTCCTTCTTCCTGATTCACGCAAACGCGTTAACAAGGTGACTTTGCATAGCCTGCAAATAGTGATAGACATTCACTAACTCGCTAGTACAACGCGGCGTAAATAAGCCGTCGGTTACTTCACGCTCTGAGGGGACCACAGTCCCCGGTCTGGGCGCAAAACAGGCTGTTTTTCGGACAGGTTACCCGGCGGACTGTGGTCCGCCTTAAGCCTATAACGATGGAGGTATTTACGCCGCAATGTACTAGTAGCAATGTTGTATTGGATGATTGGCAACTGGTCAAAATCGGATAAGGCGATGGTAGACATGATGACCCTTTTTTCGGGGTTAGTATAACCCAAACCTTACCATAAGGTCAAGCAATCGTGTTTAACACTTACAGCAGATTAGCAGTTCCATTTGGGAACAGAAACAAGAGCCTGCTGGTTTGTCAAGTTCTCATAGTCCGACTATTATATGAGGTACACCTATCCATTATTAGAGAAATCAATCTAACAGGAGGGGGATATGTATCTAACCAGACACGAGACAAAACAAGGCCCTCGCTGGGCGCTCGACGGTCAGTTTTTGCCTGAAAGCTTCAATTTAGGGCTGTTATTAGAATTACCGCAAAGCGCCGTGCCCGATTTCTTAAAGACTATTGTTACCGGCGAGCCGGCCGAAGGGTCGTTCTTGCCTCCCCTGGAAGCGACGCAGGAGGTTTGGGCCTGTGGGGTGACCTACCTACGCAGCCGCGAGGCTCGCGAGACAGAGTCGACGGTCGGCGACGTCTACCAAAAAGTCTACGACGCCGAACGCCCCGAACTCTTCTTAAAGGCCCTTGGTTGGCGCGTCGTGGGGCATGGGAAGCCCATTCGGATCCGCCGGGATAGTCATTGGAACGTCCCGGAACCAGAGTTGACCTTAGTCATCAACCGCCACGGGACGATCATTGGTTTCTGTGCGGGGAACGATGTCTCCTCCAGGGACATTGAAGGCGAGAACCCCCTTTACTTGCCGCAGGCGAAAATCTATAACGGTTCCTGCGCCCTGGGCCCCGGCATTCAAATCGCCGGAGCTGATGAAATGCGCGAACTTCCCATTCAGGTCGAAATTCTGCGGGGCGGTGGGGCCGCTTT
>JABAHQ010035136.1_pt3 | contig 12127 bp, 9 predicted proteins | sample 7062091 | NCBI WGS metagenome assembly JABAHQ01 (sample SAMN14534359, study PRJNA622989) | marine sediment metagenome | biome: marine biome [ENVO:00000428]; feature: marine pelagic biome [ENVO:01000023]; material: deep marine sediment [ENVO:00002113] | place: India: Gulf of Kutch | collected...
GGGCGCATTGGTTGCGGTAATCTTCGGCCATTTCCGCTTTGTTTCCGGATCGTCGATTGACTTCCAGAGCCTGGCGGTAATACCGCTCCGAGCCGGCCAAATCGGATTTTTGCAGGCACATGTCGCCCAGGTTCCGGTACGTGGTGACCAGGCCGGGCATATTGCCGGTTTTTTGGTTGAGCTTGAGCGATTTCTTGAGCACCTTTTCGGCCTGATCGAGTTTGCCGACCTGCATCAAGATCCCGGCGCGGCTGGTGTACAGTTCTTCCAAACCCTCGGGGTCGTTTAGGGTTTCCTGGATCTGAATGGCTTTGCCATAAGCCTGTTCGGCTCCCTTGAGGTCTTTTTTCTCGGTCAAAATGTTGGCCAGATTGTTCCAGGTGGCGGCAGCGGCCGCCAAGTCCTTCGTTTTTTCCTGAAGGGCGATGGTTTCCCGGAGGGTTTGCTCGGATTGCTCGAAGTCCTGAGTCATGAAATACACATTGCCCAACTCACCCATCAGGATGGCTTTTTTCGTTTCGTCTTTTTCGACTTCCGGGTTCTTCAATTCGGCCAGCAGTTCCTCGCGCCGACGTTCCAAATATTTCGGGTGTCCCATGATGTAAAGGAGTTTGTTCTGAACCTGCTCCACGCTGCGGGGGTCTTTCATGGCTTCGAACAGGCTGCGGGCCTGGTTCAGATAGTGTTCGGCTTTTTCCAGGTCTCCCAGTTTCAGGGAGACGTCCCCCAGGGATTCACACTGCTGGGCAATGCCGGGGCGGTTTTCCAACCGTTCCATGACGTCCAGGCATTTTTGGTACTGATCCCGAGCCTCTTCCCAGTTTTCCTGGAGTGCGCGAACGTTTCCCAGGTTGGCATAGCCGCGGGCTTCTCCCAGTGTATCGCCCAATTCGGCCATGATTTGCATTGACCGTTGATAGCAATCCCAGGCGGATTCGAGTTCCTTCTTGTGGAGATAAATGTTCCCCAGGCTTCCCAGAAGATAGGATTGCCGGCGTTTGTCGCGGCCTTTTTCGATCAACTCGAGGGCTTTTTTACAGGCCTGCTCGGCTTCGCTCAGCCGCCCCCGCTGTCCTTTGGAGGCCAGCTGCAGCAGGATGCTGGCGAGGTTGCCGTAGCAGATGCCCGCGGAATGGGTCTCGTTCAGCTCCTCAAAAATCCCAATGGACTTGCGAATGGTCTCAGCCACTTTGTCCATGCGGGCGCCCTGGTAATAGATATCCTCCAATTCCTGGTACTTGGGGGGCAGCTCTTTCTTTTTTCCTTCCCGATTCAAGGCTTCGATTTCGGCGAGGACTTTTTCTTCATTTCTCTGGAGGAAGCGCGGGTGTTTCTGGAGGGCGGCGATTTTGTCTTCCAACTCCTGGACTTTTTCCCGTTCTTTTTCGCGGTCCAGAAAGTTCTGGGCCTGCCGGTAATACTTTTCCGCCACGTCGAATTCTTCTTTTTGCAAATGGACGTTGCCCAGGTACTCGTTATAGACGCATTGCCCGACGATGTCGTTCGCCTGTTCTAAAAGCTGAAGGGCCTTTTGGTAATTTTCTTTGGCTTTGTCCAGCACCCCTTTATAAAGGTAAACACTCCCCAGGTTCCCCAGCGAGCTTTCGATTCCCTTGAGGTCGTTGACTTTTTCCATGAGGGCCAGGGACTTGGAATAGTAATCCTCGGCCATGTCCAGCCGTTGGCTGCGAAAACAGATATTTCCGAGGTTGCCCAGGACGTAGGCTTGTCCCGCCTCGTCGCCGGATTTTCCCATCCATTCCAAGGCCTGGAGAAAGTGGGATTCGGCTTCTTTCAGATCATTTTTTTCCAGGCTGGCATACCCGAGTTTTTCGAACTTTCGACCTTCTTCCATAGAATTCATGACCCCGTGAATGGTCCCGACCCTCCGTGATCCACCGTCCCGGGGGAAGGGTTTTTAAAGAACCCGCGGCGGGAGGTCCCAGGGAACTCGATATTTTGACTTTAGAAACTTGATATTTTATGGTTTTACCGGGAACAGGGTAGAATTATATGGCCTGTAAATTTGAGTGTCAATATGCGGGTGGATTCCGCACGCCGGAGGCGATGCCCCGGGGTCTCCAGGGAAAAGGCGAAACCCTGCCGGTTCCCGGGTTCGTTCCGCCCTCGTCCCCGGGATTGACAGTTTGGAGAACCGCTCTTTATAATTCCCCTACTAATTTCTCGACAACTTGTTCCCATTAAAAAACACGGCGCGGAGATGATGACGCAAAAAAACAAGCTCCTGCAGGGCCTGGACCGCACAGACGCTCTTTGTTTTCCCGGAAACCGGGCAACCGGGGAATGGATTCAAAAGATTTTTTCGTCCCTGAAATCCTGTCAATCCGAAGGGGCGACGTATTGGTTTGAAAACGACCGCCCCAGCGTCGCCAACACCCGAATCAAGCAATACCCCACCGGTCACACCGCCTTTTACCGTCCCGACGGGCGGCGATTTCTGACCGTGGACCCGGACGGGCACCCTCTGAATGAGGCGGAATGGACTCGGGATGAGAATTCGGGAGAATCCCGCCTGCAACGGGCCCGGATGCAGCTCGACTGCCGCCTCTGGGTGGGAATCCAACCCCGCGCCAAAACCTTCCAAACTCAAATCGATATCAAGGGACAACCGGGCTGGGAGGAGATGACCCTGGACGGGCTCCGGGAAAAAGCCGCCGAGGTCTGGCGGGTTCCCTTCTCGGAGGTGAAATATTTCTACAAGGATGAAAATATGATCCCGCTGGGAGACGGGAAATACGACATCCGCCTCACCAAGGACGGGCTTTACGGCCTGGCCGACGGAACCTTCGACAACCCCCTTTTCATCAGTTTCATGTTCACGGTGAACTGGGAGAAACTGGATTTGATCCCGGTGGTGGAATTATTTCAATCCACCCTGCCGGGGAGCGGAGGGGCGGTGTTCGAATTCATCTGGGGGCTTTATGAAGACCAGTCGCGGGACCACGACCTGGGACCTCTCCGTTACCGGGGGTTACCCACCTACCCGTCCCGGGAGGCGTTCAATATATTTTCGGCTTTTTTCACCCCCCGCGGGCCGGAAGGGGACAACCTGTTGAAAATCTTTATGAATCCGGACCGGTCTCACGAAATCGAATGGCGGCCCAAGGCGAACCCGCCCTGGCGCTACTTCAGCGATGAACAGGGAATCACCCTCACGGTTCAGGACCATTTCTTGTACAAAGTGACGGTGCACGAAGACCCGGTTCCGATTCCCTATGTCAACTGCGCCCGGGGGGGGCGTCCCTCTTGCGAGCGGGAGTTGCGGGCGGGTCCCAAATCCTTCGTCCTGGTGGAGGGGGAGGATGGACGCGAGATTCCCTACGAGCCCAAATGGCAAATTGCCCCCTGGACCGACGCTTACAAACCCCGGCCCCCGGTTCCGTTCCACTGGACCTGGTTTTTCAACGGGTTTCCTCCCAAGGTTGATCCCGTCAAGGTTTTATTCACGGTTCCTTTTTATCCCGAAGGCGCCGAGGAAATTCAGGAAGCTTCTCTGCAACCGCTGGCGCTCGACCAGATTTTTTATTACATGGAGATGTCCCCGGGCATGCCCGAGAAATTGAAAAGCATCCAAAAGGTGCTCATCCACACCTTCGACATGGTGATCGCCGGTTGCGTGGATTGCACTCGGGAACGGGAATACACGGTGCTGTACAGCGACCCGGAATTCGCTCAGAAAAACGCCTGCCTGCTCTGGAATTACGCGATGTCCCGGAATCAACTCGAAAACTTGAAAAAGGTTTCGTTCCTTCCGGAAAAAGACCATATCGAGGAAGTCTACCGGGAAAAATACGGTTTGATTTTCAAATGGATTCCCTTCCTTTATCACCAGGACCGGGAAGCCTGCGAGGACATGCTGCACGCGCTGGTGAACGCGTTGCAGCCGGAAGGCATCCTCTTCCTGGTCGGGCCGCGGCCCATCCAGGGGCTGTTCGAACACTACCACCTCGATTGCTGGTATCACGATCCGGTGGCCAACATGCCCTTTTTCCGGCAACACTTGAAAATGTGTCCCGAGAACCAGGTGAACCCGGATGTCTGCGTTTTCCTTCTGGAGAAAAAACCCGTGCCCGAAGCTCGGCCCGCCCCCGCTCCGGCGGCGGACGCAGAACCCCAGGCGCCTTCGGAGAAACCCAAGCCGGGCGAGCCCGTTTCGGTGCCTCCGCTCCGAAGTTTCCCGCGACGGGATTGAGATCGAATCGGCGGAGCCCGTGGCTCGGCGTCCCGGACATAAAAAAACCTGCCGGAAAACATCCGGCAGGTTTTTTTGTGGGCAGCGGAACCTTACAACATCACCTCAGGAGCCAATTCCTGGCTGGCTTCCTGGTTGTTTTTTACGTAGAGCTGGGGCAGGTCGTTGGTCCCGTAATGGGTAATGTACAGAAAGACATGTTCGCGGGCGTTGATGCGGAGCGCCCAGGGTTGGAAATCCTCCTGGTAAAATCGTTCGTACTTGTTCATCGCCTCTTCGATGGTGAGCCCTGATTCGGGCGTGTAATAGTAATCCAGCGCCAGATCGTGCTCGGGAATATCCTTGACCCGGATTTTATAGTAGTCGAGGTCCTGGAACACCGGCGCATTGTTGTAGAGAACGAAAAAGTACATCTCCACAGAATGGATGAGGTCGGGATGGTTCACCAGGAACCGGCGGGTGTCTTCGGCTTCCTCCTCGGTTTCTCCGGGGAATCCGTAAAAGGCCATCACGTGACTCCANNCTCCAGATGCCCACGCGCCGCGCTTCGCTCAGGTTTTGGAGGGCGGCATCGATTTTCGTATCCTTCTTGACCAGCTTGATGATCCGGTCGTTGGCCGATTCCAACCCGAAATACAAGGACCGGCAACCGGATTGGGCGGCCCGGTCCCAGACCTCGGGATCCAGCAGGCTGGATTCGAACCGGATCAGCGTGGTCCAGTAGATGTCGAGGTCGGCCTCGATCATCAGAGGCGGCAACTTGACGAACAGAGCCGGCGGAAAGGACTCGTCGGTGAACAGGAAGTGCCGGGCGTTGTACTTGTCTTTCAACAGCGCCAGTTCGTCGACGATCTGTTTCGCGTGCTTGGCCCGGAATTGATCGATATACCCCGCCCCATGGTCGCAAAACGTGCATTTACCCCAATAACACCCCCGCGTCCCCAGATAAGGGAGAATCTTTTCCGGGGAAAAATACTTGTCCCAGGGCAGGCCTTCAAAGTCGGGGACAGGGAGCTCATTCACCCGCTCCTGGTACAGCTCGTTGGTGCGCACGGCGCCCGATTCGTCCTGGTAAATGAGGTTGGGCACCTGGGCGAGGGGACGCTGGCCGTCCAGCGCTTGCACCAGCCACAAAAGCGCATGCTCGCCTTCGTAGACGATCATGGAATCGTAGGCGGTGCCGAAAAAGGCTTCCTTGGAAGGCAGGCGGTCTTTCAGCCGGGTGATGATGTTCCCGCCCACCGTGACGTGGATGTGGGGGAAGTGCTGTTTGATCAGGGTGGAAATGGTGATGCCGGACATCAACTGCACCGGCGTGCCGATGGAAATCCCCACCACGTCCGGCCGTTCCCGCTCGAGGGCGGGAAACACCAGTTGCCGGCACACATCGGCATACACGTTGACCCGGGAATCGTGCGGCGCCTTCAGCAAATCCTCGGAAACCCAGGGCCGGTATACGTTCAGATTGCTTTCCACCGGGTAAAAATTGATGCTGGCGGGGAAATACGCGATGGAAATATAGTCCATCACCTCCCGGAACGCATTGAGCGACCATTCGGCCTTGTGCACCTGGTAAAATTCCTCGGACCGCAGGATCTCCTTGGCCCGCTCCACCTTGCGGATGTGGTGTTCGAGGTCGATGTAGGTATATTCGCGGAGCAACTCCTTGAGCTGCCGTTCTTCGTCGGTGATCGTTCCTTCCCGGTCTCGGGTTTTCAACGTCTGGAGGCGTTCCTCGATGCGACCTTTGATGAACATCAGGAATCCCCGGGAGAAGAAATGATCGAACATTTCCACGTTGACGTCTTTCTGCACGACTTCCACCCCGTTTTCCCGGAGAACAGCAGTCAAGCTGGGCAAGGCGAGGTAGGGCGCCGTCGGAACCCATTCCGGCGGAAAGATGAGCATGACTTTTTTCATGGTCCTGCGTCCTATCTGCAGCCCCTGAGGACCCCGTGGGGGACCCCGGGAAAGGTCGATTCAACAAGGGGAATCCGCCATCCGGCGCGGAATCCCCGGCTCGTTTGTCCTAATGGAAGGTATGGTACCATAACCAGTAGGAAACCGGTTACTTTCAATCGGCCCCAAGGGCCTCTGCGGAATTCGGGAAATTCCAGACCGGGGCCGGGCCGCGGGGGGCTCCCCCAGCCCCGGCCCTGCCGGGATTTTTTATGGGATTCCCCCAGGGTTGGTGGTACCATGAAGGCCATCGGCCCCATCCTAATGAAGCCAGCTCTCGCGGAATCCCGCTCCGGGACAGGGGCTTGGGAAAAAGGGAGTTTCGCTATGGAAACCCCCTTGGATTGAACCCCGGTGAAGGAGATCGAATAGTTCCATGCAAGAAAACAAAACGGATTCTGAAACCAAAGTCAAAATCCTGCTCGATGAAGCAAATTTGGCATTCTGTGAAACGACCGAACGTAAAGATACGCCGGGAGATCGCCGGCTGGACGGATCCGCTTGGGATCAGGGTAAAATGGAAGGAGAGTACGACGAAGAGGATTTCCGCACCATCCTCGAACTGCAAATGAAGTCGGCTCAAATCTGCGACGACCATCCCGAACTGGAACAGAAAACCGCGGATATGTTCCAATCCGTGACCGGCGAAAATGCCGAAGAGGTTTTGAAAGAGTTTTTGGCCGACCCTCAGATGAAGGAACTGGCCCGGATTTCGGTCCTGGTGTTCCTGCTTCGGTTTCCCAACGTGCAATCGTTCGTCAACAAGGGCCATCCCCTGGTTCTGGCGACCGACGAATACATGCTGGAAAACGCCGACGCCCAGAACTGGAAGGATTACCGGAACATCGCGGAAGAGTTCGGCTGGATGTAAAGGCCCCGGCCGTGGATCGGAGCGGTGGGGTGGGCCTGGGAATGACCACTTATGCAGTTTCGTTACCGTCTCGCAAAAGACACGTTTAAAAACAAAAAACCGGCGTCCAGGAAGGTTCCGGGAGAAGACACCATTTCGGCGGACCAGCGGGGAGACGATTCCTGGACCGACTCCCACCTGTTGAGCCTCGACGAAAAGGCGAAGCGCGCCCCGGTCTTGGACCCGAACCAGGAGGTCTCTCGCCGGTCCTTTTTCTCCCTCGGCCGTCTTCGCGAATACGCCGATGCCGTCGACGAAGAAGAACGGAAGCGAAAAGAGAAACTCCCGGCCCGACGCGAGGGCTCGGGTCAAAACGAGTCCCCGGAACCGGAAAACCGGGCGCTCGATTCCGACCGCGGGCCGGAGGGGCGGGAACACGCGGAACCCGAGGAAGAGAAGAAAAAGCCCGGGTTTTTCCGCCGCTTGATCCACCGGTTCCGGCCCCCTGCCCGGACCGAAGAGCCGGCGCAAGAGGCCGAAGAATCCCCGCCCGAGACGGCGCCAGCGCGGGCGGAGGCCACGTCGCCGGAATCCCCGGAACCGGCCGGGGCCCTCGAAGCCCCTCCCGCCTCGCCCTCCTCCGATCGGGAGGCTTCCTCCGAACCCGGTTCCCCGCCCCCGGAAGAGACCCCGGAAACCGCCCCCGAACCCGGGATCCCGGCCATTTTCGGAAAAATGATGGAGGAGGAAGAGGAAGAGGAATACAGCCGCCGGGGTCTTTTGCGGCAAGGCATCCATTTTTTCGCCAAGCCCACGGTTCAATCGATCGACCAAAAGATCAAAAGCGTCAACGAACGGTTCGACCGGATCACCAAACGGGTTCCGTTGATCCGGCCTCCGGGCGCCATATCGGAGCAGGCTTTCCTGCAGGCCTGCACCCGGTGCGACAAGTGCATCCATGCCTGTCCCAAGGACGCCATTCAAAAGGTCCCCAAGGAACTGGGGTTTCTGATCATGAATACCCCTTACATCGATCCCAAGAAAAATCCCTGCGTCATGTGCGACGACCTGCCCTGCATCTCCGCCTGCGAGGATGAAGCGTTGCTTCCGGTGGACAGTAAATACGACGTGAACATGGGGTACGCCATCCTGGACAAAGACAAGTGCCAGGCCTACGGGCACACGTTTTGCCAGCAATGCCTGATCGATTGCCCGATCCCCGGGGCCATCACGCAGGAGGACATGAAACCGGTGTTCCACAAAAACGTCTGCACCGGCTGCGGCGTCTGCGTCATGTCCTGCAGCACGGTCAACATCCCGGTGGCCATCAAGATCAAACCCCAGATGGTCGTGGAAAGCCAGCTCCGCAAAAAAAAGCGGGAAGCCGAAAAGGCCCGCCGGGAGGCGGAGCTGAAAGCGGCGGCGAAAAAGACCCCGGAGGCTCAACCGGCCGACCCGCCGGACCCGGTGGAAAAACTTGAAAATTCCTGACCGGGCCCCCCTCCGCCTCGCGGTTTCGCCTTCGGTGGGCAAAATATCATCTTGAAAGTCACCCATATTTTCAGTATTTTGGATGTTCTTTTGCCTGCGGTAGGCGGGCCCGGCCCCGCCCCGCGGCCTCCCGAACGACAAGCCAACCGTCGGAACCCGAATCCTTCGTGGATTGATCCGCAAACCGGGAATGGAATCGCATGAACGGACCTCTAAAGAGAACGCATACCTGCGGCGAATTGACCGACCAACAGATCGGCCAAACGGTGGTCCTCTGCGGCTGGGTTCACACCCGGCGGGACCACGGCGGTCTGATCTTCGTCGATTTGTGGGACAAGGAGGGGATCACCCAGGTGGTCCTCAACCCGCAGATCGATAAACTCGCCCATCAGCAGGCGCAGGCGATCCGGGGGAATTTCATCATCAAGGTCCGCGGCAACGTCCGCTCCCGGCCCGAAGGCATGGTCAATCCCAAGCTCAAAACCGGGGCCATCGAGGTGTACGTGGACGACCTGGATCTCCTCAACCGGTCCCAGACCCCTCCGTTCTCGCCCTGGGAAGACCAGGAGGTGACCGAAGCGCTCCGGCTGAAACACCGTTACCTCGACCTGCGCCGGGAAGAACTGCAGCGGAACCTGAAGATTCGCTACCAGATCACCCGGGTGGTGCGGAACGTCCTCGACCGGCAGGGGTTTATTGAAGTGGAAACCCCCATCCTGACCAAGAGCACCCCCGAGGGGGCCCGGGACTACCTGGTGCCCAGCCGGGTCAACCCGGGCAAGTTCTACGCCCTGCCCCAGTCGCCGCAGCTCTTCAAGCAGCTCCTGATGGTCGCGGGCTTCGACCGCTACTTCCAGATCGTGCGCTGCTTCCGCGACGAGGANNCAGCCGGAATTCACCCAGATCGACCTGGAGATGTCGTTCATCGAGGAAGACCAGTTGTTTGCCCTGATGGAAGAAATGATGGCGGCGGTTTACCAGGAGGTTCTGGGCCGCTCCGTCTCGACCCCCTTTCCCCGGCTGAGCTATCAGGAAGCCATCGACCGGTTCGGAACCGACAAACCGGATCTGCGGTTCGGGCTGGAAATCGTCGACCTGGGGGACCTGGTGCGGGGCACCCGGTTCCAGGTGTTCGAGTCCGCCCTTCAGGCGGGGGGCCAGGTGCGGGCCATCAATGTCAAGCAAAGCGCCGACACCCTGTCCCGCAAGATGCTGGACGATTTGATCGACGTGGCCAAAACTTACGGGGCCAAGGGCATGGCCTGGATCAAGGTGCTGGACAACGAATTGCAATCCCCCATCGTCAAATTCTTCGACAAGGAAATGCTGGATTCCATGATGGCCCGGATGGGCGCGGAAGTGGGGGACACCCTCGTGTTCATCGCCGACCGGCCCCGGGTGGTGGCCGACGCCCTGGCTCATCTGCGCCTGACCCTGGGGCGCCTGCTGAACCGAATCGACGAGGAACAAATCCAATTCACCTGGATCACTCAATTCCCCCTTCTGGAATATGACGAAGAGGAAAAACGGTTCGTCGCCATGCACCACCCCTTCACCTCGCCGGTGATGGAAGACCTGGACCACCTGGAATCCCGGCCCGAAAAAATACGGGCCCGGGCCTACGACCTGGTGCTCAACGGCAACGAGATCGGCGGCGGCAGCATCCGTATCCACCAAAAAGAGGTCCAGGAAAAAATGTTCCGGCTGCTGGGCATCGGCAAGGAGGAAGCACGGGCCAAGTTCGGGTTTCTTCTGGACGCCCTTCAATACGGCGCCCCGCCCCACGGCGGCATCGCGTTCGGACTCGACCGCATCGCCATGATCCTGGCCGGGGCCGAGTCCATCCGCGACGTCATCGCGTTTCCCAAAACCCAAAAAGCCACTTGCCTGATGACCCAGGCCCCCTCGGACGTGGATCCCAAACAGGTGAAGGAACTGCGGCTCAAATTAGACCTGTCCTGACCTGTTCGCCGGTTCGACCCTCTCCCCTTGACAGGACCTCGGGTCGACGGGACAATTTTCAGGACCCCGCCCCCCGAGGCGAACCCTTGATCAACCCGCGCGGAAACCCTCCGCGGCACAACGCTGACTGTTTTGTCCTGGCAAGGCTATCGCAAATTCAGAATCGCTGCCAAGGTGCAGGAGTGTGAAAACGTTTTTTCGTTTCACCTGGCCCCGGTGGACGGACAACCGCTTCTTTCGTACCGGCCCGGCCAGTACCTGACGTTCCGCCTGCATCTGCCCGGGCAGACCGGCCCCGTCGTCCGGTGCTATTCCCTGTCCGAGGCCCCCGGGAACCCGGACCACTACCGGATCACGGTCAAAAAAATTCTGCCGCCCGGGGACAAGCCGGACGCGCCGCCCGGCCTCGTCTCCAGCTATTTCGTCGACTCCCTTCAAGAAGGCGATGAACTCGAGGTGAAGGCTCCGGCGGGCGTCTTCACCCTCGAGGCCTCGGGGACCTCTCCGGTGGTCCTGCTCGCGGGCGGAATCGGACTCACCCCCCTCCTCAGCATGTTGAACGCGGTGGTGCAGGCCGGCTCATCCCGGGAGGTCTGGTTGTTCCATGGGGTGCGCAACACGCGGGAGCACATGATGAAGGACCATCTGGAACGCCTGGCCCGGGAGCATCCGAACATCCACCTCCAGGTCTGTTACAGCCGTCCCACGGCCGAGGACCGGCCCAACCGGGACTACCAGCATCACGGGCACGTTCGGATCGAGCTGTTGAAAAAAATTCTCCCGGCCCGGGAGTTCGAGTATTACGTGTGCGGTCCCTCGTCCATGATGGATTCGCTGATGAAAGCCCTGCAGGAATGGGGGGTGCCCAAAGACCGCATCTTCTTTGAACGATTCGGCGCCGAGCCTCCCAAGGACAAAGTCGTCCATCCTCCCAAACTGGAGAAATCCAAGGACACCCTTCAAGTCACCTTCGCCAAAACGGGGAAAACCATCCCCTGGGACGATTCGTCGGAATCGATCCTGGAATTCGCCGAGGCCAACGGCATCAACCTGGAATACGGTTGCCGGTCGGGAAACTGCGGAACCTGCAGCGCCCGGCTCCTTTCCGGGGAGGTGGTGTACGAAGAGGACATCAAAGCGGAAACCGGGGAAGGCGAAATCCTGACCTGCAGCGCCATCCCCGTCACCGATATCGTCCTCGACGCCTGAAACGGAGAACGGGGAGCTCCTGGCGGGAGGGATCGTTTCTTGGAGAAAACGGGCACAGGGGGGAATGAGACCGGGACGCCGGTCCGAAGGACCGCGAAAATCCGAAGTAAACCATAAGCCGGGTTCTGTCCTTTTCCCCGAGGGGAGAAGGGGCGGTCATCAATCTAGGCCTGCCGTTGCCGACAGGCTCGAGCGGTCAACCCGAAAGCATCGGACGGGCCATCCTCAAGCGCTTTCCTATTTGACCTTGCTCCGGATAGGGTTTGCCGAGCTGCCGCTGTCACCAGCAGCACTGGTGAGCTCTTACCTCACCGTTTCACCATCGCCGCCGGCGGAAGAAACCTTCCGCCGGGTAGGCTGTCTGTTTTCTGTGGCACTTTCCTTGAGGTCACCCTCACTCCGGGTTACGGAGTATCCTGCCCTGTGGAGCCCGGACTTTCCTC
>JABAHQ010008169.1_pt2 | contig 12126 bp, 8 predicted proteins | sample 7062091 | NCBI WGS metagenome assembly JABAHQ01 (sample SAMN14534359, study PRJNA622989) | marine sediment metagenome | biome: marine biome [ENVO:00000428]; feature: marine pelagic biome [ENVO:01000023]; material: deep marine sediment [ENVO:00002113] | place: India: Gulf of Kutch | collected...
GCCACCGCGTTTTTGCATAAAACGCAAACTACTCTCGAAACCAATGAAGCGGCTAATAACCTGATGCTGGGCATCTGTTTTCGTTTGCGGGACTTTCCCGACCGCATGAAGAATAGACCCTACCTGATCACGGTTGAGGATGAAGAGGGACTGGTTGTTGCCGCCGTCATGACTCCCCCGCATAAGCTGGTTATTTATGGTGCTCGGTCTAACCTCGGTCATGCCCTTGAAACTGTCGCCCGGGACCTGATCGCCAACCAGTGGAAAGTTCCAGGGGTGTTAGGCCCATCGGAAGTCGCTCAGGCGTTTGCTGAGACTTGGACTAAGGTTTCAGGGACTGGTTATCGAGTGGGCATGCGGCAGAGGATCTATGTTTTACAACAGGTCATTCAGCCCAAACCGATACCGGGTATATTACGCCTGGCCATAGAAAATGATCTGGGTCTCGTCACCAAGTGGCTCCGTGGTTTTCAGGAAGATGCATTTGGAGAAGGTGACATGGGGCTAGTCCGTGAAACGGCGGAAACCAAAATTGCCCACCAAGAGATCTACCTTTGGGAGGATGGAGAACCTGTTTCGATGGCGGCCAAAACCCGCCCGATGACGAAGGGGATTAGCGTAAGTCTGGTTTATACGCCCCCTGAACTAAGAGGGCGCGGCTATGCGACCGCCTGCGTGGCCAATCTCAGTCAACTGTTATTAGACTCGCGCTGGCAGTTTTGCAGTTTGTTCACGGATCTATCGAATCCAACCTCAAATTCGATCTATCAGAAAATAGGCTATAAGCCAGTTTGTGATTTCAATCAGTATATTTTTCTGTCATAAACTGAGTGATCAATATTTTGGTGTCTAAAATCGAGGGGTATTATGCCATTTCAAGAAGTACCAGCAAATGTTGACTTCCCCGCCCAGGAGCGGGACACTATTAGATTCTGGGAGGACAACGACATCTTCCAAAAAACAGCCGAAATCCACAAAAACCAGCCCAAATGGTCCTTTATTGATGGCCCAATTACGGCTAATAATCCAATGGGGGTCCATCACGGTTGGGGACGTACCTACAAGGACCTCTACAATCGCTATTGGACCATGCGAGGCCGCGAGTTGCGCTACCAGAACGGCTTCGACTGTCAGGGCCTTTGGGTTGAAGTGGAAGTCGAAAAGGAGCTAGGTTTCAAATCCAAGAAGGATATTGAGGACTATGGCCTGGCGGAGTTCGTCAATCGCTGTAAGGAGCGAGTTTTGCGCTACGCTGCTGTTCAAACTGAGCAAAGCATTCGCCTTGGCTACGCCATGGACTGGAATGATCCTGACGAACTGCGCCGTCTAGCTGATTTAATGGAACAAAACCCTGCCCAAGAAATCACCGTTGAAGGCCCGAACGGCCTGGTGACCGGCACTGTCGAAGATATTGTTGGACGATTAGGCTTGCCAGAACTGGGGGGTAGCTACTTTACCTTTTCCGATGAAAACAACTATATGATCTGGACTTTTCTCAAGAAGTGTTGGGAAAAGGGCTGGCTCTACCGTGGGGCTGATAGTATGCCCTGGTGTCCCCGCTGTGCTACGGGCATTAGCCAACATGAAATTGTCACCGATGGTTATGCCGAACTGACTCACCGCAGTGTGACCCTCAGATTTCCCCTTAGAGGGCGGGAAAAGGAAAGCCTGCTGATCTGGACGACCACGCCCTGGACGTTGACCAGTAATGTGGTTGCTGCTGTCGGCCCAGACCTGGATTATATAAAAATAAAACAAGGGGACGAAATTTTCTACCTGAGCAAGGGAACTAAACATATGCTCAAGGGAGACTATGAGGTTTTAGGAGAGCTAAAGGGAACTGACATGGTTGGTTGGACCTATGATGGGCCCTTCGACGACCTCCCAGCAGCTCAGGAATCTGGTGGCTGGACTACATTGCGTGATTTAGTGACTGGAATTACCGCTAGTGCTAAGGCGGCTCACCGTATTATCGCCTGGGATGAAGTGGGCGAGTCTGAAGGGACCGGCATCGTCCACATCGCTCCCGGTTGTGGTGCGGAAGACTTTCAATTAGGTAAAGAATACAAGTTGCCCCTACTCGCCCCCATTGATGATGAAGGTCGCTTTGTAGAGGGTTTTGGTTGGCTGACCGGCATGCAAGCTGAGGAAGTTGCCACCCCCATCTTTAAAGATTTGGAGAAGAAGGGTTTACTTTACAAAGTTGAACCATATACCCACCGCTACCCCACTTGTTGGCGCTGTAAAACGGAATTGGTTTTCCGTTTGGTTGATGAATGGTTTATCAGCATGGGTGAGCTGTATGACAAACCCCCCGAGGAAGTTACGCCTGAAGAGAAAGAAGCCAGCTTGCGCTACCAAATTATGGATGTAACCAGACAAATCAATTGGATTCCTGCCTTCGGTTTGGAGCGGGAGTTAGACTGGCTACGCAACATGCACGATTGGATGATTTCTAAAAAACGCTACTGGGGTCTGGCCTTGCCGATTTGGGAATGTGACTCAGAAAGCTGTGACCATTTCGAAGTTATTGGCGATGATGAAGAGTTGCGGGCGCGCGTGGTCGAAGGTTGGGATGTTTTCGAGGGACACACCCCACACCGGCCTTATATTGATGCTGTGAAGATCCAGTGTCCTAAATGTCAAAGTACGATGACCCGGGTCAAAGATGTCGGCAATCCCTGGCTCGACGCTGGCATTGTCCCCTTTAGCACTTTGCAATATCGTACCAACCATGATTATTGGCGACAATGGTATCCGGCTGACTTGGTTAGCGAATCGTTCCCTGGCCAGTTCCGCAACTGGTTCTACAGCTTGTTGGTGATGGCCACTGTCTTGGATGGCACGGCCCCCTTCAAGAACAATTTTAGCTATGCTACGTTGCTCGCTGAAGATGGTCGGGCTATGCACAAAAGCTGGGGTAACGCCATCGAATTCAACGAGGCGGCTGACAAAATGGGTGTCGACGTGATGCGTTGGATGTACTGTAATCACAAGCCGGAAAATAACCTCCTCTTCGGCTACAAAACCGCCGACAAAGTTCGCCGACAGTTTCTCATTCCGTTATGGAATGTCTACAACTTCTTTGTTACTTATGCCCGCCTGGACAATTGGCAGCCTACTGGCCAGCCCGCCACCGCTTCCGATAATATTTTAGATAGCTGGATTTTAGCCCGCCTCAATCAGGTCATTGCCGAAGTAAACCGCGGGTTGGAAGCATATGATGCCATGGCCGCCACGATGGCCATTGAAACGTTTATTGACGATTTGACAAACTGGTACGTCCGTCGCTCCCGCCGCCGTTTCTGGCGTAGCGAGCAGGATGCGGACAAAGGGCATGCTTATAATGTGCTTTATCACGTTCTTAGCGCACTGGTTAAGTTATTGGCCCCTATCACACCCTTCGTGACTGAAGTCATGTACCAAAACCTGGTGCGCAATGTTGACGCCAAAGCGCCCGAAAGTGTCCATCACTGCGATTACCTGCAGGCTGACCTGTCGTTGGTGGATGAGCACTTTCTGGATCAGATGGCCCTTACTCGACAGGTATGTAGTCTGGGGCTGAGTGCTCGTAGTAGCGCTAATCTGAAAGTGCGTCAACCTTTGGCTAAGGTTCTGGTTCATATGGGCCAGGGAAAGGCGGAACTGGGGCCTGAGTTTATCGAGTTGGTGTTGGATGAGCTAAATGTTAAAGCCTTTGAGTTTGTCTCGCAGGCAGACCAATTAGTTGAATATCGCCTTTTGCCCGATAATAGAGTTCTGGGGCCGAAATTCGGTCCAAAGTTCCCCGCTGTTCGGCAAGCGTTAGCTAAAGCTGATCCTGTTGAAGTCCAAGCCAGAATTGACGCTGGCGAGACCATCACTTTGACAGTTGACGATGAAACGGTCGAATTAGCGCCAACTGAAGTTATGGTTACGACCCAACCGGCTGAAGGATTGGCTATAGCGGCTGATAAAGTCGTTACCGTGGCCATTGATACCGTTCTCACCGACGCTCTGGCTGCCGAAGGGTTGGCCCGTGAGATTGTACGCCGGGTCCAAAATATGCGTAAAGAGGCGGGATTCAACATCGAAGATCGTATTATTCTGACCTATCAAGCCAGTGGCCGCCCGATCCACGTCTTTGAGGATTGGGCCGATTATATCAAAACCGAAACTCTGGCCAATAAAATTGTCCATGCCCTGGTGCCGGAGCGAGCTTATATGAAGCTGGAAAAAATTGACGGTGAAACAATCACGCTCGGTGTTGAAAAGGTTGAATAGTGAATATAATTAGTACTATAACGAGACCTCGCCGAATCTCCGCTGCTGACTGGGAATTTTGTACACTGACGGGAGATTCTTCGTCGCTTCGCTCCTCAGAATGACACAGTCTCGTTGTAGTATTAGGATGTGTCCTCAAATTTTTGGAGGAAATTTGAGGACACATGCTCTACTAAAAAAATTGTAGGCACAAAAAAAAGTGCTATACTAGTTCTGGTAGAACCGCACTTAACCGTGGAGGAGGGAAAGAAACCAGGTTTTTTTACTAAAATGAGCAAAAATCTGGCCAGAATCGGGCTTAAATGACTTTAGTCTGACCTAATTTATCGAGAAAAACCTGGTTTCTCATTTAATCACGGTTTAATGCAGAGCTACCCTAGTTCTTCATTGTAAGCTAATATCTCGGTATACTACACTGGAACGCTCTTTACGGGTCTGCGGCCCGTAAAACGCCGGTCACGGACCGGCTTGGAGCAACTGAGTGCGGTCTACTGAATATGTAATTTCGGAGGGAAACCTATTGGACTTAGGCAAAATGTTTCAAATTTGGCTTAGGGTCTTAGTAAGCCCGGGCGAGACAGTTTTTGAAGAAGAGCGACAAAGTGAACAGGCTACTTTTGCCACAATATTTATCTGGATTGGCATTGCTACGTTTATTTCAGCCATCTTTGGTACCTTGTCGTTTTGGGTGGGATTACAAACCAGTAGAGCAGCATTAAATAGTGACTTGTTAGCCCAAATGCCTGTAGAACTGGCGCAAGCTTACAGGCAAATGTTTGTTTTGTTTGATGAGGCTGGGCCGGCAATTGCTGGCTTGGTTTTTTGTACCAGCCTATTTCTGAGGCCAATTAGCTTCTTCGTTGGCTCATTAATCTGGTTTGGTCTGGCTAAATTGTTTGGTGGAACAGGTGAATTTGAAGAGCAAACCTATTTGCTGGCGACTTTTATCGCGCCAACAATGGTTATAAATAGCGTTTTTAGCGTTGTGCCATATCTGGGTGGTTGTGTTTCCTTTTTGCTTCTTATTTATCGACTCGTTTTGACTTATTTTGTCTTAAAAGTCTCGCACCGCTTAACATCGGGTAAAGCCTTGGGGGTCATTTTGGTCTTAGTTATTGCTGTGGTTTTGCTTTTTGTCTGTTGTGGCGCGCTTTTCTTCTTGATGACTTTGGCTGGCTTTGCAAATTCAGGTTTTTAGTGATCTGCTCAACAATCAACCCAAACTCAAGGCACCGATAGTATATGTCGGTGCCTTTTTATGTTTTTGGTTGTAAGATAATCTGCTGCTTGCGCGTCTAAAGGGCGGTTTCCAACATTACCTATCCAGTGGTATAATCTGGCTTAATATAGGATCAAAATTTCTGTTTGAAAGGAGCTTCATGCAAACGACGCTTTACACTGACCCCGCAGCTTTTGATATCTTGGCCGATGAATGGCAAGACTTGATGAAACGTGCCGTGACAGCGCCTATTTTTATGAGTGTGGACTACCAGAAAATTTGGTGGCAACATTTGGGGCAAGGCCAACTTTGTATTCTGACCATACGAGATGAAGCTTCCCAAAGATTGGTGGGGTTGGCGCCCCTTTTTGTGGATAATCAAGAAATGCGTTTTGTTGGCTGTGTAGATGTTTCTGACTATCTAGATTTTCTGGTTGACCGCAGCTACTGTGCTGAAGTTTATGGGGCTATCACTAACTTCATTGCTTCGGACTTGCAGATGGATTGGCAATCCGCCTACTTTTGTAGTTTGGCCCATCACTCATTCACTCCTGAAATTATGGTGGAATTAGCACAGGCCAAAGCATGGACTGCCAAAGCTGAGGTTGAGGAAGTTTGCCCTGTTATTACCTTGGCCGATAGTTGGGAAAATTATCTGGCTGGTGTCGACAAAAAACAACGCCATGAAATTCGACGTAAACTTCGGCGAGCAGAAAATAGCGCAGAAACCCGTTGGTATATTATTGATAACGCCGCCGGCCTCACCGATGAGGTTATTGATACTTTTATTGACCTGCACCAAAAGTCCACGCCTGATAAAGAGGATTTCTGGGAAGCTGATATGGAGAATTTCTTCCGAACCTTGATCAAGCGTGTGGCAGAACAAGGCTGGTTAAAACTCTACTTTGTGGAAATTGATGGCAAAATTGCTTCAACACTCCTTTGTTTTGATTACCAAAATGAAATTTTGGTTTACAACTCTGGTTTTGATCCAAACCAGTTTGGGCATCTCAGCCCTGGTAATATCATCGTTTCCTATTCTATCCAACATGCTATTGAGCTAGGGCGAACACGTTACGACTTTCTGCGAGGTGATGAGGTTTACAAATTTCGCTTTGGAGCTGTGGCTGAACCGGTCTTTCGAGTATTAGTAGAGAGAGGATGACCATGATTCAACGTGTTGCCATGCTTAGTGTTCATACTTGTCCCCTGGCTATGCTAGGCGGTAAAGAAACAGGGGGTATGAATGTTTACGTACGTGAGTTGACTACCCAGCTAGACAGACGGGGGATTGTGGTCGACGTTTTCACCCGCTCGCAAGAACCGGGCACACCGGTTGTCCATGGTATTTTAGGTGACCGCAGTCGAGTTATTCATGTGCCTGCCGGTCCTGAGGTTCCTTACAACAAAAATAAGGTGTATGATCATCTGCCGGAGTTTGTGGAAGGCGTTAAGCGTCGAGCTATTCAAGAAAACTTGCAATATGATGTCATTCATAGTCATTACTGGTTATCCGGTTTAGTTGCCAGAAATCTGCAATGTATTTGGCGGGGGACGCCGATCGTACAAATGTTTCACACCCTGGGTAAGATGAAAAATTTGGTGGCTCAGACTCAATCCGAACAGGAAACTTCCTTGCGCGTACAAAGCGAGGCGGAAATTATACAATTTGCCGACAAGTTAATTGCAGCCACGCCGATTGAAAAAGAGCAGTTGATTTCCCTCTATGGGGCTGAGACTAATAAAGTTGAAATTATTCCCCCTGGTGTCGATATTAATCGTTTTAAACTTTTGCCCAAGGATGAAGCCCGAAATAAAATTGGTGTCGCACCAGACCACAAAATGATTCTGTTTGTAGGTCGTATTCAACCACTCAAGGGAATTGATACTCTCATCCGGTCTATAGCGTTAGTGCGACGGGATCAGCCAGCCTTAACTGAAAAATTGTGTATCAGTATTATTGGTGGTAACCCGGGTAGCGAGGTAGATGATGAACAAACTGAATTCCAACGTCTTAATGCGCTGAAGGAAGAACTGGGTCTTGGTGATTTGGTGACTTTCTTGGGGGCTAAGGATCAAGATACGCTTGTCAATTATTATTCTGCTGCTGAAGTTGTGGTCATGCCTTCGCATTACGAGTCTTTTGGCATGGTGGCCCTCGAAGCTATGGCTTGTGGCACGCCCGTCATTGCCTCCGATGTGGGGGGGTTGACTTATGTGGTTGAAGATAATTTTAATGGCTATCTTGTCCCCAGCCAGGATTACGCTGCTATGGCCGAGAAGATCACCCTTTTATTGCGCTATCCAAGTTTGCGAGATCATCTTGGCGACCAAGCTCGTCGTTGGGTTGAGCGGTTTAGTTGGTCAATCATCGCCGATGATATCTTGCGTGTCTATAACAAAATGATTAAAGAAAATAATTGTCTTATGTACATATAAGAATTAGCGTCATTATGACTAAAATTTGGGATGGTTAAAACTTGCTTTCTTTTTACTTTATGCTATAATATGTTGTGTAGTCTGGATAGATGCTTGACAAAAAGTGGGCGAACCCCACTTTTCTTTTTGTCGTATACTAAAATTGTTGATTTGTATGAATGATAAGTGCAGGAGGCTTTTTTCATCATGAAGAGTGATTTCATGATGGCAATAAATCAGGTTTGCCACGAGCGCCAATTATCGTTAGAAACAGTTATGGAGGCCGTTGAGGTTGCTTTGGTTTCAGCTTACAAGCGAAACTACGGCGGTAATACTGTTACAGCCAAGATCGATACCAACGACGGTGCAATTAAGATTTTTGTTGAAAAAGAAGTGGTCGAGGAAGTTCTGGATCCTAAAAATGAAATTTTACCAGAACATGCGCAGGTGATTGACCCAGAAGCAGATATAGGTAGTGTGGTGCAGGTAGAAGATACGCCTGCTAGTTTTGGACGTATTGCGGCTCAAACCACCAAACAAGTCATCCTGCAAAGAATTAGAGAGGCAGAGCGGGATGCGCTTTATAAAGTCTATGCCGAGCGCGAAAGTGAAGTTGTTAACGGTACCGTTCATAAAGTTGATTCTCACCAGGTGATCTTGTCGCTCGGTAAAGTTGAGGCTGTTTTGCCTAAGTCCGAACAGATCCCTACAGAACGTTACGCTGAGGGACAGCGTCTTCGGGCTTACGTATCTGAAGTGACCAAAACACCGCGCGGCCCTCAAATCATCGTTTCTCGTACCCACCGTAACATGTTACGGCGTCTGTTAGAAGTTGAAGTGCCGGAAATTTATAATGGTACAGTTGAAATCAAGGCTATTGCTCGTGAGGCTGGCTATCGGTCTAAGGTGGCTGTGGCTGCTTTGCAAGAAGGCGTGGATCCAGTTGGCTCTTGTGTCGGCATGCGGGGGGTCCGTATTCAAAGCATCGTTAATGAGTTGGGGGGCGAAAAAATTGATGTGGCCGAATGGAGCCCTGATACGACAATCTTTATTGCCAATGCTTTAAGCCCGGCCAAAGTTTTGAACGTCATTTTACAAGATGTCAACAGCGATAAGACGGCAATGGTTGTGGTACCTGACAAACAATTGTCGCTAGCTATTGGAAAAGAAGGCCAGAACGCACGATTGGCAGCCAAGTTAACTTCATGGCGGATTGATATCAAAAGTGCGATTGAAGCAGCAGAAGAAGCTTTGGCCAGAGCCAGTGCTTCGGAAGAAATTAAAGCTTTGGTATCACATCGACCAGAAGTCTTCTCTCTAGCAGCGGCGATTTTAGAAGAGCGAGAAGAGGGTACGGAATTATCACAAGGTGAGTTACAATTGCTCAGTGAAGCAATTGAGTTGGTTGGCCAAGCTGAATTGACCATTGCCCGACAAAAACGCGAGGCTGAAATTGCTGCTAAACGAGCCCGGGTTGTTGATGAGGATGTCGACCTTCTGGCTGAAGCGGAAGCAATTTTGACTGAAACAGCTTCTGAAACACCGGTTGAAGATGAAATGCTTGAAGAAATTCAAGCTGTTGAGGCTGAAGTGCTGAAAGATGATATAGCTGAACTTGAGACGTCAGAAGAGGAAGTAGATATTGAGACGATTGCTAAACAGTTCTTTGCCGAAGAATCTGAACCGGAAGCTGAAATAGCCGGTACGTCTGATGCTACTGAGGAAGTTGAAACCGCTGACCTTGAGGAAGCGGAAGCCTCCGCAGAGGAAATGGCTGAGGCTGAGTCAGATACAGAAGCTGAACCAGAAGAACCTGAGTTTATTCCTTCTATTATCGAGTCGATTGTGGATGAACCAGAACCGGCTGAGAAACCATCCAAGAAAAAACTTAACGTCTATTTCGAAGAAGATGAGCCGGAGCTTGAATATCCGTCCGAACCCAAAAAACGATCTCGATCTAAAGGACGGACCCTTGAGTACGATGAAGACCTCGGTCAGGTAGTTATTAAGCGCCGGCGAAAGAAATCCAAGGCACATGATGATTGGGAAGAGTATTTGGAGGATGATTATTAAACCGAGGCTGACGGATGGGACGCAAAAAGCATGTTCCGCAACGTACATGCGTTGCTTGCCGGGAGGTTAAAGCTAAACGAGAGCTAATCCGAATTGTCCGAACGCCTGAGCAAACACTAATCATTGACGAGACGGGGAAAGCTCAAGGACGAGGTGCTTATTTGTGTAAACAACCATTATGCTGGGCAAGTAAACGATCGTTAAAAGACCTGATAGGGCGTGCTTTAAAGCTACCTATTACGGATGAAGAGTGGGCTTTGGTGGAAGAACGTCTGTCCAGCCTGGCAGGATGATCCAATGGGAGCTGTGGTGTGAATTGGGCACCTCCAAGGATTACTCGGAAAAATGAATAAGCGTGAATTATCGTGCAAAGGGGGTGGATAATTGATCTGAACTTTTGAGATCACTTTTCTTGTTTCATCCCCCCGTTTGTATCCCCCCTTTTTGCCTCTAATTTTCTATCTGTTTTATAGACACGCTGGAACTAATGCATATAACGCAAAAATAGCGAAGATATTTTTGCGTAGGTTTGTTGTGGTTTATAAGGAGTGTCTGTTATTCGGCTAAAAATTATTATTTAATTGAATATATTTTTGAAACTTGAAGGGTGTAGTAAGTATGGCGATTAAAACGAGTGATAATGTTGTAGAAATTGAGCCAAATTTGACCGTTCGGCAACTGGCGGAAAAATTGGGCGTCAGTCCCATTAACGTCATTAAAGAGTTAATGAATAATGGTATTATGGCTTCCATTAATCAGTCTCTGGATTTTGATACGGCTGCTATTGTCGGCCAAGAGATGGGGTTTGAGGTTGTTCCTTATCAAGAGCCAGAGGAGGAGGAAGTCTTAGCGATAGAAGAGAGGCCTCGGCTACGCCAGAAGTTGCTGAGCGAAGAAGATCCAACCAATCTGGAACCTCGCCCCCCTGTTGTAACGGTCTTAGGCCACGTAGACCATGGTAAAACGACTCTCCTGGATGCCATTCGACATGCGAATGTCGTCGGGGATGAGGCGGGTGGCATTACTCAACACATTGGTGCTTATCAGATTAATGTTGATGGTCGAAAGATTACTTTTCTGGATACCCCAGGACATTCAGCCTTTACTGCCATGCGGGCCAGAGGGGCTATGGTCACTGATATAGTGATTTTAGTTGTCGCTGCTGACGATGGAGTAATGCCCCAGACTAAAGAAGCAATTGGTCATGCACAAGCGGCGGATGTCCCCATTGTGGTAGCCATCAATAAGGTTGATAAACCTGAAGCCAATCTAGACATGGTTAAACAAGATCTGGCCAATGAAGGTTTAATCGCTGAAGATTGGGGGGGCGAAGTTATTGCTGTACCGATTTCTGCCTTGAACCAAGAAGGTATTGATGAATTATTAGAAAATGTTTTGTTGACGGCAGAAATAGCTGATTTGAAAGCTAATCCGAATCGGATGGCCCAGGGAACTGTCGTTGAAGCCAAACTGGATAAAAAACGGGGTGTGACCGCGACTCTCTTGGTTCAGAATGGAACCTTAAAATCGGGTGACACAGTTGTGATTGGCTCCTCTTATGGTAAGGTCAAAGCGATGTTTAACGACCGGGGGCAACCAATCAAATCGGCCGGTCCGTCTACCCCGATCTCTTTTTTGGGATTGTCCGAAGTGCCTAATGCAGGAGACTTTTTTGAAGCGGTCAAGAACAAAAAAGAGGCCGAGGCTTTGATTGCCAAGCGACAAGAAGAAGCTGACCAGGATGCCATCCGACAACGTCCTATGACGCTTGAAGATTTCTTAAGTCGCTTGCAAGGGGAAGAGGTTAAAGAGCTGAATTTGATTATCAAGGCAGATGTCCAAGGTTCTCTGGAGCCGATTGTTACTTCCTTGGAAGGATTAGGTGACCAGGAACATAAGGTTAGAGTCTTATTACAGGGGACCGGTAATATCTCCGAGTCTGATGTAAGTTTAGCCCTAGCCTCTGACGCGATTGTGATTGGCTTTCAAGTAGATGTTGATGCGGCTGCCAGACGGTTAGCTGAGGCTGAAGGGGTTGAGATTAAGACATATAGAGTCATATACAATTTGATTGAAGACATTGAGTTATCACTTAGTGGATTGTATGAACCGATTTATGAAGATCGTGTTACGGGGCATGCCGAAGTGCGGGC
>JABAHQ010010284.1_pt3 | contig 12116 bp, 13 predicted proteins | sample 7062091 | NCBI WGS metagenome assembly JABAHQ01 (sample SAMN14534359, study PRJNA622989) | marine sediment metagenome | biome: marine biome [ENVO:00000428]; feature: marine pelagic biome [ENVO:01000023]; material: deep marine sediment [ENVO:00002113] | place: India: Gulf of Kutch | collected...
GCGCTCAAATGACTCAAATCGGCGTCGTTCGATTGCAGACGTTTCGATTTCCGGCGCTCCTGTGCGTGACCCGGACACACTCCTAGCCCGCCGCAGAAGGCATGGCCGAGGCCGATGGTGCGCGGCCGTTCACATTGACAGTGGCCCGTGCGTCTCAGCACGCCGCAAAAGGCAAGACAGAGGCCGATGGTGCGCGAAAAGAAATTCACTGGTTCCGGAACTGTCGTCATAGCTTCTCTGCGCGGGAGGTTTGACCGATGAGCGAGCTGACGTGGGCCGTGCAGGGGGCCGCCGGCGTCATCCGGCGCATCGATCGGGTCTGGCTGGCGTTCGCACTGCTGTTCCTGGCCCTGGCGCTGGGGATGCCCGGCCAAGCGGTGCGCAGCGCCGCCTTCACCCTGGACGCCTTCATTTGGCTCCTGCCCTTTCTGCTCGCCTCCGTGCTGCTCGCCGCCTGGCTCAGGGCAGCCGGCGCCGACCGCGTGATCGGCGCCACGGTGGCGCGCACCCCGATGCGCGCCGTCGTTCTGGCCGCTGCGGCCGGGGCGTTCTCTCCGTTCTGCTCCTGCGGCGTGGTGCCCTTGATCGCGGCGCTGCTCGGCGCCGGCGTGCCGCTGCCGGCGGTCATGGCCTTCTGGGTCGCCTCGCCGCTCATGGACCCGGAGATGTTCATCCTCATGTGGGCCCAGCTCACGCTCGGCTTCACGCTGGTCAAGACCGCCGCCGCGTTCGGCCTGGGCCTGGCCGCCGGCTGCGTGACTTTGGCGGCGGAGCGGGCCGGGCTGTTCGGCGCACCGCTGCGCGCCGCCTTGAGTTGCCGCGGTTGCGGCACGGGCGCGCTCGCGCCGGTCGCACTGCGCTGGGCGTTCTGGACCGAGCCCGAGCGGCGCGCCACCTTCGCCGCGGAGACGCGCAGCGTCGGCCTGTTCCTGGCCAAGTGGCTGCTGCTCGCCTTCGCCATCGAGAGCCTCATGGTGGTCTGGCTGCCGCCGCAGCTGATCGCCGGCAACCTGGGCGGCGAGTCGAGCTTGGCCGTGCCGCTCTCGGTCGTGCTGGGGGTTCCGGCCTACCTGAACGGCTTTGCCGCGGTGCCGTTGATCGGCGAGCTCATGTCCATGGGCATGGCGCCGGGCGCGGCGCTCGCCTTCCTGGTGGCCGGCGGCGTGACCAGCCTGCCGGCGGCCATGGCGGTCTTCGCCCTCGTCCGGCCGCCGGTCTTCCTGTGGTACCTGCTGATCGCGCTGCTCGGCTCGCTGGCGGTGGGCTACGCGTACCAGGGCGCGCTCGCGTTCTAGGCTAGGCCGCGGCGCCTGACTGGCTGCCCGATCCGAAGACCTCCTCGAAGCTGGCCTTGAGCGCCAGGTCGACCTCCGCCATGGCGACCGGCAGGCCGAGGTCGACGAGCGAGGTGACGCCGGCCTCGCGGACGCCGCAGGGCACGATGCCGGCGAAGTGGGATAAATCGGGGTCCACGTTGAGCGCGACGCCGTGGTAGCTGACCCAGTGCCGGATGCGCACGCCGATGGCGGCGATCTTGGCCTCGCGCCGTTCCTCACGGGTCGCGCCGGCACGCTCGACCCAGATCCCGACCCGGCCCGCGCGCCGCTCGCCGGTCACGTTGAAGCGGGCCAGGGTGCGGATCAGCCAGTCCTCGAGCCCGCGCACGTAGGCGCGTACGTCGCTCCCGCGCGCCTTCAGGTCGAGCATGACGTAGGCGACCCGCTGGCCGGGGCCGTGATAGGTGAACTGGCCGCCGCGGCCGCTGCGGTAGACCGGAAAGCGGCCGGGTTCCAGAAGATCCTCGCCGCGCGCGCTGGTCCCGGCGGTGTAGAGCGGCGGGTGCTCCAGCAGCCAGACCAGCTCCGGGGCCGTGCCCGCGCGGATCGCGGCGACCCGCTCCTCCATGCGCGCGACCGCCTCCGGATAGGCCACCAGTCGCTCCTCGATGCGCCATTCGAGTTCCGTCATCGTGTATCCATTGTCCGGGGCCGAGACCCTGCCGTCGACCGGCTTGCGATTGCCCGGGCGGTCTGCTAAGTCCCAGCGGCACATTTGGCGAACAATAGGGCAGGTCCGGGGCAGGCGCCAAGACATGCGGTCGTGACCGAAACCGAAGAGGCGTGATGCGTCGCGGCGGTCGCCGGAAATCCGGCGCGCCGGCCCTGGCCGGGAAGACCCTGTTGAGGCCCGCTGGTCCCTGCCGCGGGCCTTCGTTGCGACAGGTGGACGGCGATGGCTGAGACTCTGCGCGATGCCGCCCTGGCCTATCACCGCTTGCCCGGGCCCGGCAAGCTGGAGGTGACGGCGACCAAGCCGCTGGCCAACCAGCGCGACCTGGCGCTCGCCTACTCGCCCGGCGTGGCCGCGGCGTGCGAGGCGATCACCGCGGATCCGGCCGAGGCCTCAAGTGTCACCGCCCGGGCCAACCTGGTGGCCGTGGTCAGCAACGGCACCGCCGTGCTGGGACTCGGCGCCATCGGCCCACTCGCCGCCAAGCCCGTCATGGAAGGCAAAGCGGTTCTGTTCAAGAAGTTTGCCGGCATCGACGTCTTCGACATCGAGATCGACGAGCGCGACCCGGACAAGCTGGTCGACATCGTCGCCGCGCTCGAGCCCACCTTCGGCGGCATCAACCTCGAGGACATCAAGGCGCCCGAGTGCTTCGAGATCGAGCGGCGCCTGCGCGAGCGGATGCACATCCCGGTGTTCCACGACGACCAGCACGGCACCGCCATCATCGTCGGCGCGGCGATCTACAACGGCCTGCGCCTGGTCGGCAAGGACATCGCCGAGGTCAAGCTGGTCACCTCCGGCGCCGGGGCCGCCGCGCTCGCTTGCCTCGACCTCCTGCTCGCGCTCGGGCTCAAGCGTGAAAACGTCTGGGCCACCGATATCGCCGGCGTGGTCTACGAGGGCCGCGCCGAGGAGATGGACCCCCGGAAGGCGGGCTACGCACAGATGACCGAGGCCCGCACCCTGGCCGAGGTGATCGAGGACGCCGACGTGTTTCTCGGGCTGTCGGTGCCCGGCGTGCTCAAGCCGGAGATGGTCGCGCGCATGGCCGACAAGCCGCTCATCCTGGCGCTCGCCAACCCGGTCCCCGAGATCATGCCCGAGGAGGCGCGGGCCGCGCGCCCCGACGCGATCATCGCCACCGGCCGCTCGGACTATCCGAACCAGGTCAACAACGTGCTGTGCTTCCCCTTCATCTTCCGCGGCGCCCTCGACGTCGGCGCCACGACCATCAACGAGGAGATGAAGCTGGCCTGTGTCAAGGCGCTGGCCGACCTGGCGCTCGCCGAGCCCTCGGAGGTGGTGGCCAAGGCCTATGGCGGCGAGGCCGGGCGCTTCGGCCCGGAGTACCTGATCCCGCGGCCGTTCGACCCGCGCCTCATCCTCGAGATCGCGCCGGCGGTGGCCAAGGCCGCGATGGACAGCGGCGTGGCGACGCGGCCGATCGAGGATTTCGCCGCCTACCACGAGAGGCTCATCCAGTTCGTGTTCCGCTCCGGCCTGATCATGAAGCCGATCTTCGAGCGCGCCCGGCGCGATCCGAAGCGCGTGATCTACGCCGAGGGCGAGGACGAGCGCGTGCTCCGGGCGATCCAGGTCGCGGTCGACGAGGGGCTCGTCAAGCCGATCGCGGTCGGCCGCCCGGAGGTGATCGCGGCGCGCATCGAGCGCCTGGGCCTGCGGCTCGAGCCGGGCCGCGACCTCGAGGTCATCAATCCGCAGAGCGACCCGCGCTACAACCTCTATTGGCAGACCTACCACCGCCTGACCGAGCGTCGCGGCGTGTCGCCGGAGCGGGCGCGCACCCTGGTTCGCACGAATAACACCGTGATCGCGGCGCTCGCCGTGTACCTGGGCGATGCGGACGCCATGCTGTGCGGCCTCGAGGGCCGCTACCACCGGCACCTGGACTACGTGGACAACGTCATCGGCCGGGGCGAGGTCGCGCACGATTACTCCGCGCTCAGCCTGCTCATCCTGGCGCGCGGCAGCTTCTTCCTGGCCGACACCTACGTGACCCCGGATCCGAGCGCCCGGGAGATCGTGCAGATGACCGTCCAGGCCGCGGCGCATCTCAGGCGCTTCGGCCTCGAGCCCAAGGTGGCGCTGTTGTCGCACTCGAGTTTCGGCAGTCGTGATGCGCCGAGTGCCCGCAAGATGCGCGAGGCGCTGAAGAGTCTCCACGCGCAGCACCCCGAGCTCGAGGTCGAGGGCGAGATGCACGCGGACGCCGCGATCAGCGAGGCGGTCCGCCAGCGCGTCTTCCCCAACTCGCGCCTTACGGGGCAGGCCAACCTGCTGATCATGCCCAACCTGGACGCCGCCAACATCGCCTTCAACCTGGCCAAGGGGCTGGGCGAGGGCCTGTCGGTCGGCCCGATCCTGATCGGCACGGCGGCGCCGGCCCACATCCTGACGCCGTCCGTGAGCGCGCGCGGCGTGGTGAACATGTCGGCGATCGCGGTGGTCGACGCACAGGACCGCGCCGCGGCGGCCGCCGCGGGGTGAGCGAGGCGAGGGGCATGAGCGAGATGCCGCCCGAGCGCGATCGTGTCGAGCCGCCGGTCATCGAGTCGGAGGGCGACTACGGCGTTTCCGGCGAGCTGATCCACGCCGTCGAGGACGCGCTCGAGGCCGGCCGGAGCGAGGACGCGGTGGCCCTCGTCATCGAGCTCCACGAGGCCGACATAGCCGACCTCCTGGAGAGTCTGGCGCGCGACGGGCGGCAGCGGCTGGTCGAGACTCTCGGCGAGGCCTTCGACCCCGACGTGCTGCCCTACCTCGCCGCCGGGGTGCGCGAGGAGGTCATAGATCAGCTTGGGACAGAGCGCCTGGCGCGCCTGCTGTCCGCCCTCGACAGCGACGACGCGGTCGAGGTCTTCGAGGACCTCGAGGCGGAGTTCCAGCACCGCATCCTCACCGCCCTGCCGCAGGCGTACCGGCGCATCCTCGAGGAAAGCCTGACCTACCCTGAGGAGTCGGCCGGCCGGCTCATGCAGCGGGAGGTGGTGGTGATCCCCTCGGCCTGGACGCTGGGCGAAACCATCGACTACATGCGCGCGGCCGAGGACCTGCCCGACGATTTCTACGACCTCTATATCGTCAACCCGAAGCACCACCCGATCGGCTTCATCCCGCTCAGCCGGGTGCTCCGGACGCGCCGTCCGGTGCGTCTGACCGAGGTCATGAAAACCGACATGAAGGTGATCCCGCTGACCATGGACCAGGAGGAGGTCGCCCATCTGTTTCGGCAGTACGGCCTGGTCTCGGCCCCGGTGGTCGACGAAGCGGGCCGCCTCGTCGGGGTCATCACGGTGGACGACGTGGTCCATATCATCGAGGAGGAGGCCGAGGAGGACATCATGAAGCTGGCCGGCGTCAAGGAGGGCGACCTTTACAGCGCGCTCCTCGACACCACCCGCTCGCGCTTTCCCTGGCTGGTCGTCAACCTCATGACCGCGATCGCCGCGTCCATCGTAATCGGCTTCTTCGAGGCCACCATCGAGCAGATCGTCGCGCTGGCCGTGCTCATGCCGATCGTCGCCTCCATGGGCGGCAACGCCGGCACGCAGACCCTGACCGTGGCGGTGCGCGCGCTGGCCATGAAGGACCTGACGGAGGCGAACACGGGCCGCTTCGTCGGCAAGGAATTGGCCATCGGGATCGCCAACGGGCTGCTGTTCGCCGTGCTCACCGGTCTCGTCGCCTGGCTTTGGTTCTCGAGCCCGGCGATCGGGGCGGTGATCGCGGCGGCCATGATCGTCAACATGATTGTGGCGGGAGTCTCCGGCACGCTGATCCCGATCGGCCTGGTGCGCATGGGCGTCGACCCGGCGCTCGCCTCGGGCGTCTTCGTGACCACGGTGACCGACGTGGTCGGCTTCTTCGCCTTCCTCGGCCTGGCCGCCGTGTTCCTGCTCTGAGGAGGCGCCCGCGCGGCCCGTTCGACTCCGCTCGCGCGCGGGCGCCGCGCCGTGATCGACGTCGTGGAGAACGCCTGCCGCGCCAGGCTCGCCCGGGCGAAGCGAACCCGGCGAGTACCGGCTGAGCGTCCGGAGGCGGCAGAACGCCGGGCGGCTCGAGCCGGCGTTCGAGGACAGGGGGCACGGGCATCGCGCGCGAGTCTGGCGGGCGGATCTCAAACCAGCTCGCGCCCAGGTCCCGACGCGCGCTCACGCGCCTGTTTCCGGGCCGGGTTCCCGGGCGGCGCCCTCCGCCCGTGCCTTCTGCGGAGGCGGTCCTATTCGCGCCCGGGCAAACTGGCGGCGGCCCGAGCGGAGGCTTTACGTTTACGTAAACGTAAAGTAATATGTTCACATGACCGAGACCTACGGCATCGCGGAGTTGGCCCGCGAGTTCGGCGTGACCGCGCGCACGATCCGGTTCTACGAGGCCGAGGGCCTGATGGCGCCGCTGCGCGACGGGCAGCGCCGGATCTACCGGCCGCGCGAGCGCACGCGGCTCAGGCTTATCCTGCGCGGCCGGCGGCTCGGCTTCTCGCTGGCCGAGGTGCGGGAGATCATCGACATCTACGACGCCCCGCCCGGCGAGGTCGGGCAGCTCGAGTTGCTGCTCGCCAAGATCGCCGAGCGTCGCGCCGATCTCCTGGCCAAGCGCCGGGACATCGAGGCCAGCCTGGCCGACCTCGAGACGGTCGAGCGAAACTGCCGCGCGCGCTTGCAGGAGATCGCCGAATTGGGCTCGGGCGCAGCACTCGCTTGCCCTAAGGTGCACCAATGAGCGCACACGACGATAGCGCCGAGGGGTCGATCAGCTACCGCGGGACCGTTTACCCCTGGCACTGCGACCACATGGGTCACATGAACATCATGTGGTACGGGGGCAAGTTCGACGAGGCCAACTGGACGTTCTTCGCCTGGCTGGGCGTGACGCCCGGCTACTTGCGCGGCGAGCAGCGGGGCATGGCCGCGGTGGAACAGCACATCACCTACCGAGCCGAGCTAATGGCTGGCGACGTGGTCGAAGTGCGCTCGTGGCTCCTGGAGATGCGCGATAAGGTCGTTCGCTTGATCCACGAGATGGTGAACGCCGAGACCGGTGAGGTCGCAGCCCGGAGCGAACTGACCGCCGTCCACCTCGACCGCACGGCAAGGCGCGCCGTGGCGTTTCCGGCCTCGGTCCAGGCCCGCGGGCGGGCCATGCTGGGCCAGGCGCAGCGCGAAGCGGACGCGCCACGATGAGCGCGTTCCTGCCCAAGGACCCGGATTTCGCGGCCCGCGTGCGAGTGAGCTTTGCCCGCCAGGGGGTCATGGCGCTGATCGGCGCGCGCCTGAGCCGGGTCGAGCCCGGCCTGGTCGAGATCGAGCTGCCGTACCGCGCGGACCTCTGTCAGCAGCACGGCTTCTTCCACGCCGGCATCACCAGCACGATCGCGGACTCGGCCGGCGGCTACGCCGCCTTCAGCCTGTTTCCGGCTGACGCCTCGGTGCTGACCACCGAGTTCAAGATCAACCTGCTGGCACCGGCCGAGGGCGAGCTGCTGCGCGCGGTCGGGCGCGTGGTCAAGCCGGGGCGCACGCTCACGGTCTGCGAGGTCGAGGTCTTGGCCCTCAAGGCCGGCGCGGCTAGGCCCTGCGCCAAGCTTCTCCAGACCCTGATGTGCCTCGAGGGCCGACCCGACATGCCGCTTACGGGTTGAGCGAAGACTTCAGGACGGAGGCACGGAAAACCGAAGAGAAGGAACCTGACGGCCACGGCACGAAGAGCGCACCGGCGGCACCCTTGCACGCCGGGCGCGCCTAACATCTCCACGGTGGCCTGGTCCTTCGTGGTTTCCTTGAGCTTTTTTCTGTGTCTGTGTGCCTGCGTGGTTATATTCGTCCCACAGGTCAGGTGAGGCCGGTCATGATCGCGAACCAGTATCCCTCCCTCGACTTCGGCCTCGGCGAGACCGCCGATATGCTGCGCGACACGGTGATGAGCTTCGCCGGCGAGCGGATCGCCCCGCGCGCCGCCGAGATCGACCGCAGCAACGAGTTCCCGCGCGACCTCTGGCCCGAGCTGGGTGCGCTCGGCCTGCTCGGCATCACGGTCGAGGAGGACCTGGGCGGCGCCGGCATGGGCTACCTGGAGCACTGCGTCGCCATGGAGGAGATCAGCCGCGCCTCGGCCTCGGTGGGCCTGTCCTACGGCGCGCACTCCAACCTCTGCGTCAACCAGATCCGGCGGAACGGCAACGAGGCGCAGAAGCGCCGCTACCTGCCCAAGCTGATCTCCGGCGAGCACGTCGGCGCGCTGGCCATGAGCGAGCCCGGCGCCGGCTCCGACGTCGTGGGCATGACCACCCGGGCCGAGAAGACGGGCGACCGCTACGTGCTCACCGGCAGCAAGATGTGGATCACCAACGGCCCCGACGCCGACGTCCTGGTGGTCTACGCCAAGACCGACCCCGAGGCCGGCCCGCGCGGCATCACCGCCTTCCTGATCGAGAAGGGCATGGCGGGCTTCTCCACCGCGCAGAAGCTCGACAAGCTGGGCATGCGCGGCTCCAACACCTGCGAGCTGGTGTTCGAGGACTGCGAGGTGCCGGAGGAGAACGTCCTGGGCGAGGTGGGCAAGGGCGTGGGCGTGCTGATGAGCGGCCTCGACTACGAGCGCGTGGTGCTCGCCGCCGGGCCGCTCGGCATCATGCAGGCCTGCATGGACCTGGTCGTGCCGTACGTGCACGAGCGCAGGCAGTTCGGCCAGCCCATCGGCGCCTTCCAGCTCATGCAGGCCAAGCTGGCCGACATGTACACCACCATGAACGCGGCCAAGGCCTACGTCTACGCCGCGGCGCGCGCCTGCGATCGGGGGCGGACCACGCGCAAGGACGCCGCCGGCGCCATCCTCTACGCCGCCGAGCGCGCCACCTGGATGGCGCTGGAGGCGATCCAGGCCATGGGCGCCATGGGCTACGTCAACGAGACCGCCGCGGGGCGCCTGTTGCGCGACGCCAAGCTGTACGAGATCGGCGCCGGAACGAGCGAGATCCGCCGCTGGCTGATCGGCCGCGAGCTGTTCGAGGAGACGGGGTGAGGAGGGAAGAATGAATGATCTCAAGCCGCCTGCGCTCGACCCGCAGACCGTGCCGGCGAGAACGGGCGGGGACCACCCCGAGCCGTTCCGCCACAAGGTGGCCGCGCGCGAGAAGCGGGCGCTGGGCGATGCGCTCGGGCTGAGCAACTTCGGCGTTAACCTGGTGCGCCTGCCGCCCGGCGCGCCTTCGACCCTGCGCCATTGGCACAGCCGCCAGGACGAGTTCGTCTACGTGCTCGAGGGCGAGCTGGTGCTGCGCACCGACGGCGGCGAGCAGGTGCTCACCGCGGGCATGGCGGCCGGCTTCCCGGCCGGGGTCGCCGACGGCCACGTGCTGATCAACCGCAGCCGGCGCGACGCGCTGTACCTCGAGGTCGGCGACCGCAGCGAGGGCGACGACGTCGACTACCCTGACATCGACCTGCTGATCCGCGAGGTTGACGGCGAGCGCCGCTACGTCCACAAGGACGGCAGGCCTTACCCACGGCCGCGTGTGAGGAGGTGATCCCATGAGCAGCCAGTCCGACCCCATCGTCATCGCCAGCGCCGCGCGCACGCCCATGGGCGGCTTCCAGGGCGAGCTGGCGCCCTTGACCGCGCCGCAACTGGGCGCCGCCGCGATCGGCGCCGCGCTCGAGCGCGCCGAAGTTGCCCCCGAGGAGGTCGACGAGGTCATCATGGGCTGCGTGCTGCCGGCCGGGCAGGGCCAGGCGCCGGCGCGCCAGGCCGCCTTCGGCGCCGGCATTCCCGATGCGGTGGGCTGCACGACGATCAACAAGATGTGCGGCTCGGGCATGAAGGCGGCCATGCTGGCCCACGACCTGATCGCCGCCGGGAGCAGCCAGGTCATGGTCGCCGGCGGCATGGAGTCCATGACCAACGCCCCCTATCTGCTCACCAAGGCGCGCACCGGCTACCGCATGGGCAACGCGCAGATCTACGATCACATGTTCCTCGACGGCCTGGAGGACGCCTACGAGACGGGTCGCCTCATGGGCACCTTCGCCGAGGACACGGCGCAGCACTACCAGTTCACGCGCGAGGCGCAGGACGCCTTCGCCATCCGCTCGCTGAAGCGCGCCCAGACGGCGAGCGCGGACGGCACCGCGGCGCAGGAGATCGTTCCGGTCACCGTCAAGACAAGGCGTGCCGAGGCGAGCGTGGAGCTGGACGAGCAGCCGCGCATCGCGAACCTGGACAAGATCCCGAGCCTGAAGCCGGCGTTCCGCGACGGCGGCACGGTGACCGCGGCCAACTCGAGCTCGATCTCCGACGGCGCCGCGGCGCTCGTGCTCATGCGCCGCTCCGAGGCGGAGCGCCGCGGCCTGGCCGCGCGCGCGCTCATCCTTGCGCACGCAACCCATGCCCAGGCGCCGGCCTGGTTCACCACCGCGCCCATCGGCGCCATCGAGAAGGTCCTGGACAAGGTCGGCTGGCCGGCGGGCGAGGTCGATCTGTACGAGATCAACGAGGCCTTCGCGGTGGTCACCATGGCGGCCATGCGCGATCTCGACCTGCCGCCCGACAAGGTCAACGTGCACGGCGGCGCCTGCGCGCTCGGCCACCCGATCGGCGCCTCGGGCGCGCGCATCCTGGTGACGCTGCTGAACGCGCTGGACAAGTACGACCTCGAGAAGGGCGTGGCGGCGCTGTGCATCGGCGGCGGCGAGGCGACCGCGGTGGCGGTGGAGCGCCTGCATTAGCTGCGCTAAGCTTCTCCAGCAAGAACGCGACCATGAGGGGGACAGGCATGGCGCTCAACATGAAGCCGGCCTGCGAGCGCTGCGAGGCCGGGCGCGCGCAGGACGACGAGGCCTACACCTGCGGCGGCGAGTCGGTGGTTCGGCCGCGCCGCGACGTGCCGCCGGGCGCGATCTGAAGCCGGCGCCGGGCGAGCTTCGAGCGCGAGCATGCCGACTGCCCTGATCACTGGCGCCGGTCGCGGCATCGGTCTCGCCTTTGCCCGCGCCTTCGCCGCCGACGGCTGGCGTGTGCACGCCTGCTGCCGGCATCCCGACAAGGCTGGGGATCTTGCGGCCTTGAGCGCGGATTCGGCGGGCGCCGTAGGCCTGCATCGCCTGGACGTGACCGACGGCCTGCAGGTCGCCGGCCTGGCCCGCGAGCTGGCCGACGAGGCCATCGACGTGCTGGTCAACAACGCCGGCGTCATGGGGCCGCGGACCGGCTTCGGCGAGACCGACTACGGCGCCTGGCTGCCGGTCTTCGCGGTCAACACGCTGGCGCCTATGCGCATGGCCGAGCGCTTCGTCGAGCACCTCGCGAGGAGCGAGCGCAGGCTGATCGTCAACATCTCGAGCTACATGGGCTCGCTCGGCGACAACACGAGCGGCGGCGCCTACATCTACCGCTCGTCCAAGGCGGCGCTCAACATGGTGTCCAAGAGCCTCTCGATCGACTTGGCGCCGCGCGGCGTGAGCGTGATCGTGTTCCACCCGGGGTGGGTGCGAACCGACATGGGCGGGTCGAGCGCGCCGCTCACGCCGGAGCAGAGCGTGGCCGGCATGCGTGCCGTCATGGACCGGCTCAAGCCGAAGGATACGGGCCGCTTCTTCAACTACGACGGCAGCGACGTGCCGTGGTGAGTCAAGGATCAGGGATCAGGTCCCCCAGACGACAAATCGTACACGCGCGCCGCTCAGGCGAGGCATCCGATGCCCGGTACCGGATGCGTGAGGCCCGAGTCACGAGCGGAGCGTCCACATGATCCACGGCGTGCTTCTCGACCTGGGCGGCGTGGTCTACGTCGGCGAGGCGCCGCTGCCGGGCGCGGTGGAGGCGGTCGATCGCCTGCGCGCGAACGGCCTCGGCGTGCGTTTCCTCACCAACACGACGCGCCGGCCGCTCGGCGGCATGCTGCAGCGCCTCGCGAGCCTCGGCCTGCAGGCGCAGCCGGAGGAGCTGTTCATGCCGGCGATCGCCGCCCGGCAGGTGCTGCAACGCCGCGATCTGCGGCCGCATCTGCTCGTGCACCCCGCGCTGGAGGAGGACTTCGCCGGCCTCGCCGGCGATCGCGGCACGGCGCTCGTCGTCGGCGACGCCGGCGA
>JABAHQ010008794.1_pt5 | contig 12111 bp, 8 predicted proteins | sample 7062091 | NCBI WGS metagenome assembly JABAHQ01 (sample SAMN14534359, study PRJNA622989) | marine sediment metagenome | biome: marine biome [ENVO:00000428]; feature: marine pelagic biome [ENVO:01000023]; material: deep marine sediment [ENVO:00002113] | place: India: Gulf of Kutch | collected...
CGATTTTTGCGGGTAACCAGCGCATAGAGAGAGATGTAGGGATTGGTGGAAACAGTACTGGGGACGTCAGAACTGGCCGTCACGATCACGCCATGATCGAGGTATTTGCGCACCGGCTTGTAGTTTCGCGCCCGCCGCTCGCCCACATCGCGGAAGATGAGGTCCCCCTCCCAATAGATAAAGGTCGGCTGCACCACGGCGGCGATGTGTTGTTCGGCCATCTGCGCCAGGGCGCGATCGGAGGGGAAGTAAGCGTGGATGATGTTATGGCGGGCGTCGGCCCAGGGGACTGTGGCGGCCACCTCGACAAAGGCGTCGACGGCCATATCCATGGCCCGGTCACCACAAACGTGGATGCCCACATCCCAATACATCTCCTGGGCGGCCCGGAAAAAGCGGTGTAAGTCATCGGTGTCGAGGCGGTTGTAGTTAATCACTGCGGTCTCCCCCTCAAAGGGATCGTACATATAGGCCGTGTGTGGGGTAGTGCCGCCATCAATAGCCATTTTCAGCCCGCCAATTCGTAGCCACTCATCCCCCAGACCGGAGAAAATCCCCAATTCGGCGGCGCGGTAGGTGAGCTGTTCTTCGCTCTCCTCGTCAATAAACCCATGCCAACTCGGCATCAGATTCGTCCGCACCGTCAGACCCCCATGGCGATAAAAAGATTGGTAAGCCCGTATTTCCTGGGGGATCAACCCGGGATCAAGGACACTGGTAATACCGAATTGATTCATATCCTGACAACCCAGACGCAGGGCAGCATGTAATTCGTCCAGGGTTGGTTTGGGGATCAGGGCGCGAACGAGCAATTTTGCCCCGGCCCGCAGGAGGCCGTTGGGTTCGCCGTCAGGGTCACGCTCGATTTTACCCCCTTCTGGATCGGGCGTGTGACGATCAATGCCGGCCAGGCGCAAGGCGTAGCTGTTGACCACATCGGTGTTGAAGAAGCGTTGCAGAATGACGGGATGTTGGTCGGTGGCCGGATCGATATCGTGGTGGGTGGGGAGCCGCCCCTCGGGGAAGTTTCCCTCATTCCAGCCCATGCCGATGATCCACGTCCCCGGCGGCGTCTCCCTGGCTTTGGCACAGACCAGTTCCATCATCTCTTCCGGTGATTGGCACTCATCCAGACGAATGGCCGCCAGTTTGAGCCCCACCTCCAGCATGTGGGCATGGCTGTCGAAAATACCCGGAATGACTGTCCGCCCGCCGAGATCNNCCCCACCTCCAACATGTGGGCATGGCTGTCAAATATGCCGGGGATAACCGTCCGCCCCTTGAGATCAAGATGTTGCGTATTTGGCCCGGCCAGGTCGTTGATTTCTACGTCCGCCCCCAGGGCCAGAAAGCGGCTATCTTTAACCGCCACTGCCTGGATAACGCTGTTATTAGCATCCAGGGTATAAATCTGGCCGTTGTATAATATCAGGTCTGGGGATAGGTCTTTGATGTTCATGAGTAGATATTCCTCTGGCTAAATACAAAACGTACTGCGTAATACGTACTGCGTAAAGGGAAAGAGATTCATTACGCAGTACGTATTACGCAGTACGCAGTCAAAACCCGGACAGGGCAGCTATCACAATGGCTCTGCCCTGCCCAAATATCAACTTACAATAATGTTACTCGGTTCGGTAGACCTGACCTTCGCTGGAGTTGAAGCGGAAGCCACGGAAAGTGACCACGCCGTTATTGTTCGGCTCAAGGGCGGGGCCTGTGAGTTCGGGATTGACCAGCACATTGAAAGTCCCGTGATAGATCGGCACCAGAGCGACATCTTCGATGAGAATGCGTTCAGCTTTTTGGTAAAGGTCGTTACGCCTGGCCTCATCGCCGATGATGCTGTTGGCTTCGCAGACCAACTGGTTATACTCTTCGTTATACCAGGTGTGGCGGCCGGGCATGTCGGGCAGGTCAGCCCCTTCCGGTTCGCAGCCACCCCAGACCCCTAACAAGTTACTGCCATCGACAAAGTCGTACTCGTAGGGGACGAGGGCGAAGTTCATTTCGCCGTCTTGGTTCCGCTTTTGGGCGCCCAATTCGTCCATATAGATACCATATTCCAGGTCTTGAATCTCAACCTCTACGCCCAAGTTTTCTTTCAGCATGGAGGCGATCCCCTCGGCCGCGTTGGTCAGGGCTGGATAGGCATCTCGGGTCTTCATGATCAGCTTGGGGAACCCTTCGCCGTTGGGGTAGCCCGCCTCGGCCAGATACTCCCTCGCTTTTTCAGGGTCGTAAGTCTGGATGTCTTTGAGCTCTGCCACATTCTCACCGGGAAAGCCAGGTGGGTTCATGGTATAAGCAGCCGTGGACTGGTTTTTCAACGGCCCGTTGACCAGGGCTTCCCGATCAATGGCGTGGCTGAAGGCTTTGCGGACGTTCAGATCATCAAAGGGCGGATTCCAGGTATCGAAGAAGAGATAATAAGTGATGAAGTTGGGCCAACTAATAAGTTGTTCACTCAATTCCGGATCCGCCTGGGCCTGAGCCAAAGAAGCTGGCGGCAAGTCGACCTCATAACCATAGCCGATGATGTCAACTTCACCATTTTTGTAGGCGTTGAAACGGACTTCGGGTTCCATAAAGGTCAAAATAATTTTGTCCATCATGGGTGGATAAGGGCCGGTGTATTTGTCGTTAGCCACCCAGACAATTTCTTTGCCTTTGTCCCATTTTTCGAATTTATAGGGGCCGGCTGAGATAGCGGTGTCCGGATTAAGCGCCCAGGAACCATCGGCCAGGCGGTCTTGGACAATATGCTTGGGGACCACCCAGAGGTCGGCGAATTGCTTAATCAAGAAGGGGGCGGGACGATCAGTGGTAACAGTGAAGGTGTAGTCGTCAACCACTTTAGCCCCCAATTCTTCTGGAGGCAGATCACCACTGACCACTTCATTCCAGTTTTGGATGCCGGCCATACTGTAGAACCACTCGAAATCGTAATCGGGGCGGGCATAGCGTTGCAAGGTGAAGACCCAGTCCTCGGCGGTGACCGGTGTGCCATCGCTCCAGACCTTGTCTTCGGGCAGGTGGAAGGTCCAGGTCAGGCCATCGTCGGAAACTTCCCAGCTTTCACAACCCGATGGTTGGGGGTTAAATTCTTTATCAGGCCGGACACAAGAGTCGTGAATGCCATAGGTAGGACCGGCGGTGAAGTCATAGGCGGTGTAGGCCCAGCTTAGCCAGCTATACTCAGTAACGGCCAGGCGTAAGACCTGCTCCTCAATAGGAGCGGCATCAGCAGGCAATTCCACACCGGCTTGGTTAACCACCCCTCCGGCGGGCTCTTCTTTTGCTTCCGCCGCCGGTTCTGCGGGTTCTGCTTCGGCCGGTTGGTCGACAGCCGCGGCTTCTTCTTGGGTCTCAGCGACGTCAGGTTGTGCCGTTGCACAGCCAGCAAGCACGATGCTGGCGATTAACAGCCAGATTATCAGTAAAGTAAATTTGCTTTTCATCCTTTTTCCTCCTATATTGAAAAATGTTATTTCGAACTTAGCTGCGATTTGTTTGGATCAAAAAATGCCAACTTCAGGTTGACCATCTATTTTGTAAGACAAACTCTTGTGCCCTCTCGGAGATGCCCTCTCGGAGATGCCCTNNGATGCCCTCCGGGGTACGGGGTACGGGGTATTAGTTTGTCACGGTGACCCCGGACAAGCTAAAGCTCGTCCTACTTAGATTTAACCATTGAGAAATGAATCACCTCCTTTCCGTTGCTCAACAGGGCGTTGACTATTTTTCATGCAGTAACCTCGGATCGAGAGCATCTCGCAGGCCGTCACCCATCAAGGTGAAGCCCAGCATGGTCACGGCAATCATGATGGCCGGAAACAGGGTCAGATGCCAATAAAAATCAATATTCGCGATGCCGTCGCCACTGAGCATCTGCCCCCAACTAGGGGTGGGTGGGTTGATGCCGATGCCCAGGAAGCTTAAGCCGGCCTCGGCGAAAATAGCAGTGGGAATGCCAAGGGTGAGGGCGATGATGATCGGGGCCAGGGAATTTGGAATGAGGTGAACCCGGATGGTACGCCAACTGCCGGAGCCGACCGCCCGCGAGGCTTCGACAAACTCCTTTTCCCGCAGCGAAAGAAATTGCGCCCGGGTCAGACGACAGATGGTGATCCAACTGGTGATGGCAATAGCAAACATAACATTCCAGAAGCCGGGGCCCAGCCGGGCCATAATAATGACAGCCAGGATCAGGGTGGGCACAGCAGACATAACGTCCACCAACCGCATTACCAAAAAGTCGAAACGTCCCCCTTTCCAGCCGGCCAACGCCCCCAGCGGAATGCCAATGGTAAAGGCAAAGAGTTGGGCCAAAATGCCGACAGCCAAAGAAACCCGAGCGCCATAAACGATGCGGCTGAAAAGATCGCGCCCGATGAGATCGGTCCCCAGCCAGTATTCCCTGTCGGGAAAGGCGCCGACCGGTAGGGTAAAAGCTAAATCGTAGGGCAGCTTGGCAATGAGCGGTTCTGGCTCACGCCCTAAAGGCAGGGCAATAAACCAATCATCGGCAAAAATGGCCAATGTCACCAGAAAGATTACCAGAATAAGACCAATGACGGAGAGCTTGTTTCTGACAAACCGTCGCCCGGCATCACGATAAAGACTGCGTTGTGAGCGCATCGATGTCAGACTGACAACACCGTCGGCCCCGGCTTTACTTGCTTGATTTTCAGTAGCCGTTTGGTCTGCTGTGGTCTGAGCCTGGGTGGTCATAAGCTAAGCTCCAATTGGGTTAGCGAAATTTGATACGCGGGTCGGCATAGACGTAAAGAATATCAGTGATGAGATAAGTCAGCCCGATTAAGAGGGCGAAAAGGACAGTCAGACCAATAATCATCGGGTAGTCACGCTCAAAGGTGCTGGTAACCCAAAACTTGCCCAAGCCGGGCACGCGGAAAATGGCTTCGACGAAGATCGATCCGGTGATCAAGTCGGGCACAATAGGGCCGAAGACGGTCAGTAAGGGAATAAAGGCGTTACGAAGGACGTGGCGAAGCATAATGTATTCTTCATGTAACCCCTTGGCTCTGGCGGTCCGGACGTAATCAGAGCGAATAGATTCAACCACGCTGGTACGTGTATAACGGGCTACGGTGGCCAGGGGGGCAAAGGCGTAAGCAATCACTGGGAGGATCCACTGTTTGGGTTCATCCCAGCCTCCTGTCGGAACCCACCCCAGAGTTACAGCAAAGAGTTGAATAAAGAGGATGCCCCAAACGAAGTGAGGAACTGCGATGCCGAAAATAGAAGACAGGGTGGCAATATAGTCTAGCCAACTGTTTTGTTTATAGGCGGCAATAATGCCCAAAGGGATGCCTACCCCAAAGGCAACAGCCAAGGCCATCAACCCCAGGTGAATAGTAACGGGCCAGGTACGAGCGATGAGTTGGATGACGGATTCATCAGGGTGTTGGAAGGATTGGCCAAAGTCAAATTTAACCACCCCGGAAACCCAGGTCAGGTATTGTTCCCAAAGGGGTTTATCCAGACCGTAGCGAGCTTTTAAAGCGGCAATTTGTTGCTCGGTGAAGGGACGCTGGCCAACTCTCCAGGGACCACCTGGAATTTGATGCATGAGAAAGAAGGTAAAGATTGACAAAACAAAAAGAACGCCCACCAGTCCGACCAGGCGAATAACAATATAGCGGACCATCAAGCCCTCCAAGACCGTATGCTTTTTACCTGATAAACCCTCTAACTAAGTCATCCTACTATCAACGTAGATGCTCTGGCTGTTGATGATTCAGGTTGAGTCGAAAAAGTCGGTAGCGCCAAAAGTATAGTGTGGCCTTCGTGTTCTGTCAAATAACCGTTTCTGGGCATCCCTCTGCCATAATCTACCGCTGGAGCAAAATGGTTGATGGTCACAAATTTCCTGCTGCTGCCTGTTCTAACCACTCAAGGGTCACTTCGAGGCCAAAGCCAGGGGCATCGCTAGGGACCAGATAGCCATCCTTGATGGCCGGGGTGCCGGGGAGCTTGCTCATCTCTGCCAGGGGTACGCCTGGCGGCGAGACCCCTTCAGACCGTTCACCCCAGACAACGGCCGGCATAGCGTAGGCCAGATGCTGCCCATAAGGGTAGTTCATGCCGGCATGGGTGATGACCGAGATGCCGGCCGCCTCGGCGATATGGCATATTTTGACCCCGGCCGTGATGCCCCCCGCCCATAAGACATCCGGCTGGAAGATGTCCACCAGATGGCGGGCGGCGGCGGTGGCAAAAGGGGAGGGAAGGTACCAATGTTCGCCTGAGGCCAGCGTCTGCCACGGTATCCGCTGGCGCACCGCCTCGTAAGCTTCCAGATTATCCGGTAAGACGTAGTCCTCGATCCACTTGAGGCGATAAGGTCGNNAGCTCAACTTCATCGCCGACGATTTCCCGCGTTTGGGCTACAAATTCTTCGTTCTTCTTGAGACCGTCCAGCCCGTCCTGTGGGCCATAGGGGGTGAAGATTTTGGTGGCTTTGAAACCCAGTTCCATATACCAGGTCGTATCGAAGCCGGTGGCGTAACAGAAAACCTTGTCCTTCTGCGGGCCGCCGAGCAGCTCGTAGACCGGCCTCTGCAACAGCTTCCCCTTGAGGTCCCATAAGGCCAGGTCAACCGCGCTGATGGCGTAACTGGCCAGGCCGCCACTGCCATACGGGGCCGACATCCGGGCCATCATGTCCCAGATTTTCTCGATGGCCATACAGTTCTCGCCGGCCAGGGCGGGGGCAAAGTGGTCGTTGATAATTCGGACCACAGGGCCGCCGTGGATGGAGATGCCCAAGCCCCAAGTCCCATCCTCCGCCGTGACCACGCAGGCGGGACGCCTCCAATTAGGCAGACCGTGCTCCTGAAAACCGGGGTAGCGGGCGATGGGTCGAGTCATCTTGATCGTTTCAGCCTGGCTCGGCTCACGGGGAGGGGTCTTGGGTCTGGCGGGCAGGTCAATTTCGAAGGCGCGAATCTCTTTGATTTTCATGGATTTCTCCTAATTCCGAACGGTTGTAATGGTAATCGGTATTGGCAAATCAATAAAGTCTTGGCGGTTATTTTTTAGAGGCAATCTTTGACCGGTTTCAGGCAGATATAAGCCAACCCGGAGCTTGAAGGGACCGGCCGCTAAATTGTCGGGCAGTGGCAAAGCATAAGGGTCCCTAATCGTTTCACCAGCACTCCACCAGGTCGTAGGATAGTGCCCTTGTTGGGGGATACGATCCAGTTGTGCTTGGATATCGCCTTCGGCATCTAATAAATGTGTGAAGACCGTATAACTCTGGGAAATAGGGCCCGTCGCTTGCCAATGTAAGGTATAGGTTAATGTTTGGCCAGACTGAAGGGGGGAGGTAGATAAATCAATGCCGGCCAGCCTAATGTTTGCCTCAAATTGGTAATCGGCGAAGGGATATTGAGGGGGTGAGGGGGGATGTTGCTGGACCTGTAGCTTGCCCAGGATTATTTTATCGTCCAGGGGCTGGCCTGTAGAGGCCATGAGGGGTAAGCGTTGCTGAGAAGCCGTGTGGTAGAGGCCCATTTCAAAGAGATATGGGCCTTCGGGCGCGTCTTCTGGTAGCTGAAAGTAGTGTATATCTGGGACAGTCAGGCCGACCGGCCAGCGATGGGTGTGAAACAACATTCCTTTCAAGGGGACGTTAACCTGGCCTTGGCGTTGGTTATGGGGGACATTATAAAGATGGATAAATAGCTGATAACTGCCATCAATTGGCTGTTGAGCTTGCCAGGTTAAAAAGAGCATGGTTGTTTCATTTGGTTTGATGGTCGGCGGGTCAATCCGGTAGCCGGTTAAAAAGATTTCATTGTTAAAATTAGCTTGTATGGGTTGCGTAGGCCAAGAGGCGTCCGGCAAAAAAGAGGCATCGGCCGGGAGAGGGTAGACGTGGGCGATGGAGGTTTGCTGATTACCTGATAGAGTGGCCAGGGGAGATGTACGCTCGGTATGCCTGTAGAGCGCTTCAACTTGGGGGAATGTCAAAGGAGGCAATAAGTAAGCTGTTCCTTGGCCATTCGCCTCTGGAACCAACAATACGAAGAGCGACTCCCCGGCTGACCGGTCGAGCAAGAGATAGACGCTAGATTTGTTCGACGCTAACAGGGCCTGAAGCCCGTTAGTATCTATGTTGGTCAAAATCGGATAGCGAGCCTGCAATAAAAAATTAACGACGGGCTGACCGTAGACCTTAGCCGGGATCAAGGTCAGTTGATCGGTTTGGTCGTTTAAGTAACGGGCAATCTGGGTAGAATAATCGCTGAATTTATGATGGAATTTAGCCCACACCCCAAAATAATTGTAAATACTGCTGATCCCGGCAAAAATAAACAATAGGCTAAATAAACTGTTGAACAGCCCCTCGTGGTTAGAGGCATATTTTTTCATCGCTGGCCGCGTATTTATGAACGTGTTTACCGCTTTTTTAGCCAGGACGGTCAGACCAACAGACGATATTAAGAAGATCGCGGGCCAGGCGACGATACCGCGCAGTATTGTAGATTGGCGCTCCCAATTTTGCTCAGAAGCCAACACCGGGGCGATGCCGATGGCCCACCAGAGCAGCAAAAAAAGAAAGGGTGGTTTTCTGAAATGAGATACACAGACCAGCAAACCAAGGGCTAACCCCAATGCCGATAACACATTTAAGGCTGGCCATTGTTCTAGCCAGGTTCCCCCCAAGAAGTGGATCTGCAATAAGGCGGCCAAATTACCCGACAACAGGTTTAGAGAGTCTCCGCTGGGAAAAATGGCGATACTCTGTATGCGCCTGGAAAATCCATGGGGGTTCTGCTGAAAGTAGATCATTAAGGGGGTAGCCACTAAGGTAGCCGTAGCCCCAAAAATAAAGAAATCAGTGATCTTTTTGATCCGGCCTGATTTGTGTCTTACGATCTCCTGGGCAACAAACACGGTAAAAAGAAGCGGGAGTAATCGGGCCGCCAGGTAGGTGTAGCCGGTTAGACCCAGTAAAAAGCCGGCCATAATGAGCCAGAGGCGACGTCGTTGCTCCTGCGGGCTGCCGTACCACCCGCGCCAAAAGCACCAAATGAGCCCTAGCAATAGCGGCGGCAACAAAATAGCGCGTAAACCGAGCCGGCTAAAAAAGATATGCCAGTAAGAGAAGGCTAGGCCAGTGGCAGCTAACAGGCCCACTATATTCATCTGCGGCTTCTGCTGATTCAGGGTGGGTTTGCTAGTCTCGGGCCAGCATAGATTTGACAGACCCAGTCGTCCTCCAACGACATAGAGTAAGGGAACGGTTAGCGTGCCGAGCAAGACTGAAATGAAGCGCAGCGAAAAAAAGGAGATACCGTAAAGCCACAAACTTAACCCTTGCAGGTAGAAAAATAGCGTTTCCCGGCCAAAGTTGTTCTGTAAAAAGGGGGTGAACTGAGCTAATCGGATCAGCCAGAGGGCATCTAAGCCATTGGTTGCTTCATCCAGACTTAAAGAAAGGGGCAAACTGTTTAGGGCGACCACCCGCAGTCCAAAGGCGAGGAGAATGACCAGCAGTAATGGCTTGGATATTTTCATTTACCGCGCTGCTACCTGAGAAAGATACATTATTGGCTAAAATACCCCCGCCAAATTATAGCCGAGGCGCTATATAATGCAAAGCCTATTCGAAGGTGCGAATCACTTCGATTTTCATGGCCCTTCTCCTTGATTACGTGGAATGACAGGCAACACGAGGTGGGACGGATATTCGCGGCTGTGGTGAACCGTTTGCCGGGCTGAGCGCAACTCAGTGCCCAGTCCGAAAGGCTGCCCGGTGTTTAGGTTGCGGTCAAAGCGCGGAAAGTTGGAAGAAGAGATTTCCAGCCGGAGGCGATGCCCCTGCCGAAAGACATTGCCTGTCGCGCCGAGATCAATTTCGTATTCGTAGACCTTGCCTGGTTCAAGGAGCGTCGGGTGGGTGAGGCTCTCGCGGTAACGGGCGCGAATAATCCCATCGCACAGATTTTTGGCGTAGCCGGAAGGTGAAACGTCAACCAACTTGGCCGTCCAGTCGGTATCGGGGCCGTCGGTGGCGGCGTAGAGGACCATCTTGATCGGCCCGGTCACTTCCAGGTCCGTTTGTAGGGGCTCGCTGGTATAACAAAGGACATCGCTACGCATCTCAACCGGGCGTTGGTCGTACGGCCCCCAGGGGACAATCTCGGGCGAACAACAGTTGTTGCCCCCCATCGTTTGGACAGGATAGAGAGGGTCGTAGATGAAGTGGTCGGTCGATTCCTGGCTCGATGGTTCAGTAGAGAGGCTGCCATCACCGCGTAGGGTGTTGGCATGGCCCTGGCTGTGTAGATACCACTTTTGCCAATCTGTTCGGGCCAGGGGCCATTCGTACTCGTCGCGCCATTCGTTAATCCCCATAATAAAGAGCCGCAGGGGTGGTTCATCGACAATGCCGTTGTCAATTCCCTTGAGCCAATAGTCAAACCAACGTAGCTCCAATAATTCCAGATCAACCATCGAGTGGGCGCCAAAGTCAATATCGCCCGTGCGGGGGGAGACGCTTAAAGCATGGACCCATGGTCCAATGATCAGCTTGCTTTGTCGTGCTTCGGGAGTACGTCCGTGTTGGCGTAAGCCGTTGAAATTGGTGAAGGTGTTATGGGCCCAAATGTCATACCAGCCCCCCATATTCAGGGCCGGTGCGGCGATCTCGCCCCACTTTTCTTCGATGTTAACCGCCGCCCAGTAGTCGTCGTAGGTTGGATGCTGTATCCAATCCTTCCAGAACGGCAGGGACCGTCCGGCCCGTTCATCCATCTCGATCAGGGGCAGGGTGTGGAAGGCCTCGGTCCAGTTGTGATAATCAATACTTTGGGCTGTGTGTCCGTTGGTTCGCATGCCCCAGGTGATCATCACATTAAGTTGGTAGGCTCCACCGGGATAAGTCGCCTGGCTGAAAAAATCATTACAGATGACCCGTGGGGCCAGGCAGGTTAAGGACTGGCTGCGGTACGGCGCACTTTGCCACTGCACCAGGCCCAGGTACGATCCGCCCGCCATGCCGATTTTACCGTTGCTCCACGGTTGCTGCCCAATCCATTCCTGGGTATCGTAGCCATCCCGCCCTTCGGGGAGAATCGGGTAAAACTCCCCCTCCGAATCCCAGCGGCCCCGGCAGTCCTGGATGACGCAGACATAACCGCTATTGGCCAGCCGTCGCCCTTTTTCAATCATCGTCTCCATGTTGTTGCTGTAAGGTGTGCGCATCAAGACGGTTGGAAACTTACCGTGGGCTTTCGGGAGATAAATGTCCGCCGATAGGTTGACGCCATCGTGCATGGGGGTTTTGACATCCAAACGCATTTCAACATCGTAGGTAGAGGGCATGAGGTCTCCTTTTTAGCGCTGTCTTTCTCGCAAAACAACTTGCATTGGGTCAGGAATTGCGTACGGTTTAACGCTCTGTTCGTGTAGCCATTCGGCTAAATAATGATCCATTTGCTGGACAAGTTCTGGCTGTTGATCGCGCAAATTGGTCGTTTGATAGGGGTCGGCTTCGATATCATATAGTTCAACCGGATCGAACCGGTAGCCGTAATCGTCATAGGTGCGAATCAGCAGGTGTTGTCGCGTCCGCACAGCTCGTTGCAGGGTGTACAACCCATGGCCCCAAACGAGGTAGTCGCGCTGAAAACCGGCCAAACCGCGCAAATGATCGCTAAACGAGCGACCATCATAATATTCCGGGATAGAGCCACCCGTTAATTCACTCAGGGTTGCGCTTAGATCGACGTTGTAAAGCAAGGCCTCACATACGCCGTTCTGAGGTGTTACCCCTGGCCATTTAACGATCAGCGGGATCTTGTGAATGGCCTCATCGGCGCAAACGTGGTCGGAATAGATGCCGTGTTCGCCAAAGTTATCGCCGTGGTCGGCGCTGATGATGATGGCTGTTTCGTCGAGCACATTTTGACGTTCTAATTCGTCCAAAACTACCTGAATTTGGTGGTCTGTATAGGCAATCGTGGCATCATAGCCGGTGATCATGTGTTCGAAGTCCCGGCGGGTGCGGATTGCGCCGGGCATAAGCGGGGTGGTGCTTTGGTGGTTTGGAAATTGACCCAGGGCGGTAAAACG
>JABAHQ010014074.1_pt1 | contig 12106 bp, 9 predicted proteins | sample 7062091 | NCBI WGS metagenome assembly JABAHQ01 (sample SAMN14534359, study PRJNA622989) | marine sediment metagenome | biome: marine biome [ENVO:00000428]; feature: marine pelagic biome [ENVO:01000023]; material: deep marine sediment [ENVO:00002113] | place: India: Gulf of Kutch | collected...
CTGGCTGCTCCTGACCGGCGCCTGATCAGCATCCTCGGCCCAGGGGGGATTGGGAAGACCCGCTTAGCCTTGGAGGTGGCGGCGGCTCAGCTTGAGCGCTTCACTCACGGCGTTTACTTCGTCCCTTTCGCCGCCCTTGCCACAGCCGATAATCTGATGAGTGCGCTGGCTGAGGCCCTTAACTTTACCTTCTATGAAGCAAGCCAGCCACACGAACAATTGCTCAATTATCTGCGGGAAAAGAACCTGCTCCTGGTGATGGACAACTTTGAGCATCTCTTGGATGGGGTGGGCCTGGTGGCCGATATCCTGCAAACGGCTCCCAAGGTGAAAATGATCGCCACCTCGCGTGAGGCGCTGAACCTGCACGAGGAGCAGCAGTTCCTGGTGTCAGGTTTGGATTTTCCTGATGCCGAAACTGTGAGCGATGAAGACCAGTACGCCGCCGTACAGTTGTTCCTGCAGCGAGCCCATCGTGTCCAGCCGCAGTTTGAGCCAGGCCCAGACGATTTAGCTGCCATAGCCCACATTTGTGGCCTGGTGGAGGGCATGCCCTTGGGCCTCATCTTAGCCGCGACCTGGATCAAGTTACTCAGGCCGGCTAAAATTGCTGCCGAAATCAGTCAGGGCCTCGACTTCCTGACGGCAGATTTACGCAACCTTCCGACTCGACAACGGAGCCTCCGTGCCGTCTTTGACCAGTCGTGGACGTTGCTTACCGGGGCTGAGCGAACAGTGTTCCAAAAACTGTCCGTATTTCGCGGCGGCTTTACCCGTGAGGCCGCTCAAGTAGTGACAGGGGCATCGTTGCCCGTCTTGCTGGCCCTGGTTGACAAATCCTTCCTCCAGCGTAAACCCGACGGGCGGTTTGAAATTCACGAACTGCTGCGCCAATACGGGGCTGAAAAACTGGACGAAGTGCCGGATTTCGGCAATGTGACCCGCGACAAACATAGCGCCTATTATGCTTGGGCCATGAACCGGTGGGCCGAGGACTTAAAAGGTGCTCGCCAGCAAACGGCCCTGGCGGAAATTGAGGCCGATCATGAGAACGTACAGGCGGCTTGGGTCTGGGCGGCCGAACAAGGACAGATTGAGGTTCTGGCCCAGGCCATTGACTGCCTAGGACGCTACTATGAATGGCGGGGACGTTATCAGGAGGGAGAGTCGGCCTGCCGCTTTGCAGCGGAAAAACTAGCAGCCATCGTATCCGGCCAGGGGCTACAGGTACTGGTCAAGACTTTGATCTGGCAAAGCGTCTTTAACCGTATCCTGGGCTGTACCGAACTGGCCGGTCAATTGTTGCAGCAAAGTTTGGCCCTTTTGGATAGCCCTACCCTGGCCGACCAAGACATCCGGCCGGAGCGAGCTTATGCCTTACTGGCAATAGGGCAACTGAAGCTGGTTACGAGCTTTAAAGAAGCCCGGTATCTATTTGAACAAAGCCTGGCCTTGTACCGGGCTCTGGACGATCCATGGGGCACGGCCCAGGCGCTGACTCTATTGGGTGGCGTAGTTCATGCTTCAGGCACCTATGAGGAAGAGAGACCATTCCATAAAGAAAGCCTCACGATTCGACAAGCTTTGGGCGATCAGCGGGGGGTAGCCGAGTCACTCGAGCGATTGGGGTTCGGGGCAATATTTCGAGGACAACCTGAGAAGGGCGAAAGTTTGCTGCGGCAGGGCCTGGCTACGCGCCAGGCAATAGGCGACCAAGTGGGTATGATACGCAGTCTCCAACTTTTGGGCACAGCACTGATTATCCTTGGCCAGTTTGCAGAGGCTCACGCCCTGGCAGAGGAAATGATGAGGATCAGCGAAGACCTGGGAAACCGCCAGGAGTTGGCCAAATCAAAAGTCTCGCTGGGCATAGTGGAGTTGTTGCTGGGGCAATATAAACAAGCCCGGTTCCAGGGCGAAAGGAGCTTTGCGCTTTTCCAAGAGATTGATGATCATGCAGGCATTTCGTATGCGCTCTGGCTATTGGGGCGGGTGGCCCTGGTGGAGGGAGCTTTTGTTGAAGCCCAGCGGCTGTTGCAAGAGAGTGTGGCCATTCATCACCAGATAGGGGATAGGAGCCGAGTGCGAGACGTTATGGTCGGTTTGGGCCACGCGGAACGGAGCTTGGGGAATATCCCTCAGGTACGGCAATACCTCTCTGATCTCTTGAAGGCGGTTATTGATGATCCAAGCTTTCTGACCATGATACTCACTCTGCCCTTAGCCGCACTCCTGCTGGTCGATCAGGGGCAAGGTGAGCAGGCAGTGGAACTCTATGCCCTGGCCAGACGCTACCCTCTGGTGGCCAATTCACGCTGGTTTGAGGATGTGGCCGGGCGGCACATTGCAGAAATCGCGGCTACCCTGCCGCCCGAGGTCGTCGCGGCGGCCCAGGAACGGGGCCAGGCACGGGATTTAGAGACGACGATGGTGGAATTGTTGGCGGAGTTGGAGGAGTCGTGGGCCTCATAACTTGTTTCAGGTGTGTGCGGTTCAAATGCGTGGAATTCAGCAGATTTCTTGCCTGACCCAAAAGCGCCTAATCTGTTACATTCTGCGCATCTGAGTTCTTTTTACGGTTCAACTACGTTTGACACCCCATAAAACTGGACTTATACTTTCGTTATGCCTGCGTCAGATATTATCCACGATGCTGTCAAAAACGCTCTGATCAAAGATGGCTGGACGATCACGGATGATCCGTATACCATTGAATATGAAGATGCTACGGTCTTCATTGATTTGGGTGCGGAACGCGTTATTGCTGCCGAACGTGATGGGGAGAGGATTGCCGTCGAAATCAAAAGCTTCGTTGGTCCTTCTGCTATTCACGACATGGAACTTGCTCTCGGTCAGTATGTACTTTATCTAAGCTTTTTAGAAGTAGTTGAGCCTGATCGCAAGTTATACATCGCGATTAGTAATGACGTTTATGAAAATATCTTTGGACGAAGATCGTTTCAATTGTTGCTGCAAAGGAACGAAGTTCCTTTGATTGTGGTGAATGTCACCAAAGAGGAAATTATTGTATGGATAAGTTAGCTAAATATCGTCAACTTATTAAACAGATCTTGACTCATTATGCCGAATTAATTAACCGCCGCCCTAAGCCAAACAAAGAAACAGAGGTTGTTTTTGACGAAGAACGGGATCACTATATGTTAGTGACCGTCGGTTGGTCGGATAGTCGGCGTATTCGGGGGACAACGGTTTATGTCCGGCTACGAAACGGTAAATTCTGGATTGAAGAAGATTGGACGGAGAACGGGATTGCTACAGACTTGGTAGAAGCCGGGGTTCCAAAAGAGGACATCGTTTTGGCCTTTCATCCGCCGGAGGTGCGGCCCTACACCGAGTTTGCCGAAGCGTGAACACCTATAATCGCGCTTTGGTTGGGGGACGATAACGGATTGATTATGGGATTTGTGGTATAATCATAAGACTGGTTCTTGATTCAAACTATCATCCTTGGTGGTAGATAAGTGGTCGGGTGTGACATTTAAGGTTGGAATAACAAAGGGAATACATGATAGAAATGGAAACAATTGAATTGAAACTTGATAGGCAAACCCTTGAGCGGGCTCAGCAGGTGGCCGCTCTCCGCCATTCGACATTAGAGGCATTAATCAAATCAATTATTGAACAATTGGCTGAAATTCAGACTACAGATGATCCATTGCTAGGCATGTTTGCTGATGAACCTGAGTTAATCGATCACATCGTTGAATCAGCAATGGAAGCACGTGAAGTCCATCCACTGAGGCCTATTGATGGATAAGGCCCTGCTAGATACAGATATTTTCTCCGAGATTCTTAAGGGTGTAGATCACAGTGTTGTGGCCAAGGCAATAGCTTATCGGGCCGCCTTTGGTCAGTATATTATCTCGGTGATTACGGTGATGGAGGTAGTTAAAGGGCTTCATAAGGTCCGACAAGAAAATCGCATTCAACAATTTCTAACAGGACTCTCCGCCGTAAAATTGCTAAATTTAGACGTGCAAAGTGCTGAGCTGGCCGGTCGAATCTATGCTGATTTAGAACGAACCGGACAACCTATCGGTCGAGCGGATCCAATGATAGCGGCCATAGCCTTACAAAATAGTTTAACCCTGGTTACTGGCAACCTCTCACATTACCAACGCATTCAAGTGTTAGGTTACAACTTAAAACTCGATAATTGGCGATAAGTTATAACTTTTTCGCCCTGAAAAGCTCTAGTTAGCGCTTTTAGGGGAGGCTTTTGTAGCCTATACCTTTCCTGTTTCAAACCACCGCCGAATTAACACCACCTGAAACCGATATCCCCCCTTCACCATCTCAATCAACTCCCGCCGGCTGAGCAGGGCCAGGACCTGGTCTAGCGCGTCGGGCGGCTCACAAACTTGAGCCATGGCCTCCCGGCCGACGATAGCCCCTTCACCTTGCGCCGCCATAAACCGCAGCAAGGCCAGCCCCGCCTCGTCGACCTGATTGCGCGCGATATCGGCGAAGAAGAAGCCCCCGTGGGCCAGGGCTTCGGGGATGGCGGCTTCGACATCGGCCAGGGTGGCCAAACGGCGGCCGGCGAGCGGCCCCTCGTTTTTGCGGGCCACAATCTCGGCGCAGAGGAGTTGTAGCAGGGCCGGATGGCCTCGGGTCAGCTCGAGGACTCGCCGGCTGGCTTCGGGTTCGTAGCGGAGGGCGAAATCTTGGACCGGGCGTTCGACCAGTTGGCGGGCCTCGGCCTCGTTCAGATAGCTGATGTGCAGGGTTTGCACATTGATCAGGTAGCTGGACCAGCGCTGAAATTCGTCCAGGGTGTGCGAGCCGGTCAGGAGAACTTTAAAGCGGGGGCGATGCTGGATGATGTGCCGGAACATGCCCAGGAGGGCGGCCTCGCGGAAACGCCCTTCGGCCAGCGGAACCTCCAGCGTCTCAAACTCGTCCAGGGCCAGCAGGGCCGTCCGTCCCCTTTCAGCTTCGAGAATTTGCTCCAATTCGTCCAGCCACTCGTCGAAGCAGGTGAAAGGATCGCCGGCCAGGGCCTCGCGAGTCAGGGGAGGGAAAGTCAAATGTCGGCTCCGCTGGGCCGAGGCGACCAGGCTGCGGGCGATATTGTAGAGAAAACCGGCCTCGTCGTTGGCGCGGGAGGCCGGGCCTTGCAAATCGATAAAGAGAGGGACAATGGTGCTGGGCAGTAGCCGGCCCAAGTTGTTGAGGAGCGAGGTTTTGCCCATCCGTCGTTGGCCGTAGAGGAGCAGGGGGGGATGTCGCCGGTCGAGCAGCAATTGCTCGATCCGGGCGCTAACGTCGGCCCGGCCAACGAAGATCTCCTGCTGCTCGGTCAAGGGGACGCCGATGATATAGGGGTTGTCAATTTCCTGGCGTTCTTCCACCGCCTCGGTCAAGACGCGGATGTGGTCGGCCACAAGGTGTCGCCACCGGGCGGCGATAGGCCGAAAACGAGTGGTATACCGTTCGTCGCTGCGGGTTAATTCGCGCAATAGGGCATCCAAACGATCCTCGACGGCGCTCAGGGCTAGACGTTGGTTGTAGCTGCTTTCCTGGTGTAAAGCGGCGGCCACATCCTGGCTGAGACGGCCGAAACTGCGCAAGAGGGCGCTGGTCGATCCGGTGAGCTCCCCCGCCTCCAGGCTGCGATGGGCCTGGCCGATGGCGGCGACATCGGTGGGGGCGGCCAGAGCCCGGGCATCCAGCTCGACCTGGGCTGCCTGGGCGGCCCAGCGCTGGCGGCTGGTGGCTAAATATTCGATGGCCGCCTGGCCTTCGGCCGGATTGTGCCCGGCCACCAGTACCAGATGGTCATCCAGGCCGGTCAGGGGCAGGCGTTGAAACTCATCCCAGAAGGCGCTATGCCAGCGTAGAAAACTTAACTGATCACCAGGCCAACCTTTATTGGCCCGGCGCTCATCGGCCCGGTAGAGCAGCAGATTCCAGGCGGCTGTGAGGGGATAAAGCAAAATAGGTCGCCACCAACCAAACCCTAAGCTCAAGAGCATGATGCCCACGGATAGCGGTAAGGCCGGCGAAATAGCATACCCGCCCATACGGATAGAAAAAGCAATATAGACTCCACTGCTCCCCAGCGTCCCGGCTGCAGCGCCGGCCCACGGGCCGGCAATCCGTTCCGCCAGCAGATAGGGCAGGGCAAAGAGGGCACAAAATAAAAAGCCAATGGCAATGCCCAGAGCGGCCCCAATCAGGGCCAGAAACAAGTTTTCGGTTTCGACGTTGGCCGCCGCCGTGCTGAGCATGGCCCCGCCCCCCAGGCCGACCACCACCAACGCCACCAGGCTGCCCATCAGGCCCCGATACCAGTTGCCGGTGCGCCATTTGATGGCCGCGCCGAATACTACGGCCACAATCAAGGTGAAAACGACGCCAGTCGTGGCCACAAAGGCGGGCCCACTCCGAGTCAAATTCCCGATCCCGGCGGTCACTCCCAGGACCAGGTTGAGCAGGAGGCTGCTGATCAACACCCCGATAATCACACTGCCAACCTGTCTGATGGCGGAGGCGTTTGCTCGCTTATCGACGATGCTGCCGGCCACATATCCCATTAGCCCGACCCAAATCGCCAGCAGGATGGCCTCCCCCGTGAATTCGCCGAAATTGGCGGAAAGGTTAAGCAAACGATCCCCGATGAGGCTCACCAGCAATGTCGTAGCGCTGAAGGTAATCCCCACAGCAACTCCAATCACTGAGCCGGCGGCCAGGCTACCCACCAGGACAATGGCCAGGCCAAGGGCCAGCCCGACAATAATATTCACTTCGTTCTGCTGGCCCTGCCAGGCTTCTACAACGGCCAACGACCCTAGCAGCAGGGGCCAGATCACATATCCCTGGACCAGCAGACGACGTAGGGCCGGATTGCGCCACTGGCGCCGATTCAACTCAGCCAGAGTGAAACCAGGCTGCAGGGTGGCATCGATTTTGGCAATGTGGTTGCGCCAGGCCGAAGGGTGGACAAAGAGCCAGAAGACCAGATGGAGGCTGCCGAGGAGCAGATTGGATGGCAAAGGGGGGGAGTCGGTATAATGATTTTGGAGTTTAGAGTTCGGTTTTGAAGTTGTAGGAATAACACTATAAACACTTTCCGTCATCCGCGCCTCCGAACTATCCTCGTTCTCCCGACAATAAATAACGAAACGCCTCTATTTGCCGCAACCCATCCTCTCGCCAGGTGGGGCCGGTTTCGTCCTCTTCGAGGGTAAGGAGCCGTTCACGACACAAAATTTGCAGCAGGATCGGCCAGCCTTTGCTCTGCTCTAATATCCATTCGATATCCTCGGCCGGGAAGGGAATGGGCGAACTGGCCATAAGTTCTCGGGCTTCCGCCTCGATCAACGGACCGATAGAGGCAGTATAACCAAAGATATTGAAGAAGGGCGAGCCTAAATTGCTTTGTTGAGCCAGTTGCGTTGGCGATTCGGGGGCGCTCAGGACAAAGGCCAGGTTTCCCCCGACCTGATTTGTGGCCAGGGAGCGTAGACCTTCCCAGAAGGCATCATCCAATTCGGAGTAGCGTTGCAAGGCCACCCCAATTTCGTCCAGCAGTATGATCGTGGGCGCGCTTAAATTTTCGCTGACCACATCCAGGAAGCCGTCAAGATCACAAGGTGTCGGGACGGACAGGTCCAGCGAGGCCAACAGGTAGCGCAACAGTCCCTCTCGTCGACCGAGGCGGGGATCCTGAAAATCGACCAATACCCAGCGATAGCGATCTGGTTTGGGGAGCCAATCCTTTTTTTGGCCTGGGCGAAGTTGGTCGGTGGGGGTCATGGTGATTGTTCGCAGATAGTGTAACAGCGAGGTTTTGCCGCTTCGCCGGGGGCCAATGAGAGCGGCATTTTGCAAGGGGGGACGTTGCCACAGATTGAATAGGCGTCGCAGTTCGCGCTGCCGCCCGAAGAAGTGGTAAGGATGGGTCAAAGGCGGTCCGGCTACAAAGGGGGGCAGGGTTTCGACAGAGGGTGGGTCACTGCTTGACCGATAGACCTGATCGACCCCTGTTGCGCTTACGGGGAAGAGTTCAGCGCATAGAACGTCGGGGTTGGGGTGATCGGCGCTACGCAGGAACTGCTCCAGCCAGCTTTGCTCCAGATGTCCCCGGCGAACCATCTCGCGGGCCAGGGTTTCCACCTCCGCCAGATTGGCCGGAATATGTCCCTTGCGCCAATACTCGATGGCCGAACCCCCTTCTCGTTCTAAAGCATAGCCTAATTCATCTTGCACAATCTGTACCGTTTTGTCCTCGCGTAAACGGATGCGATGGACTCCTTCGGTCAATAGTTGGGCGAACTTCTTCCTAAATACTGTCATCTTATCATATCTTAACTCCGAAGATTCGGAGCGAGTCGTGTTGGCCAACTCCCATCTTTTAGGAGTAGCGGTGTGGTAGAGTGTGGTTATGAACTTAATCTTACCATAACTTTGAACTGGCTATCAAGCTTTATGATCAGGAGGTTAGCATGAACGCACCCGGCAAGATCGAAATCAAGAAGTTACACCTACAAGAAACAATTGCTTTCGCCATCAGCACTGTTCCTGACGTAGACCAGGCGACCTTAGAGGGGCTCTTGCAGTTGGTCAATACCGAGGGGACGCATGGGGCTATTAGCCACGAACGGCTGATCGGCAAGATGCGCCAGGTGCTGAAATACGTTCCCGGAGCCTGCGCCCGTTCACTTATGATTCTAGCCGATTTGTTGGAGTTGCCAATTTCTGGCCCCATTGCCACCCTGCGTCCGCCACATCCTGATCCATGTATGCCGGGTATAACCCTGGCTGATTTACTACGAACGGCGGTTGTCGACGAAGCTTTACAAGCGATGTCTTAAGCATCTTTTGGCCGATCTGGTTTACAAAAAAGTCTTTCCCACCCTATAACAAAAAATAAGCACTCGCTTAATTGACCCTCTTCTTTCTGCGCGTATAATTTATATAATGGGCATTTTCCTGTTACCCATTAATTTATGACAATTCCTTTACCTCCCTTTTGTCGAGGAGTCTTCATGGCATCTGTTTTCAACCTTCGAAGCCTGGGTAGTTTGTTACTGTGGGGTATTGCCCCCTTGGTTGTCGGATTGTGGCTGGCTCAATGGCTGTTGCCCCAACCGGCGGTGGGTATTATTCGTCTGCAAGATGATATCTGGTTTGGCAGCGCAGAACTTGTCAGAGCACAGATTGATGAGGCCCGTGATGACCCCAGCATCAAAGCGGTTGTGCTTCAATTGGATTCCCCCGGCGGTGAAGTGGTGGCCGGCCAAACCATTTATTTGGAGCTGCAAAACCTGCGCCGGGAAATGCCTGTGGTTGGTTCCATCGATAGTCTCGCGGCTAGCGGTGGCTATTGGGTCGCTTTGGCCACTGAACCTATTTACGCCAAACCTTCCTCTTCTATCGGTAATATAGGAGCCTTTACTTTTATTCCCCTGGAGCTACCGGTCAATGATCTCATCTTGACGAGTGGCCCCTTCAAGCTATCAGCCAGCACTCGGGAACACGTATTGCGTGAGGTGGAAGGAATTAAACAGGAATATTTGGCCACGATTCTCAGCCAGCGAGGGGAGCGCCTCAATGCAAACCCGGCTGAACTCTCCCAGGGCCTAGTCTACCCTGGTCGCGAAGCCTTGCGCCTGGGCCTGATTGATCACCTGGGAAGTCGAACCGAGGCCATCGCGACTGCGGCCGAACAAGCTGGTATTGACCATTATCGGGTTATTGACCTCCAGGAACGAGCCCTTAAGCGGCTTTTTCCCGACGAAGGAGACCAGGCCAGGGCCGGTGAAAGAAATGTCTGGGTTGGCGCGGCTGATCCTGTCACCGGCAAACGTACCCTCTCCCCGGGGGTCTATCTCTTATATAACGTTCGTTTAGGCAAGACACCATGAAATATTCGCTTAGAGCCATCGTCGTCATCATTCTGCTCGCCGTCCCCTTCCTGGGGCGTCGGGTTTGGTTTTACCCTGGTACATATACGCCGCCGGCTATTCCTGAAATTGATGGCAATCAAATCAAACCATCAGAAGTCGCTTATCACCCCTTTGTTGATCAACCAACGCCGGGAGACGGTCATGTCCTCATTGACCTGGCCCATAACAATAATCTGATTGTGGATGACCTGGCCCCCCTACGGGAGCGGTTGGCTGTTCGTGAGGTGACGATTGAGACATTGGATGGGAGTGGTCCTTCTCTGGAGGCCCGGTTACGTGGGGCGACCGCTTTGGTGGTTTTAGCGCCTGTAAGCGCCTACACTGTTGCCGAGCGCGAAACAATTGAAGCATTTGTGACTGATGGCGGACGGCTGCTCCTGGCGGCTGATCCTACCCGCCCTGCCCTCGCCCCGGATGAGTTAAATTCCTTGGCCGTCTTTTCCGCCCCCAGCGCTGTCCCGGCGATTAATTCTCTGGCCAACGACTTCGGATTGATCTATTTTGAGGATTATCTGTATAACTTAACTGAGAATGAGGGAAATTACCGTAATATCAAATTTACCGCCTTCAACGCTGAACACCCGCTGACCCAAGACCTGGAAACGATTGTTTTTTTTGCGGTCCATTCCCTGCAAGGGGATGGTGTCCCCCTGGTTTGGGGGGATGAGAATACCAACTCATCCCTTCGCACCGGCGAAACTAATTTGGCGACAGTGATGCTGGCCGCTGATGGCCGGGTGTTGGCCCTGGGCGATCTGACGGCTTTGACGCCCCCCTTTCACACAATCGCCGATAATGACCGCTTCCTGAGCCAGATTGCCGATTGGCTGGCCATTGACACGCGCCAGCGCGATTTGGAAGATTTTCCCTATCTGTTTACTGCCCCCGTTGATCTAGTACAGGTGACCGACGGAGTCCTGGATCCCCGATTGATTGCCTACAGCGAAACCTTGCAGCGGGAATTCGAAAAAGCCGACCGTTCTTTAACCTTGCGCGCTGTCCCTGAACCTGGCCACGAAACATTGTTTGTCGGTACTTTTAATTACACTGAGCCACTCCAGGACTATTTGACCCAGGCTGGAATTACCATTACCCTGGTCATCTCGGATGAGATAGAGAGCGGAGAGACGGCGGTGGAAGAACAACCATCAGAGAGTGAAGAAGAGACTTCAGAGGCCAACGAGCCGGAAAGTATCGTTGAACCTACTCCGACGTTAACGGCCACCGTCGAGGTAGAAACGTCTGAACCAGCAGAGACCTCCACCCCAGTAGAGGAATCCGTCCAGACCGAAGGGGAGGTTGCAGATGAACAAACTGAGGCCGCACAGACTGAGGAAGAAGAGGAAGTAGCTGAAAGTAAAGCCGAAACGGAAGAAGAAAAGCCCCAAAGTACCGTTGAGATTGAGGGGCTGGGGAAGATTGGCCTTGAGGGAACTGCCCTCTTTATGGCTGATCGTAGTGATGATGACTTAACCCTCATCGTTTTGGCTGAAGATGGCGATATGGCCATCACCGCCCTAAAGCGACTGGTCGAGGGTGATTTTTCCGGTTGCGTACCTGGTGGACCAGTAACATTGTGTTCCACAGGTGAGGCCCAAGATGGGACAGGTTTTGACCAATCCCCCAATGCTAAGGCTGATATTGAGGCTGATCAGAAAGTTGCCAGAATTTTCCTTTTGTCGGCTGATACCGGCGACGGTAAACGAACCAGTGCTCCTGAATTAGCCCCTATTCTTGGCGAAAAGTATGAGGTTACTAGCTGGTCCACGGATGCACAGGGAACGCCGAGTGTCGAGGAAATCGAAGGGTATGATCTCTATATTATTGACTCGGGTGACTACGCCTTTAATCCCGACAGCTTTGACACGTTTTTCCCAATTTTACGCGAACAACATGACTTGATCTTGATGGGCGCTCAACCGTTCCTGGCCGGTGACGCGGAGTTCGCCCCTCTGGTTGATTTAAGCGTGGCTGAGGTGGATCATCCGCTCCTGCAGGGGTTCCAACCAGGTCAGGTGATCTCCTTATCTGCTTCGGAGAGCGGCTATCCAGCTATGGTTTTCCCCGATGGTGATGATATGCCAAGTGAAAATGTGGTTCTGTTCAGTCGAGGTCCCAATAGTGAAAAATCAGGCGCCCCCGCTACCCTGGTCACCACAGATCCTGAGACC
>JABAHQ010024244.1_pt4 | contig 12104 bp, 10 predicted proteins | sample 7062091 | NCBI WGS metagenome assembly JABAHQ01 (sample SAMN14534359, study PRJNA622989) | marine sediment metagenome | biome: marine biome [ENVO:00000428]; feature: marine pelagic biome [ENVO:01000023]; material: deep marine sediment [ENVO:00002113] | place: India: Gulf of Kutch | collected...
TTTTTCTCTTCGAGTGCGGAAATAATTTTTTCTGCTACCTCTTCGATGCTCAACTGTGTCGTGTCGATGTATACGGCGTCCTCTGCCTTTTTAAGCGGCGAGTTTTCTCTGCTCGAGTCTCTTCTGTCTCTGCTCTCGATTTGTTTTGTCACGGTCTCTATGCTTTCGGCTTTGCCATTTGACTGCTTCTCTTCATCCGAGTACTCTTTGTGCCTTCTCTTTGCCCTGACCTCGCCTGAGGCGTCGAGGAAGACCTTTATGTCCGCGTCCGGGAATACGATTGTGCCTATGTCTCTGCCCTCCATGACCACGTCGCTATCGATTCTTCTCTGTAGCCCGACAAGAAACTCTCTTACTACACCTATCGACGAGACGCGCGAGGTAAGCTCCCCTACCCACGGCTCTCGAATCTTTGCGCTGAGTTCCCGGCCGTTTAGAAAGACCCTCTCGCCGCTTTCGTCAAAGTCGATTGCGACGTTCTTTGCGTACTTGCTTAGCTCATCCTCGCTTGCGGTATCTATGCCGTCTTCGAGCGCGCCGACAGCGAAGGCCCTGTACATCGCACCCGTGTCGACATACTTAAGACCGAGCCTTCTGGCTACAAGCCTCGATACGCTCGATTTACCGACACCCGAGGGGCCGTCGACGGCTATGACAAGCCCGCTCTTCATCTTACTCTTATCTCATCGAGCCGCTCAAAGAAGCCCGGGAAGCTTACCTCCACGCACCCCGCCCCTTCGATGGTTATCGGCTCTTTGGCCCCAAGGGCGCAAGCGGCCATGGCCATCGCGACCCTGTGGTCGCCGTGGCTCTTTACCACCGCGCCCTGTGGTCTGCCGCCGGTTATGGCCATTCCGTCCGCGCTCTCTTTTACCTCGATGCCAACGCGGCTCAAGCCCTCGGCCATTGTCGCTATCCTGTCGCTTTCCTTTACCCTTAGCTCCGTAGCGCCTGTTATAGTCGTAACCCCGTCTGCGTACGCGGCGGCCGCACAAATGGCCGGGAACTCGTCTATCGCAGGGAGCAGTTCAGTGCCGTTTATGGTCGTTGCCTTTAGCCGTGAACCCTTTACGAGTATATCGGCTACCGGCTCTGTGCCTTCACGGAGGTTCGTTATCTCTATAGAACCGCCCATCTTCCTTAAAATATCTATTATACCGCACCTTGTAGGGTTTACACCAACGTCTTTTATAAGGAGCTTTGAGCCCTCGGTTATCATAGCCCCTACGATAAAGAAGGCGGCAGACGATATATCGCCCGGCACGTCTATTTTAGCGGCCTTTAGGCGCTGGCCGCCGGCAAGGCTCACTCTGTTATCATCGATACCTACGCTTACTCCGAAGTGTTTGAGCATTCGCTCGGTATGGTCCCTGCTCTTTGCGGGCTCCTCAACGACGGTGGTGCCGCGGGCATATAGGGCTGCAAGGAGTATCGCGCTTTTGAGCTGGGCGCTCGCTATAGGCGTTGAGTAGGTTATAGACTCAAGCTCTCTGCCGTGGATTTTTACAGGCAGAAAACGTCCTTTGTCGCTGCCCCGGATATCTGCCCCCATCATTCCAAGCGGCTCTATCACCCTCTTCATCGGCCTGCGCCTTAGCGAATCGTCTCCAGTAAGCTCGCTATCGAAGTTTTGTGCAGAGAGTAGGCCCATTAAAAGCCTTGCCGTGGTGCCCGAGTTTTTGCAGTCAATTACGCCTTGCGGGGCCTTTAGTCCCCTAAGACCGACCCCCTTTACGCCAAGCCTGGTTGTGGGCGATCCTGTTATGGGCTCTTGTCTTATCTCTACTCCCATACTGCCGAAGGCCTCGATGGTGCTTTTGTTGTCTGCCCCAAGGAGTATGTTGTTTATCTCAGTAGTGCCCTCGGCTATGGAGCCGAGCATAACCGCGCGGTGGGAGATGCTTTTGTCCCCGCATACCCCCATCTCGCCGCAGATTGCTGATGCGCCAAGCGGGAGTATGGTCGCTGCGTCGGTATTGTCCGTCGTATTTATCATTAATAGCGAATATAACGTAATAACAGATATAACGCCAAGTTAGCGTATAAAACTAATATAATCTCTAAGCTATTCGTTGAGCGTGTCTCTCACCCTTTTTGCGTCTTCAAAGCTCTTATCGAGCCTCTCAAAATCGCCTTTTGATATGGAGTCCTTTATCGCGCCCAGGCATCTTTCGAAGTCTTCTATGCACCCAAGTACTGCCTCTCTGTTCATCGAGCAAATATCGCTCCACATCCTTGGCGAGCTCGAGGCTATGCGCGTAAAGTCCTTGAAGCCGCCTGCGGAGAAGCCGAGTATGTCGTTTTCTTCGCCCTCCATCCCTGCTATTGTATTGACCAGCGCATAGGCTATTACGTGCGGCAGGTGGCTTACCGCCCCGAGTACAATGTCATGGCGCTTTGGGTCCATCTCGACGACCGTTGCGCCGATGGCCTCCCACATTGCGCGAACCAAAGCGAGCGCTTCGGCGTCTGTATCGGTCGTAGGTGTGAGGATGCATTTTTTACCCTCGTATAATCCGGAGAACGCCGCCCCCACCCCCGAGAACTCGGTACCTGCTATCGGGTGGCCCGGGACAAATCTTGCGCCCTCCGGGAGTGCCGCAAGTACGTCTTCTATCACCCCTGCCTTCACGCTCCCGCCGTCGGTGAGTATGGCCCCGTGCTTAAGCCCGGATGAGGCGGCCCTAACGACACTGCCCATGCTGCCGACCGGAACAGAGAGGAAGACAAAATCAGCGCCTTCAACCCCACTTGCCGCGTCTTGAGAGAAGTCGTCGATAACGCCGAGCCTTACGGCCTCCTCTAAGTTTGGCTTACCCCTTCCAATGCCGACAATCTCTCCACAGAGGCCTTTTTCCCTGAGAGAGATGGCCAGTGAGCCGCCTATAAGGCCGACCCCGATTACGGCGACCTTCTCAAAGTATGGTTTATCGAGCGCTTTATCCGCCATGACGCTACCTGGCCTCAGATGCCCCTGCCTATGGCCTCTGCAATGGGCTTAAGCTCGGTGATAAGAACATCGAAGCATTTGGGCTTGAGTGATTGCGCTCCGTCGCAGAGCGCGTTCTCCGGGTCGTTGTGGACCTCTATTATGAGCCCGTCTGCGCCGATTGCCACAGAGGCCTTTGAGAGCGGGGCCACGTAGTCCCATCTCCCCGCGGCGTGGCTCGGGTCTATGAATACAGGCAGGTGGGTCTCCTGCTTTAGCACTGGCACTGCCGTAAGGTCGAGTGTGTTTCTCGTCGAGGTCTCAAAGGTCCTTATCCCGCGCTCGCAGAGGATGATATCCGTGTTGCCCTGGCTTGCTATGTACTCGGCACTCATCAAGAATTCCTTTATAGTGGCAGAGAGCCCGCGCTTTAGGAGTACCGGTTTTCTGACCTTCCCGACCTCGGTAAGGAGCCTGAAGTTCTGCATGTTTCGTGTGCCTATCTGTATGATATCGGCGTACTCGCATATTAGCTCCGTATCACGCGGGTCCATTAGCTCTGTTACCACCGGAAGTCCGGTCTCTTCTCTTGCATGGGCAAGGAACTTCAAGCCTTCTTCGCCAAGGCCCTGGAAGGCATACGGCGAGGTCCGGGGCTTGAATGCGCCACCTCTTAGAAAACTCGCGCCTCCTGCCTTTACAAGTCTTGCGCACTCAAGCATCTGCTTTTCTGTCTCAACGCTGCACGGGCCCGCTATTACCTGCACCTGGCTTGAGCCGATACTCGATCCCCCAACCTCTATTACCGTGGGCTCGCTCTTAAACTCCCTGCTGACCATCTTGTATGGCTTAAGTATCGGCATCACCTTGTCAACCCCCGGCAAAGCCTCGAGCGAGGTCCCGGAAAGGAGCGACTCGTCGCCTATAGCACCTATAAGCGTTCTCTCCTGGCCCTTTGAAAGATGCACCGCAAGCCCAAGCGACTTTATCTTCTCGGTTATGTGCTCTATCTCTTTATCCGTAGCACTCTTTTTCAGTACTATAATCATCTACTCCTCCTGATGTCGTTTTATTATTTAAGTAATCTTACCTAGTGAGTCCTTATCCCTGTTTCATGAAATTAACCCCCCCGCCCCGTTACCTCGCGGAAGGTCTCGATAAATCGCTCGTTCTCTTGCTTTGTGCCGACGTTTATGCGTATGANNCGGCCTTACGATAACGCCCCGTTTAAGGAGTGCATCGTATACCTCGGCACCCTGGCCGACCTTGATTAGAAAAAAATTCGCCTCCGTCGGCACGCAATCCACACCCATGGACTCAAGCTCCTTGAATAGGTAGTCCAGGCCCTCGGCATTGCACTTTTTCGAGGCCTCGACGTGTGCCGAGTCGTCTATGGCGGCGAGTGCCGCTGCCTGAGCAAGTGAGTTTACGTTAAAGGGCTGCCTGACCCGCTCAAGGTAATCCACTATCAGCGGGTCGGAGATTCCATAGCCAACCCTTAGCCCGGCCAGCCCGTATATCTTCGAAAACGTCCTCAATACGACAATAGCCTTGCCGCTTTTTCTAAGCAGCTCAAGGGAGTTCGGGTACTCCTTGCTCCTTACGTACTCGCAGTATGCCTCGTCCATGCAGAGGATAGTCCCCTGAGGCAGCGCGTCGACAAAGGCGCCAAGCTCCGAGGCGGTCACTATCGTGCCGGTCGGGTTGTTCGGGTTTGCGATAAAGACGAGCTTTGTCCTTGCCGTAAGCGCACTGGCCATTGCCTCGAGGTCTACGGTAAGGTCTTTTAGAGGGACCTTGACGCTCCTGTGGCGCGTTGCCTGGGTGATTATCGGGTATACGGCAAACGATGGGTCGGCAATGAGTACCTCGTCGCCTTCGGTGAGGAAGGTCCTCGCAAGGAGCTCTATTATCTCGTTGCTGCCGTTGCCTATAACGAGCATATCCTCCTCTACGCCGAGTAAGTCGGCAAGGCGCCGCTTTAAGTAAAAGCAGGAGCCGTCGGGGTAGCGGTTTACTCCGTCAGCAGCCTCTTTTGCCGCCCTTAGGGCAAGCGGCGATGGCCCAAGCGGGTTCTCGTTGCTTGCAAGCTTTATCGAGCCGCTTATCCCAAGCTCTCTCTCAAGCTCTTCAATCGGCTTGCCCGGAGGGTATGCGCAGAGGGACTCTATCTCGGGCGCTACCTCTATCTTTATCTTCTCTTTAATCGAACCCATGGAATAATCGCCTGTTAAGTTTGTTTTGTATCTTAGGTTTTACTTGTAACCTACTGATTAAGCTTTGATTTTGGATAAGAACCAAGTACCTTGACAAACGAGCAGTGTTCTTCTATCTCACCTATGGCACCGCTTATCGGCTCATCGCTTCTGTGGCCGTCCATATCGAGAAAGAATACATACTCCCACGCCTTGGCCTTAAGCGGCCTGCTCTCTATCTTGGTTAAGTTTATCTGCCTCGAGGCAAAGGGCTTTAGTATCTCGTAGAGCGCCCCTGGTGCGTCCTTTATCGCAAACATCATGCTTGTTTTGTCGTTGCCGCTCTTCTCGGCCTCGTCTGTGCCGATTACGAGAAAGCGCGTGTAGTTGTGCGGGTTGTCTTGAATGTTACGCTCGACTACGCGCAAATCGTAGAGCGTGGCCGCGGCCTCGCCCGCTATCGCCGCCACGCTCGGGTCGTCTGAGGCCATGCCGGCAGCAGCGGCAGTGCTCGAGACCTCCACGAGGCTTGCGCCTCCGAGGTGTTCCTTTAGCCACTTGCCGCACTGAGCAAGCGCATGCGGGTGCGAGCATACCTTCTCGATTCCCTCGAGCTTGCCGCTCTTATTTATAAGCATCGTCGATACGTCGAGGAGCACCTCGGCGCAGATCTTCAGATTCGAGCTTACGAACATATCGAGCGTGTGGCTCACCGCCCCCTCGGCAGTGGACTCAATCGGCACCACACCGTACTCGGCCCTGCCCCGCTCTACATCGTCGAATACGGCGGGGATGTCCTTTTTGGGAAGAAAGCTGCCGGAAAGACCGAAGTGGGCTATGGCAGCCTGGTGGGTAAAGGTCGCCGGAGGACCGAAAAAGGCGATATTCAGTGGTTTTTCAAGCGATAACGAGGCGCTTATAATCTCCCTGAATACGCTCTTTAAAGCAGAGTTTGGAAAGGGCCCATGGTTTTTGGAGGTGAGCCTCTCATAGATCTCCCTTTCCCTTACGGGGTTATAGTACTCGCTATTTTCCTCGGCCTTTATCCTTCCGACCTCGAGCACTATCTCGGCCCTTGAGTTTATTAGCTCAAGGAGCCTGTCGTCTATCTCGTCGATTCTCCTTCTTAGCTCTTTGAGTCGAGTTGAATCCTTCATAGCCGCTTGCCTTCCTGAAGTGACATAAACTCAAAGCATAAAATATTCTTGATTAGAAATCAACAGAAATATTAAGTAAAACCAAGACTTAAAGCGGGTATTCGACGTTTGGCGTTGTGAGAGTGCCAAAGAAGGCGTCCACTGCTTATTTTTTGTCTTTCTTTGGTGGATTTTTTTTAAGAAGTCAGCCTGCTTTGGCAATAGCTAATCAAGTACGTATCGTTTGATGGGAGTGTATCAAACGTGAAGACTTGATTATTAAGAAAGAAAGAAGGTAAGTGTTGCTGTCTACACAAAAGCGGCGGCAAGGCAAGACCGCTAAGAACTTGACTTGTCGTTGAATACGCCGATAGCTCTGAACTTATCGTATCTTTCTTTTAAAAGCCTGTCTAAAGGGATCTTGCTTAGCTCTTCGAGCGTAGCGGTAAGCTCGTCTTTGAGTCTTTCCGCAGCGAGCTTCGGTTCCCTGTGGGCAGCCCCCGGCGGCTCTTCGATTATTTTGTCGATGATGCCAAGCTCGAGCAGTTCCTCAGAGTGTAGCTTCAGTGCCTTTGCGGCCTTGTCCGCCTTTGCCCCGTCCTTCCATAGTATGGCGGCACACCCCTCGGGGCTTATAACCGAGTACGTCGAGTACTTTAACATCATCACTCGGTCTGCCACGCCTATGGCAAGCGCTCCACCACTTCCGCCCTCGCCTATGACCGTAGCCACGACTGGTGTCTTTATCGCGCTCATCAAAAGAAGGTTCTCGGCTATCGCCTCGCTCTGGCCCCGCTCCTCGGCCTCTATGTCCGGGGCAGCACCCGGCGTATCGATGAGGGTTATTATCGGTCTTTTGAAGCGCTCGGCAAGGAGCATAAGGCGCTTGGCCTTGCGGTAGCCCTCGGGGTGGGGCATGCCGTAGTTTCTAAGCACCCTCTCCTTGGTAGTCCTGCCCTTCTGGTGGCCGATTACCACGACCGGTCGTCCGTTCAAGCGGGCAAGACCGCCGACGATGGCCTTGTCGTCCTTAAAGAGCCTGTCGCCGTGGAGCTCGACGAAGTCATCAAAGACTGCGTTGATGTAATCGAGCGTATAGGGACGCTGCGGATGGCGCGCGATGAGGGTGACCTGCCAAGGGGTCAGCTTTGAAAATACCTCGCGTATGGTCTTATCCCGCTTTTTCTCAAGCTTCTCTATCTCCGCGTAGCTTGCACCCGTGCCGTTGGCAGAGTAGTGCTTTAGCTCCTGGAGCCTCTTATCTATCTCGTCTATGGGTTTTTCAAAGTCCCTTGAGTGTAGTTGAACCATATGGAATCCTCTCTTTAAGTCAATACTATAACATAATTCGCCGTCGGCTTCATCCTTATCCGGGCATTGCCGTGACAAGGATTGTAGAAAAGCCGCTCTCCGGCCTTACCGGGCTTTGAAGCTAAGTAAAGCTTACTTTGCTTCCTTTGAGCGCGGTGGTTATCTCGCCTATGACCTCTTTGGCCGGGTTTACGCAGAGTCCTTTCGGTAGCTCGAGTACGACCTTGCGCTCCTTTGGGTAGACGAGATGCAGATAAACGGTACTCTTGCCGGGATGAGAGCTTAGCACTTTTTTTATCAACTTAAAGGCATCTTCTCCGCACTCCGAGGCAGGCAGTTTTATATGCGTCTTGCGCTCAAGCCTTTCTGTGGCTTCCGCAAGCGGCATTATATCTGTGGCTATGACCTTGCTCTGCTCGCCTTCCCCAATAGCGCCCGAACCCTCACGCTCGACCCTGCCTACCATAAGCAGCGGCTGCTCTGTCTCAAGCAACTCTGCAGCGTCATTGTAGAGCTTTGAAAATACCACTACCTCGATTGAACCGGTTAAGTCCTCGAGGTTCAGAAACGCCATCTTCGCGCCCTTTTTCGTTATAGTAACCTTTTTGCTTGCGACTATACCGGCAAGCCTGGCCTCCTCGCCGCTTCTTATCTCTTTTAGCGACTCGACCGTAGCGGTAGCAAAGAGCTCTACTTCATGCTCGTGGCCCCTTAGCGGGTGTGAGGATATGTAGAAACCAAGGGTCTCCTTTTCATGGGCAAGCCTCTCTTTGTCGCTCCACTGAACAGAGGCCTCGGCATCGGCTCTCTTACTCGGCCTTGCAACGGTCGCGGCAGGGGTCGAGCCCATTGCCTCGAAGAGCGAGCTCTGCCCGGCCTCTTTATCCTTCTGTAGCGCCTGGGCCACTTCCATCGCCCTCTCAATCGAGGCAAAGACGGCCCCCCTCTCACCCTCTATCGAGTCGAAGGCGCCGCATTTGACAAGGCTCTCAAGTGTCTTTTTGTTTACCTTCCTTGGGTCCACCCTTACGAGAAAGTCCTCGAGCGAAGAAAACGGCCCGTCCCTTCTTGCCTCTATCACGGTCTTTATCGCCGAGGTCCCGACGTTTTTTATCGCCGCAAGGCCGAACCTTATCGTAGCGCCCTTTACCGTGAAGTTTATCTCGCTCTCGTTTATATCCGGCGGCAGGACCTCTATGCCCGTCTCCCTGCACTCGGCCATGTACTTCATGACCTTGTCGGAGTCGCCCATGTTGGAAGAAAAGAGCGAGGCCATGAACTCGACCGGNNGGGCCTTCAAGTAAGCCGTCTGATAGGCGATGAGCGCGTATGCGGCGCTGTGGCTCTTGTTGAAGCCGTAGCCTGCGAAGTGCTCCATAAGATCGAATATCTTCTCTGCCTTTTTTTTCGGTATCTTCTTTGCCACGGCCCCGTCTAGGAACCTTTGTCTTTGTTCGAGCATGACCTCCGGGACCTTCTTGCCCATGGCCTTTCTAAGAACGTCCGCCTCGCCCGGGGTAAACCCGGCGAGCACCCTCGCTATCTCCATTACCTGTTCCTGGTAGACCATCACCCCGTGAGTGGGCTCGAGTATCTCACGAAGCTCCGGCAACTCGTACTTTACGCTCGCAAGACCGTGCTTGCCCTTTATGTAGTCATCGACCATCCCGCTTTGAAGGGGGCCGGGCCTGTAGAGGGCCACGGCGGCTATAANNCGTGGGCCTGAGCTTTTTAAGAAGCTCCTTCATCCCGCTGCTCTCAAGCTGAAAGACACCGTTTGTAGCGCCCCTGCCGATAAGCTCATATGTCTCGCTGTCGTCGAGCGCTATGGATTCGATGTCTACCTTTATGCCCCTGCCCCGCTCAAGCTCCTTTACTATCCAGTCGATTATGGTAATGTTCTTTAGGCCGAGAAAATCGAACTTTACGAGCCCGATTCCCTCTACGTCCTTCATCGGAAACTGTGTCGTGACTATGTTGTCCTTCTGCCCCATGTAAAGCGGAAGGTACTCGACAAGGGGTTTGTTGGCTATGACCACGCCTGCTGCGTGGGTGGAGGCATGCCTTGGAAGGCCCTCGAGCGCCTTTGCCGCCTCTATTAGCTCGCCGACACGTCCGTCCGATTCGCAGAGCTCTGCGAGCTTGGGCTCCTCCTTAAGCGCCTTATTCACCGTTATGTCGAGCCTGTTCGGTACAAGCTTTGCAATCTTATCGACCTCGCCGTAGGGCATATCGAGCACCCTTCCAACATCCCTTATGACCGCCTTTGCCTTCATCTGGCCGAAGGTTATAATCTGCGTGACGTTCTCAGAGCCGTATTTCTCGGAGACGTACTTTATCACCTCGTCGCGCCCCTCGAAGCAAAAATCAATGTCGATGTCCGGAAGACTTATCCTGTCGGGGTTGAGGAACCTTTCAAAGAGCAGGTTGTAGCGTATTGGGTCGAGGTTTGTTATCCTGAGGGCGTAGGCGACGAGGCTCCCCGCGGCAGAGCCCCTGCCAGGGCCGACCGGTATATCCATCCTCCTCGACTGGCCGATAAAGTCCGCGACTATGAGAAAATAGCCCGGAAAGCCCATCTTCTTTATTACCTTCATCTCTTTTTCGAGGCGCTCGTAATACAGGTACTTCTTTTTATCGATATCGGCTCCCATATCGCGCATGGCATTGAGCCTTCGCTCAAGTCCTTCCTTTGCCTGCGTATCGAAGTAGCTCTCCATGGTCTCGCCCTCCGGGAGCGGAAACTCCGGGAGGTGGTATTCGTCGAAGCGGAACTCGAGGTTGCACCGCTCGGCTATCTCTATGGTGTTTTCAATCGCCTCCGGGGTCTCCGAAAAGGCGGCTATCATCTCTTCCGGGGATTTAAAGTAGAAGTTCTCTCCCTCAAACCTCATCCTGTCGGGGGAGTTTATCGTCTTGCCGGTCTGAATGCAGACGAGTATGTCGTGGAAGCGTGCGTCTTCTTTTCTCAGGTAGTGACAGTCGCCGGTAGCGACAAGGGGAAGCCCAAGCTTCTTTGAGAGCCAAACGAGCTCACGATTGACCTTCGTCTGCGCGGCGATACCGTTATTTTGAAGCTCAAGGAAGAATCGTCTGTCTGTGAATATCTCCGAGTACTCGCGCGCAGCGGCCTCGGCAGCCTCTACATTGCCCGAGGTTATCTTCCATGCAAGCTCTCCGTGAAGGCATGCACTAAGAGCGATAAGCCCCTCGTTATGCTCCCTCAACAGTTCCATGTCCACCCTCGGCTTGTAGTAAAAACNNTGCTGAGAAGCTTACAGAGGTTCTTATATCCCTTGGTGTTCTTTACAAGCAATACGAGGTGGTGGGCGGTCGTATCAGTGGTGCCGCGCCTTGGCGGCGTCTTGTCGGTCCTCGAGCCGGGTGCTACATAGACCTCGCATCCGATAATCGGCTTTACGCCGTTTTTCAACCCGAGTTTGTAGAACTCTATGGCGCCGAAGATGTTGCCGTGGTCGGTCATCGCCACCGCCGGCATCTTGTAGTCGTGCGCGACCTTAAAAAGCTCCGCTGGACGGATGGCTCCGTCGAGGAGGCTGTATTGCGTGTGAAGGTGGAGGTGTACGAACCTGGAGTGCTTCATAACAGTAATGAGAATATCATATTTGGGTGTGCGTGGGTAGAGAAGAATGCGCCTTTAACGACGGTGCTTCTGCTTGCGATAATCCGGTAATTTGTTGCAGCAAATTGATGGAGACTTAGACGAGAGAGAGCTTGGTCGTCTTCCTAAGTACTTCGAGTACGTCGTCAGGCTCTACTGCGCTAAGCCTCATCTTTAGAAAATCCCCTTCTCCACCCTCTTTGCCGCGAGCCCTCTGGCGAAACTTCGCGTACCTGTCTATCATCTTCTCGCTCTCGATAAGCCCGTAATCGTTTAGTGCGTCACCAAAGACCTCTATGCCGTTTAAGGGTCTTCTCCAGAAATCATCGAGGAGTGCCGAGTAAAGGTCCCTGCTCGTAGAGAGGTCAAAGCCTAGCAGGACGCTTCTTTTAACAAGAGGCGTCCAGAGCGTGGGCTCCATCTGTGGTACCTCTCTATCGGACTCGCAGAGCAAGACCCGCGGCTCTATGCCGAGCCTGATACACTCGTTTATGTACCTGCATGAGTACGAAAGTTCCGGTGAGGCAGAGACCGGGTAGCAGACAGTCTCGGTATCCGGCATCTCCCACTGAAGATCGAACCACACGGAAAACGCGTAATCTGTAAGCTCCCTTGCAAGGGAGCTTGCGCCGTAGTGCTCCGGGGTGTCAAGCGGCCACGACTCGTAGCACGAAGTACCCCTGTAAGGCCAATCGCCTTCGAAAAGAAGCCTTCGGGCGTCCTGAATGACGATACCGTTGGTAAACACGCAGGTAGCCTCCCGCTCTTTTTGTAATGCAACTCACATTACAGTGTGATTGACAGGGCCACGCATTAAAGGGCAAAGAGTAAAGACGAGCCGCTGTGGTCCTTTGAACCATTATAGCACCAAAAGGGGTTGATTTAACAGCAGGAGAAAGCCCGAGGGTCTT
>JABAHQ010006863.1_pt1 | contig 12101 bp, 11 predicted proteins | sample 7062091 | NCBI WGS metagenome assembly JABAHQ01 (sample SAMN14534359, study PRJNA622989) | marine sediment metagenome | biome: marine biome [ENVO:00000428]; feature: marine pelagic biome [ENVO:01000023]; material: deep marine sediment [ENVO:00002113] | place: India: Gulf of Kutch | collected...
GAAACAACCCGGCGCTTGATGCGAGCTGTAGCGCCGACTTCATCTGCCCCCCCTTATGGCAAAGTTTTCACCCGCCAGGGCCTGCCGCATGTCGTCGTCATGGCCGCCCGCTTGCCCCAACCGCCTCCCGGACAGGCATATCACCTCTGGTTAACGACGGAAGGCCAAACACAGTTAGCGGGTGTACTGAACGTTAACGAAGATGGCTTTGGGCTGCTTGTTTTTGATGAAGATCAGAACAACCTCACCTATGAACAAGCACAACTTACCTTGCAGCCCATAGGGAGTAGCACCCCAGCCAGTCCTCCGATCATTCTTTGGCAAGCCGACTGATAAATCAATTTCTCCAAAAGGGATCCAATTTTTGCTGATTGCAGTATAGATATAGTGAAGAGGAGACTCACATCCCACAATCACTATCTCTAAAAAAGGAGGCTTTTCATGAAAAAAGCAATCAGCATTATGTTGTTATTGGGCTTAATTTCTACTTTAATCCCAGGCGTTGCCTTCACCCAGGAAGCAGTTACATGTGAACAAGATGTCGTTGTCCAAGCTGAGGACTCGCTATCAACGCTGGCTAACAGATTTTTTGGCGATGTTTTAGCTTACTCTGCGATCGCCCAGGCCACTAACGCTAAAGCTGCCACTGATAGCAGTTACGCTACGATTAACAATGTCAATGTCATTGAAGTTGGTTGGAAACTGTGCATCCCCAGCGCTGATTACGCTGAGTCCGTTCTGAATCAGACGACTGGCTCGAGCGCCCCAACAGGTGTATCGGGCGCAGCTTCTGCGGCCCCTGTAGCCCCTGATGTTGATCGGGTTGGTTTTCCCGCTGGCTATCAAGAAAACTTCACCGTGTTTTATGAATTCGACCGGGTCGAAAATAAGACGGCGCGCGTGATCTACGCGAATGAGGCCGCTGCCCTGGCCCAACCGGATCAACCCTATCCGTATGGCAGCATCTTGGCTATGGAAGTCTATCGTACCCAACAAGACGACGCCGGCAACGTCCTGCCTGATGAGAATGGTCGTTTTCAACGCGGTGATCTCTTTGGCCTTTTTGTGATGCGGAAAGAACCGGGGTTTGGGGTGAAATACGGCAACCAACGAAACGGTGAGTGGGAATACGCCGCCTATCGCCCTGATGGAAGTGTACTCGTCCCCCCAGAACGCACCCAGGCTTGTGCGGCCTGTCACATCGAGGCCAGCCAGGCCAAGGATTGGGTCTTCCGGGCCGACCGACATTTCAAGGGTGAAGCAGCCACGACCCCACCTACCCCCGGCGAAAACGAGGTTATTATCTTCGATTATCAGTTCTTACCCAATAACCTCACTGTCAAAGCTGGTACTGAAGTTACCTGGACTAACAACGATGTCCTCATCAATACAGCCACTGCCAGTGACCTGTCTTTTAACACCCGGGCGATCAGACCTGGTGCCAGCGCCACTCATATGTTCGAAACCCCAGGGACTTTTGAGTACATCTCTGCCCTGCATCCCAATATGAAAGGGACGATTACGGTAGTCGAGTAACAAACCTCTCTTTTTCAGATCCTCCTCCGAATCAGGTCTGGGTTACTTGATTGTAACCCAGACCTGATACTTTTTACTCATCACTTCCCTATTCTAACCCAAGTTGCTACCCGTTAGTCGCCATGTCATTCTGAGCGAGGTACGAGCGAAGAATCTCCGCGTACTTGGCCTNNTGTCCGGTGCAGGTGGCAACTTGGGTTATTCTATGTTTGAGATGACAAAGGCAATCCAATCTTCCTCAACATGCCGGGCTTGGATCTGCAGATGATGGCGAGCCAAACAATCACGCATGGATTCCTCTTGCTCGTTGATGATGCCGGATAAGATCAATTGGCCATGGGAGGCTAAAGCCATCTTTAAATCGGCCATAATCTCAATTAAGACGTTGGAGAGAATATTAGCCACTACTAACGACCACTGTCTTCCCCCGTTTGCCTCTGCCGAGCCGACAGCTACCTCAAACTCGGACAAATCATTCCGGGAAAAATTCTCTTGTGCCACTCGAATAGCTATGTCGTCCACATCAACCGCCCGCACCGGTTTGGCGCCCATTTTGGCGGCCGCAATCGCCAGGATACCGGAGCCGGTCCCTACGTCGAACATATCGACCTCTTCCAAGGGCAACTGTTGCAAAATACGTAGACAGAGTTGCGTAGTCGGATGGAGGCCGCTGCCGAAGGCTACACCAGGATCAAGACGAATGACAACATCGCCGGGATCGGGCTTATAGTCACGCCAACTGGGTTGAACAACCACCCGCTCGCCAATATGAACCACGTGAAAATGCTCCTTCCACGACTCAGCCCAATCGTTTTCGCCAATAAAGCGCAGTTGAGGGGCTGGCAAGCCCTTGGGCAGGGCCTTATCCATCAACGCCAGGGCAACTTCTATTTTGCGTAGCAGTGGGTCATCCTCAGCCGGTATCACCGTGCGGACAGTGATGCGGCTAAAATCGGGGGGTGCAGTCTCAATAACTGCTCCACCGTAGCCATAACGATTAAATACCTCGCTGACGGCCTCAGCAGCTTCCTCGTCAATATTTGATACAGTAATTTCCACGAAATCCATAAACGTTTTACAGATTGTTTACAATTTGCTTATACTTTTATCACACTTGGCTTTTATAATTCTCAGCAAATAATCATAATCGCCCTAGGGCGAAATAACAAAATCGTAGTGAAGAAAGGAATGCTAAATGATAAGGAAAAGTTGGAAAGTCTTAATGTTAGTGGGTATCTTTGTATTGAGCATGGGTCTCTCTGCCGGGGCTGTGTTTGCCCAAGAGCCCCAAGAGCCGCGGCCACACCAACGCGGACGCAGGATTCATAGGGTTTATGAGGCGGCCACTATTATCGCCGACACGCTGGGGATGTCGTTGGATGAATTAAAAGCGGAACTCAAAGCTGGCAATACCCTGGAAGAAATCGCCGCTGCACAAGGGGTTGATTTGTCTGAGATTGCCGAAGCACTTTATGACTATGGGGTTGAGCAGGTTGAAACCGCCTTGGCTGAGGACAAAATCGATCAGGACCAAGCTGACCGCATCCTGGCCACACTGACCGAACGCCGTGACGCCTGCGTCGATGAGGGGCAATGTAATTTCTTTAAGCAGCGGTCACAACATCGCAAGCAACTCAGGCGACGTTTACATAGGGCCCACCCCCTGGCCGAGGCATTGGGGATGACCAGAGTAGAATTAGCCCAGGCCTTGCGTAGCGGTCAAAGTCTGGAAGAGGTTGTGGCCACACAAGGGCTTTCAATGGCGGATTTGGCGCAAATCCTTTATGAGCAAGGAGTTGAGCGGGTTGAAATCGCTTTGGCGGAGGGCAAAATTAATCAGGACCAAGCCGACCGGATCCTGACCAAGTTGACCGAAGGCCGCGATGTTTGTATCAATGAGGGACAATGCAATTTGTTACTGCGAGGCCGAGCCCCGAAAAGATAAATCCTCCTCAAATTTATTATATGCATTAAAAAAGAGCGATGTCGATCGACATCGCTCTTTTTTCTAGACCCTAATTTTATCTGATTATAGCTGAAGAGATATTACTTTGCGAAGATGCCTCACCTTCATAAGCCGGGAGAAGGACAAAAAAGGTACTACCGGGATTTTTCTCCGGATCATATCCCTGACTCTCTACCCAAATCCGACCGCCATGCGCTTCAACAATCCCTTTAGCAATAGTCAGGCCCAGCCCAGGACCGCCACTTCTAAATTGGGTCTTCCCAGAACTATGTAAATTCACATCTTCCGCGGTGAAGAACTTTTCAAAGATGGTGGTTTGATACTCCTTGTTAATGCCGATCCCAGTATCAGCGACTGAAACTTCGACAAACTTATCGGTGCTTAGAAACTGATCCTTTTCCCCTTCGGGCCGATCGCCATTTTGTACGTCTTTATCCCCCTGATGGAGGGTGGCGCTAACCATAATTTTGCCATTATCGGGGGTATATTTGATAGCATTACCGATTAAGCGAGAAAAAACCTGATATAATTGGGTATCGTCTCCAATCACATAAGGTAGGGTATCAGGCACGTCAATTTCCAGCGACAACTGTCGTTCCTGAACAGCGGGGGTCACCTCTTTCACCACGGGAAGGACTACACTACGCAAAGATAGGGGGGCGTAGGATAAGTCCAGGGTAGATAACTCCACCCGAACCATGCTAATCATATCGTTAACAATATCACTCAGGCGGTTAATCCCTTTTCTTAACCCCTCCATCATCTCCTCGAGGGCTTCATCACCGGTGATCTTAGGATGAGTACGGAGCATATCGGCGTAGGCATGCACCATTGTCAGCGGCGTACGCAATTCATGCGAGGCAATGCTGATGAAATCTGTTTTAGTCTGATCGAGACGCTGCAGTCGTTCGTGCATAATATTTAATTCAGCATGGACAGCGCTCAATTCTTCATATTTCTGCTCAAGTTCTTCGACCAGAGAAACGCTATGTTCACGCAGGTAATACTCTCGGCGGGTAATTTCATCTTCCTGACGCTGTTTGCCGATAAATTTTTGTACCTCGTCTATTAACTGCTTGACCCCAAACGGTTTGCTGAGGTAGCTATCACAGCCAATCGCCGTCGCTCTTTCGACATCATCGAACACGTTGCGAGCGGTCAGAGCGATGATGGGGATGCTGGCCAGTTGAGGATGGTTTCTGATTTTGGTCACCACGCTAAACCCATCCAGATCAGGTAAATTGATATCCATCAGAATCAAATCAGGTTTAAGCTCAATCGCCTTAGAAATACCCTCCAACCCATTTGGGGCATCAACAACCTGGTATCCCTGGCTTTCTAAAATCCGCCGCACCAAGTCTCTATTATGCGCTAAATCTTCTACGTTTAAAATGGTAAACGTTTTTGTAGTCACTCTCGTGTACCTAAACTTGCTGTTATAGGTCGCAATCTTAGATAAAACGTCGAAATATTGAGGACGATTGGCAGGCTCTATGTTATTTGTGATTGCTTTTATTAATGAGGCATTGGTAGCAGTTTGCAAAGAGGCAAAATTATAAATTTTATAGAATGAATTGCTAGTCGATGAGGCAACGATACATTATAAGCATAAATATGAATCAAAATAATGTCAATCTATAAGCCACCTTACGGATAATAACCGAGGTGTTAATTTAAATTAACAGATATTGTCACCATCTTAAATCCGACATAAGTCCTATTAAAACGACGCTAACTTGACCGCACAAATGCAATACAAACCCAAATTAAAAATCGCCGCTACAAATGCAAAGCGGCGATTTCAGCAAGCCTTATTTACAATTCTCAATTATTACTGGCAGCTAAATATTCTTTCATCTGCCTTTTCATGCGGCTGAGGACTGCTTCAGCCCCCCGTAACCGTAGCGGCGAGATAACGTCATTTAAGCCTACCCACATATAAAAATTAGAAGGGATGCTCAAAACAGACTCCGGTGAGGTCCCGTTAAGTCCATGGGCCAAAATAGAAGCATATCCTCTGGTGGTTGGGGCTTCCATCGGGACGTCGTAATAAAAAGTCACCTGGCCATCTTTGACTTCGGAGGCCAGAAAGAAGGGGGTTTGACATTCCGTCACCTGTTCCATGTCTGCCGTTCTCCCCTGCCAGTGCGGGGGCAATTCCGGCAAATCTTTGGCGTATTCCAACAAAAGCTCTAATTTTTCGCCCTGTTCCGCATATTGAAAATCTTCGAGAATTTCTCGAAATTTTGGAGGGAATTTTTCCATATCAAACGAATCAGTCATGATATTCCTCAAATAGCTCGATTTTTATCATATCATTCGAGATATTATTGTACAGAATTTAGCCGATTTTGCCAGTTTCGCCAATCTGTAAAATCTTTGATGCATCCCCAATAGGTGAAGGCTTTGAAATTTCTGGCGAAAACGGGTACAATCCCACTATTGTATCGACACGGGGACATAAGCTTGGTCTGCACGCAGCCGAAGGAGATACCCCACCCACGTGTTGTATAAAAACAAACGACAAAATCTCATAAAAAGAGGTCACGCATGGCAAAAAATCATGGTTTTGAACTCCTGCGAACGGAAGAAATTGCAGAAATAAATACCACCGCCCACCTCTATCGTCACCTTGAAACAGGGGCTGAACTCCTCTCCCTGGAGAATGATGACGAAAACAAGGTCTTTGGCATTGCTTTCCGCACGCCACCCAGCGACTCGGCCGGCCTGCCGCATATTATGGAACATTCGGTCCTGTGCGGTTCACGCAAATATCGGCTGAAAGAACCCTTTGTCGAGCTGCTGAAGGGTTCACTAAAAACCTTCCTGAACGCCTTTACCTTTCCCGATAAAACATGTTATCCGGTAGCCAGCCAGAACCTGCAAGATTTTTACAATCTGATTGACGTTTATTTGGATGCGGTTTTTCATCCCCTCATCCCCCCGGAAACCTTGCAACAAGAAGGCTGGCATTATGAATTGGAAAATCTGGACGCCCCGCTCGTCTTTAAAGGGGTGGTCTTCAATGAAATGAAAGGGGCCTATTCCTCCCCGGACAGCCTGTTAGGGCGCTACAGCCAGCAATCCCTCTTCCCCGATACCCCATATGGGGTCGACTCCGGCGGGGACCCGCAGGTCATCCCCGAGTTAACTTACGAACAATTCAAAAAGTTCCACCAGACTTATTACCACCCCAGTAACGCCCGCATCTTTTTCTACGGCGACGACCCGCCGGAGGAGCGGTTGCGTTTGGTACAGGAATATCTTAAAGACTTCCAAGCGATTGAGGTTGACTCGACTATCCCGCTGCAAAAACCGCTTGAGCAACCCAAACGCTTCACCTACTCCTATAGCGTTGATCAGGAAGGCGATGATAAGGCCAAACACAGGCTGACCGTTAACTGGCTGCTGACCGAAACCACAGATCCAGAGACGGTTCTCAGCTTATACATCCTATCCTATATCCTGATCGGCAGTCAGGCCTCACCTCTACGCAAAGCCTTGATCGACTCTGACTTGGGCGAAGATCTGACCGGTCGGGGGTTGGATGGCCACGTGCGCCAGATGTACTTCTCCACCGGCCTGAAAGGGGTGGACGGAGAAAATGTGGCCAAGGTGGAGGACCTGATTTACGAGACCCTAAAAACCCTGGCCGAAAATGGGATTGAGCCAGAGATGGTCGAAGCGGCCATGAACACCATCGAGTTCCGCCTGCGCGAGAACAATACCGGCTCTTTCCCCCGCGGCTTAAGCCTTATGCTCAGCGCTTTAACCACTTGGCTCTACGACAGCGACCCGGTAGCCGGTATAGCCTTTGAGGCCCCCCTGGCGGCGATCAAAGAGCACCTGGCCAGGGATGAGCAATATTTTGAAAAGCTGATTAAAACTCACCTCCTAGAAAATCAGCACCGTACCACGGTCATCCTAGAGCCGGACCCGAAACTCGGCCAGCGCCAGGAGGCCGAGGAAAAAGAGCGACTGGCTAAAGCCCGGGCCGCCATGAGCGAGGCAGATTTACAAGCGGTCATTGATAACACCCGCTATCTCAAGGCCCGCCAGGAAGCCCCTGATCCTCCCGAAGCCTTAGCTGCCCTACCGATGTTGCAGTTGAGCGATCTGGACAAAGAAAACAAGCTCATTCCCCTGGCCATCTCAGAGGCAGCGGGGGGCGAACTTTTGTACCACGACCTGTTCACCAACGGCATCGTCTACCTGGATCTGGGCTTTAACCTACACGTTTTACCCCAGGAGTACTTGCCCTACGTCAATCTGTTCAGCCGGGCCTTGCTGGGCCTGGGAACCGAAACGGAAGACTACGTAAAACTGTCGCAACGGATCGGGCGAAAAACCGGGGGCATCTGGACCTCGTCTTTTACCTCGTCTATCCAGGACTCACAAGAGGGGACGGCCTGGCTGTTCTTGCGGGGCAAGGGGATTATGGACCAGACCGACGATTTGCTGGCCATTATGGGGGATATCCTGCTGACCGGCAAGCTGGACAATCAGCAACGCTTCCGGCAGATTGTGCTGGAAGAGAAAGCAGGCCTGGAGGCGGGCCTGATCCCTGGCGGGCATGGGGTGGTCAACACCCGCTTGCGGGCCAACTTCGACGAGATCGGCTGGGCAGACGAGCAAATCGGCGGCCTCAATTACCTCTTCTTCCTGCGCCAACTGGCCGAGCAGGTGGAGAAAGACTGGCCCTCGGTACTGACCAGGCTGGAGGAGATGCGCCGCATTTTGCTGAGCCGCAACGGTATGGTCTGCAACGTTACCTTAGACGAGGAGAACTGGAATCAATTTCAGCCTAAGTTGGTCGATTTCCTGGGAACTTTGCCTACAACGACGACCAGGCCAGCCCGTTGGGACCCGGAAGACAGCTACGGCTTTGAGGGGCTGACCATTCCGGCCCAGGTGAATTACGTGGGCAAGGGGGCCAACCTGTATCAGTTGGGCTACAAGATGCACGGCTCGATCATGGTCATCGCCAACTATCTGCGCACTACCTGGCTGTGGGACAAAATTCGGGTTCAGGGCGGGGCCTACGGCGGCTTCTGTACTTTCGACCAGCAGTCGGGCGTCTTCACCTACCTCTCCTACCGCGACCCGAACCTGCTGGGCACCATAGACAACTACGACCAGACCAGCCAGTTCCTGCGTAAGCTGGACCTGAGCCAGGATGAACTGACCAAGAGTATCATCGGGGCCATCGGCCAGATGGACGCCTACCAGCTCCCCGACGCCAAGGGCTTCACCTCTATGGTTCGCTACCTGGTCGGCATCAGCGACGAATACCGCCAGCAGATCCGTGACCAGATTCTAGGTACTACCGCCGCCGATTTCAAAGCCTTCGCCGAGGTACTAGAGGCGGTGAATGAGCAGGGCTTGGTGGTCGTCCTGGGTTCGAAGGAGGCGATTGAGCAGGCGAATGCGAAACGGGGGAATTGGTTGAAGGTGCAGAGGGTGTTGTGAGACGTAAGGCGTGATATGTGAAACGTGGGGGAAGGTTGGTTAGTCGTAGTTTGTTTTCCTGTTTCCGTTGAGAATGCCAGACATGAATGCTCAAACGTAATCTATGACGGTCTGATAGCTGTGGAGCCCTTTATGACCGCATCCCTGCGCATTGAGGAATGGGACAACTCTCACGCCCGTTGGAACGAATTATGGCAATTCATAGAGGCTCAAAATCAAGCACGTTGGGCTGAGATACAAGCCGAGTGGCATTTGAGCTCCCATATCCTCGTTGCGCTTCAAGATGAGCAAATCGTTGGTTTCCTGCGTTTCATTACTCAGGTTATCGGCGTCGAAGAAGATCATGAACCGGTTACGTTAAATAACATCTCTCTGACTGAGGCCAAGATTTTGGCGTCGATCCGGCGTATAGAGGCCAGGGGATTGGGCGTTCGCTGCAAGAGGTCGCTATCCACACAGCTATCCAATATGGCTGCTATCAGGTTCGCTCGCACAGTAGTGGAGATAAGGAGGCCAATCATCATCTCAAATTATCGATGGGGTTTGGCGTCCATCCGGTAGTTCGCGGTGATGACATACGTGGTGTCTATTTTGTGATGCCTCTGAAGTCAGCACGAGATTAACAGGCAGTCTAACCAGCACTTGCAAGGGACGCGGCTCTGGGAGCGTCGTTTTTGATAATATCGGCAGACTGTATCCATACTCAGCACACCACAATGGGACGCTCTTGAAGGGTCACGGACCCCGTCCTGTACGCTCCGCTCCTAGGATCTTCGATAAAAACGCCGGTCACGGACCGGCTTGGGGCAACCGATTGCAGTCTACTGATACTGGGCTTTTGATCAACCTGGTTAGCTTATCGGACCAGCAAGATCGAGAAGTATTGGAGACGAGATCATGAAAGTGATATATGATAGTCAAACAGATACCCTAACCGTCATCTTTTCAGAAACGCCGGTGGCGGAGAGCGACGAAGACAAACCAGGGGTAATTCTGGATTATGATGCTTCAGGCAACCTGGTGTCTTTAGAAATTCTTGATGCATCGCGGCGGGTAGGGCTGCCAACACAGATAGAGTATCAGGTAGTGCCAGTTGGTCCATCGCCGTCATGAGACCTAATGGAGGCAGGAATGAACCAGGAGCTGTGTGATGAGTTATTGGAGATGAAGAAGCGAGATCTCGAAACCCGCTCGCGCCTCCTGGAAGAAGGGGTTCTATATGATGGGTATGCTGAAGAGATGGAGAAAGTCCACAACCAAAACGCCAGGCGGTTAAGTGAGATCGTCGACGAATACGGTTGGCCGGGAGAGCCCTTGGTTGGCATCGAAGGCGAAAAAGCGGCCTGGCTGGTTGCCCAGCACGCGATTAGCCAGCCGGCCTGGCAGAAGAAGTTTTTGAGACTGCTGAAGGATGCGGTTTCAAAAGGTGAGGCGCCGGCCTTACATGAAGCTTATTTGGAAGATCGAATCCTGTTTAATCAAGGGAAGCCGCAGTTGTACGGGCTGATATTTGATTGGGACGAAAACGGCCAGATGAATACAAACGTCGTCGATGTCGCGACGGCGAATAAGCGACGAAGACGGCTTGGCCTGGCAACATTAGAGGAAGACATTGATAGATGGCGGAAAGACGTAGAAGTCGAAGGGGCCAGCCCCCCTGGGGATTACTTTGAATACAGACGCAAGGCAGAAGACTGGGCCAGGAGGGTTGGCTGGAGATAAATTAAGGCAATGAAACAAGCACATCACCCCCAGGTTATTCTAATCGGCGGCGCACCGATGTCAGGCAAAACGTCTGTTGCCCGTAAGCTAGCAACCGAGCTCGGTTATGCCTGTCTCTCGACCGACGATCTGGGTGAAGCCATTCGGGCCATCACAACCCGCCAGTCTCACCCTGACCTCCACCCGATGATGGGCTATGACTACCGAGAGTATTACATTTGCCATTCGCTTGAAGAACTTATAGACCACGTCAAGCGGCAGCATCGAGCTACCTGGCCGGCGATCGAGGCCGTTATTGGGGCGCACGCTTCCTGGGGGGAACCGATTATCATCGAAGGGTGGCATCTCTATCCCGAATGGGTCAATCAGTTGGCACTGCCTAACGTAAAATCGATCTGGTTGGTTGTTGACGAGGCGTTGTTAGCCCATCGCCTTCACCACGACACAGGATTCTACCGTGGCGCCTCCGACGAAGCGCTCATGATCGAGCGTTATCTCAAACGTAGCTTATGGTACAATGACCATCTCAAGCAGGCGGCTGAGCAGTTGGCTATGCCAGCCATTGCCTTACGTCTTGATGTCTCCCTCGATCAAGTTTACAAGTTATGTCTCAACTTGCTAGGATGAGGCGAAAGGAGCGGAGAAAACGGACGAAAATGTGATCAGTGACCGTGAAGCGTAAAACGTGAAACGTGAGGTTTTTCAGTGCAAATTCTTCACGTTTCACGCTTCACGTTTTACGGTCAAGGTAGGCTTGAATACTTACAACTGCCGGACATATGGGCTGGCGATTTCCTCTAATTGACTGACGAACGCATGGGTCGTCGTTCAAATATTATAAAATGTGGAGGATAAATTATGTCTAAACTTGATGCTATCAACCAGGTAACAGAATGCAATCTGTTGGTCGCTTTCACCGATCTAACCGGATTTGCTAAGGCAGCCCGCCGGATATCGCCGCGTGAATTGTGGGAGATGATGTCGGACCACTATGAACTTGTCGGCGATGTAGTAGACCAGGCGGAGGGGAAAGTGGTCAAGTTCATCGGCGACGCCTCCTTGATTATCTTCCCTGAAGAAAAGGCAAACGAGGGCGTTTTGGCTTTGAAGAAACTCAAAGAGGCAACCGATGGCTGGTTTGTGGAGAGGGCGTTACCCTGTCGTCTGAGAGTCTCCGCCCATTTTGGCCCGGTCATGTACGGCCCGATTGGCACCCGCACAGATAAGCGCTTCGACGTCAGCGGGGTGACGGTTATGACGGCGGCCAGGTTGAAAAGACATAGCTTCGCCATCACCCCTCAGGCGTTTCGTCGCCTCACTCCCGAAGCCAGAAAACTCTTTAAGAAGCACACCCCCCCGATCAGGTACATCCCTCTTGAAAGCCGGCACGAGGATGAACCTAACTAAC
>JABAHQ010024277.1_pt3 | contig 12096 bp, 10 predicted proteins | sample 7062091 | NCBI WGS metagenome assembly JABAHQ01 (sample SAMN14534359, study PRJNA622989) | marine sediment metagenome | biome: marine biome [ENVO:00000428]; feature: marine pelagic biome [ENVO:01000023]; material: deep marine sediment [ENVO:00002113] | place: India: Gulf of Kutch | collected...
CCAGCGGCACCCCCAGCTCCTGGGCCCGGTGGGAGATCTCATTGCGGTATTGATCCGAAACCCAGACGCCGAAATGGCGCCTGAAAGTCGCGACCCGGGATTCGGTGACTCCGAACTCCAGCCAGTCGCGATCGAAGTCTTCCATCCACTGCGGATATGCCATCAACTGCGCCAGGCCGTCCCAGTGTTTCTGGTTGGTGATATAGAGGTAAACCGCACCGTCCGCGCAGGGAAAGAAGGCGGAGGGCCCGGCCTGATCGAAGGCGGTCCGGGACGGACTCGCCTCATCCTCGCCCGCCAGAAGGCGTCCCAGCACCAGATCCGTCCTCGAGATGAGCACATCCCGTTGCGAAACCCTGACGATCTGCCCTCTGGCGCTGGACAACCGCCAGTACAAACTGGCCAGCACACAGGAAGCGGCTTCGAGCCCCGCTTCGTAATCGACCAGGAAACGCCCCGGCCCCTTCAGGGGCGGCTTGTCGGGATCCGCCGAAGTGGGTGTGTGGTAGCCCCAGCCACTCTCGTTGAAAATATTGATGCCCGCGGGTTCCCAGGACGGCCGTGAAGCGATATCGCCATAGGGCGTGATCGAGCAGAACACCAGCGCCGGGTACTGGTGCGCCACCGTGTCCGGCAAGAGGTCCACCTCTCGCAGCCAGTCTTCGTAGTGATCGTCAACGACCACATCGGCTTGCCCGACGAGAGAATGCAAATACTCCCGGTGGGACGCCTTCGCCGGATCGAGTTCCACCGATTGCTTGTTGGTATTGAGAAAGGCGAATACGCCACTGGCCTCACGGACGGGACCGCCGGCCAGGATCGGCTCCATGGCACGGGTGAGGCTGCCCGCAGAGGCGGGTTCCACCTTGATAACCTCGGCACCGAACTGGGCCAACAGTTTTCCGCAATACTCGCCGGCGGCGGATTCAGCCAGCTCCAGAACACGAACACCCTGCAGTGCAGACACTCACAACTCCTCTTCCAATCCAGCGATCATCAATCCGGCCAGCGAGCCCGGGCCCGTCACCGGATTGACCTTTTCTCGATGATTCGGATAAATTCGGGCCCTCTTAATGATTGAAGCTCCCGAATCCTGCCGCGTTCGGCTTCTCCGCTTCTATTGCCATTGCCGCCCGGCAGCCGCGGGCCGCCGGTCCGGCTTCCGGCCCGATCAAGCATAACCGAGCAACCGGCGCCGGAAAGAAGACTTCCTCGAGCAGGATTCCCCCACAGACTACGTTGAGTGCAGATCCGGACAACCGACCATGGATACAGAAGGCAAGACCATTATTATCACCGGTGCCGCCGGCGGCATCGGGGCCGCCCTGGCCAGACATCTGGATCGTCACAACCCCGAGGCCATGATGCTTCTGGATCTGGACACCAACGCTGTCGAGCAGATCGGTGGCGACCTCCAGTGTGCCGATATCAGTATCGCCGCTTGCGATGTCACCGATCCGGAAGCAGTGAACGACCGGGTGCGGGCTATGGAGACCCGTCACGGTCGTGTCGATTTGTTCTGCGCCAATGCCGGGATTTTCGTTGCCGGCGACGAAGCCTGCCCGCTCGAGGACTGGCAACGGGCCATGGAGGTCAACACCATGTCCCATGTCTACGCTGCCCGCGCCTGTTTGCCGGGGATGCTGTCCCGGGGACAGGGGTATTTCCTGCACACGGTTTCGGCGGCCGGCTTGCTGAGCCAGATCGGCTCCGCCCCCTACAGCGTCAGCAAGCACGGCGCCCTGTCGTTCGCCGAATGGCTTTCCATCACCTACGGCGACCGGGGAATCGGTGTCACAGCAGTCTGCCCGCAAGGTGTGGACACCAAAATGCTCGACGACATCGATAATGTGGAATCGGTCGCCGGTGACGGTTTGATCAGCGCAGAAGAGGTCGCCGAATGTGCCGTTCAGGCCGTCAGGGAAGAGCGTTTCCTGGCCCTGCCCCACCCGGCGGTTATCGATTACTTCCAGCGCAAGGCTCGGGATTACGACCGCTGGATTGCGGGCATGCGCCGGCTGCAGACCCGCCTGAACGGTTGAAGCCCCCTCCGGCTGGCGGGCGTCAAAGCCGGCTCGATCGCGGCCCGGAACGAGCGTTGTCCGTCAGTCCCCGACGGTGACCACCACCTTCCCGACAGCGCGCCTGTCCCGCAATTCGCAAATGGCTTCAGCGGCCTTTTCCAGGGGAAACCGGGCCGACACATGGGGGCGTATGGCGCCCTTCTCGTAAAGCGCCACCAGTTCGGCGAGGCTTTGCCGGAATTCCGGCAGGTGGTTCTCGACCCAGCCGCCCCAGAACACGCCCCGGATATCGCAGGACTTCAGCAGCGGCAGATTCAGGGGGATCGCGGGAACCCCGGCGGGGAACCCCACGACCAGGTAGCGACCCTCCCAGTTCATGGTCCGCAGAGCCGGATTGGCGTAGCTGCCACCCACGGCATCGTAAATGATATCGACACCGCCACCGGCGACCTCTCTGATTTCCCGGGTCAGTTCCCGCTGCGCGTCCTTGTCCAGTTCCCCGGACGCATAGACCACGCCGGCACTGGCACCTCTCGACAAACACAGGTCCACCTTTTCCCGGGTCGAACAGGCGGCGATAACCTCGGCGCCCATGGCACTCGCCAGCTCCACGGCAGCCAGCCCCACGCCGCCGGCAGCACCGAGCACCAGCACTTTTTCTCCCGGCGCGAGATTCCCCCGATTTTTCAGGGCGTAGTAGGAGGTGCCGTAGGTAAACAGCAACGAAGCTCCCTCATCCCAGGGCATGGAGTCCGGAATCCTGACGCAGCGACTGGCGTCGATGACGATCTCCTCGGCCATGCCACCCCAGCTGCAAAACCCCATCACCCGATCGCCGGGCTCGAGATCGGAAACCCCGCTTCCGACAGCCTTCACGGTGCCGGCGACTTCACCGCCGGGCGCGAAGGGCCTGTCCGGCTTGTACTGATACTTGTCCTCGACGATCAACACATCCGGATAATTCACCCCGACCGCCTTGACCGACACAAGAACCTGGCCTTCACCGCAAACCGGTTCGTCGACGTCCTGGTAAACGAGGGATTCGGGCGGGCCGGGCTCTTTGGATATGGCTGCTTTCATGATTCATCCTCATTATCAATATCGTGGCGGCATTTCGTGCGGAGCAGCGATTCCCTCGCTCTTTGGTCCGACCGCGTGCGGACAAGTTCTGTTATGGCTTGTTTCGCGGTGTTCGTCCGGCCCGCTCCCGATCCCTGTCGCAGAGCGCGCAGCACAGCTGTGCCCCGAGGCCGGGGGGATCTTCCCCCGGGAAAACATTGTCTACACAAGATCGGCAACGGTGACGGAAAATCCCGACTCCCGCGACTACGGGGCCAGGCCTGCGATCAACCCGAAGCATCCGGGACACTAGCGCAAACACAAACGGGCTGGCAACTCGCCGGCTTTTCCACCGTTCCCGACGCAGCGGCTGCAGACAACTTTCAGTGCCACCCGAGTCATTTCAATCCGGCGGGCAGTAAAGGTACCTTTGGGGCGGCTTCGGTTCAGGATTCAATCCCCGACAGACAACGACCGATAATACAGGGGATCGGGATGCCCCGCCGATCCGTTTGAAACCGGGATTCCTCAGGATCACTGTCCGGGATCCGGCACTGTGCGACACCGGCCTTGCGCCACTGACACAAACCGGTCGTCAACGTCCCCAAGTGCTCGCGGGCCCGTCCGGTTCCGCCGCCCGGGATATCGAGCGACCGGCGACAGCTGTCGGTTGCGCTTTCCGACCATAACAATAGCAGGAGAATCAACATGCGACGTCCCAGGTACCGCCGCTGCGCGACATTGGCTTCAACCCTGCTGGCAGTCCCGCTGCTGGCACAACCGACCCTGGCCCAGGAGGGGGATGAACTCCGCACCCCATCTTCAGGGGGTGCGGCCAGCACCATGATTCAGGAAGTCAAGGTGACGGCTCGCAAGAAGGGGGTGAGGGAGAGTGCCCAGAGCGTGCCCGTCACGCTGACCGCCGTCACCGGCGAGCAGATCGACGCCATGTTCGCCGAGGACCTGACCGACGTGGGTATGACCATGCCCAACGTGAGACTGGATAACGCGGGGTCCTTCCCCGGCGGCATGAACTTCACGGTTCGCGGCATGGGTTTCAACAGCACGATTGCGTCGGTGGAACCCACGGTGGGCCTGTTTGTGGACGGGATGTACATCGGCGCCAATCTCGGGGGCCTGGGCGACACCTTCGACACCCAATCGGTGGAAGTGCTTCGCGGTCCCCAGGGGACCCTGTTCGGTCGCAACGTAACCGGCGGCGCGGTCATCATGCGCTCGCGCAGGCCCACCGGCGAGTACGGCGGCGTCGTCCGGGCCGGTATGGGCAGTGGCGGTCGCGTGCTGACCGCCGCGGGTATCGAGGGAAGCCTGACCGACACCCTCGCCGGCAAGATTTACACCCAGTACAGCGACCGGGACGGGGACTTCGACAACCTGGCCACCGGCGAGGACTACGGTGCCGAGGAGGTCAGTTTCGCCCGTCCCATCCTGCGGTGGCGACCCTCGGATTCCGTGGATGTGCAACTGATCGGGGAATACGGAAAAAATCAGGGGGACGGTGTCAACGGCCGCTTTGTCGAGGATCCCGACCAGCTGCTCTATCAACAGGGCGCACGGGCCCCGGACGGAACGGAGAACCTGTCACTGAACTACCGAGGCGGTTCCGACGTCGAGTGGCATCAAATGATCCTGGACACCGACTGGCATCTCGACAACGGCACGATCACCTCCATCACGGGGTACAGAAACGTCTCCTACTCCGGCGCGATCGACAGCGATGCCACCAGCCTCGACATCGCCAGGGCGCTCAACAGAATGGAGCAGGACCAGTTGAGCCAGGAACTGCGATTCGCCGGTCAGGCGTTCGACAATCGCCTCGACTACACGGTCGGGGCCTACTACTTCGAGCAGGACCAGGAGCAGTTTTACCACGTCTACTTCTTCGGCGCGTCGAACCAGCGCTCGCGGGGCACCCTGGATCACAAGACGGCCTCGATCTTCGCCCAGGGGGATTACGAGTTTTTACCGGGGGCGTTTCTCACACTCGGCGGGCGATACACCTGGGAAGAAAAAGGCGCGCAGAACGCCCGCACTCCGGACTGCGATATCGACCTCAACTGTCAATTGTCGGATTCCGGGGATGAAACCTGGAGCAATTTCAGCCCCAAGGTGGGTTTGAGCTGGCAGGTCAATCCCGACATCCTGCTGTATTCCAGCTGGACCCGGGGGTTCAGAAGCGGCGGCTACAACATCCGCACCACCGGCGAGAACGAGTCCGCCGGCCCCTATGACGAAGAGGAAGTGGATGCCCTGGAGGCGGGGATCAAATCGGACCTGTGGGACGGCAAGGCCCGTGTGAATTTCGCCGTGTTCCACAATCAGTACAAGGATCTGCAGCGCACCGTCAACCTGGGGCTGGTGAACTTCATCTCCAATGTCGCCGAGGCCACAGTGGACGGGGCTGAACTGGAGATCAATCTCCTGCCCGTCGACAACCTGTCCATCAATGCCTCTGTGGGCTACCTCAGCGCCGAGTACGACAGCTATCCCGCCCTGGACGTGGACGGCGATGGTGACGGCGATCCGGAGCAAGCCAAAGGTCTGCAACTGATCCGGGCGCCCGAGTGGTCCTACAGCGTCTCCGCTATCTACGACCTTTCGCTGGGACGGTACGGTATGTTGTCCAACCGGGTCGCTGTCAACTACAACGACAAGACACCGGCCAACGACGCCAACTCCTATTTCACGCCGGATTGGCGGGTATGGAACGCCAGCATGAGCTGGTCCCCCGCATCGGGAGACAACCTGGAGGTTTCGCTCTGGGGCAAGAACCTCACGAACGAGACCTACGCGTTGTTGAGCACCTACGTGGGCAGCCTCTGGACCAACCTCTATCAGTCCCTGCCGCGACGCTACGGCGTTGAAGTCAGTTACAGGTTCTGACCGTGGCCGGCGGCGATTCCCGTTCCCATCGGTCCGACTCCGAACCCGCGATGCCGGCGGGCAGCGATGTTCCGCAACTCCCGCCGGCCACGAGCTGGCGGGTGGTCATCCTCTGCGCGCTGGTCTGCCTGCTGGACGGTTACGACATGGTGGTGGCACCGGTGGGAACACCGGCCATGGCCTCGGACTGGGGTATCGATCCCGCCGGGTTCGCCGTCGCCCTGGCGGCGTCGGTGCTGGGCACCGGTGTGGGATCGGCGGTCATCGCCCCGCTGGGGGATCGCTTCGGCAGACGCCCCCTGGTCATTCTGTCGTTCGCGTTGGTGGGCTTGTCCAGCCTGGTGACACCGCTGGTGGCCACCATACCCCAGCTGACCGTTATCCGGTTTATCACCGGCATCGCCATGGGGGCCAGCCTCGCCAACGCGCTGGCACTGACCTCCGAGTACGCGGTTACACGGTGGCGATCCCGCATACTGGCCTGTGTCTACGCCAGCTCCGCCCTGGGCGGGGCTCTGGGGGGACTGATCGCGCCCTCGATCCTGAATGTCGCCGGCTGGCAGGGTATCTATGCCGTCGGCGGCGCCTTGCCGTTATTGCTGGTCCCGGTGCTGTTTTTCTTCCTGTCGGAATCCCGACACTTCCTCCAATTGAAAGCTTCAGCCGGCACACCCGAACAGCCGACAGCCGCTATCTCGGAGGGAGCCTTCGACGGTCTGGCCAGTCTGTTTGCCAGCTCCTATCGCAACGCAACCATCGTCCTGTGGCTGCTGTTCTTTCTGGCCACGTTCACGACCTACATGCTCTCCAGCTGGTTGCCCACCTTGATGCACATGGTCGGCTGGTCGATGGAAAACTCCGTGCGCGCCGTCATGACCTTCAGTTTCGGGGGGATTCTCGGCGGCTTCTTTCTGAGCTGGATGGTCGATGCCGGGAAGGTGAGAACGGCGCTGCTGCTCGGCTTCGGTCTGACCGGCTGCGCCCTTTTCGGCACGAGGATCGCACCGGACCATATCGCACTGTGGATGGCCTTGACGACCATGATGGGAGCGGGCACTATCGGCGCCGCCAACGCCCTGACGGCGGTTGCCGCCATTGTCTACCCCACATCGCTACGAGCCAGTGGTATAGGGGCCGCGGGCGCCCTGGGCAGATTCGGTGCCACGGTCGCTCCGCTGATGGGCGGCGCCCTTATCGCACTCGAGATCCCCGCGCTGGGAATACTGTCCGGTCTCGTCTTTCCCATGGGCTTGGCGTTATTGATCGTACTGATTTTTTCCGGGAGCCTGGAGCTGTCCGCCGTTCCCGAGCCGGCTTCCGGCCCATAGCCGGTGTCCGACCGGTCTGGACACCGACCCGGTCGTTTTCCGGCTTACTTTTACCGGCGGAGCTGATGGATACCCTCGGGTCCCACACCCGAAAATCGAAACGCTTCGGGATGGTCACCACGACACACTTCATCTGGATCAAGTATCAATGAACGACAGCCACTGGATCATGGGCGACACTTTCGGCCTGCAGATCCCTTCCGATGCAACCGCGCTGGAACAAGGGGGCGCGGAATTTCTGACCCGGGCTTTTCGCGCCAACGGTATACTGGCTTCGGACGACCGGGTATCGACCCTGACCCGATGCGAGCCCTGTTTCGGAGGCGGGACCGGCAGCAAACTGCTTCTCTCGGTGGATTATCCGGATTCCAGACCCGACCTGGACAACGAGCTTTTCGTCAAATTCTCCCGCAATCACGAAGACGAGATCCGCGACAGCGTACGGTACATGCTGGCACCGGAGATCCGCTTCGCTCAGCTTTCCTGTCGCGACGATTTCCCCATCACGGTCCCCCGATGCTATTTCGCCGACATGCATCGCGAATCCGGAACCGGCCTTCTGATTACCCGGCGCATTCCCTACGGCCAACAGGGTATCGAGCAGCAGCACATCAAGTGCATGGATCACCTGCTGGACAACCCCCTCGACCATTACCGGACACTCATACGGAGCCTCGGCAAGCTGGCGGGCAGCTTCAAGGCGAACCGCCTTGCGGACGGTTTTTACCGCGACTTTCCCTTCGACCCGGAAAAGGCCATGGCGGAAGACCCGTTGCGCTATCGGGACACCAAATTGAACAACCGGCTATCCAGACTGGCCGAATTTATCGACCGGCATCCGCACCTGTTTCCGGACAATATTCGCTCGTCCGGCTTCGTCCACGGCTTTACCCGGGATGTCCCGCGCTTCGTCGCCGCCGACGGGGCGATACGCCGCTACCTGTACAACGACCCCGACCTGATCGCGCTCTGTCACTGGAACGCCAACATCGACAACGCCTGGTTCTGGCGCGACGAAAGCGGCGAACTGGAGTGCGGCCTGATGGACTGGGGGATGGTCAACCAGATGAACCTGGGCGGCGCGCTCTGGGGTGCCTTGAGTGCCGCGGAAACGGATATGTGGAACCGGCACCTGGATAGTTTGTTGCGCTTGTTCGCCGATCAATTCCACCGCGCCGGCGGCCCCGCCCTCGAACCCGAGCGCCTGCGGGCCCACCTGGTGATCATCGCGATACTGCTGGGCCTGTCCTGGCTGATGGATGCCCCCGCACTGATACGCCGGGAGATACCGGAGCTGAGCGATGTCCCCGACCGCTTCGCCCCGGCGTTCCGGCACAACGAAACCGCACGGGCGCAATTGCAGATGATGACTAACCTGATGAATTTGTGGCAGCGACACGACGTGCTCGGAATAGCCCAGGGGCTGGTCAACCGGACGCTTTAACCTCACCCCCGGATGGCTGGTCATCGACATCGCCCACCGCCAGACTGATAATTTTCCAGTCCTCCGCCGGGGCGAGCTCCTCTTCCTCGGTAAACGCCTTCACCCGACCCTGGGGGTCCACCGCAAACAGCGGCAGAGCATCTTCGCCCGAATGGATGAAGTCTTCGAAGGAGTACGCTTCCGTCAATCGCGTGGTACGCACTTCAGCGCCCTTTGCCAGCAGCCCGGCCAGCTTGCCGAATGTCACGTCCTTACCGAACAGAATGGCTCCGCGCTGCTCGGTACCGTGTTGGTGCTTTTCCGGCAACCGGGCATCGCCACTGGTCTGTAGGGTGTAGATATGATGAGAGCCAAACTCCTCGCGAAAATACATACCGGCGACCGTATTGCTGTTACTGTCGGGAGACAGCGCCAGCAGATTGCCGATACCCGCCAGATCCAGCCGCTGGTGAGCATGTTCCGACATCGGATTGCCGAAATAGGTCTCCAGTCCGTCCATCCGCGCCGCCTTGATGTTTTCCCAGTTGGAATCACTCAACAGCACCCGCACCNNGCCGTTGGCACCGTAGACGAGAAAACCGTAGGGCTTGGGTTCGGCGACACCGAGGGCCCGTGCCAACAACCCGGCCGAGGCGCTTTGAATGACGACCGTGCCGATAATAACGATAAAGGTCAGGGGCACCAGCATGGAGGCCTGCTCGAACCCCGCCGCTTCCAGCCGGATAGCAAACAGCGCCGACACCGCGGCGGCAACGATCCCCCGGGGAGCGATCCAGGACAGTGTCATTTTCTCCCGCCAGTTCAGGGAACTGCCCAGCGTGGATACCCAGACTGATACCGGCCGGGCCACCAATTGCATAATGGCCAGCAGTATCAACGCCGGAACACCCAATGCCATTATTTCGGACAGCGTCAACCGAGCGGCCAGCAATATAAACAGCCCGCTGATCAATACGACGGTGAGGTTTTCCTTGAAGTTGAGAATTTCCCCGATATGCAGCTTCTTCTGGTTCGCCAGCCACATCCCCATGACCGTCACCGCCAGCAGTCCGGATTCATGGGCCAGCACATCGGCAAAACTGAACGCCGCCAGCACGAACGAGAGCGTGGCCAGATTAACCAGATACTCCGGCACCCAGCGCCGACGCAGAATAAACGTCAATGCCGCACCACCGACGACACCCAGCAAGGTGCCCACGGCAATAATCTTGGTAAACGCCAGCAGGCTGTGGCTTAGCCCTTCGGCGTTGCTCTGGGCGATAATAAACTCGTAGACCACCACCACCAGCAAAGCACCGATGGGGTCGATCAGGATGCCCTCCCAGCGCAGGATACTGGAAACGGCGGCGTTGGGGCGCACGGTGCGCAGCATGGGTACGATGACTGTCGGGCCGGTCACGATGGTCAGCGCACCGAACAGGACACTGAGCTCCCAGGGCAAAGCGAACAGATAGTGTGTGGCGACAGCCACGATCCCCCAGGTAATCGCGGCGCCGAAGACAATCAGCCGCTGCACGACCTTCTGCTGCGTGCGGATCTCGCCCAGCGTCAGCGTTAGACTGCCTTCAAACAGGATTATGGCCACTGACAGGGATATCAGGGTAAACAGCAGGTTCCCGAACAGGACGTCGGGATTGAGCACCCCCAGAGCCGGCCCCAGAACAATGCCGGCAGCCAACAGGAACAAAATCGCGGGCAACCTCACCCGCCAGGCCAGCCACTGACAGCCGAACGCCACCAGTCCAATCAACGCAAAGATCAACAGAGGGGATTGCAACACGAGAGCGTTCTTGGCCTTGTTGTTAAAACAACAACCTTAACAATACCGGGGACTTTTACCAAGTTTTCATGGTCGAGTCCGTCCGCTTCGCACCGCTAGGCCTCGACCCCCAGGCGCTGGCAGGCGAGTTTCTTCAAATCGCCAGCTTTGACTTTTTCATTGCCGGTCAGCGGGTATTCTTCCTCGCTGAAAAAGAGGACCGCCCGAGGCAGCTTAAAGCTGGCCAGACGCTGTTTGAGAAAGTCGATAACCTCCCCTTCCTCCAGGTTCGCACCATCCACCGGCACGATACAGGAAACCACCATCTCGCTCAGGGTTTCATGGGGCACACCCACCGTTTGCGTGCGTTTGACGCCGGGGAATTTGGCAATCTCGGTATCCACTTCCTGGGGCGAGACATTGGCGCCGCCGGTTTTGATAATGTCGTTCAGACGGCCTTCCCAGAACAGGTGCCCCTGGGCATCAATATAGCCGCCGTCGCCGGTGCGGTAAAAACCCTGATCATCGAAGACGTCCTCCGGTGCCTTGCCGAGATACCCCTTCATCAGGGTCGGACCTTTGATGCACACTTCGCCGCGCTCGCCCAGCGGCACCAGTTCCCCGCTATGGGGATCGATAACCTTGATGATATTGCCCGGCAGTATGCGGCCGAAGTTGCGGGGATCGCTGTTGGCCGGATCACCGGTAACAAAAGAAGCCATGATCGCCATGGTTTCGGTAGTGCCGAAGGCGTTGGGCATCTCCCAGTCGGTATTGACCGTGGGATGTTCGAGAATAATCTCACCTTTCGTGACCTGCCGCAGGCTGCTCAGATCGGCGGATTCCCAGCCGGGCGCGGACTGCATTCTCGCCCACTGGTGGGGCCTGCCGTTCATCAGCGTTACTTTTTCCGCTTCGATCAGCTGTAACGCAGTCTCGGCGTCGAACAGGGGCTGCAGCACGATCGCTCCGCCGCTGGAAAAAGCCGAACCGAGTATGATCACCAGCGGACCGGACCAGAAAAAACCGTTGCCGGTCCAGCACCGCGCCGGCTGATCCAGCCCCCACAGACGGGGGAAACGCCAGAACTGCAGGGTAAAGGCGCGCTGGGCGTGCAGGATGCCTTTCGGCAGACTGGTAGTCCCGGAGGAGAAAAACAGCGCACCGTCATCGGAGGGATGGACCGTCGCCGTGCGCGCCTCAATAATAGCGTCAGACACCGGCTGGCNNCCAGGACTCCACCGCCCCGGCCGCCTGGATATCGTGCTCGGGGTCGCGCTGAGCGGTCACCCCTTCCAGGGCGACCAAGCGGGTCAGATAGGGAAACCGTTGCGAGTTGATCTGGCCAGGGGCGGCATCCAGGATCTGCGGCTCCAGCTCCGCCAGCATCGCCAGGAAGTCCTTTTTCAGCACCCGGTCTTCGAACAGCAGAATGGACACATCGGACACGCCCAGCAGGTGCTCCATTTCAGCCGGCGTGGAGAAGGTACTCAATGCTACCGACACACCACCGGCCATCGCCGTGCCGAACAGGGTACTGATATATTCCGGCCGGTTGGTCATCAGAATACCGACCCG
>JABAHQ010002495.1_pt5 | contig 12088 bp, 7 predicted proteins | sample 7062091 | NCBI WGS metagenome assembly JABAHQ01 (sample SAMN14534359, study PRJNA622989) | marine sediment metagenome | biome: marine biome [ENVO:00000428]; feature: marine pelagic biome [ENVO:01000023]; material: deep marine sediment [ENVO:00002113] | place: India: Gulf of Kutch | collected...
CCAACCACATCTGGCACTATTGCCACCATGACCTACTAATTATAGTGCCAATCGCCGGCGATTCCAGCCCGAATCCGGCCGCCTCGTGCCGGCCTGCGAGGACCCGGCCGGTCGCCAGCGCGATCCCGGCTGAGCCCGGGCAGCGGCGGGCCCGCTTGTGCGTCGCGCTCATCCGCCCCGCTGGCGCGCGCGAGGGCGGCCGCGCCGGGGCCGGCCCGCGCGTGTTGAAGGCGTTGTGGGGCGTCATGATCGGGTCGCGCAAAGACGCAGCCGGACACGCTCGGCCAGCCGGGCATCGAGGTCGGACTCGGGCGAGTCGGGCGAGTCGGCCGAGCCTGCGAGGGCTGCGCCGTCCCGGGGCTCAACCTCGAACACGAGGATCTTGCCGGGCCGGTCCCCCTTTGCCGCGGCGCGCTCAGGCGGGTTGCGCGTCGTTCGCGTCATCCGGGGATAACGAGCGATCCTTGCTCGGCAGCTCGGCGCGCAGACGCGGCAGCGCCTCCGGGTAATCCTTCTGCAGGAATTCGATCAATCTCTCTCTGACATGGCAGCGCAAGTTCCAGGCGTCCCCCGAGTTGCGGGCGCCCATCAGCGCACGCAACTCGACGGTTCGCTCCGTTGCATTCGTGACCTGCAGCCCCCACACCTTGCCGTCCCACAGATCCGAGCTCCGCAGAACGCGATGCAGCTCTTCCCGGACGCGCTCAACCGGGACCGTGTAATCGGTGTAAAGGAAGACCGTCCCCAGAATGTCAGCGGTCTTGCGGGTCCAGTTCTGGAACGGCGTTTCGATGAAATAGGAGAGCGGCACGACCAGACGCCTGAGATCCCATATCCGGACGACCACGAAAGTCATCCGGATCTCTTCGACCCAGCCCCACTCGCCTTCTATGATTACGACGTCGTCGATTCGGATGGGCTGCGTGAGCGCCAACTGCATGCCGGCGATCAGGTTCGAGAGGGTGGGGCGGGCGGCAAGCCCGGCGATGATTCCGGCGATTCCGGCAGAGGCGAACAGAGTTATGCCGATCTGACGGATGCCCGGGATGGCCATGAGAAGCACGCACACGGTAACGACCAGGATGGCCGCCGCGAAAATGCGCTGTAGGAGGCGAACGCGCGTGTGGACCTCGCGGGCTGCCAGGTTGTCCGCGGCGCTGAGATCGTAGCGTGCAGCGACGACGTCGTTGATGATTCTCGTCAGGTTGAAGGCCAGCCAGCCGAGGGCGGCGGTGAGGGCCAACGATAGCGCGCGCTGGGCGCTGACCTTGACGCCCTCCGCAACCTCAAGGCCGGGGAGAATCAGAAACACGGCGAGAATGGCAAAGATCAACAGAGCCGGCTGCTTGGCATAGCGTACGAGCGAATTGTCGATGGTCCCCGTGGTGCGCCGGGCGAGCCTCGCCAGAGCGGCGAACGAGATCCGGTGCGCCACGACGGCAAGGCCGAGCGCCACGGCCACGACGAGAACGTTGATCAGCCAGGCCTCGAGCACCTCGGGGATGTCTCCATCGATACCTGCATTCATCGCATGTTTTCGGGCCGAGAAACCGGCCCGCTCCCAACCTCTTCGATATCAGCGGCGCTAGGCGGATCGCGCCGGCGCCATGCCCAGCTCGGATTCGGCCGCGGCCACCCGTTCTTTGACGTGCAGGAAACTGTCCGGACTGACCGATATGGACTCGATGCCGTGCGCGACCAGGAAGCGGGCGAATTCCGGATGGTCGCTGGGGGCCTGCCCGCAGATGCCGGTGTGCGTGCCGCTCTTCTGCGCTTTCGCGAGCAGCTCGGCGATCGCCGCGGTCACCGCCTCGTCGCGCTCGTCGAACAACCCGCTCAGCACTTCGCTGTCGCGGTCGACACCGAGGACCAGCTGCGTCAGGTCGTTCGAGCCGATGGAGAAGCCGTCGAAGCGCTCGGCGAACTGCTCGGCCAGGATGACGTTGGCCGGGATCTCGGCCATCACGTAGATCTCCAGCCCATCCTTGCCGCGGATGAGATCGTTGTCGGACAGCTCGGCGAGCACCCTGTCGGCCTCCCCGATGGTCCGGCAGAACGGGATCATCACGATCACGTTGGTCAGCCCGATCCCCTCGCGGCACCTGCGTAGCGCCCGGCACTCCAGGGCGAAGCCCTCGCGGTAGCCCTCGCTGTAGTAGCGGCTGGCGCCGCGCCAGCCGAGCATGGGGTTTTCCTCGTGCGGCTCGAACGCTTCGCCGCCGATCAGGCGCGCGTACTCGTTGGTCTTGAGATCGCTCATGCGCACGATCACCGGCTTCGGGTGGTGGGCGGCCGCGATCCGCGCGATCCCGCGGGCCAGCGTATCGACAAAGAACTCCGTCTTGTCCTTGAAGGCCCGGGTCAGCTCCTCGATTTTCGCGCGGGCCCTGGTGTCCTGCACCGTGTCGAAGTGCACCAGGGCCATGGGGTGGATCTTGATCAGGTTGCCGATGATGAACTCCATGCGGGCCAGGCCCACCCCGTCGCTCGGCAGCCGCCACCAGCGGAACGCCGCGGCCGGATTTGCCAGGTTGATCATCACCTTGGTCCGGGTCTGCGGGATGCCGCCGGTGTCGATGTCGCGGACCTCGAACTCCGCGATGCCGTCGTAGACGGAGCCTTCGGCCCCCTCGGCGCAGGACGCGGTGACCTCTCGGCCGTCCTCGAGCGTCTTCGTGGCGGTCCCGGTTCCGACGATGGCGGGCAGGCCGAGCTCGCGGCTGACGATGGCCGCGTGGCTGGTGCGGCCGCCGTGGTCGGTCACGATGGCCGCGGCCCGCTTCATGATGGGCACCCAGTCGGGGTCGGTCATCTCGGTGACCAGGACGGAGTCCGGCTCGAAGCGCTCGATGTCGGCCGCGCTCTCGAGCCGGCAAACCTTTCCGACCGCGATCGCATCGCCGATGGCCAGCCCGCTTACAAGCCGCGCGCCCTTCTTCTGCAGGCGGAAGGTCTTGAGGTGGCTGGCCTCGCGGCGCGACTGCACGGTCTCGGGCCGGGCCTGGACGATGAAGAGCTCGCCGGTCTCGCCGTCCTTCGCCCACTCCATGTCCATGGGCTGGCCGTAGTGCGCCTCGATGGCCACCGCCCAACGCGCGAGTCGCAGCACCTCCTGGTCGCTCAGCACGTAACAGGCGCGCTCGTCCGCCGCGGTGTCGACCAGCTTGGAGGGGCCCTCCTCGCCCGCGCCGTAGACCATTTTCCGGGCCTTGCCGCCCAGCCCCTTGTGGATGATCGGCGTCAACCCGTCCCGGTCGAGCAGCGCCTTGAAGACCTGGTACTCGTCCGGGTCGACCACCCCCTGCACCACGGTTTCGCCCAGGCCCCAGCCGGCATTGATGAGCACCGTGCCGGGAAAACCGGTCTCGGTGTCGATCGAGAACATGACGCCGGCGCCGGCCAGGTCGGAGCGCACCATGCGCTGGACCCCGACGGACAACGCCACGTCCAGATGCCCGAAGCCGTGGGTCTCGCGGTAGCTGATCGCCCGGTCGGTGAACAGCGAGGCGAAGCATTTTTTGCAGGCGTCCAGGAGCTGGTCTTCGCCGCGAATGTTGAGGAACGTTTCCAGCTGCCCGGCGAAGCTGGCCTCCGGCAGGTCCTCGGCGGTGGCGCTCGAGCGCACGGCGACGTCGGGCTCGCGGCCCAGCTCCCCGGCCATCTCGGCGTAGGCGCCGGTGATCGCCTCCTTCAGGGCCGGCGGGAAATCCGCCTCCAGGATGAGGCCGCGGATCGCCCTGCCGACCTCGGCCACATTGCCGAGGTCGCTCTTCAGATTGCCGATCTCGCCGCGCATCCTGCTTTCCAGCTCGTTCGCCGCGATGAAGCCCCGGTAGGCGGCCGCGGTCGTCGCGAAGCCGCCCGGCACGCGGATGCCGGCGCCGCGGAGCTGGCTGATCATTTCTCCGAGCGAGGCGTTCTTGCCTCCGACCTTGCCCACGTCGCGGCGCCGCACGTCGCAGAGCCGAAGGACCAGTGGTTCGCTGCTCATTCCACGGCCTCCTTTTGCGGCGGCGATCCGGACGAAGCCAGCTGGCGCTGGCGCTGCAGGTCGGCGCGGTCGCGCTGCTTGGCGGCGCGGTCGGCTGCGCTCCAGGCGATGAGTCGGAACTCGTAGCTTTGCCCCGGGCTGATTTCGCGCACGCGGCCGCGGTAGGCGATGGTGATCGGGTAGGCCGTGAAGGGCCGGCTCGAGACGCGCAGGCAGTCGTGGGTGACCTCGAGGTCGAGGGTCTGCCCGCGGTAGCGCACCGTGGTATTCAGGCGGGACACCTCGTCCGGCAGGCGCGGGTTGAAGGTCAGAACATTGGCGCGCGGCTCGACCCCGGTGTAGCAGCGCTGGATCAGGTCGACGGTTCCGGCCATGGCGCCGAGGTGCATGCCTTCGGGCGTCGTGCCGCCCTGCAGGTCGGCGAAGTCGCTCTCCAGCGCCTCCCGGAAAAGCTTCCAGGAGCGGGCCCGGTCGGAGCGAGCCAGCACCCAGGCGTGCGCCACCCAGCTCAGCGTCGAGCCGTGCGAGGTGCGCTGCATGTAGTAGTGGATGGTCCGGAAAATCGTGTCGGGGGTGAAATCGTAGCCCAGGCGCTCGAAGATCTCGGTGAGCTCCTCGGTCGAGAACAGGAAGAACAGCATGAGCACGTCGGCCTGCTTCGAGACCTTGTAGCGGTTCGGGTCCGTGCCTTCCGCCTCCAGGATGCGGTCCAGGCGCTGGATGTTGCCGTACTTCTCCCGGTAGCCCTCCCAGTCGAACTCCTCCAGCCGCTCGTAGCCCTCGAACTGGCTGATGATGCCGTCGCCGTGGAACGGCACGACCAGGCCCCGGCTGATGTCGTCCCACAGACGCAGCTCCTGCTCCTCGAGCTCCAGCTTGGCGCACAGCTCGCGGCGGCGGTTGTCCGGCAGCAGGTCGAGCACGTCGAGCGCCCGGGTGAGCGACCACGAGACCATGACGTTGGTGTAGGCGTTGTTGTCGAGACCGCCTTGCTCCGACGGGTCCGTGCCGGGATAGGCGGTGTGGAACTCGTCGGGCCCCATGACGCCGCGGATCTCGTAGCGCTCGGCGCTTTCGTCGTAGCTGGCCAGGCTGGCCCAGAAGCGGGCGATCTCCAGCATCAGCTCGGCGCCGTAGTCGTACAGGAACCCGCGGTCCTCGGTCGCCTCGTAGTACTGCCAGACGTTGTAGGCGATCGCAGCGCTGATGTGCCGCTGGCGCCGCGTGTTGTCGGGAACCCAGCGTCCCGACACGGGATTGAGGTGCAGCCGCTGGCTTTCCTCGCGGCCGCTGCTGCCGCTCTGCCAGGGGAACATGGCGCCGCGATACCCGGCCTCGCGGGCCGCCTGGCGGGCTGCGGGCAGCCGGCGGTAGCGGTAGCACAGCAAGGCGCGTGTCAGGATCGGCTTGCGCAGGTTGAGGTACGGGAAAACGAAAAGTTCGTCCCACATGACATGGCCGCGGTAGGCTTCACCGTGCCAGCCGCGCGGCGGCATGCCGACGTCGAGGTCGATGGAGTGTATCGAGACCGTCTGGAGGAGATGGAAGATATGCAGATGAAGCTTCATCTGCTCTTCGGAGTCCGCCCTGGTCTCGATCTCGATCGCGCACTCCTCCCAAAGGTGGGCCCAGGCGCGCCGATGAGACTCGAGCAGGCTTTCGAAGGCTGCGGTGTGGTCGAGCTTTTCGAGCGCGGCCAGGCCGGGTTCGGAGATCGCGGTGTCGTGCGAGTTGAACAGCGCGACCACCTTCTCGACCGCGATCTCCTGACCTTGTTGCGCCTCGAGCGTGATGTCTTGCGCCACGAGATCGGGCAAACGCTCGCTCCGGCGCTCGGCGGACAGGGGCTTTCCGCCTTGAAAAAGGCGGGTGCGCGCCGCCTCCACGATCTCGCGCCGGCATTGGACCATGCGGCTGCGCAGCAGGATCGTGTCGTCCCCCGTCTGAGCGGCCTCGAGGGTCTCCAGGTGGCGCCCGTTGAGCTCGCGATAGCGGGCAACGCCGTCGTTGGTCACGCCGCCGTCGAGCGCGGAGCGGATGGTCATCCGTCCCGACCAGTCCTCGGGCGTCAGGCGGACCTCGATCGCGGCCAGATGCGGGTCGTCCATGGAAACCAGGCGCCGCTCCTCCCAGCGGAACGTGCGGCCCTCGGCATCGCGCAAACGTGCGCTCCGGCGCAGCAGGCCCTGCTTGAGGTCAAGCCTCTGGCGGTAGTCCAGGTAATCGAGCTCGCCCGGGCGCAGCCAGGGGCCCTCGTCGGTACGGAACACGAGCGGCAGCCAGTTGGGGATATTGACCAGGTCCTCGTTCTCGATCTCGTGCCCGGCGACCTCGCTCGTCAGCCTGTTATAGCCGCCGGCCAGGTAGGCGCCGGGATAGTGCACCCCGTCGGCCACGGCGTTTGCCGCGGCCCCGCGCGTGGCGAAGTAGCCGTTACCGAGGGTGCACAGGGCCTCGCGCAATCCCTCCTGCTCCGGGACGTAACCCTCGTAAGCCAGGGACCAGACCGTGTTCATGCGGGGCTCCCGCCGGTCGCGATCAGGAACTCGAGGAAGCGTTGCACATCGCTCGGATCAGTCAACGCACAATCGGCCGAGGTGTTGCGCCGTCCGTCACGCAGCACGACGCCGAGACCCCGTCCGCAGAGCGCGCGGAACGCGTCCTCGTCGGTGAGGTCGTCGCCAATGTAAATGGGCAGGACGCCGGGATCGTCCAGGCCGAGGTGATCCAGCAGCCAGGTGAGCGCGCGGCCCTTGTCCCAATCGGTATCCGGCTGGACCTGGAACACCTTCTTGCCGTGGCCCTTGCGCAGCCCGGCGTGCGCCGCCACGACCTCGTCGACGAGGCTCTCGACCCGGCTCACATGGGCATCCGGGACGCGCCTGTAATGGACCGCGATGGCGAAGGCCTTGCGTTCGACCGCGTGGCCTTCGATGCCGGTCAGCCGCTGGCGCAGCGCGCGTTCGGCGGCGTCGAGGTCGGGCACGAACTTCTCTCCCTCGCCGAGCCGCGTGCGCCGGCCGTCGGGCCCGGCCAGATCGAAGCCGTGGCTGCCGGCGTAGTAGACGGACTCGAGGCCCACGAGCTCGCGCAGGTTCGCCAGGTCCCGGCCGCTGATGATCGCCACCGGATGGCGCCGGGCCAGGCGGGCCACGGTGTCGCGCATGCCCTGCGACAGGACGGCCTTGGTGTAGTCCTCGACGATGGGGCTCAGCGTTCCGTCGTAGTCCAGGAACACGGCGAGCCGCCTGGCGGACAGCGTCTCGGCAAGCTCGGCTTGCCGCTCCCAGACCGCCGGGACCGTGTCCAGGGCCTTGAGCGACACCCCGTCACGCTCGCACCGCAGCTCGCTGAGCGCGCCGACCACCACATCGGCCCCGGCCTCGCGCAGCGCGGCCGCCTGGTGCGTGTCGGCGCGCCCGCGCGCCACGCCGACGACGAGGCCGAACCCGCCCGCGACGCCCGCCCGCACCCCCGAGACCGCGTCCTCCAGGACCGCGGCCCTCGCAGGTTCGGCTCGCAGCCGCCGGGCCGCCTCGCGTAGCATGGCCGGGTCGGGCTTGCCGGGCAGGTTCAGGTCGTCCAGATCGGCGCCGTCGACCCTGGCATCGAACAGCCCGAGGACCCCGGCGTTCTCCAGGACCGCGCACGCGTTGCGGCTCGACGAGAACACCGCCACCGCCTTGCCGGCGTGGCGCAGCGCCGCCACGAAGGCGAGCGCATCCGGGAACGTCGCGACCTTGTGCTCCCGCAGCCAGTTCAGGAAATACTCGTTCTTTCGGTTGCCGAGGCCGCAGATCGTCTCCCGCTCGGGACCGTCCTCCGCGCGGCCCCAGGGCAGCTCGATGCCGCGCGCATCGAGGAAGCTCTTGACCCCGTCATAGCGCGGCTTGCCGTCCACGTAGGCCCGGTAGTCGGACTCCGCGTCGAACGGCTCGAAGGGCGCGCCGCGTCTCTGCGCCCGCGCCTTCAGGACGTCGTCGAACAGGCGCTTCCAGGCGGCCGCGTGTGCCGCGGCCGTGTCGGTGATGACGCCGTCCATGTCGAGGATGGCGGCGTCGATGGGGGTGGCTGCCACGCTCGGGTCTCCGGTTGTTTTTCCAGTGCTTGCGTCAACGCCGGGAGACGCGGTCCTGCGCCGTCCGAGGTTCCGCCGAGGCCGTTTAGAGGCCTCGGCTGCACTGCGCCGGCGCTTGACCGCGAGCCACGGCAATGCTGCGTGGGCTGAAGGCGCGCTGCAAGACGTGCGCGGGACGCTTGCGCGCCGCCGGGCGGGTCGGCCTCGAGCGCGGGCGGGCTCAAGGACGCCCCGTCCTGACGTCCCGGGCACGGCGAATGCGTGAGACCGAGGCCGCGCGCCATGCCTCTTTCGGGCGCACGGGGCTGCCGGATGTGAGTGGGCCGGCGCGCAAGTCGCGGTCGGAATGTGGTAGAGTGTGCCCTGATCACAGGGCTCNNTAGGCACCTCCGGCTGGCATTACGCGCACTGGGCGGGCCCGTTTTATCCCGAGGACATGAAGCCGAGGGATTTCCTGCCATATTACGCCGAGCGCTTCGCCGCGGCGGAGATCAACAACACCTTCTATCGGCTCCCCGCGCGCGCGAGCCTGGCCCAGTGGCGCGACGCGGTCCCCGCGGGCTTCGTGTTCGCGTGCAAGGCCAGCCGCTACATCACCCACATGAAGAAGCTGAAGGACCCGCGCGAGAGCGTGCGGCGATTCTTCGAGGTCGTCGACGTGCTCGGGGCGAAGCTCGGGCCCGTGCTGTTCCAGCTGCCGCCGCGCTGGCATGCCGATGTCGAGCGCCTGCAAGCCTTCCTCGAGGCGCTGCCGCGCGGGCATCGCTACGCCTTCGAGTTCCGTGACGAGACCTGGTTTACCTCGGAGGTTTACGAGGTCTTGGCCCGACATGAGGCGGCGCTGTGTATTTACGACCTCGACAGGCGCCGCTCGCCGGTGGAGGTGACCGCGGACTTCGCCTACGTCCGCCTGCACGGTCCGAACGGGCCTTATCGCGGAAGCTACGACGGGCGAACCCTGTTCGGCTGGGTGCGGCGGTTCCGGCGCTGGCGGGAGCGGGGCCGGGACGTATACTGCTTTTTCGACAACGACGAAAACGGCTATGCAGCGCTTGACGCCCGACAGATGAGGACCATGCTCGAGCGCGATTGAGCCGCTCCGTCGGGACCTCGGCGCGGGCGCCATCGGGGGCCGCGATGATGCGCCGGCGGCGCGGCCGACGGCGCGCTCCGAGAGCGAGCCGTTTTGCCGACCTCGCTGAGGCGAGAGCGCGAAGGCACGCAGCGGGCTCTTGAGCCAGCGGGGGCGAGCCGGATCAGCCGCCGGGGCCCGGCAGGCGCTCGGCCATCAGGGCCGGGCCGGCGGATCCGCCGCCTCGAAATCGGATATGGGGACCTTGCGGGCGCCGTACGAAAGCGGATCGGCCGTCGCCGAGACGTAGACGAAGGCCTCGCCGGAGCTCTCACCAGCGGATGCGAGCGAGAGAAAATCGTTCTCCACGAGCGTTGCCACCAGCTCCTGGACGGCCCGTTGCTCGCTGTCGTACCCGGGCGCGATCGCGGGCGCGCGCACGGCAAAAAGGGTGGCGTAGTTCTGCACGAGGTCATGGCGCGACAGGTCGTCCAGGGCGTCCGTCAGCGGCAGCGGCGCATGGATCTTGGAGCCGTGGTCGCCGTGCACGATCACCACGAAGCGGCGCGCCAGGGGCGACCTCTCGGCCGCCCGCATGACCTTGTCGAGAAGCCTATAGAGGCACGCGGCCTGCTCGTAATAGCGCCGGTGCACGACGTCCGAGAAGGACTTCGGCGAGGTGAGCCCGAGGCGCCCGGGCAGGAACAGCGACACGCGGGTCAGCCAGGCTTCCGGGGGCGCCACCCGGCAGTCGGGCGTCAAGGCGTAGGGATAGTGCGGCAAGAGCACATGGGCGAAGAAGAAATCGCCTTCCGAGGCCTGCGCCACGGCCGCGGCGAGGTCTTCGAGGACCGTCACGGCCGAGACGCTTGAAACCCGGAACGGCTCGAGCGGCCAGATGGGAACCATGAGCCCGCTGTGGCGGGCCACGATCTGGAAAACCCCGTAGACAGAGCGGACGCCGTCGTACACGGCCGAGCGTTCGAGGTAGAGTTTCGCGATCGCCCGCGCCTTGCGAGCGGCCGAGAGTCGGGTCTTGCGAATCGCGCGCAGGTCGTCGACCCGGGTGGTGCGGCATTCGGCCTGTTCGTCACTCAGCGCGCCGCAAAGGTCGAGATAGCTCGTTTGGGAAACGCGCAGTCGGTAGCCCGCTTTTCGCAGGCGCTCGAAGTAGTCGTTGCGATTCAAGCTGAAGCCTGATCCGACTCGCACCACCAGGTCGCTCCGGGGTGCCGCGTCCGGGTCGGCAAAGTTCACCGTGTGCGCCAACGACGCGACCGTCTCCGCATGCCGGCTATAGGCCCGTCCGTAAAGGCGGAAGCCGTAGCCCGCGTAGAACGCGCGCAGGAGACGCCGCAGCTCCGCGTCCCCGCTGGCCCGCGGGTGGAGCGCCTCCAGGCCCGCGTGCTCGTCGAGCACGATGTGGATCACCGGCGGAACGCCGGCACGCGGCTCCGCCCTGGCCTTGGCGGATCCGAGCGACGCTTGACCGAGGGGAAGGACGAGCGTCGTCAGGAGGATCGTCCCGGACACGGCCGCTGCAATCTCGCCCAGGTGCGCCCGCAGCAGCCAAGCCGGCAGCAGGACCAGTGACCAAAGCAGGACGTGCGGCTGATCCGAGGCGCTGTTCCAGCCGGCCTGTATGTCGATGAAGAGGAAAATCAGGACCAGCAGGCCCGCCGTGCGCGCGGCGTTGCGGGCGAGCAGCAGGACCAGTCCGAAGACCAGCCCCGAGGCCGTAAGCCCGCCGAGAATCAGAAGCACTTCGAGCGTCGCGTACCCGTAGCCGTGGGCCTTGATGAACGCGACGAACGGGCTCAGGAGGAGGAGTGGACACGCGAGCGGATAAACCCAGCGGCGCCGGCCGCTCCCGCCGCGCGGCGCCGCATCCTGCAACGGCTTGAAGACTCTTGGTCCGCTCATGGTCTACACGGGCGTCGGGCTCCGGCGCCCGGCGGTGTGGGGGGAAGCCCTGACCGGGCTGCTCCGGCTCGCCCGGCCGGGGGGTTCAGCGGGCGGCCGGACAAGCGGTGCCGGAACATGGGCGAGGATAGGGAGCGCCTCGTTAAGAACGGATTAAGCTTCGTTTTTTGGCACAGGCCCCGGCCCGAGCGATGCGAGCCGGGCCGTGCGTTCGTGGCGCCGGGCAACCGGCTTGGACAGCGTGGCGATGCGCGCGGCTGTCACGCGCGCCGGCTGCCGGGGCCAGGGCCGCATCCCGTGCCGCCAACGGGGCGTCGGGCCCCGGGCGCGGCAAGGCCCGGGCGGCTGGTGGCGATCGCTCGGGGCCGCGGGCACCCCCGGCGAGACAAAGCGACTCGCTTCGGGACCCGGGCCCGCGGGCGCCGCCCCGCCGGCGGGGGCGGCCTACTTCAGGCTCAGGATGTAGGCGACGATGTTGTCGGTTTCCGAGCGCGTGAGGATCAGGTTGGGCATGCTCTCGTGCGGCGTGCGGAAGAACACGCGCAGGCTGATCTCGGTGACCGCCGGGTCGTCGGCCACGTCCTGGAACGACGGCGCCCCGGCCGCGGACACGCCGCGATCGCCCGGCTCGACATAGTGGCACGCNNGGAACGACGGCGCCCCGGCCGAGGAGACGCCCTGCTCGCCCGGCTCCACATGGTGGCACGCGGCGCAGACCTCGCGGGCCAGGCGCCGGCCGTCCGTCGCGCTGCCCGGCAGGACGTCGGCTCGCGCCGGCGCGATCGGCGTCGAGAGCAAGAGCAGCGCCAGCCAAGAGCGCCTCACCCGGTGCCAGCGGTCCATTCCCGGCCTCCCATCCCGCCCCGCCTTCGCCGAAGCGAAGCTCCGCCCTCGCGCAGGCAGGCACCCCGGCCCGCTTGCGGGGCCGCCGTCGCCAACTCTAGCACGCGCGGCCCGCGCCGGCCGCGCAGGACTGCGTTCGCGCGCGGCCCGCGCCCCCGCCCCCAACCCTTGCACCTCACGG
>JABAHQ010004889.1_pt5 | contig 12084 bp, 9 predicted proteins | sample 7062091 | NCBI WGS metagenome assembly JABAHQ01 (sample SAMN14534359, study PRJNA622989) | marine sediment metagenome | biome: marine biome [ENVO:00000428]; feature: marine pelagic biome [ENVO:01000023]; material: deep marine sediment [ENVO:00002113] | place: India: Gulf of Kutch | collected...
GCTCTTCGGTCACTCGATGCGCCGCGCCGGCGTCGTCGACCTGCTGAACGGGGACGTGGCGCCGGAAGAGGTCATCCAGACCGACAAGCGCTCGGGCGTGGACGTGCTGTTCGCGGGCCGGCACAGCCGCCTGCGCGGCAACACGGTGTCGCTCGATCGGCTGCGCGCGCTGCTGGAAACCCTGTCGCGCCACTACGACGTGGTCATCGCGGACACCTCTCCCCTGCGTGTCACGCCGGAAGTCCTTCACCTTGCCCGAATGGCGGAGCACACCGTCATCTCGGTCCGGTGGGGCCACACGCCCCGTCAGGCCGTGACCTCGGAAGTGAAAAACCTCATCCGCGCCGGCGCGCCGATCTCCGGCCTCGTCCTGACCCAGGTCGAGCCGAAGCGGTACAAGCGCTACAGCTACGGCGACGGGCACTACCGGCACCACCAGGGCTACCTCGCCTACGGGCCGTCGTGAGGAATCCCATGCCGCGCACGCTTCCCAGGTCGGTTCTGGTGGTCGCCCAGAACTACCGGCCGGAGCCGATCGGCTCCGCCCCCTATATCGCGGATCTTGCCGAGCACCTCGCCGCACAGGGCGCCCGGGTCGAGGCGCTGACCTCGCGGCCGTGCTATCCGAATACCAGCGTCCAGGAGGGCTACCGCCGCGGCGAACGCGACCGCGAGGAACTCGGCGGGGTCGATGTTCACCGCGTTCGCGCCCTCATGCCGGGCCGCCGCGGGGCTCTCGGGCGCCTGCTGTCGGAAGGCGGCTTTCTCGTGCAGGGGATGATCGCCGTGGCGACCGGACGCATCCGACGCCCCGACGTCGTGATCTCGCTGTGCCCGTCGATCTTCGCCGTTCTGCTCGGCGCCATCGCGTGCCGCGCCCGGGGACAGCACATCGCGATCGTTCACGACATCCAATCCGGCCTCGCGTCGGGCCTGGAGATGGTCGGCGACGGCTTCATGGTCCGCATGCTGCGCCGGCTCGAAATGGCCGCGTTCAATCGGGCGGACACCGTCCTCGTGCTGTCGGACTCGATGCGCCGGCATCTCGAGGGAATCGGCGTGCGCGCGCCGATCCACCTGCTGCCGATTTGGATCGACACCGACGCGGTCCCCGCGCAGCCGGAGCGCGCCCAGGGCGGCGAGCTGACCGTGATGTACAGCGGCAATCTGGGCAAGAAACAGGCCCTGGACCAGGTGCTGGACATGGCGGCGCTGCTCAAGCAGCGCCGGGCCGCGGTTCGCGTCCTGCTCCGCGGGCAGGGAAGCGAGGCCGCCGCCCTCAAGGCACGCGCCGAATCCGAGGGGCTGGACAATGTCCGCTTCGAGGGCCTCGTCCCCTTCGACCGCTTCGCGGAGAGCCTTGGCGAAGGGGATATTCATCTGGTCGTCCAGAACCCTCATATCGCCGATTTCGCGGTCCCCTCCAAGCTCTACAGCATCATGTCCGCGGCCCGGCCGGTGATCGCGGCGGCGCCGCGCGGCAGCCNNCCAGGACCGCACGGGCGGCATCCGGTGCGTGCCCGCCGGCAACGCCGAGGCACTGGCCGATGCCGTTCAGCGCCTCGCCGACGACGCGGACGAGCGTCGACGCATGGCGCAGAACGCGCGGCGTTTCGTCGTCGCCGAGCACGACCGCAGCGGTATCCTGGAGTCGTTCCTCGACCACCTCGACGCGGCCCGGGCGTAGCGGGGCGGCCATGCTGATCCGACCGCCTCATCTCTTGGTGTTCGAGTCCGATGCCCGCGGGCACGCCCGGGAATGGCTCGCGCACATCATGGCCAACGCGCGCGAGCAAACCGGCGATTTCTGCGTCACGCTGGTGACGCCGAGCGCCCTGGCCGACGATCTGAAGGCGACGGCGCCGGACCGGGTTCGGATCGTATCCCTGACACCGGACGAGGAACGGCGCTGCCAACGTCCCTCCCTGATCGCGAGCGCCTTTGCGCGGTGGGCGGTCATGCGCCGCTATCTCAAGCGCTTGGAGGCCACGCACGGGCTGTTCCTCGGCCTCGACCACCTGCTCCTGCCGCTGGCCTGCGGGCTGCGAACGGGCGGGCCGCGCGTATCCGGCATCCTCTTCCGGCCGACCGCGCACTACGAGGCCCATGGCAGCCCGCCGCGCGATCGCGCCGAGGCCCGGCGCGACCGGTTGAAGGCCGCCCTCGTCCGGCGCGCGCTCCGCAATCCGGCCCTGGAGACGGTCTTCTCCCTGGATCCCGACTTCCCACCCTTCGCGGCCGCGCATTTCGACGACGGCGGCAAGGTCGTCACCCTGCCGGACCCCGCCGCGCACCCGCCGACGCCGAGCGAGCAGGATCTGGCCGAGATCGGCCGCGAGCTCCCGGACGGGCGGGTCGTCTTCGCGCTTTTCGGCGAGCTCTCCGAGCGCAAGGGGCCGCTCGCGCTCCTCAAGGCGCTCAGCGCGCTTCCCGCCGGTGTTTCGGACTCGGTCGCCGTGGTTCTGGCCGGCCGCGTGGACCCGGCCATCCGGCACGAACTCGACCGTCTCCTGATCGCCGTGCGTTGGAACCGCCCGGAGCTCGCCATATCGCTGATCGACCGGTGGCTGACCACGGGCGAGATCGCCGCGCTCCTGCAACGGGCCGATGTCGTCCTGACGCCGTATCAACGCTTCGTCGGGTCCAGCGGCGTCCTGAACTGGGCGGCCGCCACGCAAACGCCCGTCATCTGCCAGGACTACGGCCTGCTTGGCCGGTTGACGGCGCGACTCCACCTGGGCCTCGCCGTCGACACGAGCGACCCGTCCGCCCTCGCCGCGGCGATCGCCGACGCCGTCGAGCAAGGGCCGGAGTCGCTCGGCGACCGCCGTGCGATGGCCGCCTTCGCCGCGGCGCGCACCCCGGAGCAGTTCGCGAGCACCCTGCTGGCCACCTGCTGTCGTCCCGTGGGGCCCGAGCCCCCGGACCCCGTGGACGAAGAGCCGATACCCTGGCCCCGAAGCTACGGGCACGGCGCGCACTGTGGCCAGAATTCGTCACAGCGCTCCCCAGGCTGATCACACGCCCGTACCGTCACGCTGTGGGACCCTTCTCCCTGAACGTCGCCCGAGCGATGGAGATGAGGAGAGACAGATGTCCCGGTTGTTCCGCGAGTACGATGCCGGCGGCCCCGGAGGGGCCGCGCGTTATGCGATCAACTCGGCCGCCGGGGAAGCCGCGGCGCCGAAGGCCGTCTCGGATCGCCCGCGCCCGCTTTCCATCACGGTGGATTGGCTGTTTCGCCTGCTGGCGCCGATCGACGTCGCCGTCCTGCTGTCCGCCGCCGCGGGCGCCTACGCACTGACCCTCGCGACGACGCCCGGCGCCGTCTACTCGCCCTACATGACCGCAAGCGCCCTCGGCGCCCTGCTCGTGGTCAGCTTCTTCAACATCACGGGTCTCTACGCCCCCGGGATCGCCGAGGATCGAGGGCGGTCGATGCGCCGCGTCGCCGCCGGCTGGACCGGCACGATCGCGACCCTCACGACCATCGCGTTCATGGCGCGCGTATCCAACGACTACGCGCCGACATGGGTCGTGGCGTGGTTCGGCCTTGGCCTCGCCGGCCTGCTCGGCGTGCGGCTCCTGCTCTTCGCCGCCATCGCGCGCCAGGCCACCGCCGTGCGGTACGGCCGTCAGGTCGCGATTCTCGGGGACGACGACCTCGCCCTGCAGCTCGCCGACCATTTCGCCGCGCATCCGGACCGCGGCGTGAGCGTGGCCGGGCTCTTCTCCGGCACCGCGAACGGCCGCCCCGGGCGGCGCATGGACGGGGACGTGAACACGCTCGTCGCGCGGCTCCGCGAGGCGCCCGTGGACTCCGTCATCCTGGCGGTCCGCGACCCGAACGACCGCCAGGTCGAGGCGCTGTGCGCGCGGCTCCGCGAGGTGCCGGTGGACGTGCGCCTGTGCCCCGGCCCGCTCGCCATGCAGATGATCGACAAGGGGGTGACGCATTTCGCCGGCGTCCCGACGCTGGACGTGATCGAGAAGCCGTTGGCCGACTGGCGCGCGTCGGTGAAGGCCGTCGAGGACCGCGTGATCGGCGGCGCGATCACCCTGGCGATCAGCCCGCTTCTGCTGCTGATCGCGGCGGCGATCAAGCTCGACAGCCCGGGGCCGGTGTTCTTCCGCCAGCCGCGCAAGGGCTACAACAACCAGATCATTCACGTCCTGAAGTTCCGCACGATGTATGTCGACCGCACGGACCGGGACGGCAACCAGCTGACGACCCGGAACGACGCGCGCGTGACGCGCCTCGGCGGCTTCCTGCGCCGGCACAGCCTCGACGAGCTGCCCCAGTTCCTGAACGTCCTGCGTGGCGACATGTCCATTGTCGGGCCGCGGCCGCATGCCCTGAGCGCCAAGGCGGGCGGCTGGCTGTACGACGAAGCGGTTCCGCACTACGACGCGCGGCACCGCGTAAAGCCCGGGATCACGGGATGGGCCCAGATCAACGGATGGCGGGGCCCGACCGAGACCGTCCGGCAGATCCGCAAGCGCGTGGAGTACGACGAGGAATATATCGAGCGCTGCTCGCTGTGGCTCGATCTGAAGATCATCCTGCTCACCGTCTTCAAGGGATTCAGGTCCGAAAATGCGTTCTGATCCGGCCACCCCGGCACCCGCGCCCGTCCGCACCGCCTTCCCCGATCATGGGCAAAGGCCGGCGACGATGCGCTATCTCTGGATTACCTGGAGCGACCCCCATCCCGAGCGGGACGGACAGCGGCTGTTCTCCGGCCGCTTGATCCATGCCGTGGCGGCGGCGGGCGGACAGATCGACGTGCTGTGCTTCGCCAGCGAGGAGCCGCGCGAGCGCGACGCCAGCCCCGACGCGACGGCCATCCAATGGCATACCGTCCGCCGGGCCCCGCGGTCGCGTTGGCTCAGCCCCCTCTCCCCGCTGCCCAACGTCGCCTATCGCAGTGCGAGCACGGCCATGCGGAAGACGCTCAAGCAACTGCTCCGGAAGAATCGCTGGGACGCGATCGTGCTGGACGGCCTGGCCGCCGGGTGGGCGATCCCCACGATCAATGCCCACACCACGCGGCCGGCGCCGCGGGTCATCCACGTCTCGCACAACCACGAGGCCACCACGCGCGCCTCCGTGGCCGAGAACTACACCCGGAGCCCGCTCATGCGTCACCTCCTGCAACGCGACGCGGCGAAGGCGCGACGCCTGGAGAACCGGATGGTCGAAGCGTCCGATCTCGCCACGGCCATAACGCCGGAAGACAGCGCGCGCTTCGCCGAGGATCACCCGAACGCCAACATCGCCACGCTGTCGCCGGGCTATTCCGGTACCCGCGTGCGCCAGCGCACGATCGACGGCGACCTGCCCCGCCGGGTCATCGTCGTCGGAAGCTTTCGCTGGATCGCCAAGAAGCTGAACCTGGAGGCGTTCCTCGCCGCGGCCGACCCGCTGTTCGCGCGCATGGGCNNCCTCGAGCGGCTCCGCCGGGACTATGCCAGTGCCAACATCGTCGGGCCCGTGTCGGACGTCGCGCCCTATCTGAGCAACGCCCGGCTGGCCGTCGTGCCGGAGCAGGCCGGCGGCGGCTTCAAGCTCAAGATCCTGGACTATGTTTTCCACCGCACGCCCATCCTGGCGATCAACGGATCACTGGCGGGCACGCCCCTGACGGCGCCGCAGCATGTATGTCTGGCGGAGGGATTCGAATCCCTGGCACGGGAGGCGGTTCGCCTTCTGGACGACGTGGACGCGTTGAACCGGATGCAGAACGCCGCCTACGAGGCCTGCCACGACCGGTTCGACTGGGCCCAGCGGGGTACGTGGTTCCTGTCCGCAACGGCCGCGGCATGACGACGATCGATGCGCAGCCTTGGACGAGCGCCGAGATCGACCGGCCGGACGCGGTCGAAAAGGGGCTGTTTCTTCTCTTCCTGATCGGCCTCTATCTCGGCGTGTCGCTCAAACTGCCCGGTGGCGTCCCCGTGCCCGCAGTGCTCGCCGGCGCCGCCGGGCTTCTGCTCGCGCTCAAGCAGGCGCCGCGGATTCCGACCGCGCATGCGGCCGCCGGACTCGCGATCCTGGCCCTGGCCGCCCTCTCCACCCTGGCGGCCGGCGACTTCGCGCTCCTGATGGAGCGCTTCAAGGGGTTCGTTCAGCTCAGCTATTCCCTGATCGTGGGCTATGCCGTCTTCCTCACGGGACAGCGGCTCGACCGCAGAACTCTCGCCGCCCTTTTCCTCGCGCTCAGCCTCACGATCCTCCTTGGCGCGTTGGCCGAGACGGTCGTGCCGGCCATCCAGAACGCGAGCGACAGCTTCCGAAGCCTGGCCTTCGACTCGGGCATCTACGCCGCCGACGCCCGCGACCTGGCGCTCTACGGCCGGATCCGCCCGAAGTTCTTCACCTCGGAGCCGTCGCTCGTCGCCTTCGGCTACGCCCTTTTCGTCTTCTGCTGGTACGTGCTGGCGCGGATGCCCGGCAAGCTGCTGGCCTATCTCGGTCTGCTGGCGGCCGGATACGCCGTCATCCGGGGGCCGGCCATCGTGCTCGCGGTCGCGCTGGTGCCGGTCTACGAGACCCTGCTGGGCGCCCGGCGCGCGACGTCCGGGCGGTCCCGGCTCGACGGCCCTCTGGCCCTCCTCGTCGCGACGGGTACCGGCGTCCTGGCCCTGGTCGGAACCGTGGTGGGCTGGGAGGTCCTGTCCCAGCGCATCGACGGCATCGCGGCCGGACGCGACCCCAGCTTCTTCGCGCGCATCGTCGCCCCGGCCATCGTCGCCGGGCAGACCCTTCAGGCCCACCCCGTCGCCGGGGTCGGACTGACCGGCTGGGAGGCGTTGAGAGATCAGGTGACGCAGCTCTACGCGACGACCGATTGGCTGGCGCTCGACATGCAGTTCGACGGCCCCGCGCACGCCCTGACCAACTATTTCTGGGCGCTTTGGATCTTCCTCGGGCTCGGGTTCGGCACCGCGATGGTGGCGGCGCTGACCTGGCTCCTGCGCCAGCTCGGCGTCCCGAGCCTGCTATTCTGCTGGACCGTGTGGATCGTCTTCGGCCAGACGGTCGGCGGATTCGTCGGGCCGCGAACCTGGGCGGTCTTCTTCCTGACCGCGCTCGTCGCGGTCCAGTTCGAGCGCGGGCGCCGCGAACGGGACTCCCATCCGGCCGCGGCCGTCATCGCGCCCGGCGCGCCCTACGGCGACCCGCGATTGGGCCCGCCCCCCGGCCGTCACGCGGAACCCCGACTGGTGACACGATGAAGGTCCTGCATCTCAGCACCGCCGATATCCGGGGCGGGGCCGCCCGCGGCGCCTATTTCCTCCATCGCAAGCTCCGGGAGATGGGCGTCGATTCGCAGATGCTGGTCGGCCGCAAATACAGCGCCGACCCGAGCGTGACGCCGCTCTGCGGNNAGCGCGTGCGCGCCAAGCTCGACGGCCTGCCCCTGCGCCGATACGACAAGACCGACGATTCCTTCTGGACGATCGGCTGGCAGCCGCGGCGCCTGACCCGGGTTGTCGCGGCATGGGACGCCGATATCGTCCACCTGCACTGGACCGGCGGCGGTTTCCTGCCCGTCGACGGCCTGCGCGGCCTGCGCGGGCCGATCGTCTGGACGTTGCGGGACATGTGGGCCTTCACCGGCGGCTGTCACTACACGGCCGGCTGCGAGCAGTTCGCGGGAGGGTGCGGCCGCTGTCCGCAACTGGAGTCGGATCGGGTGGACGACCTGAGCCGCCGGGTGGTCGAGCACAAGCAGCGTGCCTGGGCCGACCTGGACCTGCATCTCGTCCCCATCAGCGACTGGCTCGGCCGTCACGCCCGCCAGAGCCCGCTGTTCCGCAACACGCCCGTCGACGTCATCCCGAACGGCATCGACAGCACGACCTTCACCCCCACGGACAAGCGCGAGGCGCGGCGCGCGCTGGGCCTGCCGACGGACCGGCCGCTGATCCTGTTCAGCGCCCTCAATGCGCTCGACGACATGCGCAAGGGCTTCTGGCACCTGGTCGAGGCCATCCAGAACCTGCGGACGGGCAGCGGCACCGTGCCGGCGTTGGTCGTCGCCGGCGACGCGCAGGCCGAGGAGATGCCGGAGCTGGGGATTCCCGCGGTCCTCTTCGGGCGCGTGGACGACGACGCGACGCTGGCCCGCCTGTACAGCGCGGCCGACGTCGTGGCCGCGCCCTCGCTTCAGGAAGCGTTCGGCAAGGTCCATGTCGAGGCCATGGCCTGCGGAACGCCGGTCGTGGCCTTCGATCACGGCGGGCCGGGCGAGATCGTGCGCCACAAGGAGACCGGCTATCTCGCCGCCCCGTTCGACTGCGCGGATCTGGCGATGGGGCTCCTGTGGTGCCTGCAGGAATCCGCCCGGTCCGATGCACTGGGACGCGCCGCCCGCGCCCGGGCCGTGTCGCACTACGACACCGACGTCGTCGCCCATCGATACATCGCACACTACGAAGCCGTCGCGAGGTCCCCATCATGACCGATATCGCCCGTCGAACCGTCCTCACCGGCGGTGCCGGAGCCGCCATGTATCTCGGTGCGACCGCGCTGGCGGACTCCGGACAGCCGGCCCACGCCGCGTCCACCCCCGCGGCCGCGGACAGACTGGTCGGCGATGGCGTCGCGGACGACACCGATGCGCTGCAGGCGGTGTTCGACGCCGCACTCGCCGGCGCCGACGCCGCCGTCGTCGACCTGCCGCCCGGCGTCTACCGGGTCACCCGACCGATCCGGGTGACCACCGGAAGCGGCTCGGACGCGAACATCACCCATCCCGCCGGAATCAAGGGGCGCGGCGCCCGCATCGTCTCCGAGATCGGGGACGGGCAGCCGATCGTCCGGATCGACGTGCATGCCACGCTCCGCTACGTCCTGCTGGAAGGCATCAGCCTCGAGGGATCGGGACAGGACGGGACCGGCCTGGAGATCTCCTGTCAGGACCGCGGCACCTACTTCTACAATTTCTGCCTGAGAGACCTGTATATCGAGCGCTGCGGCGGCGACGGGTGCCGTCTGATCGGCAATCTCTTCGAAGGCCAGATCGTCAACGCGTACTTCCGCGACAACGGCCGGGACGGCGCCGTGTTCTCCCACGGCGCGGAGGACACCGTGCTCTCCGCGGTTCACGTCTTCGGCTGCGTCTTCGGCGGCAACCATCGAAACGGCGCGTCGCTGGAGAACGAGGCCCGCGACCTCAGCTTCCACGGCTGCTACTTCCTTCTCAACGGGCGTTTCGGCCTGTCGGCGGGCACCGGCGTGACCCTGCTTTCCCATTGCGGCTTCGAGAACAATCACGAACGCGCGGAGAGCTTCGCCGACGGCGACGCCGGCCTGCGGCTTCTCGTTGGCGGCACGCTCGTGGGCTGCACCGCCTATTCGATCTACAAGCAGCGCGCACTGGTCCGCGCCTATGTGACGAACCGCCTGAGCCTGATCGGCTGCACCGGCACGGGCGGCGGCGACGCCGGCGCGGCCGGGCTGGCGGAACTCGGCGGCACGGAGTCCGCCGACTTCACGCTCGTCGGCTGCTACGGCGCCGTCGACGCCGACTCCGGCATCGAGCCCGTCGAGTTCGGCAGCGGCGAAGGCGTCAAGCTCGGACAGCGGTGGGACAGCCCGAGCCTGCTGCGGGTGGGCGAGTACCGATTCTGGGTTGATTCCGACGGCCAGCTCCGGACCAACAAGGGCAAGCCGCAAAGCGACGACGACGGCTTTGCCGTGGGCTCGGGCGCCTAGCCCGCGATCGCCAGACGCTCCGACGTCGCTTCCGGCGCCGCGACCAGATCGGCCAGCCGCGCCTCGAGCGTCTTGTTCAGCCGGTCGATGTCGAAGTCGGCCCGGACCCGCCGCCGGGCGGCCTCGCTGATCGCGGGCCAGCGATCCGCGTCGTCGCAGACCAGGCGCACCAGGGCCTCCGTAAGCGCCGATACATCGCCCTCGGGCACCAGCATGCCGGAGACCTCATCCTCGACGAGTTCGGGAATCCCGCTGTGCCAGGTCGAGACGACGATCATCCCGCTCGCCATCGCCTCCATCAGCGTCACGGGAATGCCTTCCTGGTCGCCGTCGTCGGTCGTCACGCTCGGCGCCAGTAGAACATCCGCCGACTGCATCTCGCGGATCACCGCGTCCTGGTCCTGCCAGCCCAGGAAGGTGACCGAGTCCTCCAGCCCGAGGTCTCGGCACAAGGCCTGCAGCGCCCCGCGCTCCGGCCCATCGCCCACCACGCGATAGTTGACGGACTGCCCGCGCGCCCTGAGACCGGCGAGCGCGCGGAGCGCATGGGTGACCCCTTTCTTCTCGACCAGACGCCCGACCGTCAGGACGTCCAGTGTCCGGCCCGGCACGTGCAGACGCGGGCGATAGGCGTAGCGCGCCGTGTCGACCCCCATGTGATGCACGGCCATCCGCTCGGGCGGGCATCCGGCGGCGGCGAGCTTGTCGCGCCAGAGCGCCGAGATCGGCAGGAACAGATCGCCCTCCGCAAAGAGATTGCGATAGGCGTCCGGGTCGTCGCGCAGGCAGGCACTGACATCAACGCCATGCATCACGGTCGCGAGGCGGCCGCTTATCAGACCGGCCGAGCGAAGCCGCGCGGCGAGCTGCCCGACCGGTCCGAAATGCGCCAGGATGACGTCGAAAGCCCCGTCGCCGTCGCCCTTGAGGCAGTTGCCCCAGAACAGCAACCGCCCGGACGCGGCCAGGCGCCCGTATCGGAGCACGTTCAGGCTGCGTCCGAGACATCGCGGATCGTGCGCGCCGAGACGGACCATGTGCCCGACTCCGGCGCACATGCGGGACAGCCGCCGGTCGGGAAGCCCCGGATAGCGCACCCGGCGCGAGAGCGCGTAGCGCGCCACGTCGCCATGGACGGCGCCCTCCTGCCGCGGCCCGTTCGCGAAGACCGTCACGTCGTGTCCGAGATCGAGAAGCCCCGTCACCTGATTGAGCACGAAGGTCTCACTCAGCGCGGGGAACTCATGGGCGAAAACCGCAATACGCATGCCCGGCCTCAAATAGCGGGTTGGACGGAGCGCGCCAGCAACGGCCCGGCGGAAGCGGCCGACCGGCGGAGCGCCGCCACCTCCGCCGCCAAACGGTCCGCCAGCCGGTCGCGCCGGGCGAGCACGTCGTCGACCGTATCGCAGAGGTCGACCACGGATATGTCTTCCATGGGCTGCACCGCCTCTGCGAACCCCAGACGCTCGAACAGCTCGTTCGTCTTGAACTCGTAGGCGATGGGCACGACGGGCACGCCGGCGCCCAGCGCCAGGATGGCGCCGTGCATGCGGGTCGAAACCATCAGGTCGAAGTCGGCGAGCCGTTCCGACAGCTGCGCGGGCGTCCGGAACTGCCGGTCTATCGTGACGCACGCCGCGACGGCCTCGGGGAGCCGGGCCAGGACGGCCTCCGCCGTGCGGGAATCGTCCGTCCAGTAGCTCTGGAGCCCCTGACAGGTCGACACGAAGGTGACCCGCGCACCGTGCCGGGCGACGAGATGGCATACGAGGCCGGCCACGGCCTGCAGAAAGCGGGTCATGCCCGCGCCGGAATCGCCCTCGAAATGCGGCCAGTCGCGCACCGAGACCGCCACCTGCAGATCGCCCGCGCCCCGACGTTCGCCGCCGGCGGCGGGCGGCATCGCGAAGGCCGCGTCGGCGCACTCGTGCACCCGCCCGCCGTCCACGCCGATCGCCCGCAGATACGCCGCCGACCGGCCGTCGCGCACCAGGATCAGGGCCGCGCCGCGCAGCAGCCACCGGGTCAGCCACGGGGCGCGGTCGAACGGACCGAGGCTCTGCGTGAACAGCGCGTAGGGCCGTCCGAGCAGGCGCGCGATCAGGAGTTCGAGAAGCTTCGGCCCGTGCCGGTAGTGCGGAACCAGATAGGTTCCCCCGGCCGACACGATGAGATCGCTGTCGGCGAACCGGGCCAGATCCCTCGCCACCGCGGGCGGCAGCATCTTCCGGGCCGCTCCGCGAAGCGGCGTGCGCCACACCAGGGCCGCGAGCGCCAGCATGCCGGCGCCGAACCGCGTGCGCCCCGCGCCGAAATACGCGGCCAGCTGGTCGTGGAACAGTGGCGCGCAATCGTAC
>JABAHQ010032108.1_pt1 | contig 12084 bp, 12 predicted proteins | sample 7062091 | NCBI WGS metagenome assembly JABAHQ01 (sample SAMN14534359, study PRJNA622989) | marine sediment metagenome | biome: marine biome [ENVO:00000428]; feature: marine pelagic biome [ENVO:01000023]; material: deep marine sediment [ENVO:00002113] | place: India: Gulf of Kutch | collected...
CTGGTGCGTTCCCTGTAAGGCCGAGGCGCCGGTGCTTGAAAAAGCTTTTCAAGACTATAAGGATAGGAACGTGGCGATCGTCGGCATCGCGGTTCAAGACACGGAATCAAAGGCGCGGAAATTCATGGAGGAGCTGGGCCTGACGTATCCGGCCGGCCTGGACGCGGACAGCAGCATCAAAGAGTCGTACAGGGTCTTTGGCCTGCCGATTACCCATTTCATCGATAAAGAGGGCTTTATCAGCTATACTCACATCGGCGTCGTCACGGAGGATTTGCTGCGCTATGAGCTGGAAAAAATCCTTTAGATACAGTCTGTTGGCGGGGTTCTTGGCGGTCGCGCCCGGGGGCTGCCTGGAGGAGGACATCGAGCCCCTGAAAGTGGGCATCGTGGCGCCGCCGTTCACGCTCACGCTTCTCGACGGCGGGACGGCGGACATGGAGCGCGCGAACGGGAACGGCCACGTCCTCACCTTCATGGCCTCCTGGTGCCCCTGCTCCAACGATTCCATACCGCTCATGAAAAAGGCGCATGCCCGCTATGAGGCGGAGGGCATCGAATTCCTGATGATCGGCATCCAGGATGCCGGAAGCAAATTCGAGAAATTCGTCGACAAATGGGAGCTTCCCTTTCCCGCCGGATATGACTCGGGCGACAGAATCGCCCACACCTATGGGGTCACCGCCCCGCCGACCACGATCTTCATCGACCGGGAAGGCAAGGTGAAAAGGGTCTTCTACGGAAACATAAAGGACAAGGAGGAAGAGTTCTTCCAGTGGACTGAAGAATTGTTGTGATGGGAATCGTCGAGGCTTTTGGCCAGGGCGTCGCGTCCTTCTTCTCGATCTGGCAGGTCTGCATTCTTCAGATCTCCCCGTTTTTTCTGGCCTTTGTGACGGGCGTCTATTTCGCGGGCTATTCGGCACAAAGCCGGCCCGGCATCGGGCGGCGGGTCGTCCCTTTGTCACTATTTTTTGCGGCGGGATTCTGCGTCTTCTATGCGCTTTCGAGCGTTACCGGGCTGCCCGTCGGCCGGTTCCTGTCCTATCACGGCAGCACCTTGAGCCTCGTCTCGGGGATCGGCATCGTTCTGGTGAGCCTTGCCCTGATCCTGTCCGGCAGGGTCCGCTTCGTCGACGCCAACCCGCACGTTCTTGTCCTCGGCGGCGCATCTCTGCTCCTGGGCGCCGCCTTCGCCCTCGTATACTCACCCTGCATAACTCCCACCCTGTCCGAGATCCTGGGGATGACGACCCGGCCCGAAACGGCGGTTCGCGGGGGCGTCCTCGCCGCCGTCTATGCTCTGGGAATATGCCTGGGCCTCGGCGTCACGGCGGCGGCCCTGATACTGCTTCTGCGAAGGATCGGCATGGCGGCGCGCAATCCGCGGCGGGTCAAGGACTTCGGCGGGCTGGTCCTGATGATCCTCGGCCTGCTGAACGTGTCCGGGTTGATGATCTACTACAAGGCGTTCGTTCTCGGTTTCTTGGTTTCGTGACGTGCCTTGGCATCAAATGCCGCATAGTCGATTGATACGACAGTATCGTCGCCGTCCATTACTTGACGCATCGCCGGACGTACGGGCGCGGCGCAAGCCAAAGGAAGCGGCGAAGGCGGGAGCTCCGATGATTACGGCATGGCCCACTCGGCCACCACCTATCTGGTCGGGCCCGACGGCCGCATCCTGGCCGCCTATCCCCGCGGCACCCGGTCCAAGGACATGAGCGCGGACATCGGGCGATTCCTCGAAGGCGCGGCATGACGAGGGTCCGGGGGTCCGGGGATTCGGGACAAGACGATCGGATCCGTTCGTCTTCGCCGGCTCGGCTCGCGGCCGTGTGTTTTCGTGCTGCCGTTTCAGGCGGCGCTTCCCCGCCTGCCCATGGCGCAGGCTCGGGCCGCGAACGGACCGGTTCAGGACCTTGCCAACCTTTGCGGCGTCAGCACGCAGCAGCAGGGTGATTTTGCTCGCCAGCGCGGCGGGGAAGACGATCAAGACATTCCGCCGTGCCCGATCTGTCGGGTTCTGGAGCATCTGAGCGCCATCCTCTCGCCCGGTCGGGGCGAGGCGGCATGGCCGCTCCGATCGATCGCCGCGGGCCAGGTTCCAGCGGATGTCACCTTCCCCCGACCAGCGTTTCCGCATCCTGCCGCCCGCGCGCCCTCCCGGCCCTAACCTAGGCAGCGACTCGCTTGTTCTTGCCGTCAGCCATCCCCGGGGCGCGGGCGTCCGCGGGCAAGGCCAAGAACAGGGCCGTTTTCATGGCGCTCGTCGACAACGGCCAGGCCGCCGATCGTCTGGTAAAGGAGTGACGGCAAGCACGCCCGTGGCGATGAAGGCCTCGCTGCACCTCAGCGTAAGCACCTCAGCGTAGTGGAGGGCGGCCTCATGCACATGCCCCCCGTCGAGGCCATCGAGGTCAAGCCCGGGGAGCCGATGGTTTTGAAGCCCGGAGGCCTGCACGTCATGCTCATGGGCCTGAAGGCGCCCCGCGAGGAGGGGGAGACCTTCACCCTGATGCTTACCTTGATGCTTACCTTCGAGCAGGCCGGGTCGGTCGAGGTCCAGGTGACGGTGCCCGAGCCGGGCGCCACGGGCATGGCCAACTCGCGAGCGGCCCGGGTCTGGCCAAGGGTCGGCCTGGGCGCTCTTGGTTGGCGGCCGATACGGCACGACCGCTTTCGCCGGCCCGGGGCGCCCAGCCACCCCGCCGCCCGTGCCGCGCGCCGCTGATAGGCCCGTCGGACCGAACCACGACGCCCGCCCTGAATATTTGGCAGACTCACAAACAGATCCTAACCAAGTGTAGGCGGCGTATGGGAATCCGGCTGCGGCAGGGATACGCCAGAAATACCCGAGGAGTTCCGCAAGTAGGCATTGAGGCACCGTGCGCCTCCTGCCCGGGCTTGGCAGCGTCGTGCCGCCAAAAGGCTGGATTTCGACGGGAACCTCTTCGACCCCTACCCGATCGCCGGGGGACTCGCGCCGTTCATTCCGGGAGGCCTGCGGGAAACAAGGAAATTTGCCAATTTTCCGGAACCCCTGGCGCGCGCGGGCGGCCAGCGTGATCGATGTCCAAGCCTCGATCGAGAGGCGGATCGGCTGCCCTCGGCTTCTCAAATCCCCAAGAAAAATAGGGTGACTTGACTTTGGTCAAGGCATGGCGCCCGAGGGAGTGCCTGCCTGGAGACGGCTGATTGTCCGTGCAGTGGCAACGGCCGAAATACTCTTGCTTCGGTGACACTCTCTGTGGACCGGGAGGTAAAGGGGGTACAAGATGCTTACAAGACTAGGCGGGTTCCTTGTCACGACCATTCTGCCGGGAGTGGCGCTTTCGCTATTGGTGCTGAGCCCGTCGACGGCAGCGGCACAAACGATACCGCAATGGCAGAACGCGACGCCGGATCCGTCGCAGGCCAAGGACTTTCCTCTGAAAGATCCCATGCTGCTGTACAACGCCGGCGGACTCGACGGCAAAGTGGCCGTGATCGGGTTGCCGAGCATGAGGACCTACCGCCACATCGACTGCGGCGTCGACCTTCACGAACCGGTGTTCAGCGGCACCAACGCGGGCAACAAAAACCTGACTCCGGACGGCAAGTACCTTTACGTCAACGACAAGGGGGCCAACACAGTCTGCGTCATCAATCTGCAAACCGGGTTCCTAGAGCGGGTGATCGCCCTGCCGTTCCCGTTTGGCGTCCACCACATCTCGCTGGACGACACGGGGAAGTATCTGTACGCGACAGGTGAGCTGTCGGGGAAGATGGGGAAGATCGAGATCGCCTCGGGCAAGGTCGAGGTGATCGACTGGGGTCCCGCGCCAAGCGCCCCCGACTATCTGGATGTCGACAAGAAGGGAAGATACGTCTTCGCCGGCAATTACTACCACTCGACGGTCGGCGTGTTCTCGACCAGCCCGTTCAAGTACATCAAGGAGATTCCGGTCGGCAAGAACCCCCACGGCACGGACGTCATTCCGGAGAGCACCATGGTCCTGGTCAGCGACAAGCTGTCCGCGACCATGACCGTGATCGACGTCGACAAGCTGGCGGTCAAGAAAGTTCTGCCGACCTGCGCCGGCCCGCTGCATTCGGTGATGGACGTCTACGACAAGGACGGCGGCATCTACGAGCCCGGCAAGGATAGCGCGGAGGGGCTGACCTCGAAGTATGCATATGAAAGCTGCTTCGTCTCAGATTCCAACGTGAAGGTCGATCTCAAGACGCTCAAGGTGGTGGACGAGATTCCGACCCACTACAGGACGGGCCATATCGCCATCAGCAGCGACAACAAGTACGTCATCTCGCTGAACAAATTCTCCACCGGTCTGTTCAGCCCGACGGGCGTCGTCTTCCCGGTGAACTTCGAGCTGTGGGACGCCAGGGAAGACAGCCCGACCTACGGGAAGACCCTGAATATCGTGCCCGTGGATGGCGAGCCTCACAACGCCAAGTCCATCTTTTCCAGCCAGGTCCGGCGCTGGAACATGGGCCAGGCGGAGGGCGGCAAGCTGATCAATGCGGCGACCCCATACGTCGCTCCCTCCCATAGGGCCAAGTCGAAGATCTACTATCTGCCGAAGTCCGCCGAGAAGCCCGGCATCAGGACCAAGGACGGGGTCAAGGAGATCCACGTCAAGGCTTTCAGCTACGGCTACATTCCCAGGCAGATCCGGGTCAACAAGGGCGACAAGGTGCGCATCTTCGTCACCAACATCGACCGGGCGGCGGGTATCACCAAGAACCCCGACGTCACCATGGGCTTTACGATCTACGGGCCCTACGGCCTGCGGACCAACCTGAGCGCCCCGCGCGGCGTGACGGTGGTGTCCGAGTTCGTGGCGGACATAGCCGGGGAGTATGCCATCTACTGCCAGCATTTCTGCGGGCCTCTGCACCTGGAGATGCGCGGCTCGTTCTTCGTCGACGATCCGGCCAAGGACAACTCCAACCTGGCGATCGGCGATTACGAAGAGGCCCAACGGCTCCCGGGGCTGGTCGAGGAAGGACAACTCGAGATCGGTCAAAGGGCCTCGGGGCTGTAACCGCGGCCGGGTTGAAGATGCACTCTGTCTTCTGTCTCATCCCCCCTTGCGCAAGGGGGGATGAGTGTCTCTCGCTGGTAAGGCGCGGCGACCGGGCCGTAGCGCCGTCGCGCCGATCGGCGGATGACTCGGTCAGGCTCGGCCGCCGTTGCGCGTTCTCGTACCTTTCGATCCACGCGCCGGCCTCGGAGCCTATGGAATGAACTTTGCCAAGAGTTTCCTTGGCGGAAGGTACCGCACGAGCGCGCTGGCCGGTGCCGTTCTGGGGTTGATCGGTGTCGCCGTGATCGCCGGTTACCAGGAGAACACGCCGCTTCCCGACAATAAGGCCGAAGCGGTGGTCGAGAAGTTCTATGAATACATCTCAGAGGCCAGACTCCGGGGCGGGACGCGCCTCATTCGGGAAGCCTACAAGCTGATCGACAGCGAACAGTCCAAGTTGAGCGAGGCCAAGTTCATCGAGATCGTCCAGAAGTACCCGTCGGGATTCAGGATTGAGGTCGTCGATGCGGAGGTCGTCGAACGGCACGCGGATGTAACCGTTGAATACAAGGTGCCGTCGATGTTCGGGGAAGGTTTCACGGTGCGCAACGTCATCCCGCTCAACGTCGATGAAGCGACCAATACCTGGAAGGTCGACTTTACCGGCGAAACTGATTCCCAGGACCTGGCTGCGATAAAGGAATCCGCGAAGTGATTTCCCGGGTCTACGATTGGCTGGATACGAGGACGGGAATCAAGGAGTGGGCGCAAGCCAAGAAGGCGCAGGCGGTCCCGTCGCATGCTTTTTTCTACTGCTTTGGCGGCATCTCCCTTCTGATCATCCTTGTTCAGGTCCTGACCGGCGTCCTCATGCTCTTCTACTATAGCCCCAACACGCTGGAGGCTCTGAAGAGCATAGAGCACATGAGCAACGAGGTCCCCTTCGGCTGGCTGGTCAGGAATATGCACCGCTGGGGCTCGACGCTCCTCCTCGCCACCGTGTTCACCCACATGATCACCGTCTTTTATCGCAAGGCCTATCGGAGGCCGAGGGAACTCAACTGGATCTCCGGCGTTTTCCAGTTCGTCGTCGTGTTCCTGTTTGTCCTGAGCGGGATCATCCTTCCCTGGGACTGGCGAGCCTACTGGTCGTACGCCATTTGGGTCGATTACGTCGCCAGTTGGCCGCTTATCGGCGATGCCGCGAGTGACTTCGTTCTGGACAGCTTCACCATCTACCGGACCTTTATCACCCACGTGGTGCTCCTGCCGCTCGTTCTGTTCGTGCTCCTCAGGTTCCATTTCAAGATGGTGAAGAAACACGGGATCGCCGAACCCCTCTAAGGGCGGCGGGGATAGCCTGGCATGACGGATAAGAGACCGGAAATCATCCGCGACCCGAAATACGCCCCTCCCTATCCACAGGAGTTCCACCGCTTCTGGCCGCGGCACGCGGTCAAGACGGGGATCGTGATCGTGCTTACCCTGGCCGCCATCGTCGTCTTGGCCTGGCTCTTCAGGGTGCCGACGGACCACAACATGCCGCCGCTTCCTGACGAGGGCATGTACGTCCCGGCGCCGGAGTGGTACCTCATCTTCATCTTCCAGCCGTTCTGGTATCTGACCGGGGAGCAGGCCGCCTGGCGGCCGGTGGGAACCTTCTGGATCCCCCTGGTGGTTCTCGTTTCCTTGCTTCTGCTGCCGCTTGTTTTCGGCGGGAAGAAGACGCCTGCTGCAAGGCTAGCGTCGTCAGGCAAACTCCTTATGGCGGTCGGCGCCGTGGCCGTATGGGCGCTCGTGGGCGCCGGCGTGGTCGGCAGCAGTTATCATGCCAAGACCACCGGCTGCATCTCCTGTCATACTCCCATGATGGGGCAGAGACAGGCGCTGCCGCCGCCCGACATGGCCGCTTACTATCGGAAAGCGCGCCGAATGCAGATCGAGGTGGGGAAGTACCGAGCAGGCGACACGACGGGGGAGGCTCAATCGTACAAGGACGCGAACTGGCAGTTGAGGCACTATTACGAGCCCACGATGACTTGGTAGGCATCGGCCCGCGGCAAGGACCACGCCAGATGCGCATCCGCTTCTGTCCGCTCTCCGGTTGGCCCCTGAAATTTCCGGCCGCGTTTCTTCTGGCCGTCGTCCTGTCGGGGGCTGCGGTCCTCGGGGCCGCGGTCTCCGGCCCGGCATTCGCCCAGGGCGGCCATGGCCTGCGCGGTGACAGCAGCGGGACCGCGATCTTGGGTGCCATCGAGGAGTTCGTTCTTCCCGAGGGTATCAGCGCGCCCTTTTCTATTGTGGTGGATTCCGCCGGAAGGGTGTGGTTCGCCGAAAAGGTCGGAAAGGCGCTCGGGGTTTTCGATCCCGAGACGAAGCGATTCGAAACCCATCCCCTGCCGCCCGACTGGGGCAACGTCGGGCCCGCGAGGATCGCGCTCGGTCCGGACGGCCGGATTTGGTTTACCATCCGCAGATGGGCCGAGGTCGTGGCCAACACCAATGTCCTTGGCGAGTTCGCCCCCGCGGACGGTTCCTTTGCAAAGCACGTCCTCGACGCCCGGTCCGCCTCCGACGAGATACGGCTCGATAGGCCGGATGTCATCCCCGAGGACTTGCTGGTGGACCAGCGGGGGATCGTATGGTTCCTGGCTCCGAATGAGAACAAGGTCTACCGGTTCGATCCTGCGGCTGCCGATCTCAGGGGATACCGGATCCCAACAAGGGACAGTTATCCGAGGGGACTGACCATCGACGGCGAGGGCATCATTTGGTTCGTGGAAGCCAACGTCAACAAAATCGGAAAATTCGTCCCCGAGAACGCGACCTTTCGCGAATACACAATCCCGACCCCTTTCTCCGCGCCGGCAAAAAGCCTCGCCGACGGCCAAGGGCGTATATGGTTCGTGGAGATGTCCACGAACCGGCTCGGCGTCTTCTACCCGGACATGGAGAGATTTGACGAGGCGCTGATTCCGACGCCCCGCAGCCTGCCCAATGCGATCGCGGCGGACAGCCACGGGAATATCTGGTTCCTGGAATACAGGGGCAACAAGGTCGGCATGTTTGATCCCGTCGAATCGGCGTTCCGGGAGTACAACATCCCCACCTTCAGCAGCGAGCCCGGTGATATGGCCATCGATTACCGGCGCGGGCGCCTGTGGTTTTCCGAGGCCAACACCGAAGCCAGGCGATTGGCGATGCTCTCCATCACAAGCGCCCTTGGTGCGGTGGAGAAAGCGGGTGCCGCGGAAGAAGCGGGGCCCGCAGACGAGGCAGCCGCCGTTTCGCCCGGCACCACCGTGCTGATCGGGTCGGCCATTTTGCTGGTCGTGGCGCTGAGCGGCACGCTTCTTGTCTCCTCGAGGCGGAAATCATCGAGATGAAAAGAGCCGCTTTCGCCGGCGCGGCGGTGATCCCGGTTTTCTTCGCCGCTTCCGTGTGGGCAGCGGGCATCGAGTCCTATGACGTGCCGATGGCCCATTCTTTGCCGGCGAGGCTCGCCGTAGACGCCGGAGGCGTTGTCTGGTTCGTCGAATCGAACGCCAACAAGATCGCAAAATTCCAGCCCACCAGCGGAACCTTCACGGAATACGACATCCCTACCGGAACGAGCCTCCCCTCTGACATTGCCATCGATCCATCAGGAAAGGTGTGGTTCACGGAGCAGGACGCCAACCAGCTTGGAGTGTTCGACCCCGTGTCTCTTACGTTCGAGGAGTTTGACATCCCGACCACCGACAGCTTGCCCCGCCGGGTCGTCAGCGATCGGCGGGGGAACATTTGGTTCACTGAATTTTATGGCAGCAAGGTGGGAATGTTCGATCCCCGAACCAGGACGTTCAAGGAGTACCCGACCCCAACGTCGGACAGCCGGCCGACCGGGATCGCCGTCGATGACGCGGGTAGGGTTTGGTTCGTCGAGACGCAGGGTAACAAGCTGGGCGTGCTCGATCCGGAAGACGGTGCCATCCGCGAATTCGAGATATCGGCTCCTTTCATGGTGCCCGAGAACGTGGCGGTGGATCCCTCCGGCGTGATCTGGTTCAGCACCCGCAGGGTCGGCAAGCTGGTGGCGTTCGACCCTTCCGCGGAGAGCTTCGAGGCGTTCGCGCTTCCCAATGGACGTATCCCCCAGGACCTAGTCGTCGATCATAATGGGAACGTCGTGTTTGTCCTCATGGGTACCGGGAAACTGGGATTGTTCAAGATCGCCCCCGAACGGTTTCTCGAGTTGCGCCTGTCGCCGGGCGACAGCCGGCCCAGCGGCGTGGACATCGACGCGGAAGGGAACATCTGGGTGACCGATATAGGAAAAAATACACTCATCAAGGTGGAGGGAAGGGAGGTTTCGGGGCTGTGGCTGGAGTAGGCCCGGCTCGGCCCCGGCATCCCGGCCGGATCGCGGATTGGTCGAGCCCGGATCCCGCTCGATCAAGGGATGGCGCACCGGTTGAAACTCGGCCCGGGCCGGATGTTTCTTGGACGCTGGGCCGAACACTGCCAGAGGCCGCGGCCAGCACAAATTTGCCTCTACTTGACTTTGGTCAAGGCACCGGTTCCGAGGCTGCGATGAATTCAAAATAGCGATCTGTCCCCGTGAAGTGATCGCGGCCCAACAGACGCGAGACAAGCTGTTCCGGCCCGAGGCGCCGGCCTAACCGGCCTAAGACGAAGGGGGTGCTACATGCAGCTAATTCGGACAATTTCCTTCTTAACGGCCCTGGGCGCGCTGGCGATGCTCCTGACGCCGGCGAACGTCGCGGCCGCCGAGAAGAGGTGCAAGGTCCAAGGCGAGAGGGTGGAGTGCCCGGTCCAGAGCGACGAGGCCCTCGAGCGGGCGAAGCAGGCCTATGAACAAGAAGCCATGGACATGATGGCCGGCAAGGCAGGCAGCACCTATGGCGTGGCTCCCTTCGACTACCTGACGGGCGTGGGCAAGAGAACTGCTGAGACCACCCCTACGGAAGGCGTCAGTGGTTACGGCACGGCGACCGGAAGAACCGAGTTGTGGGACCGCGTCAACCAGCCCGAGGAGGGGGAGGCGATCTACAATCAGTGGACGCACAACTGGTCGCCGACGTTCGACGAGACCCTGGTTCCGGGTGCGGATCCCAACGAGGGCAAGCAGTGGTTTTACGTCTATTGCATCACCTGCCACGGCTGGCTGCTCCAGGGTAACGGGCCGAGCGCCATACTCGTTGAGCCGAGGCCCAGGATACTGACCGCCGGCAGCTACATGAACAGGCGGACCAACCTCGAGCTGTTCACGGCGATCAAGGGCGGCGGCGAGGCGGTTAACCTGTCCGCGTCCATGCCGGCCTGGGGCAACTTCCTGCAGGACCAGGACATCTGGAACCTCGTGGCCTGGATCCGGGCGATGGCGGATGTCGGGCCGCCCGAGACACTCGACGAGTATCTCAACCCCAAGTCGTCCTTTGAGCCGATTCCCAACGACGTGAATGCCCTGAATGCGTCGGACAGCCCGGCCTTCCAGGACGCCCAGGAACTGATCGAGTTGGTGCTGGCCGGGCGCGGCACGGAGGCGCTCTCGGGCGGCGGATTCGTCGAAGGCGGACTGAGAAAGCGGGCGGACGAGGTGGACCAGAAGGTCAAGAAAGGGTATTAGAACGAAACAGCCTGCAAGATGTGCAAGGCTTGGCGTGAGCGCTCACGCCAAGCCTGTGGCACGTCCCCGGTATGGGAGCCACCGAAACGACGGACCCTAGCAAGGGGCCTGTACTGGGACCGCGGCCTTCCGAAGCCAGGGGGGCCTCTCTCCGTCGTCCGCCCAGGCGCGGTCAGCGAGCGCTGCCGTGCCCTCGGCCCCCCGCGGCAAGGTCAGAGCCGGGCGCGCGCCTTTGCGGCCGCGCCAGAATTGGCGTCCGGGACCGGGAAAATTTTCGGGATGGCGTGGCCTCAGGCACGATGTCGCGCCGAGGAGGCGAGGCCAGCCACTCCTTCCCTTCCCAAGCAACGCGCTGATGGCGCTTGGCACAACCTTTTCCGTAGACCGGGTTTTGCCTTAAACTCATAGCTGGAAACTCATAGCTGGAGATGATGAAAAAGCGGCTTTTTGTTGTGGCTCTCCTTCTCCTGGCCGTGCTTGGCGGTGCCGGAACACTCATCTTTTTTGTTCCGAACCCCGTGGGCGAGAAGATCATCACCGAGGCGAAGGCAAAAGGGTATCTTAGCTATACGCCGGAGGAGGCCATCGATCTCGCCTACGAGAGGTGCTCCGGCTGCCATTCCGAGCAGAAAATTCTCTTGTACTGTTCCCGGTGCGGGCCTCCTTTCATCGTTGTCGCGCATTTCATGAAGAGATACGTGGAAATCATGAACCAGCAAAGCAATGGAATCAGCGTGGAACAGTTCACAGATGCGGAATTGCTCGCCATTACCCAGGTCTGGAATGGCCTGATCGGGAACTGGGAGAACGATTGGCCGCGCGAGGACCTCAAGAAACTCCTGGGGGGGAACCGGTCGCTGATGCGTCTTCTCGAGACGCCGGTGGCGCAAAGACCTATCGAGGCCAAGCTCAAGGACCGCAGCGCGCCCGGCTCGTACAAAGAAGAAACCTCACAAGACCCATCCACAAGCATAGACCGACCGCCGTCATGATCGAAGTAGAGGACCTGACGAAGCGCTACGGTTCCCATCTGGCGATCGACGGCATCACCTTCTCCGCGGAAAAGGGCGAGGTGCTGGGGTTTCTCGGCCCGAACGGCGCCGGCAAGACGACCACCATGCGCATTCTGACCTGTTACTCCCCGCCGACCCGGGGAAGGGCCAGGGTCGCGGGCTACGACTGTTTCGAGGACTCGATGGAGGTCCGCAAGCGGATCGGCTACCTTCCCGAGAACGTGCCGCTTTACAAGGACATGAAGGTCGAGGAGTACCTCTCCTTCGTCGCCGGCATCAAGGGCGTCGCGGCCCGGGACATCAGGAAAAGGCTCGCCCGCATCATGGACGATTGCGGTGTTGCCGGGGTCTCAGGCCGAATTATCGGGGAACTTTCCAAGGGCTACAGACAGAGACTCGGACTGGCCCAGGC
>JABAHQ010006972.1_pt1 | contig 12082 bp, 12 predicted proteins | sample 7062091 | NCBI WGS metagenome assembly JABAHQ01 (sample SAMN14534359, study PRJNA622989) | marine sediment metagenome | biome: marine biome [ENVO:00000428]; feature: marine pelagic biome [ENVO:01000023]; material: deep marine sediment [ENVO:00002113] | place: India: Gulf of Kutch | collected...
TCTACCGCCCAGCGCTTCAGTCCGTACTCTTCCGGAGTAATTTTATATTCTTTTATTTCGCCATCCAATAAACCCACTACGTATGTTTTCCCGGAAATATTCATCTCGTCCAATCCATTCTCTCCGCTGACCACCATTGCCTGAAATAGTTTAAATTCATGTAGAACTTCAGCGATAATACGGGTCAATTTATGGTCATACACGCCGATCAATTGGCGTTTGGTTAATACCGGTTTGGTGAGTGGATCCATAATATTTATCAACGTTCGTGCACCAAGACTCTGGCGGATGCCAGCAAAACTTCTGGCTTTTGGCTGATATCTTTGAGCGAATATAAAAGCCAAACCTGTCTCTTCAAAAATTGAATACAGTTGATCAGGAAATAGTTCCGTTTTGATACCAAACGCTTTGAGGACATCAGCGCTTCCGCATTTGCTTGAGACAGAATGATACCCGTGTTTTACAACTTTTGCGCCAGCTCCCGAGGCAACAAAGGCAGCGGCGGTCGAAATATTGAATGTTCCCAAATTATCGCCGCCTGTGCCGCATAAATCAATCGCATTGGGATCATCAATAGAAAGCGGTGTGATTTTTTCCCGATAAGCTTCCACAGTTCCGGCAAGCTCGTCAACGGTGCTTCCCTTCAATTGCAGTGCTACTAAAAAAGCCGATATTTGCGCTTCGGTTACTTTCCCCGATAGAATCTCATCCATCACCTGATAAGCTTCATGCCGAGTCAGGCTTTTTCCATCGATAAATTTTTCGATCGCTTCTTTAATCATTATTCTTTTGTTCCAGCAAGATATAATCCCCACTCTAAGGCATGGGGCTAATAGCAAAAGAGGAATTAAATAAAGACAGATCATTAGCCCCGCCATTCATGGCCGGGATCAAATAGTACAAAAGAAATTATTTAAGCCCTTCAGGGCTTTCAGATATCAATAACTAATATTCTGCAACACCCTCCAATGGGGGTGAAAGCGCGAATTCTATTCCCTCCACGAGATCTTAAAAACGGAATCTTGACACAACGCCGACAACAATCCCTCCGGCGTCGCTGAGTCAATACAATCATCTAATTTAATATTTATAGTAGTAGATTATAAAGAAGTAAAAACATTTCTTGAAATTAGAGTTGCCACAGGAGTGTCAGATCGGTGAGTTAGGAATCGGAAAGTTTGCTTTCATCGGCTTGTCGGCAGGCTTCCAATAATACATTCATAGTAGACCCTTCTATATTGGGATTTGCCTTCTTTTCTCCCGGCACAAAGTGAAATTGTCCATCTTTCTGGGGCACTGCTTTGTAAATAGCATCTTCACCCTCATGCTCACCGAATTTGGCAAAAACCATATTCCCATTTTCAAAAACGATATCACCACTCAACTCAGCTTCGACATGCAATGTACCACTTCGTTGATTCAAATTTAACAATTGTACAATCTCGGCAAGCGAAAAGTCTTGAAGGTTGCCTTCAAATCCCTTTACAGCGGCAGTTCCGCCGCTATCGATATCTTTTACTTTCTTGGAACGTTTTAATAGCGATTCCACTTTTTCCAACAGAATATTGCGATCTACTGGCTTAACCAAATATTCATCAGCCCCGGCTCGAAAACCGCGTATTTCCATTTCTTTGTCAGAAACACTTGTGAGAAAAATAAAGGGCACCATAGGAACACTTGAATTCTCTCTGACCATCCAACAAAATTCTATCCCATCGGTTAAAGGCATCATCACATCCGAGATAATCAGATCGGGTGACACTTCGTTGGCTTTTTCAAGTCCTTCATCACCGTTGTGCGCCACTGTGACATCGAAACCAGCCTTCTCCAAGCTGATTTTTAAAAGCTTTAGGATGTGTTCATTATCGTCAACAATTAAGACTTTATCGGCCATTTAGTACCTGCTGAAAACATTTAGATTATAATATCATACTAAACAAATTGGAAAATGTTATCCTTCTACTAAATGAGAATATTTAATNNAGAATGTTTGATCGTGACATTTCGGCCTTCTGATTTTGCTTTTCTCAATGCACTCTCGGCTTCTTTTACTAAATTATCGGATTTTTTCATACTATCCACTAAGGAAGTAATACCCACACTCACCGTCACATTCTTAATACCCTGTTTCCGTTTGTGGGGAGTAATACTCAAATCAAAGAATTTCTCATTAATTATCTTTGTTTCATCAACAGCCTTGCGAATTCTCTCCGCCTCCTGAAAGGCGCCGGCTTCGTCCGTATTAGGTAGAACAATACCAAATTTATTATTTTCAATCCGAAAAACAATATCAGAATTTCTTGTATTATTTAGAATAATATTAGCAACCTTCATTAAGATATATTCACCGGCTTGATTCCCATATTCCTTATTAATCTTATTGAAATAATCAATATCAATTAAGACAATGCTCAAATCATTTGTATAACGCTTTGTTCGATTAAATTCTTCATTTAAGCGCTGTAAAAAGTAATTTCCATTATACAAGCCGGTTAGACTATCAGTTAAGACTTCTTTCTGTAGTTCCTGAGCGCGTTTTTCCAGTTCATCCAGCTTTTTACTATAATCGTTTTGTTCTTTCAGTAGGACTTCATTATCCATTCTTAATTTTTCAATAAATTCCTTTCGATTAAGTATGGATCTTACTTTTGTCACCAATTCCTTTGCATTAAAAGGCTTGAGGATATAATCATCCGCCCCTAATTCCAGTCCTAAAATTCGATGGCTGTCCTCGGTGTAATTTGCGGAAAGGAAAATGACCGGTATTTCTTTGGTCTTTCTTGTTGCTTTCAATTGTTTGCAGGCTTCAAAGCCGTTCATCACCGGCATTAATGCATCCAATACAATCAGATTAGGAAGTTCCTTACTGGCCATTTCCAGCGCCTCCTTCCCGTTTGTTGCAAGCACCACATCAAACTCGTACAGGGTAAAGAGGTGTTTAAGCGTTTCAAGCATATCCTCATTATCATCAACAAGTAATATTTTATTCAATTGATTGTCCAATCCTAAAAATTTCCCTGATTAATTGTTCCAATTTAGTTATTTTTGTATTTGATTTATATTTCGAATACTCTTTAACTAATCTTGAATAAGATTTTCATATTGTTGGCTATCCAATAACTCTTCTTTTTCACTCTCGCTGGAAATCTTAATCCTAATCATCCAGCCCTCATTATAAGGGTCCTGATTGATTTTTTCCGGGGCATCATTTAGGGAATCATTTACCGCAATCACTTCCCCTGATAGAGGCGCAAAAAGGTCCGACACCGCCTTCACGGCTTCGATTGTTCCAAAGCTGTCACCCATACTTATTTGTGTACCAACATCGGGTAAGTCCACGTAAACAATATCGCCTAATTCGCCTTGGGCATAATCGGTAATGCCAACAACGGCTATTTCTCCGTCTATCCTTGCCCATTCATGTTCTTTGGTATAGGTCAACTCTGCCGGGATACTCATAAAATCCTCCAATCTAAGATTCTACCAGTTTTTCTTCAACAGCTTTATCATAAATATTTTCAATAAAATGGGTATCAAAATTTCCATCTCCAAATTCCGGTGTATTGATGACAAATTTATGAAAAGGAATGGTCGTTTTGACACCTTCGATAACAAATTCATCAAGCGCACGGTTTAAACGGCGAATTGCCTCGCCTCTATTTCTGGCAATAACAATCAATTTCGCTAGCAATGAATCATAAAAAGAGGGGACTTGATAAGAATCGTAAATATGCGTATCGACGCGAATACCCGGTCCCCCCGCTATATGCAGATATGTGATTTTTCCGGGACTGGGGATAAAATTACTGAGCGGATCTTCGGCATTAATCCGGCATTCGATGGCATGCCCCGTTGGTTTGATTTCACTTTGTCGAATCCCCAGTTTCTCTCCGGCAGCCAAACGAATTTGCTCCTTAATCAGATCGATGTTATACACCATTTCCGTAACCGGATGCTCAACCTGAATTCGCGTATTCATCTCCATGAAATAAAAATTACCTTCCGAATCCAACAAAAATTCTATGGTGCCGGCGCTTTGATATCCGATAAATTCCGCACCTGTGACGGCAACCTGCCCCATGTTTTCTCTCATACTTTCATCAATAACAGGTGAGGGTGATTCTTCAATGAGCTTTTGATGACGTCTTTGAATTGAACACTCCCGTTCGCCAAGATGAATAACTTTTCCATGCTGATCCGCCAGCAATTGAATTTCAATATGCCGGGGACTTTCAATATATCTTTCAAAATACAAATCAGGATTTCCAAAGGCTGATTCGGCTTCGGCGCTTGCCATCATAAAGCTATTCTCGAGGTTCTTCTCTTCCTTTACAATTCGCATACCCTTTCCACCGCCACCAGCAACTGCCTTCAGGATAATGGGGAACCCAATTTCATGGGCAATCTTTTTTGCCTCAGTTTCCGATTTAATGACGCCTTTGCTACCGGGAACCACCGGCACACCAGCTTTTGCCATGGAAATTTTTGCTTCGGATTTATCGCCCATTTTGCGAATGACATCAGCAGGAGGACCGATGAAAATTAAGTCGCAGGAGGTACACATGTCGGCAAAGTTTGCATTTTCAGCCAGAAATCCATAACCAGGGTGAATGGCATCTGCACCGGTAATTTCCGCTGCGGAAATAATACGAACCGGGTTTAAGTAACTTTCGGCGCTGGAGGGTGGACCAATACAGACGGCTTCGTCAGCAAATATGGTGTGGAGTGCATCTTCATCGTGGGTAGAATAAACGGCGACAGTTTGTACTCCCAACTCTTTACAGGCTCTAATAATTCTTAAGGCAATCTCACCTCGATTCGCAACTAATATTTTTGAAAACAAGCCTGTGTTACCTCCAATAAATCCTCATATCTTCTATGAGCTTAACCTCTTTCAACCAAAAATAGCACCTGATTATATTCAACAGGCTGAGCGTTTTCTGCCAATATCTTTGCTATTTTGCCATCCGTCTCCGATTGGATCTCATTCATTAGCTTCATTGCTTCAATAATACATAAAGTCTGCCCGGTGGCAATTCGATCTCCCACATCCACATAAGGATCAGCATCAGGCGCCGAAGAACGATAAAAAGTACCAACCATTGGGGCTCTAACCTCGAAATAACTATCAATGCTTTCGCCTTCTTTGGATTTTGCAGTATCGGTTTCCCCCTCACCATGCGGTTGCTCAACAGTACTTTGACCTTGAACATTTTGTGTTGAAGGTAAAATATAAGTGGTGCCGCCACCATTCACATCAGAAGAATTCTGAATTACTTGATTGGTTCGGCTCATTCGGATTTTATGATTATCTTCCACAATCTCCAGTTCACCGATTTTGCTCTTTTCGAAAATCTTAATTAGTTTTTTTATCTCATTAAGATTCATCAGAACCTCAAAATTTTATTTTCGATTTTATAATCAGGATTAAAAATATAATTGTACCCCCATTTTATTGCAAGGTATATTTACGAATGGGCTACGAACGGGTTTAGGAGGTATACAGTCTATTCTTTAAAATATAAGATTCAACCGCCGGCGGCACAAGATATCGAATTGTTTGACCATGCTTAATCCGATTACGAATCTGTGTGGAGGAAATTTCAAGCAAAGGTATTTGGATTATTTGAATATGAGGAAGGAACTTTCTTGCCCCTTGGGCGGGTTCAAAACCGGGACGGCTAAACACAACTATTTTACAAATTTTAATCAGAGTCCCAGGCTCTCTCCATAAATGAAGTTGGTTCAAATTATCCATTCCCATCAAAAAATAGATTTCCACTTTATCGGCTGGGTATCCTTGTTTTATCGCCTGAATCGTATTAACTGTATAGGATACTTGCTCTGATCTTAATTCAATATCACTCGTAGCCAGATAACTGTTGTCCCTAATGGCAAGCTGGATCATTTTGAGGCGGTGGGTCTGGTCAGCGATAAGTTTATTGTCTTTGAATGGGTGTTTTTTGGCTGGAATAAATATGATTCGATCCAATCTTAAGGAATCCCGAATTAATTCTCCCACAATTAAATGCCCGGTATGGATCGGATCAAAGGTGCCCCCGAATAAGCCAATTTTATGTAACCTATCTCCACCCATATCACTCAGTTTTTATGATTCTTCGGAAGAATGCAAAATTTCGGTAATCTCTTCAACTCTATCTTTCGCATCTTGCACGTGCTCATGGTTGGGATTGTTTTCAATATAAGTTGAAAAGGTTACTCGCGATTCAGAGTATTTTTTCAGTTTATATTGGCATTCCGCTTTCCAATACAGAGCCTCAATAGCCTGGGGAGTATCGTAATATTCTTCCAAAATAATGTCATAATAAATGATTGCGGAATCATATACCCCCATTTTCCGGTAAGTGGTTGCGGCTATCATTTTCTTCTTGGCTAATTTCTCACGCAATTCGTTGATATATTTTTCCGCATTTTCTTCCAACTCATGGTTCGGGTATGCTTCGAGAAAACTCTGAAATTCCTTTATGGATTTTTGCGTGTATTCCTGATCCAATTCTGCTCGGGAAGAAAGGTTATAATAGGACCACCCCTTTTTAAACTGAGCCAGAGGTACATAGTCACTCTCAGGATAATCATTGATCAGTTTTTGATATTCGGAAACAGCAATCAAATATTCCTCTTGCCTGAAATGTGATTCCGCCAAATAGTACTGGGCATCATCCACAACCGGATCACCACTGAATTTGAGTACAATGATTGTAAAATCAGTAATTGCCTTCAAATACTTGCCTTCATCAAATTCTTTCTTGGCGTATTCAAAATACTCATCAGGACCAAATGCCTCCGTTTTGACCTTCTGCCCACACCCCAGAATCCATATTAGGGAAAATATAAATATTGTAATTTCTGCAAATATAAAACGTCTTTTCACTTTCCACTCCTTAAAGAATAAAACAGGTACACCACCGTAATTGCCGAAGCCGTAATCAAAACGGGCTCAATTAACCGCTCTCCAATGGAAGAATTTATTTTCTCTCCTTTTGTAAACAATAACTTGTCATTTTCAACTTTTTTTATACTTTTCAAAGTATCCTCAAAGTTACGGGTAAAAAGCTGGCTAAGTAAAACCATTCCATTTTTTTCTCTGACGGAAATGTGAAAATTACTTTTGACCGTTCGCTTATACCCTTTGTTGAAGAATAGCCATTTGCTTCCAATTGATTTATATTCAAATGTAATATCTGGATGTGAAATTTCAACAATTAAAGCAGAATTTAACGAATCCTTTGGTTGTACATAAACGCTATAATCATGAGCAAGGCTGCTATCGATCAGATTTTGCCGTATCCACGCTGCCAGATCAGAATTCTCCACGTTGCTTTGAATGACCAACTTTGAAGATTTAGAGGTATGAAGGTAGATTTGCTGAATCGCAGTTTCAACCAACAGTTTTTGAGCGATTTCCTCATTTGAAGGGACTGTATCACCTATCCCCCTTTGAACATTAAGTAGGCAAACTGATGAAATTATGAATAGTGTAAATCTGCGTATCAAGATTTAATTCTTCCCTTCTTCAAAAAAGCATAAGATATAATTGGTATCGAGATAATCAAACAGAATGTTCCCAACCAGTCGCCATGACGTGTATAAAAAGTCATTTCACGGGTAATCGGAAGTTGGTATGATATGACGGCCCTTTCATGAAGTCCAACTATTTCATGTTTCTTACCGGTAGGATCGATAAAAAATGAAATACCGGTGTTGGCGCTTCTGGCAATACTCACTCTATTTTCAACGGCTCTAAACACAGCATATTGAGCATGTTGATACGGACCGGAGGTATTCCCAAACCAACCGTCATTTGTGATAATAGTAAGTATGCGCGCACCTTTTCTCACAAATTGGCGAACCAAATGCGGAAATACGGAATCAAAACAAATGATTGAGCTCACTTTCACTTCCGAATTTTTCAATGAATCCGGTATGGTAACATTTTTGATTTCATATTGTTCAAAAATATTTCTATTAATGGTAAACACCGTGAAGCGCGTTCCCGGGAAAAAATCTCCTCCGCCAACATCAATTTCTCTCAAAAAAGGAAGAGTGTTTTTGAATGGCATACTCTCAGCCGCCGGCACGAGCGCAATTTTGTTGTAGGACTCAAAATTCATTTCATTTGGCGTAAAGAAAAAAGCGGAGTTGTACGTCATGTACTCATTATCATTCACATATTTTAGATCAGGTGTTCCGGTGATTAGATAAATTCCTAAACTATCTACCATACTATGAACTTGATAAAGATAATTTTGTTTGTATCGCAGATAAAAAGGCGTAGCAGTTTCCGGCCAAACGATGAACTCAGGATTTTCTTTACTCAGCTTAAAGGTACTGTTTTTCAAAATCTTGAATGTGCTGTCCTGGAACTGAAGATCCCATTTTTTAAAGGGATCCACATTGGGTTGCACAATACCCGCTCCCAAAGTAGGAAAGTTCTTATCTTCCAAATCATTCATTCTGATTAATCCATAAAGCAGCGGCAAAATGATTAAAATTGATAATACAATCGAATTCCTTATTAATTGCTGTTTTTTAAAAAAGATTAAATATATGAAAATAGTAATATATCCTAACAGAAGAGCGATTCCCAAATATCCCGTCCACTCCATAAATTGAATAAAAGGAAGATAATATGTTTGGGTATAAGCGATATTCATCCAATTAAACCGTAAATCGGAAAAATGTCGCAAATACTCCGCAGCTACCCATATAACTGGAAACGACCAAAGGGCCAAAGATACATTTCGGTGATAAATTCTGCTAAAAAGCCACCACACCACTGCATACTGAAGCGAGGTTACTGTAATTGCAACCAGGGCTCCCGCTACCGTATTCGCTGCAATCCAAAAAAGCGTGAAGGCAGCCCAAAAAAGACCTTTAAGATAACCCAATCGAAATGCCGCTCTGGGCTCCTGTTTTGTTATGTGATTTAAAAACAGTGCCAATGCAACCGGAACTAAAACTCCTCCGGGAAATGGCGGGAAACTTAAAGCCAACAGAACACTGGTGATGAAGCATATTTTGAAATCATTCAAGTTCATTTGTTAATGACAAATTTCCTATCGTTTTGTATTAGAATCCCTCAGGTTTAACTCCCGATCAAGATAATTTTGCAATAGATGCATCGCAGCTAACTGATCAATCTTATCCCGTTCCATTGATGGTTTCTTATCTAATTGTCTCATGGTTCCATGTGCAAGAGCGGTAGTCAGTCTTTCATCAAACAACTGCATTGAAGTAGAGAGCTCTGATTTTAATTTGTTAAAAATCTCTTCAACCTCACGAGTCTTGATGGAGAATTTTCCTTTAAGTGTCAGTGGAAATCCGACGATGATTTTATCGATTTCGTAATCATCCAAAATTCCAGATATATCGGAAATCAGTCCTTTTATGGTTTTAAAAGGAATGGTTTTAAGAGGCTGGGCAATTGTTTGGGTGGGATCACTAATGGCAATCCCGATCCGCTTTTCACCCAAATCCAATGCTAAAATTCTTCCCATATGTAAACACACTAAATATCAAAAGGCAATAGGTGAAAGGTGAAAGTAAAAAGGTATAAGGTATGGGGTAACAAGAAACTACTTAGTACTTACTTTTTACTTCTTACTTCTTACTTTTTACTTCTCACTTTCTTATCACTTTCACCTTTTGCTTTTTTTATTTTTCACTTTTAAAATCCAATAAGTATAAAAAAAGCCCTTTTTTAATCAAAAGGGCGCAATTAAAGTTTCACTACTAAAGGGNNTCAAAAGGGCGCAATTAAAGTTTCGCTACTTAACAGGTACGGATTTTCGAAAATAATCAATCCTCGTCTTCAATGGGTTCTTTTAATACATCCTTCAGCAATTTACCCGGTTTAAAATGGGTCTTTCTTCGGGCAGGGACGTATATGATTTCTCCCGTCCTAGGATTTCGTGCTTTCGGTTTTGGCTTGGTTTGCTTTACTTCGAAAACGCCAAAATCTCTGATCTCAATTCGTATCTCCGGATCCGCTTCGCTTAGGATTTCACGCAACGCCTGAAAAACCGCATTCACATATTCTTCTGTTACATAAATTTTCCGCCCCAGCATTTTCGCCACTCGTTTAGAGACTTCCTTTTTAGTGACAGTAGTCATGCACGATCCCTCCGAAAGTTATTTTACATAATATATTATTTTTGGAGAATTTAATGGCAGCAAGTATTCTATCCAAGAAAAAAATTTTAAAAAGAATAAAAATAACATATTAGACAAAAAATTGAACGGGTTTATTTCAATTGAAACGTCCATCCGAAATTGCGGTGCTTACTCGAAATGTTTCAAGTTTGATGTTTAATGTTTGGAGTTTCGAGGATTAGGGTTAATCGCGTGGAATAATCTTCAGCATCAAACTTCAAATTCGAAACATCAAACTTCGAACTTCAAACATCAAACCCTTTCATTCTCTTACTCGCTTTCTGGCGAGATGATTTTTTTAAGTTCCTGAAGTTTTAGCATTGCCTCAATGGGGGTCATACTGTTCAAATCGACCTTTTCGAGTTCTTTTTCTAGGAGGGATTTCTTCATGGTTTCAAAAAGATTGAGCTGATTTTTGTCCACATTGGTCCCAAACCGACGATGGGCAATTCTGGGCAATTTATTGGGGGTTAATTCATTTGCCTCCAAATTATGCAAAACTTCCTTGGCGCGTTCTACAACCTCGGAAGGCAAACCCGCCATTTGGGCTACATAGATCCCGTAGGAATTATCCATTCCCCCCGGCTCAATCTTTCTCAAAAACACCACCTTATCTCCGTATTCCTTTACAGAGACTTTGAAATTTTTTATCCGAGGATAAAGCATCGCCAATTCGGTGAGTTCATGATAATGGGTAGCAAATAATGTTTTTGCGGAAATACCTTTGTTGTTGTGAATATATTCGGTTACCGCCCAGGCAATCGATAATCCGTCAAACGTACTGGTGCCTCTGCCAATTTCGTCCAAAAGGATTAGGCTTTTTGTTGAGGCGTTATTCAGTATATTGGCAGCCTCAAGCATCTCGACCATAAAAGTGCTCTCGCCAAAAGCCAGACTATCGGAAGCGCCTACTCGAGTAAATATGCGATCGACAATGCCAATCCTAGCTTTTTCTGCCGAAACAAATGAACCAATCTGCGCCATCAAAATAATCAGCCCCACCTGCCGTAGATAAGTAGATTTCCCGGACATGTTTGGACCAGTAATCACCATAATCTGAGTATCGCTATTAGCGATATGGGTCTCATTTGCGATAAAGGGGTGATCNNACAACCGGGTGGCGTCCTTTTGTAATTTCAATTGAACTCCCATCATTGACTTCAGGTTTGGTATAATTATTTTGAATGGCAATCTGCGCAAAATTTGATAAACAATCCAGCTCTGCAATCAAACGGGCATTTTTTTGTATGATCTCTCCCTGCTCGGCAATCTTTTCCCGGATACCCTGAAATAACTCATACTCAAGCTGCGCCATTTTTTCTTCTGCCCGCAGGACTTTCTCCTCATATTCCTTCAACTCCGGTGTCACAAATCGTTCCGCATTCACCAGGGTCTGTTTTCGAATAAAATGATCCGGTACTTTATGTGCATGTGCTTTGGTGACTTCAATATAATATCCGAAAACTTTGTTGTATCCGATCTTGAGGGTAGGAATTCTGGTAGCTTGTCGCTCTTTATTCTGCAAATCAACCATCCATTGTTTCCCCTCCCCACTTATTTTGTGCAATTCATCCAGCTCCGCATTATACCCCTTTTTGATAATATTTCCTTCCGTGAGTGTGAGAGGCGGATCTTCCCTGATAGCCTTATCAATCAATTCAATAATTGATTCAACATCTTCTAAATTTTGCTCATAGTAATTTAATTCAGGATGTTGCTCTCTAGCCAAAATATCTTTGATTGGCTGAATATATTGCAGGGCCTGTTTTAGTGATATTAAGTCTCTCGGCGTGGCTCTGCCGGTACTGATGCGAGCCAGCAGCCGTTCCAGATCGCTAATATTCTCTAAATTCTTACGGATGTCATTTCTTAATTTATCGTCAGTTGTAAAAACCTCAACGCGATCCAA
>JABAHQ010008169.1_pt4 | contig 12081 bp, 8 predicted proteins | sample 7062091 | NCBI WGS metagenome assembly JABAHQ01 (sample SAMN14534359, study PRJNA622989) | marine sediment metagenome | biome: marine biome [ENVO:00000428]; feature: marine pelagic biome [ENVO:01000023]; material: deep marine sediment [ENVO:00002113] | place: India: Gulf of Kutch | collected...
TACAAGCCTTGGGCCGGGAAATGGGGTTTTTGGTAAAGGTTGTGGATTTAGAGACAGTAAGTGGAGAAAAAATCTCTTCAACCCAAATCAGAGAAGCATTGGCTACAGGGCAAATGCGAAAGGTAACCTACCTGTTAGGGGATTATGCTTTTCTACAAGGTCGGGTTGTTAAGGGGACTCAACGAGGCCATAGGATCGGCTTTCCCACAGCTAATATTGCCGTTGATAAAGATAAATTACTTCCGGCTAATGGTGTCTATGCTGTTTGGGTGCATGCGGCCGGCGAAATTTATCCGGCCGTGGCTAATATTGGTGTTAGACCCACTTTCGATGAGGCTGAAAAGACTGTTGAGGTGCATATTTTTGATTTTGAACGAGATATTTATGGGCAAGATGTGCGCGTTGATTTAGTGGAGTATCTCAGACCGGAGCAAAAGTTTACCAGTTTAGATGCCCTCATTACTCAAATTAGTACTGATGTCCAACGAGCACGGGAAATTTTAAATTCAGAGATCAGACCGTCTACTTAACATATCTAAACCCTTGACGCTCTATTGAAGGCGTGATATAGTTTTTAATAAATATCAACTTTCAGAATTGGTTAACTTGGTGGAAACACAAGCCCTGTTAGTTGAAGGTATCAAAACAGCTAAAAATGGAGACAAGGTTACAGCTCGTAACATTTTATATGATCTTCTTGAAAAAGAGCCTAGAAATGAAGCGGCTTGGATTTGGCTCAGTTATGTAGTTGACTCAGCAGAAGATCGCCAGATTTGCTTGGAAAATGTGCTGGTCATTAATCCAAATAACCAGTATGCTCAAAAAGGTCTAAAACAACTTCGAGAATTAGCTAAAAAGCAGCTTCCTGCTTCTTCTCTAATTAATACAAAGACTAAATCTAAGCCAGCACAACGGTCTTTACCCTTGATTTTAGTTACAACTTTTTGGGCTGGAGTTGGGTTTTTATTTTTAGTTTTTGGCATTCTTGATATCATCGGTTGGGGCGTTGATCTGAGCACGAGTCGGACTTTCCCTAAATATATTACGCCATACCAACTCCTCACGCTAACATTATCAATCCTTTTTTTTGTAGCCGGTGTTGTGGCTGCCAATTTAGCCTGGGCATTATTTAAAGGACATAAAAGTGGGTATTTTGTCAGTATTCTTTTATCTTTGGGCCTGACTCTGATTGGGCCAATCGCGATCTTGATTCAACATAAGCCAAATTATACGCTAGCGATATTTATGGCTTTAATGCCAGCCATTATCCTATTCCTTACTCTTATGAGTCAGGCAGGATTTGCAGATGACCAACAACTGGCTGCTAACCCTAGACGAGATCAACGTTGATGATCTAAATCTGGTGGGGGGAAAAGCACTGACCCTGGCTACCCTCAAGCGTAATCATCTTAAAACGCCATCTGGTCTGGTTGTAACCTCCGCTTTTTTTGAGGCCCAAATTAAACATTATGCGTATACCCCAATTTGGGCCGGTTCGCCCGATGTGGCTGTTACTGAAACTTCGTTAGAATTTTTGGCCGATTTTCTCAAGACGACCCCCCTGGCACACAGGTTAGATGCTGCATTTAAGGCGAAACTCAAGCAGATTTTCCCATCGGAAGTTCAATCTTTTGCAGTCCGTTCCTCGGCCATTGATGAAGATTTGAGTGATCACAGTTTTGCGGGGGCTTATTTAACTGAATTAGGTGTTCCTCGCGATTTGCTCACTGTTAGCTTGACCCGTTGCTGGGCCTCGGCCTTATCAGGTCGGTCCATTCAATACCGTCTGAAACGGGGAATGTCTATTCAATGCATCAAAATTGCGGTTCTGATTCAGCCGATGCTCCGTCCAGATACAGCCGGGGTTGGTTTTACACTTAATCCTATTACCGGGGCCAGAGACGAATTGGTAATCGAAGCAAGTAGTGGCCTTGGGGATAAAGTTGTTAATAGCACCGTTTCCCCTTATCGTTATCATTTAGTTAGGCAGTCTGCTAACTACTCCATCCTCAAAAAAAATCCTAGTGATGCCGTTAACTTAACCCGCGAGCCACTTTCTACCAAGCAACTAATCATATTGGCTAAAACTTTAGAACAGGTTGAGGCGATGATGGGAACCCCACAGGATGTAGAGTGGGCCTATCAGGAGGATACGCTTTATGTATTACAAACTCGCCCTATCACAACTGTTCTAGAAACCCAACCTGACTTTTTTGATTCTGAATGGACGCGGGCGAACCATCCGGAGATCTTGCCAGAAATTCCTTCCCCTCTATTTATCTCCTTGATGAAACGAACTCAAGATCGTGGATTGGCTTTTTTTGCGCAAATCGGTTTAGATGTTTTAGGGCTTGGACCATATCTTAAAGATATTTATGGCCGTCCTTACTTAAATTTAAGTATCGTAAAACGGGTTTTGACACAGCTAGGATTTAATTCGATACCATTGCTGGCCATGATAGGCTATACCGAGGCAGAGCCAAGGGCTTCAAATCCCTTTCGTATAGATTGGGGTGCGGTTTGGCGAGCTCGAAAGCCATTCATGAAGCTGCTTGCCCGAAATTTTCAGATGGGTAAGACGGTCAAAGCATATCAGGAAACCGTTCGTCATGTAATAGAGCAACTTCAAGAGCCTTCCTTCTCTCCCGGTGATGCCTTAAGGCAATTTAAATTAAGAGAACAGGTTTATGGCGAACTCATCGGCACGGGCCTCGTTTTGGTTTCTGCCATTACCGGTTTGATGATCACAATTGCTAAATTTATTTCCCCCTTGATGACCTCCTCGGGCACTCTTATAAGTTCGCTCGGTAAAATTGATGTGAATAGTGTTGCTGCCGATCATAGTTTAATGTTATTAAAGTTGGGTCAGGAGGCGGCTAAAGAGAAGCGTGCCTTTGAATATCTCACCCGTAACAATGCTATATTTAGCAATTATCAAATAGCTTTGGACGGAACACAGTTTTTGGCCAAATTTAACAGTTATATTGCTGAACGTGGCGACAGAGCCACCTATGAGCCGGATATAAGTTGGCCTCGATTCAGGGAGCAAACCGATAAGCTGTTGCATACCATTAGTCAGTATGCTAAGTTAGCTGCAGAAGGAAGTTTAGATGAATCTCAGGTTCGGTCAAAGCGCTCCACCTCTCAAATTTGGCAAGAGTTGACAAGTTCTGCCAGGGGGATTGATCGTTGGGTTCCCTGGCGGCGCATTCTAGCTTATCCCTTAGTTGTGTTATTGCGAAAAATATTTGCTCTTAGAGGTGATATGCTGACGGCTGAAGCCAAAGGCATGGCAGCTATTAGAATCTGGGACCTCGCCCAGGCCGCCAAATGGGTACGGGCTGATTATTTAGAAGTTGCCGACGATTATTTCTGGTTGACTATGGAAGAAATTGAGCAGGCTTTGGTGGCTGAGAATGATGCTGGCATTTATTTGAAATCAGCCGTAGCTGCCAGAAAAGATACTTATCAAACTTATACTAAGATTCAAGTCCCTATAGTTATTAAAGACTCAAAGATACCACACCTGTATCCAGGCGATGATTATTCACGGGGACTTTTGTCGGGAACCCTGATGGGTTTGCCCGTTAGTCCGGGTCAAGTGCAGGGCATTGTAAAAATTTTAGAAGAGACTGATGGCCTGGATCAGATTCCAGAAGGAAGCATTCTTGTAGCACCTTCAACAGATCCAGCTCTATTGCCATTTTTCCCGCTAGCGATTGGCTTAATTGTTGAGGTGGGAGGCATGTTGTCTCACGGCTCAATTATTGCCCGTGAATATGGCGTACCTGCCGTTTCGAGTGTTGTTGACGCGCGTAAGCGTCTGAAATCAGGAGATCGGGTGTTACTGGACGGCAGCACCGGCGTGGTACAAATATTGGAATCAGCTCCCTAATTTGTAATTGTAGCTCTACGAGATTATTAGCTTTATCGTTTTTCCTTCTCAAAGTCCATAAATCGGTAGCCGACGCCTCGTTCAGTGATAATATATTTGGGATGTGAAGGGTCTGGTTCAATTTTTTGCCGCAGATAGGTGATATAAAGCCTCAGATAATGGGTTTCATCCCGGTATTCGTGACCCCAGACTTTCGCTAACAAGTTTTCGTGTGGGATGGTCCATCCAGCATTCGTGACTAAATGATAAAGCAGTTTGAATTCAATGGGTCTTAGTTTTACCCCTTTGCCCTTTACAATCGCTTCACGTTTGTTCAGATCAATTTGCAAATCTTCATCAATGTAAATCATCCCCTGATCGATGGGAGAGGCGCTTTCAGTACGACGCAGGACGGCCTTAATTCGGCTGGCCAATTCCCGCGGGCTGAAGGGTTTGGTAATGTAATCGTCGGCCCCCAATTCCAAACCTTTTACCTTATCATTTTCATCTGAGCGGACTGTCAACATAATGACCGGTACTTTCGACGTCTGGCGGATCAAGCTTAAAGCTTCAAAGCCGTCCATTTGAGGCATCATCACGTCCATCACCACCAAATCAGGTAAATCTTCGCGTACGCGTTCCACGGCTTCCAGTCCGTTTTCGGCCTCAATGACCCGATACCCTTCCAGATCCAGATTCATCTGCATGAAGCGGCGCATTCGCGCTTCGTCGTCAACAATTAAAATTAGTTTTGCATCGTTCTTTGTAGACATAGTTTAACTCTTTTTATTGCGATTGCGGCAGTTCAACCCAAAAAGTACTACCAGCACCTGGCTTACTATCTACCCATACCTGCCCATCATGGGCTTTAACCACCGCCTGGACTAGATACAAGCCCAGACCTGTGCCGGGGGTCTTGCGAGATAGGCTGTTATCTACCCGGTGAAAACGTTCGAAGATACGTTCATGTTCTGCGGGGGGGATGCCGATACCTTCATCTGACACATAGATGCGCACTGTTTGATTCAGGACCTGCCCGCCAACGCGAATCAAGCCGCCATCGGGGCTGTATTTGATAGCATTGCTAATTAAATTGGTTAACACTTGGCTCAGCCGTTCGTAGTCACCAGAAATAATGGGAAAATCTGTGGGAAAGTCAAGCTCAAACTGATGGATATCAGTCGTGGCTTTGAGCGTATCAACTGCATGCTGGGCCATTTCAGGCAGATAAATTTCACTTAGGTGTAGTTTAAGGCCCCCGGCCTGTAATTTACTGGCATCTAAAAAGTTAGTAATGAGGGTGTCGAGTTTATCCGCTTCTTCTTCAATTACAGCCAGCCCTTCGGCTAAAACCTCCCGGTCCCAGTTAGCATCCTCCCGGGCCAGGGTTCCGGCGTAACCTTTAATGATGCTGACAGGGGTCTTCAACTCGTGAGAAATAATCGCTAACAAGGTCTGTTTAAGATCATCAGCTTCGCGTAGCTTGGTTACGTCTCGAATATTGGCAATATATTGATCAATCTCGTTGTCCTGGTTTTTTTGCGGCGAGTAATTATCGGCGAAGGCGATTTTGACTCCGTCAGGACGTTGGTGAAAACCTTCAATGTATAGCTGCCCACTCTCCGGTGGATGCAAAATGGGGCAAGCGGTATGGCAAATACTCGTCCCATCTTTCGCTCTTAGGTTTAAAACCTCATAGCAAGGTCTACCAACAGCTTCCTCTGGAGTGATGCCAGTGAGGTTAGTCAAGGTCTTATTCCAGGTTTTGATGATACGGAAAGGATTAATGATCATGATCCCGTCACCGCTATTTTCAATGATAGCATTTAAGCGCTCTTGTTCGGCGGTGACCTGATGGTAAAGGTAAGCATTGTGAACAGCAATGGCGGCATGATTGGCGAATGTGGCCAAAACCTGTTGATCATTTTGGGTGAATGAAGCCGCTCCCCTGGCCCGGAAAACGTAAATATACCCCAGGTTTTCACCTTCCATAGTCAATGGGAGAGCCACGACTTGTCGGAGGGAGAGACCTGTGGCCCGTGAGGCCAGGGCCAAACGCAGCGACATATCGAGGCTGGCATTAACATCATCGGCGGGGATGTCTCGCCAGAGAGGCTCAAATAGGGGCAATGTTTCAGCCGGAAGTCCGATACCGGCTACGGGGGCCAAATCTTCATTCTCCTCCCGCAGCACAATTAACCCCGCCTGCCCCGGTAATAGCTCGACCGCGCTTTTAAGAATCAGTTTTAAGAGCGCCTCAAGGTCCAACTTAGAACTCATAGCGCGGCTGATACTTAATAAATATTCTCTTTGGCGGAGTCGAAAGTCCGGTAACACGATATTATAATCCTCTAATAAGTATCTATGATATTTTAGCACAGACTGAGGCGGGGACAAAGAAGACTTTATGGTGAAAGTTATTTTCACTCAAAGCTGTCTCAGGTCCAAAATTGACTTTCCACCTTACTCTCGTTACACTGATTTAAGATTTATTAATGTTATCCGATCTTTCTTGAGGAAGATAGAAAGAAAGTTATGCCTGAACTTCGCCAAAACCTGGCCACCAAAGAGTGGGTCATTATTGCTACTGAGCGGGCAAAACGGCCTCAAGCTTATGTTGAATCCGGACGATATATTGTAACGCCCAATCAAGTAAATTACGATCCAACGTGCCCTTTTTGCGTCGGGAATGAGGAACGTGATCTGGAAATTGCGCGTTGGCCGGTGACTGGCGATTGGCAAGTCAGGACGGTTCATAACAAATATCCAGCCCTCTTAGGGCATGAAGCTTTATTGCGTCGGTTCGATGGAGTACGGCGGCAGATTTCCGGGGTTGGGTATCACGAGATTGTGGTTGAACACCCCCATCACAATACAGCTTTGGCCTTGATGTCGACAGTCGAAATTGAAGCTGTATTGGAGATGTTTTATAATCGGGGGTGGAGCATTCGAGATGATCCCCGGATAAAGCAGATTATCTACTTCAAAAATCACGGCGAAAATGCTGGCGCGTCACTTCATCACCCCCATAGCCAGATAATCGGGCTACCGATCGTACCTAACTATATTCGCCAGCATGGCGAGGAAGCCCAACGTTTTTTTGATGATACAGGTGAGTGCGTTTTTTGCGTCACGCTAGATGCCGAATTGGATGAAGAGGAGCGTTTAGTAGCGGTAAGTGAGCATTTTGTTGCCTTTGTCTTATATGCTGCTCCTTCGCCTTTTTATATGTGGATTATGCCCCGGCAACACACTGTTAGTTTCCCCTATACCCATGCTGAAGAGCGCGCTGATTTAGCTAAAATTTTACGAGGCGTTTTGCGGAAGCTCTACTTTGGCCTCCATAATCCGGCTTACAATTTGATCATTCGTTCAGCGCCAGCTTATGAACTGGGGAATGATTATTTACATTGGCACGCCACAATTATTCCCCGCTTGAGCCAGCCCGCCGGCTTTGAGTTAGGGAGTGGGATGTATATTAACCCAACCTTGCCTGAAGAATGTGCTGCCTTCTTGCGCGAGATTAAAATTGATGAAGCTGATTAATCTGCGTGAGTTAGTTAAAATCGCTATTTATTGTAAAATTATTATAGGTCTGTCTCGTTGAGGCGGCTCCGAAATTTCGGAGCCAATCTAAACGTCGGCTTCAACAATTCGGAGGTAGCATATAGTAAGCTGGTGACAAGATGCATAGCCGACTGAACGCGTTAAACTGATAGCCATTAATCCTACACCCCTTTTCGTAGAATAACACGCGTCCCTACTTTAGCTCGCTTGCAAAATGTTTGACAAATGGAGCATCTATGTCATCTTCTGTAGTCAAGCCCCTGATGGAAGAAAAAATAACCACGTCGCCAAATGGTACGGTAAAGAATTTGACCGTTGAAGAAGCAACTGCCCTTCTTGATAAACTTCAAGCGAATATCCGCCGTGTCGTCGTGATCGCGCCAGAAACATTACGGTTAATTCTGGTGGCGATTTTGGGACAAGGACACTTGTTACTGGAAGATGTACCCGGTATCGGCAAAACATTAGTGGCCAAAGCTCTGGCTCGCTCCATTAGCGCCAGTTTTAAGCGGGTGCAGTGCACGCCCGATTTATTGCCTAGCGACATTACCGGTACTTCTGTTTATAACCAGCAAGATCAACGTTTTGTCTTTATCCCCGGTCCCCTCTTTGCTCAGTTTGTGTTGGTGGATGAGATTAACCGGGCCACCCCGCGCACCCAATCCAGTTTGTTGGAGAGCATGGCTGAGCGTCAAGTTACAGTTGATGGACAACAATACAGATTAGAAGAACCTTTCTTTTTGATTGCCACCCAGAACCCGGTGGAAACAGCCGGAACCTTTCCCCTGCCAGAAGCCCAGTTGGACCGCTTTCTTCTTTCTCTCAGTTTAGGCTATCCTGAGTTTGAGGATGAGGTGCTAATTTTAGAGCGAGAAGAGAAAGGTGACCCTTTAGCAGAATTGAGACCGGTCTTGTCACCCGCCGACATTCTGGCTGTGCAAGTTTTGGTTAAACAAATTGGGGTTGTGCGCCCGTTGAAAGAGTATATGGTCAGATTGTTGTCCGCTACCCGCAGCCATCCTGATATCTTGCTCGGTGTTAGCCCCAGAGGGGGGGTGGCCTTGCAGCGGGCCGCTCAGGCGATGGCATTGCTAAATCGCCGTGATTTTGTCATCCCGGACGATATTAAAGCTGTGGCCAGAGATGTCCTGGCCCATCGCCTCATCACCCATGATCAAGCCAGTGAATTAAAGCGGAGTTTGATAGAGGCTATCTTGAATTCTGTCCCCGTCCCTTTTGATTAGCGATTGGTTTTGAGAATGCGCCTATGCCGACAAAGCGAGCCTGGGCACTTTTGATCTTCGCCTTTATCCTTTATTTTTTAGCCAATCAGACACAGATTGGCTGGCTATACATTTTTACCGCTAGTTTGCTCGGTTTTTTAATAGTCGCCTTTTTTTACTCACAGGGGATGCTGAAACCACTCCGGGTGAAACGATTGCTCCGACCACTGGAAACTACCTCTTCAAACCTGGTGACTAGGCCCGGCAAGCTACATCAACGTGGGGTGAGGGATGATGAGGACATAGAGGACCTGGTCGTAACCAGGCCAACCTTATATGAAGATGATCCCATTGAAGTGACTCTTCAATTTGAGCATCTGGGCTTAAGACCAGCTTTTCTCATCAGCGGTTATGAAGCTTGTCCGTTTGCCCCCTCTGCCGATCAAGATCAGCCCTGGTTTATCCCCAGTTTATTTAGAAATCAGCGCCTTGATTTAAGTTATCAGACAGTATGCCACCGCCGAGGGTTATATGTCTTTTCGGCCTTGCGGCTTGAAACACGTGGGCCGTTTGGTCTATTTAAAACTCATCGAGCGGTAACGGTTCCCACGGAAGTCTTAATTTCCCCCTTTTATCATCCCCTCAAACGTCTGCGCATTTTGGAAAAACGTCAATTTTTTGAAAACCAAGCCTTACGTGTTGGGGCCGGGAGTGAAGTTATTGGCACGAGAGATTATCAGCCCGGCGACTCATGGCGTAAGGTTCACTGGCGCAGCACAGCTCGGACGGGGAAATTAGTGGTCAAAGAATTTAGCGATGATCAAGACCTGGCCTTAACGGTGGTAATGGACCTTAGCACTGAGGCCAATGTAGGCCAGGGAAAATTTTCAACCTTTGAGACGGCTGTTCGGATTGCTGCCAGCCTGGGGTATTATGCTACCCATAACAAGATACCCTTTTACCTGCTCGGGGCCAACCAGAAAGGGATGTTGCCAGCAACGCCACTCAGTTGGTGGGCCTGCTTGAATTACCTGGCCAAAGTTGATAATGATGGGCAAAAGCCACTAGAACAAGTTTTGGCCGATTTGCCGGTCTTATCCCTGGTGGTGGTTTTGGTTAGCAACCCCAGCGAGCTTATTGGCAAAGCCTTACTGGCTTTACAACGGCGCGGCATCCCTGTCCTCCCCATTTTTATCACTCCTGATGGCGAAATGCTGCCTCAGGCCCAGGCTGCCCAGCCGGCCAATTGCGTCGGTCCCCATAACTGGGCGGCTGTGTTGGAACACTTATAAGATGTATTTGTTCAAAAAGAAAACCACAGCATCCCAAAAATTTGAACATTCTTTAAGAACCCGTTGTTTGATCCTGGCGGCGATGTTCGTACCCTTGCTGGCCCTGGTACGGGTGCGAAGCACGTTGTTATTCCCTGTATTTATTGCCGCCGTTGGCATTTGCCTGGGACATTGGTATAGCTACACCCACTTACAGAAAAAAGGTAGATTGGTGCGAGTGGTTATGTTTGTCGCTATCCATATTGCCTTTCTATGGATGTGTGCGGGCTTATTTATTGGCACCTCTGTGCCGCAGGCCCAATTTGCTGTTTTCACCCAGGCGATCACCAGTTTTGATTTGCGCTACCGCAGGAGCTTGTTCAATACCTTAATTCATAGCCTGATTAACTTGTACATTGCCGCTTCTTTAAGCCGTACCCTCGAATTGGCCCTTTATGTGATTGTTTTCGCGGTTTTAGTTTTGGCCGCTTTCTATAGGGCAGATAAGGAAGATGGCTTGAAGTCGGCCAAGCTCCGTCCAACCGTTAAAATGAGGCACAGAACACCCTCTCCAGCGTATGCCTCACCCATGACTATTTTTGGATTCGGTTTTGGGGCGCTGGCCTTGCTGGCAATTGCTGTTGTTTTTCTATTCATCCCCCGTTTTGCTAATCGCCCATTAATCCCCCCTTTTTCGCTTAATATCCCCCTCAATGGCGGGGTTAAGGCAGAAATTGTCAATCCTGGCCTCCCACTAGTGCAGATAAACGGTTGGAACAACGGCCGGAGCGATTATTTCTACGGCTTTGATAGCGATCTTGACCTGCGTTATCGGGGCGGTTTAAGCGATGCGGTGGTGATGTATGTGCGTAGTCCCAGCCGCAGTTATTGGCGCAGCCATAGTTACGATTTTTACACCGGCACCGGCTGGACCCAGAGCGACAAAATCCTCAAAAATATAAGGAATGAAGGGGGAGAGATTTATTATCCTCTGCCGCGTCCACTTGGATCCCCTACCTCGGTTGGTAAAGTTGAAAGGGCAGATGAGGCTCTGCAAGGGGAGCAGATCGTCCAAACTTTCACCATTGTCCGCCAACAGCCCAATCTAATTTTTGCCGCTTACCGTCCGGCTGAGGTCTTCATCTACACTGATAATCTGGCCATAGACAGCGGCGATGGCTTGCGGACTCCCGAACCGCTCAAGGTCGGCTTGACCTATAGCGTCGTTTCTTACCGGCCCCATTTTGACCCCGACCTGCTCCGCCAGGATGTAGTTGATTACCCGCCCACAATCTCCCGACGCTATTTACAACTGCCTGATACGATTTCAGATCGAACCAGGCAACTGGCCCGAACGTTGACCAACTCTTATGACAATGTCTTCGACAAGGTTACGGCCCTGAACCAGCATCTCTTGACCCAATATCCTTATAATTTCTTCCCGCCTCCCCATCCAGAGGGGGCCGATGTGGTTGATACATTTTTGTTTCGGGATAGAGAGGGGGTTTGCGAGCAGTATGTTACGGCGCTAGTGGTTATGGCCCGTACCTTAGGTATCCCGGCCCGCCTGGTCACCGGGTATGGCTCTGGACGCTATAACCAATTGACCGGCTACTATGAAGTCCGCGCCAGCGACGCCCACTCCTGGGCCGAGGTTTACTTTCCTAGTTACGGCTGGGTCCCTTTTGACCCTACCCCCGGCTGGACCCCTCAACCTTACCCGACCCCGATACAGACCTGGTTTCTCTCGCGATACGGCGGCGCTTTGTTAGATCTGGATCTGCCACTGGCGGCTATTGTTTCTGGCAGTATGGCCGGTTTGGCAACGATTGGGCCATTTTTGGCGGGTTTTAGTTTTTTGTTGGTTTTGGCGGGTGTTGTTTTTTTCTTGCACAAGCGATTTAGATTGGCCCTGACCCGATCGGACAACACGCTCTACAGTCGAATCTCGAACGAGCAGACTCGTCGCCTCATTTTCAAACTTTATCTGCGGGGCTTAAAACTTTTGCCCCGCAAAAAGTATCGCCAGCGTGAAAGGTGGGAAACAGTTACAGAGTATGCCAACCATTTAGATCATCTTCCCGCCTTGGCCGAACTAACACAAGCTGTCGAAATCGCCGCCTATCGCCCGGAAGCGCCGGATGAG
>JABAHQ010047485.1_pt3 | contig 12077 bp, 13 predicted proteins | sample 7062091 | NCBI WGS metagenome assembly JABAHQ01 (sample SAMN14534359, study PRJNA622989) | marine sediment metagenome | biome: marine biome [ENVO:00000428]; feature: marine pelagic biome [ENVO:01000023]; material: deep marine sediment [ENVO:00002113] | place: India: Gulf of Kutch | collected...
GTCGAATCCGTGGGCCCCACGGTGTGGACGTGTCCGATCACCCCCCTGATGCCAGCCGACACTCCGACGATCCCGTGGAACGGGGCGCCCTGGTGCCGGCGGGGCTCTCCGGACTCCGCCGCCTCCCGGATCCGTTCGAGCAGCTCGTCGGGAGTGCAGGGCTTCTGGAGGAATCCGTCCGCCTCGGGATAGAGGACCCGTGCCGCGGAGCTCATCAGGGGACAGCCGGTCACGACGACGGTGGAGATGCTCTCTCGAGAGCGGATCACCGCCTCGGCGTCCTCCAGCAGACCCGCGTGGGGAACGCACACGTCCACGAGGACGACGTCCACCCGTGCATTCTCGATGGCAGCCGCGGCGTGCTTCGCGTCATTGCTTCGATGGACCCTGTAGCCCTCCGATGCCAAAGCCTCCCGCACGAAAGCGTGGAACGACCCCAGGCGGTCGACGACCACGACCACGGGATCGGCCCCCTGTCCCATTCCCCCCTCCGCACCGCCCGTAGACGTCATGGTAGCCCTGTCAGGTCTCCGTCCCGGACGCGACCCGCGCCCGACGCATCCAGCTCCACGGCTTCCTATAGTCAGGCAGCCTGACTATCTTTGGTAGAGACAATTCGACTCCGTCGACAGGCCTGTCAAGCGAGGCGGAAGGGCGCGGAGGATCCCGCATCGGCGGGCCGAGCGGTCGATTCAGGAGATCGTCATGGGTCCCAGCCGAAGCGAACTCCGACCCTCCAGCGCGACGCTCGAGGACGATCCCGGGCCGGATTCCCACGGTCGGGTCCCCGAGGAAGGGGGAAGCGGGGTCCCGGTTCCTTCGGTCGGGCGCCTCCTCCTGACCGCCTTCCAGCTCTTCGAGGACCGGATCGTGGACGGGATCCGAAGCCTGGGGTTCTCGGATTTTCGTCTCAGCGACACCTACGTGTTCCGAAACCTCGATCCCGAGGGGTCCCGGATCACGACGCTGGCGAGCCGGGCCCGCGTGACCAAGCAGAGCATGAGCGAGTTCGTGCGGGGGCTGGAGCATCGCGGCTATGTCGAGCGCAGACCCGATCCCCGGGACGGGCGCGCCAAGCGGGTCCACCTCACCGACCGCGGGCGCAGCCTGAACGAGGCGGCCCGCCGGGTCCACCGGGAGCTGGTCGAGGAGTGGGCCGAAGCTCTCGGAGCTCCCCAGTTCGGTCGCCTCCGTGCGCTGCTCGGCGAGCTCCTGGCTGCCCACGGTGCCCTCCCTTCGTTCGTGGATCCCCTGGACCGCTGACCGGGCGGCGTTCTCCGCCTCCTCTTCGATCCCCCGACCCGCCGGCTGGAGCCGGCTGGGGCGGGCCGCGGAGGTACTCATGGGAGCCGCTCCTCCTTCCCGCCGAGCCGCAGGACGTCCTCGTCCCGGAACGCGATGAGCACGAGGGCGGAGAGGACGACGACCAGGGAGGGGAAGAAGAGGACGTTGCTTCCCTCCAGGTACCAGCCCCAGGGATCGACGACCGAGCGCCAGACGCCGATGAGTGTGATCCCGGTGACGGCCGCCAGCGCCGGATACACATACGTCGGAAAGGCACCGAGCCCTACGGCGACGCCGAGGAGGAGCTGGAACGACCCCAGCACGGGCATGAAGGCCTCCGCGGAAAGCACCCCTCCGTAGAAGCGCGCCGCCACGCCCGCTCCGTGGCCGGGGTCCACGAACTTGTCGACCCCCCAGATCACCATCAGCAGCGCGAGGGAGACCCGCAGCCCCAGAAGCGTCAACGCCTTCATCGACGCAACCCCCTCTCCGGAGTTCACGACTCCACCCCTACTCGAGCCTGCATGAACGGGTGCGGGGTGCAGTGGTAGTCGAAGGCGCCCTCCTCCTGGAAGGTGCGCCGGAAGACCTCCGCGCCGCCCGCGCCGAGGAGCCCAGAGTCCCAGAGCCCGGTGTCCGAGGTGGTGGTGTGGGCCGCGCCGCCGGGATCCTCACAGTTGATCCACGAGACCGTGGTGCCGGGGGAGACGGTCAGCTCCTCGGGGTGGAAGGCGAAGTCCCGGATGACGACGACCGGATCGGCTCCGGTCCGCCCCTCGGGAGGCACGTCGGCGCAGGTCAGCTCCTCTCCGGGCTCCACCGGCGACGTGTGCTCCGAAAAACACCCCGCCACGGCCGCGCCCGCGACGACGAGGCCGACGGCGATCCAGCCTCCTCGTGGGGTCGATGCTGGGTCAATCATGGTTCGGTCTCCATCGGGTTTCCGGAATCGGCCACGACGACCCGAGCGGTCATGAACGGGTGGGGCGTGCAGTGATAGGGAAAGGCGCCGGCCTCCGGGAACGTCCGGCTCCACCGGCTCTCCGGCTCGATGCCGTCAGAGTCGAAGCTCCCGTCGTCCGCGGTCACGGTGTGGACCAACGGGTCGCGGTTGACCCAGGTCACCGTGGTTCCAGGCCGGATGCGGAGCTCGTCCTCCCCGTAGGCAAGGTCCCGGATCTCGACGACCACCGTGTCGGCCCCCGGCGCGGCGGACGGCTCCGGCCGGGCGAGAGGTGCGTGCGTCGGGGTTCCGGCCCCCGCCGCGCCTTGGTCCTCGTCGGACTCCCTCGATCCACCGCGGAGCCCCGGGATGTAGCGCTTCAGCGTGATCGGCACCGTGTATTCGAAGCCCCAGCGGGTCTTGGTGCCCCGGGACGTCCCTTGAAGGGTTCCCGTGTTCACGTTGGTGGCGTGGATGGAGAGGCTGTGCGGGGTGTAGGGCACCCCCAACTGGGCTCCCGCGCCCCAGGACCAGCGCTCCCCGTCGTCCCGGTCCAGAAGGGTCCCGTAGTCCGCGGAGACCGCGAGCCAGGGCGTCAGCCGGAGGCTCGCCCCGGCGGCCAGGGCGAGGCGCTCCTCGCTCGTTGCGTAGGCGTCGGAGAAGGCCCGGGCGGCGCCCAGGAGACGGACCCGGCCCAGCTCCCGGGCCACGAGGACTTCGCCGTCCATGCTCTCGGCGGCCAGGTTGTAGCCCGCCTGCACCGCCACATCCAGCGGATGGCCCGCGCTCCTCGCGACGGGCAACCACCGACCGAAGAACTCCCACTCGTTGGGATAGGCGGGCACCAGGCTGGAGTTGGAGGCGTACGCGAAGCCCAGGAGAGCGCGCCATCCCAGGCCGGTGGCCAGGGTGAGGGTGGGCGAGTTGGTCACCTTCCGGAGCGGCGGGTCGCTCACTTCGAATCGATGGATGAAGTTGAAGTGGATCGTGCCGGCGCTGCCGGCCCAGGCTCCCGTGAGGTTGGGCGGCCGGTCCAGGGCGGACTGGGCGTCCAGGCCGTCCGGCGGGCCCAGGAGCCCAACGGCGACCGCGACCGCGGCTAGCGTGGGTGTTCGGAGTCTCATCTCGTCATCCTTCGTCGTCGTCGGTTCATGGAGGGGGGGAGGGTCGAGCGCGGCCGGGCCGACCACGCGGCCCGAGTGAAGAGGGGCCGGACCCTTCCGGGACCGGCCCCCCCCGGCACTCCTCGGGCTGTCGCCCTCCCTACATCACCAGAACGACGGGACAGTTGACGAATGGGCCCGGTCCCAGGATCGTGGCCGCCTCGGCCGACGCCAGGTCCGTCACCGTGTCGAACTCGGCGTTGTCGTAGACGAAGACCTCCCAGTAGGGCGAGTAGCCTTCGTCGCCCGGCAGGGTGGCCAGCACGTTGTGGGTCTGGTCGGTGCCGTCCTCGGCCTTGAAGCCGGACGGGGGCCCCCCTCCGGTCTCGCCGGGATTCACGTTGAAGCTCACGTAGATCGGAGACGTGGGAACCTGCCCGTCGGTGGTCGTGGTCAGGGCCGCCTCGCCGAAGTTGAAGTAGAATACGACCTGACCCTTGTACCATCCGCGGGTGAGGCCACTGGTGGCGCCGCCCAGGGAGCCGGTCGATCCCTCGGGTACGATGGGGCAGTTGACCAGCATTTCGGTGGCGTCCATGGGAAATCCGGCTTCCATGATCCCCTCGAGGCTGAAGACGGTGTTGGCCACGTAGTCCTCGGGGACCGTGACCCGCACCACCTGCCAGAAGTCGTTGTAGCCCTCGTCCCCGGGGATCACGTCCACGATGTTGAGCTGGCCCTCAACGGGAGTCGAGCTTCCCTCCCGGAAGAGCACGAAGATCGGCGCCGGCGTGGCCGGCATGGCGTCGAAGTTGTAGTACGACGCGGACTGGCCGTCGGGGCCGAGCCCGCGGGTGATGAAGGGGGCCTGGTCCATGTCGATCGGCTCGCCGGCTTCGGGAAGACCGTTCTCCGCCGTCCGCACGAAGAGGTTCCCCGCTTCGGCGCTGAAGCGGTCGATCGTGGCCCGGACGGCCGTCTCCGGGTTCCGAGGAGAGGGACCCACCATGGGCTCCACGGCGTCGTCGCTTTCGCAGGCGCCCAGAATCGATGCGATCAGCACCGGGACCATGGCTCCGGGAACCCACGTACGTAGCATCTTGCGCATGTCCTCACTACCTCCGTCCGATGGGAGAGTCTCGCGTCCGGGTACGGAGAAGGGGCAGGGCGCGTACCACGAACGGTGGGGGAGGGCCCAGGCAGTGGAACGTTCAACGATTCCGGGCTCTTCCGGGGATTCAGCCTTCTCCGTGGAGGAGTCCCGGTCGTTTCATGAAACGGGGAGCGACGTTGCACGGACGGCCCGTTGCAACGGGTCTCCGAGGCCGGCGGGGAGGGCGGGGAGGGAAGGACCCCGCCCGAGGGTCACAGCTCCAGAGCCTCCCAGGCCCGAGCGAGCTGCTCCTCACGGACGTAGATCACGTACCCGAAGGAGCCCCGTCCGTCGGTGACGCCCGAGGACGCGTAGACGTTCACCGAGGCCTCCGCGAGCCGCTCGTGGATTCCGGCCAGGGCGCCCAGCTCGTCGTCTCCGTGCACCAGGATCGCCTCGTGGGGTCCCTCCAGCTCCAGGCCCGCCCGCCCGGCTTCGGTCTCCAGCCGGGGCGGGTCCTCGGGGAAGAGGGTGAGCTGCACGTGGTCCGGACCCACCGGGACAGCGGTGAACGCCAGGAGGTTGATCCCCAGGTCCGCCAGCTCGCTGAGGAAGGCGTAGGCCTCGCCGGGGCGGTCGGCGATCGTGGCGTGGTAGTACTCGGCCCTGCGGATCGAATAGGCCATCTCGCGGCTACTCCTTGGGTACGTTCCGTCGCAGCTCCTCGAGCCACGGCTCCGCCCCCGAGTCGCTGGGCGCCCGCCAGTCGCTCCGGGGCGAGAGGGAGCCTCCCGAACCCACCTTCGGCGCGTTGGGCATGGAGGAGCGCTTGAACTGGCTGAAGGCGAAGAAGCGCTCGAGGAAGACCTCGAGCCAGTGGCGGATCGTGGAGAGGTCGTACTCGTGGCGGGCGTCATCGGGGACGAGCGCGGGCCAGGCGCCCCGGGACGCGTCGCCCCAGGCGTGGAGGGCCATGAAGGCCACTTTGCTCGGCCGAAGGCCGTACCGAGACAAGTAGTACAAGTGGAAATCCTGGAGGTCGAAGGGCCCGACCACCTCCTCGGTACTCTGGAGCTCCCCGCCCTCCTCGTCCGGGGGCACCAGCTCCGGGGAGATCTCGGTGTCCAGGATCGAGAGGAGCGTCTCGCCCACCTCGGGACCCAGCTGCTCGGTCTTCACGACCCAACGGATCAGGTGGGCCACGAGGGTCTTCGGCACCGAGGCGTTGACGCCGTAGTGGGCCATCTGATCCCCGACGCCATAGGTCGTCCAGCCCAGGGCCAGCTCGCTCAGGTCGCTGGTCCCCACCACGAGGCCGTCGTGAAGGTTCGCCAGCCGGAAGAGGTGGGAGGTCCGCTCTCCCGCCTGGACGTTCTCGAAGGTCACGTCGTGGACGGGCTCACCCTCGGCATACGGGTGGCCGATATCCTCCAGCATCCGGGTTGCGGAGGGGCGGATGTCGATCTCTTCTGCGCTCACCCCCAGGGCCTCCATGAGGCGCTTCGCGTTGGTCATGGTACGCTCGCTCGTGGCGAAGCCCGGCATCGTATAGCCCAGGATATTCTCCCGGGGGAGGCCCAGTCGATCCAGGGCCCGGGCGCAGACGAGAAGGGCCTGGGTCGAGTCCAGGCCCCCCGACACTCCGATCACCACCTTCTCGATACCCGTGGCCGAGAGGCGCTTCATCAGCCCGTGGACCTGGATCTGGTAGGCCTCCCGGCAGCGCTCGTCCAGAGCTCCGGGGTCGCTGGGCACGTAGGGGAAGCGCTCGATCTCCCGACGGAGCCCGGTCACCTCGTCGGAGAGCTCCAGCTCGAACTCGATGCGGCGGAGGGCGCGGACGCGGTCGCCGTGCTCGCCCGCGGCGTCGTTGAAGCTCGTCATGCGCGCCCGGTCCTGGACCAGGCGGTCCAGGTCCAGATCGGCGGTGATGATCTGCTCCTCCTCGGGAAAGCGCTCGGACTCGGCCAGGCGGCGGTTGTTCTCGTAGATGAGGGCGTGTCCGTCCCAGGCCAGGTCGGTGGTGGACTCCCCGGGCCCCGCCGCGGCGTAGAGGTAGGCGGCGATGCACTTGGCGGACTGCCCGGCGCAGAGCTGCCGCCGGTAGTCGGCCTTGGCGATCGTGATGTTGCTGGCCGAGAGGTTGCAGAGGACCGTGGCTCCTCCCAGCGCGCCCCACGTGCTGGGCGGAACCGGAACCCATAGGTCCTCGCAGACCTCGGCGAAGAGGACCAATCCCTCCACGTCCGTGGCGTCGAAGATCAGGTCCGATCCGAACGGTGCGCTCCTTCCCAGGAGGCGGACCTCGCTCCGGCTGGCGAAGCGTCCGGGCGTGAACTGCCTTCGCTCGTAGAATTCCCTGTAGTTGGGAAGGTAGCTCTTCGGCACCACGCCCAGGACCCGGCCCCGGTGGACGACCACGGCGCAGTTGAAGAGCTGACCGCCGAAGCGGAGCGGCGCGCCCACCAGAAGGAGGGGCGACAGCTCCTCGCTCTCCTCCACCAGCCCCTCCAGCGCCTCCAGGACCCCGTCCAGGAGCGCGTCCTGGAAGTGGAGGTCCTCGTTGCTGTACGCCGAGAGGCCGAGCTCGGGAAAGAGGGCGACGGCCGCTCCCTCCTCGTGGGCCCGGTGAGCCAGCTCCACGGTGCGCTGGACATTGTGGGCGGGGTCCGCCACCCGGACGAAAGGCACGCAGACCGCCGCCCGAACGAAGCCGTGGGCGTGGATCGATTCGAAGGGTCGGTTCATGTCGGCGCGGATCGGGGTCGTCGCTCCCCGTCAAGGTCGCAGAAGAGCGCCGCTTCCTGCAACGGTGCGGCCTGGCATGTCGCTTGCTCGCGGAGAGGGGTGGGAGTCGGACCCCGACGACAGGGAGGAGCCATGGTGACGAGGATCTTCCGGGTGACGGCTGCCGTGGTCTTGCTCCTGGTCCTCTCCACGGAGTGGACGGGCTGCGCACGCAGGAGCCCTTTCGACGAGGGCGGGCGCCGAGAAGCGCCGATCCGTCTTGAGGTGGAGAATCACAACTACCTCGATGTCGTCGTTCTCGCGATGCCCGACGGCATCTGGCGCAGGCTCGGCACGGTCACGGGCGTCAGCACCACGAACCTGGAGGTGCCGGGGACGATCGCGTCCAGGGCGGGGGGCTTCCGCCTCCTCGTGGACCCCGTCGGCTCCCAGGCGGCCTACCTCACGGAGCCGATCTACGCGAGCCCCGGGGATACGGTGGTTCTACAGGTGGGGAGCGTGATCCGCATGTCGAGCTGGTATCTCCGCTAGCCGGCCTCACGCTCCTTCGTCGCCCGCCGCGGCGATCAGATCGAGGAGGTCGGAGGCCGAGACGATGCCCACGGGTCTCTTTCCCTCCACCACCGGTGCCCGGTGGAGGCCGGTCCGGGAGAAGAAGCGGAGCAGCTCCTGGATGCTGGCGCTGGGCTCGAGCCCGAAGACGTCAGGAGTCATGATCTCCCCCACGGTGCCCAGATCCACCGACGGAGGCTCGTCGGACCCGGTGGGCGCCCTCCCGCCCAGAAGTGGAGCGAGTCGATCGCTGTGCCAAAGGATGTCGGTCACGCTCACGGTTCCGATCAGCTCCCCCTCCTCGTCCACCACGGGCACCCCGCTGACCCCGTGCCGGGAGAGGAGGGCGGCCAGCTCCTGGACCGACGCGTCGGAGGCGATCGTGATCACCTCGCGACTCATGAGATCGGCGACGGTTCGGGGCGTGCTGGAGTCGCGGGGGTCGCTCTTCATGGGACCTCGCCTTCCACGGTGGATCGTTCGTTCATACGACCTCTCCCAGCCGGCCCACGGCCTCCTCGAGCTGGGCGTCGGAGAGGTAGGGCGCGGGGCCGAGCCTGAGGAACTCTCCCCGGTGGTCCGCCCGCACCCCTCGCTCCCGCAGCGTTCGGCGCAGCTCGGCCGCCCGGGGCGTTGCCAGCGCAAGAAACCCCGCGAGCTCCGCCATCTCCGGTGTGTCGGGATGCCGGGGGAGGCGCACGGCGTCGGCCACAGGAGGCTCGGCGCAGAGCCGGGCCATGAGGCCCACCTGGTGCCGGCTCACCTCGCGGAGGAGGCTGGGGCTCAGCCCACGGTCCCGGAAGAATTCGAAGACCGCCGCGGCCCGGTAGTGGGACGTGGGATCGTAGGTGGCCCCGGCGAACCGGGCCGGGCCCTCGCCGTAGCGAACCTCGCCGGGCGCCGTCTCCCGGGCGAGCTCGGCGAACTCGCTGAACCAGCCTGTGATCGCCGGCCGCAGGTCGGGCCGGTCGGGGAAGCGGAGGAAGCAGGCGCCCTCTCCCAGCTGACAGTACTTGTAGCCGCCCCCTACCACGAACGCCTGCCCCAGCTCCATCTCCTCCAGGTCGAAGGGCACCACGTTCAGATGATGATAGGCGTCCACCAGGAGCTCGGCGCCGACTCCTTCGCAGGCCCGGGCGACCGCGCCCAGGTGGGGAACGATCTCCGCCGTCTCGAAGAGCACCGACGAAACCATGGCGCAGGCGGTCCGGTCGTCCACGCGGTCGGCGATGCGCTCCGCCAGCGTCCCCACGGGCCGGGCCTCGACCTTCACCACCTCCAGCCCCTCCTCCGCCAGCCGGTCCAGCTGCCTCCGGACCGTGTGGAACTCCCCGTCCGTGGTCACCAGCCGAGGTCGATCCCGCAGAGGGAGGGCCGAGAGAAAGCGCACGACCAGCTCGTGGGTGTTCTGCCCCAGGGCGATCTCCCCGCTCCGGTCCCCCAGGAGACGGCGAAACCCCCGCCGCACCCGCTCGGCCTGCTCCTCGGCCCGCTCCCACTTCTCGTCCACGTGCTCGGCCGCGTCGAGCCAGGCCCTCTGCTGAGCGTCGAAGCCCACGTCGGGCCACGCCTGGTGAGAGTGACCGGTGAGAAGGAGCCGCTCCCCGACCCGGAAGCGGGAGTAGTCCGGAGCCAGCGCGTTGGGGCTCCGGTAGAGCTCCCGGGGCTCCAGGGTCGAGGTGGCGGATTCCATCGTCACAGCTGGGTCCGGATCTCCCAGAGGTCCGGGAAGGCGGCCTCGAAGAGGGTGGTCTCCAGGTAATCCACCCCCGCCGAACCGCCGGTACCCGGGTGTCCACCGATCGTGCGCTGCACCATCTTGACGTGCCGGTACCTCCACTCCTGCATCCCTTCGTCCAGGTCCACCAGGCGCTCGCACAGCTCGGCGTTCTTCGGGTCGTTCCGGTAGAGCTCCACGAGGGTCTCCTGCAGCTCCGGGGAGGGCTCGATCGGCGCGGTGACGTCGCGCTTCCGCTGGGCGTCGGGCACCTCGTAGCCTTCCCGGTCCAGATACTCCAGGAAGGCGTCCCAGAGGGTGGGCTCGTTCCAGCATCTCTCCAGCGTCTCCCGGGCCCGGCTCCCCTCGGGGAAGCGCTCGATCGCCTTCCGGCTCTTCTGGCCGAGCTCGAACTCCAGGGCCCGGAACTGGTCCGACTGGAAGCCGCTGGCCCGCTCGAGGCGCTCCCGGAAGCTGAGGAACTCGAGAGGGGTCATCGTCTCCAGGATGTCGAGCTGGGCCACGAGAACCTTCAGGATCGTCAGGATCCGCTTCAGCGTGTGCTGGGCCCGGTCGAGATCGTCGTCGGCCAGGAGGCGCTTCACGTAGCCGATCTCGTGGAGCATCTCCTTGAACCAGAGCTCGTAGACCTGGTGGATGATGATGAAGAGGATCTCGTCGTGCTCCGGGCCCTCCGAGCGCGGGGACTGGAGGGAGAGGAGCTCGTCGAGCTTCAGGTAGCTTCCGCAGGTGACGGCGGGTTCACGGCTCATCGGCTCCTACTCCGCTTCGTCCCGGAACCCCAGGCGGGGCGTGTAGTCCTGGACCGACTTGTACGGATCCGGCCACTCCAGGTGCCAGCCCAGGGTGTCGGCGGCGTGTCGGGTCCAGTAGGGATCCCAGAGGTGGGCCCGCGCCAGGGCGCACAGATCGGCGCGGCCGGCCGCCAGGATCGTGTTCACGTCCATGTACGAGGAGATGTTTCCCACGGCCATGGTGTGGATGCCCACCTCGTGGCGGATGCGGTCGCTGAAGGGGGTCTGGAAGAGGCGCCCGTAGCGGGGCTCCTGGTCGTGGACGGTCTGTCCGGCGGAGACGTCCACGATGTCGCAGTCGTGGGCCTTCAGGAGCCGGGCCACCTCCACCGCATCCTCCGGCTCCATTCCCCCCGGCTTCCAGTCCACCGCGCTGATCCGGACGCTCATGGGCTTCTCCTCGGGCCATGCCTCCCGGCAGGCGTCGAAGACCTCCAGGGGGAAGCGCAGCCTGTTCTCCAGGGATCCCCCGTACTCGTCCTCCCGGTCGTTCGTCAGGGGGGAGATGAAGGTGGCAAGGAGGTAGCCGTGGGCCATGTGGACCTCCAGGACGTCGAATCCCGCCGCCAGCGCATACTCCGTGGCCTGGACGTAGTCCTCCAGGATCTCGTCCATGTCGACCCGGGTCATCTCCCTCGGGGTGGGGCTCCTGCCGGGAACGTACGGCTTGGCCGAGGGCGCCACGAGCTCCCAGCGCTCGTCTTCCGGCAGAGGCTCGCTCTCGCCCCCCTCCCACAGGAACTTCGTGGCGGAGCGTCTGGAGCCGTACAAGGCGCCCCGGGAGGTCCACCTCCTGGACGACCTCCCCCGCACCCACCTCGGGAAGGTGGATCGGGGGCGGCTGAGCGGGAAGGGGAGTTAGAGCGTCGGGGCTCCGGTTCCCGGCCGTTGTCGGGCGCCCCGAGCTCACTCCGTGGTGGCGAACCGGGGCCCTTCCTTCCGGATCAGCTCGCCGATCGCCTCCGCCTCCTCCGTCAGGAGCTCGACCACGTCGTCCACGGAGAGCAGCCCCACGACCTTTCCTTCGTCCCCGGTCACGACGAGGCGGCGGGTTTCGGCGCCGGCCATGGTGCGCAGGGCCTGTTCGATGGGAACCGACTCGTGCACCGTGCGCACGCTACGCGTCATGATCACCGAAACGGGCGTGGCCTCGGGGTCGTGCTCCCCGGCGACGCACCGAAGCGCGATATCCCGGTCCGTGACGATCCCCACGGGCTCGTTGGACGCGTTGACGACGGGCACGGTTCCCACGTTGAACTCGTCCATCCGCCTGGCCACTTCCAGAACCGTCTCGTCGGGCGAGGCGGTGGCGACGACGCGGGTACATATCTTGCCGACCGACATCTCAGTGCCTCCGGATCGTTGGATGGTGTGTTCGACGCCGAAGGGGGGCAAATGCCGTGCCAGGAAGAGAGCCGCGGGGACCCCGGCAGCCCGGGGTCGTGGCCTCATCGGGCCGGCGCCCGGGCTCCCAGCCGCCGGAGGTTCGAAGGCGGAAGGATGTCGACAACTTCCGACATCGAATCCGAAACGAGGAGTTCCGATGTACGACAAAACGTCCCGAGACGCGCCGAGCGACGCGGGTGAATCGGAAGGGGTGTCGACCTCGGGAGAGAGGCGGGCACAGGGCAGGCTCTCCGAAGAAGACGCGGATCTCCTTCTGGAGGAGCTCCGAGAGTTCGTCGAGGAGGCGGAACCCGGCGCCGGTCGGGAGGACGAGGAGCTCCGCGACCGGGTCGGGCGGCTGATCGCGAGCCTTCGCGATCTTCCAGTTCCCGACGCCTTCCTCGTCGAGGAGCTGGAGAAGCTCGCGTCGTGGCTT
>JABAHQ010001796.1_pt1 | contig 12073 bp, 8 predicted proteins | sample 7062091 | NCBI WGS metagenome assembly JABAHQ01 (sample SAMN14534359, study PRJNA622989) | marine sediment metagenome | biome: marine biome [ENVO:00000428]; feature: marine pelagic biome [ENVO:01000023]; material: deep marine sediment [ENVO:00002113] | place: India: Gulf of Kutch | collected...
CCTTAATTGCCCTATCCCCTATAGCCGACATTGCGCAGCTCATTTATTTCTATTTTACCTTGAACCGAAATCCGCCTGTGAGCCCAAAATACTGTTTTGCGGTAGTGTCAAAGTAATTGTGCAGACGTCCTTTCAAAGCAAATCCGGCGTACTGGCTCGTTGGCACAAAGAATCCGGCGCCTCCGAAGATGCCAAATTTTGAAGCCGAGAACGAGGACTCGATATTATCAGCCGAGACCAGTTGAATTTTGGGCCGGTAGATTCCGCCACCCGTCTCGAGAAAGAAATTATAACCCAGGAATTTCTGAAATACCACGAACCCTTCAAAAATTGAGGCCGAGGAAACGTTGTTGGCTTGATTTCCAACGGAGCCATTGCTGAAAAACGCTTTGTTTATCTCGAAGCCCAAATTGAAGTCGTTTCCCGTCGAGATCATGTAGCTGCCGCCAAATTTGAAGCTGGGCGAATACGACCTGGCTAACTGGCCATTCGGTAAAATGGCGCCGATATTGAACGTGAGCCACGGCTTCCTGAGATTGTAGTTCCTTTTGGCTCTATATTTGGTTTCAGGCTGCGTTCTGGGAACATCGTTTCTGGTATCGACCGGGTCGGTAATAGGCTCGATACGAGTCTTTTTCTGCGGTTGTGGTTCGGAACGTGCGGATTCAATTCGAGAACGATTTGTACGGGAGGGTCGAGGCCGCGTGTTTTCTTCCACCGGCACACGAATCCGTTCCTGAGAGAACAGCTTGTCTCCCTTTTGAAGCAGCGCCTCCTTACTGTTGCTGAGTTGCTCCACCGCCGCCCGGTTCGCAGTCGTGCGAATGACTTTCACCTTCGTTATGTCAATAATGCCGTCCGCAGAAGACCTTTTTACGAACAGGATTTGTCCTTCTACAACGCCTTGGTTTTTTCCCTTGTTTATGATGCCGTACACCCCCGTGACTTTGATGACGACGGCTGTCTCGAATGCGTAAAGTTGACTCGCGAAAACGAGCGCTGCCGTCACCGTAAGAAGAAGTAGATTTGACTTTTTCATAGTTAACCCCTGCCAATTGATGTAAAGCGCTTTTTATCACTTTTTTCTTCGGGTTTTTCTCACGCAAAGGCTATACCAGAATAAATACAGTATGCTTTCTCGTTGTTAAATCTAAAGTTAATTCACCATCGGATTCAGCAATGTCTTTCCTTTCTACCGGATAAATTCATTTTCGAAATACGGTTCTGTAACAGAGGCAAAAATACGCACGCACATGGCGCCGGAAGGATTGGTTGGGCTAAAATAATGGCAATAATTCCTTCCCCAAAATAAAAAGGGACACGGTTTTCGTACCGTGCCCCTTCGCTTTATTTAAACCTAATTTGGAAAACTATCCTGCCATATAGCCTACACCAGCCACGCTTGCCACCAGAAGTCCAAGTACAAACGATATGATGATCATGATAATAATCGACACGGCTGCGTAAGCCAAAGCCTTGTCTTGCGGCGATTCCATTAATGTGGGAACACCTAAATAGAGGATATAAATGCCATATAAACCACCTAAAACGGCCAGAATACTCAAAGCAGGATTTATATTAAAAATACCTGCGATGAAATAGGGTGTATAAGAATAAGCCGCTAATTTAAATGCATCTTCGGTGTTTTTGACGCCACCAAACGTTTGCGCCAGGGCCTCCAGAACTTTACCGAAAACAAATACAACCACCAAATTCACAACATAACCAAGGACGACAAACAGCAAAATGCTAAAAAGATTGCCTCTCCCGATTAACCCGATGAATTGGGCAATGGCAGGAACGGCCGCAACGATGGCGACATATTCCTTCATGAAGTCGCCGATTACAATTTCCTCGGTCTTAACTTCCGCCAGCGCATCCCTGGGGTTGAGAATTATTTTCTTAACTCTCTCGAAGATCTGTTGCATCTTCCTCTCCTTTCCAATAAAGTGATTAATTTACCTCGATTTGAATGATTTATCCCTCCATCCAAACATTTTCCTGACCCAAAATGCTCTGCAAATTCATGATCACCTCCGGATCAGGGTTGACTTTCATTTTCCTGGATTTAATGGTTTGTTTCGTCTGATTTCTTACTTTCAAATTGATAAACAGATTGCAGTCGCCCGGATTGTTTTTCAGGATCTCATTGACTTGATTCAGAATCGGGTCATCCACACCCATAGGCTCCATGTTCAAATATAAATTCTTGGCAAAGCGATCCCAAACCTGCGCTAACGGCACGATCTCATCACACAGAATTTTGGTTTCTTCGTCCTCGCGGGTGCTCGTGCGGCCCGCCACCATAATCATGGCATCGGGCTGCAGAATCTCCCGATACTTGTCAAAGATCTTTGAAAAAACAATTACCTCGGCGCTTCCGTGAAAATCTTCCAATGTTAAGAACGCCATTGGGTTGTTTTTTCGGTCAAGAATGCTTTTGAATTCCGTCACGATTCCACAAACCTTGACGGCGCTGCCATCTTTGAGACTTTCCAGCGCGTCCAGCGTTACACTCGAGAAGATCTTTACTTCGTTGCTAAATTTATCGAGTGGGTGGCCGGAAAAATAAAACCCTAACATTTCCTTTTCGTAAGCCAGCGCCTCGGCTTTGCTCCACTCCGCAACCATGGCCAACGGTGGATATTGATACGAGGAATCCGGCTGATCGTCAAAAAGGGTGGTCTGGCCCTTTGAACGCTGCGACTCGGCAGATTGTGCAAAACTGATGGCGGTCTCGAGGCTGCCCAGTTTCTGAGCCCGGTGGCCCTCCACGGAATCCATGGCCCCGGATTGAATCAGACTTTCCAAAACTTTCTTGTTTGTAAGGCGAACCCCAACTCGTTCGCAGAATTCGAAGAGATTGCTAAACGGTCCCTCCTCTTCCCTTGCTTGCACGATGGCTTGAATGGCATTTTTTCCGACATTTTTGACCGCCCCAAGGCCAAAACGAATGCCGCCATTTTCAACAACGAAATCTGCGAAACTCTTATTTACGTCCGGGGGATGCACTGTAATGCCCATGCGCTTGCATTCCTCGAGCAAAACAACCACGCGATTGCTGCTGCCCATTTCGCTGGTGAGCGTGGCTGCCATGAATTCAGCCGGGTAGTGTCGCTTCAAATACGCCGTTTGAAAGGCCACAAAAGCATAACATGTGGAGTGGGGTTTGACAAATCCGTAGCCGGCAAACTTATCCATCAAGTCAAAAATTTTGTTTGCCAGCTCTTCCGGAATATCGTTTTTCCGACATCCTTCTAAAAACAGGTTTCGTTGCTGCGCCATGAGTTCGGGTTTTTTCTTGCCCATGGCCCGACGCAGCAGATCCGCTTTCCCCATGCTAAACCCGGCGAGTTCGCTGGCGATGCGCATCACCTGCTCTTGATAGACAATAATACCATAGGTTTCATTCAAGATCGGCTCCAACGAAGGATGCAAATATTCAATCGTTTTTTGACCATGCTTTCTTTGAATGAAATCATCGATCCATTCCATGGGGCCGGGACGATAGAGGGCATTCATGGCGATCAAATCCTCAAACGCCTGGGGCTTCAGCTTCCGCAAATATTCGCGCATGCCCGAACTTTCAAACTGAAATATGGCGACGGTCTCGCCGTTCGCAAACAACTCGTAAGTTTCGGGATCATCCAACCGCACATGATCGATATCGATTTCAATACCTTTTTTCGCCAGAGATTTCACCGTTTTGTCAATCACCGTCAGCGTTCTGAGACCAAGGAAATCCATCTTAAGGACGCCGATGTCCTCGAGACATTTCATATCGTATTGAGTGGTGACATCGCCTTGAGTCGATTTGTAAAGCGGCGTGTATTTCGTCAACTCATCCGGGGTGATGACGACGCCGGCAGCATGAGTCGAGGCATGCCGGGCTAACCCCTCCAAAACTCGTGAATAATCGATCAGCTGTGAATGGACTTCATCCTGGCTGGCCAATTTCTGGAAATCCGGGATGCTTTCAAGAGCCTTTCTGAGGGTCATGTTGGGTCCAGCGGGGATCATTTTGGCAATTCGATCGACATCGCTGTAGCGAATTTTCAGCACCCGACCCACATCACGGATGACCGCCCTGGCAGCCATAGTCCCAAACGTAATAATCTGAGTGACATTCTTTTCGCCATATTTTTGCCTTACGTATTTGATGATCTCATCCCGACGTTCGTAGCAAAAATCGATATCGATGTCCGGCATGGTCACACGTTCGGGGTTCAAGAAACGCTCAAAGATTAGATTATATCGCAAAGGATCGATGTTTGTGATTCCTAAGCAGTACGAAACCAAACTGCCGGCCGCAGATCCCCGACCCGGACCGACCGGAATGTCGTGTTGTTTCGCGTAATTGATAAAGTCCATCACAATAAGAAAATAACCGGCATACCCCATCGCATTGATGATGCCGAGCTCGTGCCGCAACCTGGCTTCGATTTCCGAGGATAACGTGCCGAATCGTGTTCTGGCGCCCTCGAACGCCAATTTTTCCAGATATGCTTCTAAGGTCTCGACCGTCTCATTTTCAGGAATTTCAAATCTTGGCAAATAGGTCGTTCCAAAATCCAAATCCAAATTGCATTTGTTCGCCACGTCGGCTGTATTGCTCAGCGCTTCTGAAAATCCAGCGAACGTTTCAGCCATTTCCTGCTGTGTCTTAAAATAGATTTGGTCGGTGGTGTAGCGCAAACGTTTCGGATCGTCGCGATCTTTTCCCGTCTGCAGACAGATTAAGACATCATGGGGCGAACAGTGTTCACGTTTCAAATAGTGAATGTCATTAGTGGCAACCACAGGGATGCCGAGTTCCTGACCCAATTGGATGATCCCTTCTCGGGCCTGTTTCTCTTTGTCAATGCCGTGATTTTGAATCTCCAAATAATAGTCATCTTTAAAGATTTCCCGATATTCCAGCGCCTGTGCTTTTGCGGCTTCATACCCCTTGTTAAGCAAAGCAGAGGAAACTTCGCCTTTGAGGCATGCGGAAAGCGCCACGAGTCCATCGTTGTATTTTCTCAGCACTGCCTTGTCTATTCGCGGACGGTAGTAAAAGCCCTCCAGATAACCGATCGAAACCAACCTCATCAAATTCTGGTACCCTTCTTTGTTTTTTGCCAGCAGCACCAGATGATAGGACGTATCTGAAATGCCCTTCTCGGATTTGCGATCTTTACGGCTATGTGGAGCCACGTAGGCTTCCACCCCAATGATCGGTTTGACGCCGAGTTCACGAGCCTTCTTGTAAAAATCAACTGCCCCAAACATGTTGCCATGATCCGTCAAGGCCAAAGAGGGCATATGGCAGTCCGCAGCAGCTTGTAATAGCTCTCCGACCTTGCAAGCTCCGTCCAACAAACTGTAATGGGAATGATTATGGAGATGAATGAATTGCGGCATTTGTTAATGTAAATAAGCCATATTCAAATTTTTCAACAAACGAAATTAACAATTTTCCGAATTAAGTCAAGTATAATTCTCGCGAACTGATGCAGTGAGTAAGATTTTTTTATGACAAGCACTGTGGAAGGAGTTTGTTGAAGGCACAAAATGCTTGCAAGCATTCGGAGGGGTGAGCCACGATTGTGCAACGCCCCCAACTCTGTTAAAATGTGTTTTTTGTGGGAGCGTTAAATGTTTAGCTCTAAAAGTTGACGTTCGGCCCGTGCGACGTATTCGCTTTTGCCATAAAATGTGAGCAAATTACTCAGCTCCAAGCGCGCCAAATTTGAATCACCCAATCTCAGGTAAGCCATGCCGATCATGAACTGAGCGTCGTCGTCTTTGTTGTTGTTATCAAATGCAAAAACCTTCTCAAACTCGGCGATCGCCAGTTGGTAATTGCTCAAGGCGTAATAACATTCGCCAATCCAATACTGACAATTGTCAGCCAGGTTGTCCGTATCATCAAATTTGAGCAGATCTCTAAATTTGTCTATGGCCCGGGTGTAGTTATGAGCGTATACTTCGTTCAACGCATCCTGATAAGACATCTCGTATTCAGACATGGTTCCATTTGTCACGTTGAAGCTTGGCTGCGGCCTCGATTTGGACGCAAGTCGCCGACCCGATTCTGGCACAATGTTTTGCAGTGCCGCTAATTGATAATCGGCCTCTTGCAACTCCAGTTGCAAGCTATCGATGGTCTGTGCCTTCTTTTTGGAGAGCTTTTCCAATTCGGCTATCTCCACTTCGAGATCCAGAAACAACTCTTCGGTCAAAAACTCCTCTTCTTCCCTTCGGCTCATTTCCGAACCCGTTGGGTCGATTCCCAGCGCTTCCAGAATCTCACTCTTTTGCTGAGTCTCCAGGTCGCTGGCTTCTTCATCCAACAAGGCCAACTGTTCCATCAGGTCTGAACGCTCTTCGTCTTCGTAGTTTTCGTCGATATCCTCCGAAAAGTCGTCGCTGGTACGTACATCAGGCACGCGTCCACTGCAGACCATAAACAACCCCCAAATTACCAAGAATAATGAGAGGAAAGAAGTCCCCACAATTTTTCTTAACTGCGACATGATGAAATACTCCTATGGTTGTACAAATCTAACAGTTAGTATAATAAATTCATCCCTAAATTCAATAGAAAAATCTTCAATTGCTGTCTGTGATCAATAGCTACCTTCTTCCCGCCAAATATCTGCCCCTAAATTCTCGAGTTTCTTCTCGATGGTCTCATACCCACGATCAATGTGATAGACTCGCAGAACTTCCGTCCGTCCCCTGGCCGCCAGTCCGGCCAATATCAAAGACGCACTGGCCCTTAAGTCAGTGGACATAAGCGATGCGCCATTGAAATTTGGGACGCCTTTCACGACTGCCACATTTTCGCTTAACTCAATTTGAGCCCCCAGCCGTCTCAACTCCGCAACGTGGGTAAATCTATCCACAAAGATGTTGTCCCTGATCACACTGCTGCCGTGGGCTAAACACATCAAAGCCATCCATTGCGCCTGCAAATCTGTCGGAAAACCAGGATAGGGAGCCGTTGTTATGTTTACCGGCTTTATCCGTTCCGGCGACTTGCAAAAAATCGAAGTCTGACCTTCTTCCACGTACACGCCGGCTTCCCTCAATTTTGCAATCAGGCTACCCACATGCGCGGCGTCGACTGAATTTAGTACGATTTCACCACTTGAAATGGCAGCGGCTAATAGAAACGTGGCTGCTTCGATGCGGTCCGGGATAATGTCAAAATCCACAGGACTTAATTCCTTGACACCGTGTATTTGCAGTTGGCTTGTGCCAACACCTTCAATCTCGGCTCCCATCTTCTGCAAAAACTTGGCCAAATTGGTGATTTCAGGCTCCCTTGCGGCGTTTTCGATAACCGTACGGCCGTCGCTCAAAACGGCAGCCATCAGGATGTTTCCAGTGGCCCCTACGCTTGAAATATCGAAATTAATATGTGCGCCGCGCAATTTTTCGGCAGTGCCAACCATGTAGCCGTGCTTTAGCTCAATGTTCGCTCCCAACTGTTGCAGGCCACGAATATGCAAGTCCACAGGTCTGGTGCCGATGGCACACCCTCCTGGCAACGACACTTTTGCTTTTGCAAAACGAGCCAGCAGCGGCCCCAGGACGTACACGGACGCTCGCATGGTTTTGACGAGTTCATAGGGCGCTTCAAAGAAGTTGCAATTGCTGGAGTCAATTCGAAGCTTGTGGTCCGAATATTCAACCTGGGCCCCGATGATGCGCAGAAGGTGCGCCATGGTTTTGACGTCTCGCAAGTTCGGAACGTTGCGAATCTCGAATTTTCCCGACGCCAGCAAGGTTGCCGCCATGATCGGCAGCACAGCATTCTTCGCACCACTCATTTGAACGCTGCCTTTCAGTTGATTCGGACCCTTTATGACAATCTTATCCATGCAATCTAATCAAAGCTCGCCTACGGACGCATCTTCCAACAATTCACGCGCACTATTCAAGTGCGCCTCCGAGACTTTTTCGCCTGCCAACAATTTGGCAATCTCTTCGGTTCTTTCTTGCTGGGACAGTTTTAGAATGGATGTCTCCGTTCTTCCGTTCCTTTCCTGTTTCTTGACCGAATAGTGATGATCGGCCAAACTCGCAATTTGCGGAAGGTGCGTTATGCAAATAATTTGACGGTATTTTGCCAATTCCTTTAATTTCTTCCCGACGGCTTGCGCCACTCTTCCGGAAACTCCGATATCTATTTCATCGAATACCATAACCGGAATGTGTCCGGCATTCGCCACTACGGATTTTAGTGCCAGCATGATCCGTGAAATCTCGCCGCCGGAAGCCACTTTTGCCAAAGGACGCACATCTTCGCCTTTGTTGGCCGAGATAAAAAACTCAGCAAAATCCATACCAGTGGCCGTAGCAAGATAATTCTTGCCTCGAACGCTAATCATCCCATTTGGATCATCTTGATACTTTAGCGCCACGTTGAAACGAGCACTGGACATCCCCAAATAAGACAGGATCTCAGGCACGATCTGTTCCAATCTTTGCCTCACTTCCTGTCTCTTTTCACTCAGGCGCTGACACAGCTCGGTGAACTTTTCTGTTTCAGTATTAATTTCCTGTTTTATTTGCTCAATGTTGTTGTCCAAATTCTCGATATTATCAAGTTCTGATTGAAGTTTGTTGCGATGTGCGATAACCTCCGCAATTGAAGGACCGAACTTCTTTTTTAAGCCCGTTAGTTGTGAAAGACGCGTCTGAATTTCCTCCAATCTCTGCGGGTTGAATTCGACCCTGGATTTGTAATCCTCAAAAAACTTTGCCAATTCCTCAACGGTGATGCGAGCCTGATCACACTCGTTCCTGCAATTGGCAAACTGTTCGTCGATATCCTGCAATTCATGGAGTCCGTGCTCCACCCTACTCAACATATCATAAACGGAATTTTCGTCCTCATATAAGATTTTGAAATATTCGTGAGACAAATTGTACAAGCGCTCGCTATTGCGGACAATCTTTTCTTCACGAAGCAGCTCTTCTTCCTCATCCTCGGAGGGATTGACTTTATCAATTTCCTGAATTTGAAAGGCGTAGAGGTCCTTCTTTTCCTCAAATAGAGTTTGTTGTTCCTGCAATTTCTTGAGGCCCGAATGGAGTTTTTGCAGACACCGATACCTGTCGCCCACCTCCCTGAGTTCGACTTCAAAGCCACCAAACTCGTCGATGAAATTCAGATGGTTCTGGACTTTGAGCAGTGACTGATGCTCGTGCTGTCCATGTAAATCAACCAGCAAGTCACTGATTTTCTGAAGCACACTTAATTGCACGGGAGTGTCGTTGACAAAGGCTCGGGAGCGGGATGTGTCATAAATCTCTCGCCGCAAAATCAGATCGTCGTATTCGGCTGCTAAATCCTGTTCTTTTAGATAGTGCTTAAGCGCAGGCAACCCGTCGATGGCGAACCTGCCTTCAATGATCGCTTTTGAACCACCCTGTCTTAGCACCGACATGTCGACACGATCGCCTAGGATTGTCCCCAGGGCGCCAATGATGATGGATTTCCCGGCACCAGTTTCTCCGGTCAGGATGTTCAGGCCACGGCCAAAGTCGATTTCGACATCGGATAACAAAGCGTAATTTTTAATCGACAGGGATTGTAGCATTTGGGTTAGTTTGAAATTTTCGGTTATGAAAACTTCCAGAGTAATATCGGGTTGCTGTTAAAGTACATTTCGATGGAGCTTTTCACAAACCCTGATTACCGACGAACGACTGCAACCTTCCCCATGTTCGAGACACCGCTCTCCGTAATAGCTAAATAGACGTAAATCCCGCTGGGCACCGGCTCGTTGTCTTCATCCTCCCCGTTCCAGGTGACTTGCGCGCCATTAATCTGATCAAACGCCTTGACCATTTTGCCGGCAACATTGTAAATCATAACCCTTGTATCCGCAGCGAGATTGGTAATGGTAAATTTCCGGCCAGTCCCGTCGATAATGTACGGATTCGGATACCCGGTAAGCAAACTCAAATCGGCTTTCGGAGCGGTAAAGGGCGTTTCCAAACGGGACAGACCGTTGGTAGTGCCAATCCAGACTTCGCCCGTTTCTTCGTTAAAGGCAAAAGACTGAATGTTGCCACTGACTATCGGGCTATTCCCGGTTGTGTAGTGATTCAGAATTCGGCGATCTCGGTCCAGGACAGTCACGCCACTGACCGTGCCAAACCACTTGTTATTGAGCGCATCGATGCCAATGGTATTTGCAAAGTCGTTGATCAATCCGAACTGATTGCCAACGTTGCCTTCGAACCAAAAATTTACACCTTCCTCCGTCGCGATCCACATGACCCCATCGTCATCATCGGCCAATGCAGTGATCGCATTTGAAAACAGCCCCTCGCTGGCAACCAGCCCCTGGGTGAAATCATCGTCGGATTTGTCAAACAAGCTACTTTTATAATTCAAAACTTTAATGCCTCTGTCGTCTGTGCCTACCCAGACGCGCCCACTTCGGTCAATTTCCAGTGCTGTCACGAATGGCGTAAACAAACCTTCATTTGTCGAAAAATGCACCGTCCGATCATCCGGTGTGAATGCGACCAAAACACGGGTATTGTTTGCCTGGCGATTCAACGCCCAAATGTTCCCAAACTGATCCATTTCCACGGCGTTCACCAGGACAAAACTGGGCGTCACGGATCCTGCCAGGATGCCGTCGGTTGTATCGATGGTGGTAATATTGAAACCACCGTCCGGTGCGTCTTCAAATACGGTGATGCCTCCACCCCAACTTCCGAAAAAAATGCGACCCTTTGAATCCACCGCCACCGTACGCTGATCATTGTTCTTCAAGGCCCCATTCTGTGTGGAAAAATTGGTCCATCTTTCTCCGTCAAACATTTGCACTCCGCCACTCTGACCGGCGAATGACTGGGAAGCGCACCAAAGACGTCCCTGTGAATCCAGCGCCAGGCTTCTAAAATTATTGCTTCTCGGACTGTTGGTTTCAAACAATTGCCATTCTTGCGAGGAAAACACAAATGTGGCCAACCCCTTATCTCTGCGACCAATCCAGACATTGCCTTCTTCATCGGATTTCAAAGCTGTGATATCTCGCAAAACAGCACCCAGCCTGCGCCACTGATCCGAGGGATCAAGCCAGAACACTCCGGAGGCCGTGAACGTGACAATAGTAGGCTGAGAAAAGAATTGATTCGCCCCGACAATATCAAGGGTTGTCACCTTTGCATTTAGATTGCCCACATCCCGCCAGCGCTCGCTATTCAACCTGTAAACCCCAAGATCCGTTGCGGCGTACGGTACCGAATTCAAAACCACAACTTTGTGAACGAAATCTGTTGGCAAGCCGTCCTCGGTTGTGTATTGTTGCCAATTTGCGGGAGCTAAAAGGTTTGAGAACGTGAGCGAAGACTGGGCCACGCCTTTGTCTGTCGCAACCCAGATGTCCAGTCCATCGATAAACACGCCACTGGCTGCAATTTTTTCTAAATTTTGATCGTCGGACAAACCAAAGTTTTTGTAGGTCTCCTTCACTTCTCGCTTGTCGATGGTGTAAAGACTCACGCCAATGTCGAGTCCCACATAAAGAGAATCGCCGAACGCCACCACGTCCGTGATGATTTGATCCCGATAATCATCGATAACCTCCCACTCACCGGTTTCCGGGAAATAACGATTGAGCAACCCATCAAACAGGGCAAACCAAATTGCCCCGTGTTTATCCATTTCCACAGCCACAACTTCGTTGGACGCCAGTCCTTCGGTGTTGGTAATCTTGGTGATGGCCTGACTGCTCAGCTCAAATTGCAAAACCCCGCCATTCGAGCCGCTCCAAACCCGGCCGCCGCCGATTTCAATATCTTCGATCGTACCGACGCTAGTAAAACTTTTCCAATTCAGGGCCTGACTCAGTGCATGTTCCGGAGCGAGAAACAAAAGTAGAATTTGTACCGCCACCGCAAGAAATCTGTAGTACATCTAAACCTTCACCTGCTATTTCGCTATCTGTTCGAAAAGATCCGCCATCTCAATTCCCGAAAGCGCTGCATCCCAACCTTTGTTTCCGGCCTTAGTGCCGCCACGCTCAATGGCTTGCTCCAACGTGTCCGCAGTAATGAT
>JABAHQ010016518.1_pt1 | contig 12073 bp, 10 predicted proteins | sample 7062091 | NCBI WGS metagenome assembly JABAHQ01 (sample SAMN14534359, study PRJNA622989) | marine sediment metagenome | biome: marine biome [ENVO:00000428]; feature: marine pelagic biome [ENVO:01000023]; material: deep marine sediment [ENVO:00002113] | place: India: Gulf of Kutch | collected...
CTGGTTAAAGCCGCTACTGGTGGTGGGGGCAAGGGTATGCGGACTGTTCATCATTTAAGGGATTTAGCTGATGCGTTACGCACCGCTCGCAGTGAAGCCCAAGCTGCCTTTGACGACAAGCAGGTCTATTTAGAACGTATGTTAGAAGGTGCCCGCCATGTCGAGGTGCAAATTCTGGCTGACAACCATGGCAATATCGTCCATCTAGGAGAGCGTGAATGCTCCATCCAACGGCGCCACCAAAAATTGATCGAGGAGTCCCCCTCCCCCGCCGTAGATGAGGCGCTCAGACAAAAAATGGGTAAGACAGCCATCAACATCGCCCGAGCGGCCGGTTATGTCAGCGCCGGCACGGTAGAATTTTTGCTTGATAAAGATAATAATTTCTACTTTCTAGAGATGAACACCCGCCTTCAAGTAGAGCATCCGGTCACTGAAATGGTCACTGGTGTTGATATTGTAAAAGAAATGCTCCGCATCGCCGGTGGTCGTAAAATGCCCTATACCCAAGATGATATCAACTTAAAAGGTTGGGCCATTGAATGTCGCATTCTGGCCGAAGATCCTTATCAAAATTTTATGCCCTCCGTCGGCCAGATAACCGGCCTCTCTATCCCCACCGGGCATGGTATACGGGTTGATAGTGGCGTCTATTTCAACCTGGATATCACGCCCTATTACGATTCTATGTTAGCAAAGTTGATCTCCTCGGGTGAAACACGCCCTGAAGCTATTTTACGCATGCGCCGGGCCTTAGAAGAGTTCAGACTGTCTGGTGTGAAAACCACTATTCCCTTCCACATCAAAATGATGAACCATGCTCGTTTCCAAGCGGGTCAGCTAGACATCAACTTCTTAGAAAATCACTTTACCATGGAGGAAAAATCCTCTTCAGTCTATATGAAGGCTGCCGCTATCGCCGCCACCTTGATCGCCCATCGGCGCAGCAAGGAAGCTATCTTATTAAACCAAGGGGGTCCCAGCCCCTGGCGGCTCTACGGCCGCCGGGAGGCGTTAGACAGGCGGCTACGCTAATAGTTAGAAAGAAACAGGTTTCAAGAAGATGAGATATATTACCACTGTCAACGACCAAGAATTTACTATTGATATCAATGATGATGGTCATGTCCAAATTGATGATGAACTTTTGGAGATTGACTTTCAAGGGATTCCAGGTACATCCTTATACTCATTGATTATCAACGGCCAATCGTATGAAGTGGCTGTTGATGACAACGATGAACTATATCAAGTGATGCTCAAAAGTACCCTTTACGAGGTTAAGGTTGAAGACGAGCGTACTCGTCGTCTGGCCGGGCTTGTAGGCGGTTCAAGCCCAATTGTAGGGGAGATCTTAATTAAAGCCCCTATGCCTGGTGTTATCGTTTCTATCCCCGTTCAGGAAAGACAAAAAGTTACCAAGGAAGATATCGTCGTTGTTCTAGAATCGATGAAAATGCAAAATGAGTTCAAGTCTCCTAAAGATGGGATTATCAGTAGCATTCGGGTTGCCCCAGGTGACAAGGTGGACCAGCATGCCATCATGGTGACAATTTCATAACTTGAACATCATGTGGCGACCATTTATAGGACCTAAGTAGCATTTTGGGCTGTCCTGATTGGTAAAAAGAAAAAAATATGATTTAATTAAAATGTTGTTATTAACATTATATCTCAGTCTATTCTGGGCTAATTAACTACGGGGAGGGTTTTGCGGAGTATAAATTTTTGGGCAACACGGGGGTTAAAGTCTCAAGTCTATGTTTTGGCACTATGTCCTTTGGGGGAGATGCTGATGAAGAAACCTCCGCTACGATGTTCCACCGTTGTCGGGAGGTAGGGATTAATTTCTTTGATTGCGTAAATGGATACCCCGTATGACACTTGAACTGCGTGCTGAAATCTCTGCTTTCTCCCCGGACTCCCCATTACAGATCGTAGTGAAGAGCTCTTCATGACTTCTCGAATCCGATAATGTAAAAACAGGCTATCAACTAAAATAGTCGGAGTGACCATTCAGGTATATCCCGACTTTTTGAAAAGATGGTATGACTTCTTATAATGCCAAGAAAATACCGATAACATTCTGTTAAGCAAATTATTTAATCACCAAACTATTGATAGCCTGGTATCATTGGTCAAAGTTTATTGGCCTATTTTTGATATGATATTGATTTGGAGGAGGATGCCGATAGCAAAGGTTTGAAAGGGGTAAAAGCATGGCAAGAATCCATGAATTACACATCGAAGGACATAAATTGGTGGCTCTCGCTTTCAATCCCGCTACTCCAGGAATGCCGATTATTCTTTTACATGGCATTTGCAGCTCAGTTTACTATTGGAATAGCGAACTGCTATCTTCTTTTATCCGTCAGGGGCCATGCTATGCCTTAAGTTTGCCGGGCCATTATCCGGCTATGTTTCGATCAACGTTTGAGCAAAAAGATCTAACCGCGGAGACAATTGCCCGGCTCTTAACAACTGCCATCCGTAAGTTAGTTGGGTGGCAACCGGTTATATTAGTAGGACACTCTACCGGAGGCTTTGCCGCCCTGGCTATGGCTGCCTATAGCCCCGATCTAGCCCACTCCATCATTAGCATTGCCGGTTTTGCCCAGGGACAATGGATTGGCGCACTCGGCACTTCCCAAAAACTGGTCCGGCGTGGTCTGACCGGTAATTTTTTGTTCAAGTTAGGATTTAAACTTAATTTAAGCACTCGATCCCTACATCGGGTCTCATTACGCGTTTTCACCTCGGACCCCCGCAAGCTCTTCGCTTATCCTCATCTTGAAACTGCCATCAACGCTTATTTTCCTTATATCAGACGACTTGATCTTGAAGCCATCATGAAATACTTCGCTGTTATGCCCGATATTGATATTAGTCCCTTACTCTCCGGCATCATTGCCCCCACATTGGCCTTAACCGGAGACCAAGATCCGACTGTGCCACCGGCTCAGTCTTATTTAATTGCCCAAAAGGTTCCTCAGGCCGATTTAACTATCCTTAAAGGAGCAGGTCATTTGCCTTTCTTTGAAACTCCTGCCGAATATCGATATGCAGTCAGGACATGGTTACGCCAACGAGTAAGCTAGCACTCGGTCAGATAAATTGGGGCTGTTGCTGGCATTGATATCTTCGTTTATTTAATCATCTAGAGGCTCAGCTTTCATCAGGCATATAATACATCATGCAACTCTAACACTCCGCCAGATTTGTACGGGTGAGCGCTAAATTTGCCAGATTTTTGACAAAAAATTAGCTATTACTCACCCTTTAGGCTCATTGATACCTCTAATACAGTCTGATATAATAACCTTGAGTTTAAAGATTACCTTCTTGTTAAGGATGAAAAACATATGCCTGCAATATCAACACCAAAACTGGCGGTTGATTGGTTAATATGCCATTTACGCTGGCCCTGGTTAGCGATTGCTATCCTTATTACCTATTTCACAGTTCCACCTGACCAAGGTGACAGGCTGACACTAGTTTATAGTTTAATTGGCGTTGGTGCTCTATATAATGCGATGATTTTAGCTTTACTATTTATTGGCTGGTATCCAAGTTGGATGTCTACAACAGCAGCCATCTCTGATACGTTCCTGGCCGTTGTTTTAATTTCGTTAACCGGCGGCTTTGCTTCATCGCAAATGCCTGTGCTTCTTTTTGTTGTCATCACTGTCTCGCTGCGCATTAACTCAGAAGCAGGACTTTTATCGGCCACGCCTATGGTCTTAGCCTTTGCGGTATCACTTATTCTCTCTAATACCGCTGGGCCTAATGACCTTATTACGACTTCGATCAAATCAATGACGCTTTTTGTTGCGGCTGGTATAGCTGGCTATGTTGGGCAAAAGCAACTGCAAAGCACAAGTGTGGAAAATCAGGCTGAAATCAAACGCCTTCGTATTGCTAACGAGCGGGCTAAAGCCATTTACGAAATGGCTAATACATTAAGTTCAACGCTCAATTATCGAAAAGTGCTCAGGGCGATGGTAGATTTGGCCTATATGGCTTTATCTGAAGTAGATAAAAGACAAAATGGTACTGGTGTTAGGTTTGACCGTGGGGCTGTGGGTATGGTCTTACTTTTTGAAGGCAAAGGCCGGACGGATAAATTGAAGATGGTGGCCGGACGGAATGTGCCCAGAATAGACGAAGGGACAACCGTTCCTGTCGAGCAAGGCGTTCTGGCTCAGGCCATCTACAAAGCAGAAGCAATTATAAGTAATGATCCCCAAAATGATCCTTCTCTAAAACAATTCGCTTCTTTGCAGCAGACTCGTTCATTAGTTTGTGCCCCTCTTCGGGCTGGCTTTGATACATATGGACTGGTCCTATTTGCCAGCCCTCGGCCAAACTTTTATACGGCTGAACATGCTTCTTTATTAGTTACTTTCTGCAACCAAGCGATAATCGCCTTACAAAATGCACAACTTTACGCTGATTTGGAACTAGAACAAAAGAAGTTGTTGGAAAAAGAGGCCCAGGCCCGTCGTGAGTTAGCCCGTAGTCTGCATGATGGTCCAACCCAGGCTGTGGCTTCAATTGCCATGCGCTTAGATTTTGTGCAAATGGTTCTAAAACGGGAAGGGGATATCAAGAAGGCCCTGGAAGAAATTACTGTAATCGAAGAGATTGCTCACAGAACTACCAAAGAGATCAGAAACATGCTTTTTACCCTCCGGCCGGTTGTCCTGGAAACGCAAGGTTTGGCAGCCGCCATTAACCAATATGCAGAACGGTTACGGGATCTGGATGCACTTGGCATAGAAGTAGACACTGACAAATATAACGGGCAACTTTCAACCGAAGAAGAGGGAGTGATATTCGCGATCATCGAAGAGGCGGTTAGCAATGCCAAAAAACATGGTAAAGCAGAGCTTGTCCAAATAAAATTGGACATTAAAGATAATTGTGTCATCGCCGAAGTAAGAGATAACGGAACGGGGTTTGACGTATCGTCCACTCAAGAAACTTATGATCAACGGGGCAGCTTGGGTTTGCTCAACATGAATGAGCGTGCCCGAATGATTGGGGGGCACTGTCACCTCAGCTCTACCGTCGGCAAGGGGACGACGGTCAGAGTAGAAGTTCCTCTAGAAAAACATAGAAATCTCGCGTAAAAATGAGCGACAGAATATTAATCATTATTTTATGTCTCTTATCCGTTATTACATTTGCAGGAAGCTATTGGTTGGCAGACAAATTTATCCAGGAAGAAAATTTCCTCTGCCTTAAACTCAAAACAAAATGGCTACCAACGATTCTACAAGCCATTTACTTTCTGGGGTTGCCTTACCTGACCCTTATAACGGGACTTTTGCCTGCTCGGTTCTTCGGCCTAAAAGGGATAGAATTTTTTCTTATACCTGATCTTGGACAACCTATTCCAAGTGTAATTGATACGTTATTTACGCAAATCGGCAATGTTTTGTTTACTTGGTTGCCTGATTTTGGCCCTATGGCTTCTACGAGTATGGTACTCGGAGCTATTTTTGTGCTGTATCTTGGATTTTACCTCCAAGCCATCAGGCCAGCCCACCCAACGATTTATCAATCTAAAGTCGGCATCGTTTTTGATGCTGTTCACTGGGCTTTTTATCGTGCTGCCATCTGGTTAATTGTAGGTAGTATCTATGTGGGTTTTTTGGGGGGGCTAATTTTGGTGCTGGTGGAATACACACTTGCCAATTGGTTGAGGAAATTTCCTACTTTATTACAACAACAATTTTTGTTGAGATTTAGTTTGGGATTGCTTTCCTCCATATCATTTCTATTTGTACCCAACTTATGGCTCACCTTAACCTTCCATGGAATTTTGACCATAGTGAGCGAAGGGATGTTCAAAATATTTAGTAACTCAAAAACAGTTACGGTATGAATTATTCAAAAGGTAGTAACGTCTGCCAAAAGGATGCTATTCATTTAGAGACAGCTTAATCGGCACACTGAAAATAAATCTGCTCCCCTGCCCTACTTCACTTTTCACCCATATTTTCCCCCCACAACGTTCTATCATCCCTTTTGAAATAGCCAATCCCAACCCTATTCCTTCGTATTTACGGTTTAAAGAGTCCTCTATTTGATAAAAACTATCAAATATTCGGTCGTGCTCTGTCTCAGGGATACCTATGCCATTATCAGCCACCTCAACCTCTATATTGCTATTATTGACCCAACCATCGATCCAAATTTGGCCGGCTGAGGGTGTAAATTTAATAGCATTTGTCACAAGATTCATAATAATTAATTCTAGCTTCTGTTTATCAGAATAAATAACCGGCAGGGGTGCCACAATTTTTGAACTGAGGGTAACATTCTTTTCTCGTGCCAGGATGGTCATATCTTGCACAATCTGGTCAATGATTTGATTCAGGTCAACTGTTCCCAGGGTTAAGGGTAATTGCCCACTGGCGATGTAACGCATATTGAGCAAATCTTCAACTAGAGAACGCAAACGCAAGGAATTTCGCAGAATAATTTTCAAATAACCTTTTTGAGTCTTATCTTCTATATCCTCTTCCAAGATGGAAGCATATCCCACGATTATAGCTAACGGTGTTCGCAACTCATGGGCAGCTCTATTGGTAAATTCGCTCTTCATATAATCTAAAGTTTTTAGCTCATCGTAGGCTTGCTGAAGGTTCTCAAATAAGCGAGCATTTTCGTAGGCAATGGTTGCTTGACCGGTCATAACACTTAAAAAATTACATTCGCTCTGGGTAAAGATTTGATTTCGTTTGGTCAGTAACAAAACTCCCTGTAATTTCCCCCCTACTCCCAGCAAAGGCGTAGCAACCATGCTTTTGACTTTCAAAACAGACAAAAGATCTTCCAATAACGCGTGCTCGTCATCTAATTCTTCTACTTCCAGGGCTATATCTTGCCATCCACCCCGCAAAAAAATGATTGTATCTTCTTCATCCTCTATGGCTAACTGTGCATTTTTGCATTGGATCGCCTTAACGAGTTCATCTCTATATTTCAGCAATACCTCGAGCCGTTTTGAAGGTATCTCTGATAAAGTCAGATGAGATATCACCCCTGACTCCTCGATCATATACAAAATGATATCACTAGCACCTATTTCTTGCCGAGCAAGATCCAAGATCTGTTGCAGAAGCCGCTTTGTTTCTACAGTACTCATTAAAGATTTATTGAATTCAAAGAGGGGGAGCAATGATTTTAAACGGATGTTTTCTTTGCGGAGACGCTCTTTTTCTAAAGCGCGTTCTACAGCTAAAATTAATTCTTCGGGGTTAAAGGGTTTTATAATGAATTCATCAATTCCCAATCTTAGGGCCTTGATGGCAGTTTCCATGGAGCTATAGCCGGTCATGGTAACACAAACAATGTCAGGGTTATTTTTTCTAACTTCCTTGGCCGTCTCCAAGCCATCAAGGCCAGGCATTTTAATGTCGGTTAACAGCAAGTCAAACCGTTCATCTTGGGCAAGTTGGATGGCCTCCACGCCACTATGAACGATTTTTACATGATATTTTTCTTCTAATACCCGGCGACAAACCTCCAGCACATAAGGCTCGTCATCTACAATTAGAATTTTCTCAATTGTCATACAGGAATTCCTTTATATCCTGAAGTCTCTTATCGCGGGCATATAAAATTTGATCTGAATGACATCATCAAAAGCTACCCAGCTATACAAGTTTACCATTTTGTCATAATGAGAAAAAATAGGAAATTTTGCCCCCAGCACCAAAGCTTGTTTTTGAAGATGCAAAAACAAAAGGCCAGGGCTATTGCTCCCTGGCCTTGATAATAGAAGATACGATGCAGTTATGTCAGAGATATTGTATGAAACATCCTTACGACGACCGCATTTAGAAGCAAACTGATCAGGCTTTTTTCTTGGAGTCATCAATGGCCGCCAAGGCCCGTAGAACAACGTTCTCTGCAGTAAAGCCCAATTGCTCATAAATAGTCTTATAGGGTGCCGACGCACCAAAACGCTCAATACTAATAACCTTGCCGTAGGGGCCAACCCAGTGTTCCCAACCTTGCCTCACCCCTGCCTCAATAGCTACGCGGGCTATAACCGAAGGAGGCAAAACCGAGTCTCGATAGCTGTCATTTTGTTTCGCAAACAGTTCCCAACTTGGCATACTGACCACGCGAGCGGCAATCCCTTGTTCAGTAAGAATAGTATGCGCTTCCACCGCTAATTGCACCTCAGAGCCGGTGGCAATTAAAATTACATCGGGGTAAACTTTATTTGTGTCTAACAAAACATAAGCCCCTTTGGCCAACCCGGAGGCGGGCGCCATATTAGTCCGATCAAAAATAGGGATACTCTGGCGCGTAAGGACTAAGGCTACAGGCCCTGTCCGAATCTCTAGAGCTACCTTCCAGGCCTGTGCTGTCTCGTTGGCATCAGCCGGACGAATAACCGTCAGATTTGGTATGGCTCGCAGCGATGCCAGGTGTTCAATCGGCTGGTGGGTCGGGCCATCTTCCCCCAAACCGATGCTGTCGTGCGTGAAGACGAGAATAGTCGGAATATGCGAAATAGCAGCCAGTCGAATGGCTGGGCGACTATAATCCGAAAAAACAAGAAAAGTGCCACCATAAGGGATTACCCCACCATGCAAGGCCATGCCATTTAAAATGGCCGTCATGCCATGTTCACGCACGCCAAAGTGAAAATTACGTCCGGCGAAACCATCATTGGCAAAGGCAGGATAGTTTTTAAGATAGGTATTATTACTTCCGGCTAAATCGGCCGAGCCACCGATCAAGTTCGGTAAAGCGGGAGCGATGGCATTCAAAACCTGGCCAGAAGCCGCTCGGCTCGCTATACCTTTCGAATCGGGCTTAAAGGTAGGCAAAGTTTCTTCCCAGCCCTCTGTCAATTCTCCCGAAAGGGCGCGCTGGAAAGCATCTGCCTCTTCAGGATAAGCCTGCCGATATGCCGCCAAACATTCCTGCCATTCTTTTTCCCAGGCTGTCCCTTGCTCGACGGCCTGCCGAAAGTGGGTTAAAGCTTCGTCGGGAACGTAAAATTCTTTATCTGGATCCCAACCGTAAGCTTGTTTGGTAAGCTTGACTTCATCTGCCCCCAACGGCGCGCCATGGGCCTCAGCCGTATCAACCTTGTTGGGGCTGCCATAAGCAATATGGGTTCGGCAGGCAATGATAGAAGGTTTATCAGTCACAGCCTGAGCTGCCTTAAGAGCTTCAACAACGGCAGCCCGGTCATGGCCATCAATCTGCTGAACATGCCAGTGATAAGCCTCAAAACGTTTCAAGCGATCTTCGGTAAAGGCCAAGTCGGTGCTGCCCTCAATCGAAATATGGTTATCATCATACAGAAAAATAATTTTACCTAGCTTCATATGTCCGGCTAGAGAGGCGGCTTCATGAGAAACGCCCTCCATCAAATCCCCATCGCTGACGATAGCATAGGTATAATGATTAACGATTTCATGGTCTGGGCGATTAAAGGTAGCCGCCAGAAATGCCTCGCTGATGGCCATCCCGACCGCATTGGCAAATCCCTGTCCCAGAGGTCCAGTAGTCGTTTCCACACCGGGTGTAAGGTGATATTCTGGGTGGCCTGGGGTTAAACTATCCCACTGTCGAAACCGCTTCAGCTCCTGCAAGGATAGATCGTAGCCGGTCAAGTGTAATAGACTGTAGAGGAGCATTGACCCGTGCCCCGCCGACAGGACAAAACGATCCCGGTTGGGCCAATCCGGGTTATGGGGATTATGACGCAAAAATTGGGTCCAGAGAACGTAAGCCACATCAGCCATGCCCATCGGCATACCGGGGTGGCCTGAGTTGGCTTTTTGGACTGCGTCGATGGCCAAGGTACGGATTGTATTGACACACAGTTCATCGAGCTTATGATCAGTCATGCCGTAAGATCCCTCCAAAGTTAATAAGTCAAGGTGTTTTATTCATAGGGTTAATCTATAAGCGTTATTTAAACCCGCCAGGCGCTACACGATTGCCTGCCTCAATCTGCGAATGTTTTCTGCGACTGAGGCCTGGGTATTAAAGATGGCCGAGCCAGCCACTAAAACCGTTGCTCCGGCTGCGACCACCTCAGGGATCGTCCTCATATCAATACCGCCATCAACTTCTAGAGCAGCTTCAGATTCCATTTCGTCCAGCATAGCTCGCAAGCGGGCAATTTTGGCTGTACTGCTTGGAATGTAGCTCTGGCCACCAAACCCCGGATTGACCGACATCACTAAGACCAAATCAACTTCTGGTAAGATTTCCTCCAAGGTGGAAAGTGGCGTAGCGGGATTGAGGGCAACCCCAGCTTTGAGGTTCAAAGATTTAATTTGCTGAATAGTTCTATGCAAGTGTGGGCAAGTTTCTACATGCACAGTCAGGCTATTGGCCCCGGCCTCTTCGAAATTGACCAGATAACGTTCGGGTTGTTCAATCATCAAGTGGACATCAAGCGGCAAACGGGTGACGGATCGAAGGGCGCGAACAATCAAGGGGCCAATGGTGATATTGGGGACAAAGTGACCGTCCATCACATCGACATGAATCCAATCGACTCCAGCCGTTTCTGCCTCTTCAACCTGTTCACCTAAACGCGCAAAATCTGCCGAGAGAATTGAGGGAGCAAGTTTGTATGACATTATTATTCTCCAGTTGGGACTGAGGGATAACTGACCAGTCTTTTTAGAGAAGCCTTACGGTCCCCATAATTAGGTAAAGTTATATCAACTTCGCTTCTTGGAAGAGGAGTATAAATGTACAAATCTTAAGACGTGATATCAATTTCGGTAAGGTACAGCACATCAAGTTAATGCATATAATTCGAATTCATTTTACCACATCCTGTCCGTTAACGAAAGCAGTGTTGAGCACTGTTTGAACGTTTGCTTAATTAAGGCTTACTTTGATATGATAGATTAGCGGTTGCATTATCAGATCATCTTCAGTCTACTTGATCCAGGAGCAGAGTATGAGTAAGCAGTATCCTGTCAAACCACCCGTGTCCATTGGCGGCGTTTATGAACATTCTTGCTATCACTGTAGTGGGAGCGGTCAGGAACCGGGCCTGGAAGATTTAACCTGCCGTGAGTGTGTTGGTCGTGGACGGCGCAGATGGCGGATTGAAGCATGTGAAGTGTGTAGAGGCAGCGGGCGGGCACCGAAGACGTTGGGGCTGCTGCGCTGCAAAAACTGTGAAGGTCGAGGCTGGAATGGCCGGGATGTGGGATAGCTGTATTTTTGTCTCCTCGGAAGCATGCTATAATCCTAAGAGTTTTTCAACAGTCATTTCTCAGGAGACATATGAAGAAAGATGGAGATAGAAGCCAAGTTCATCGTGCCTGACCGAGAAACTTTCGAGCGGCTTCAGGCGCTTGAGCGATTAAACAGCTATACCCTCTCAGATAAACAGGTTAAAGTAGTTCAAGATTCTTACCTGGATACCCCCGAACGAGAGCTTTTAGCCACCGGATATGCCTGCCGGCGTCGTGAACAACCGGAAGGATTGTCAATTACGCTCAAAGGTTTGGGCGGCGTCGAAGGCGCCATTCACCGCCGGGAAGAATATGAAATCGACCTCTCTACCGATCATCCCCCCGAAGCCTGGCCCTCTGGCCCCGTCCGAGACCGGGTATTAGAAGTTATCAACCAAGCTCCCCTCAATATCCTCTTCAGCTTAAGCCAAACGCGCCTGGTGCGTCAAGTGAAACAGGGTGAGCGGGTCGTGGCCCAATTGAGTTTGGATGATGTCCATTTGATAGTTGACGAAGCAGAACAAGCTTATTTTGAAGTGGAAATTGAACAAATCTCCCCAGGGACGGAAGAAGATTTAGCAAAGCTTGTGGCCTATCTGCAATATGAATGTCATCTACAACCGGAATCCCGCTCGAAATTTGAACGCGCTCTCGCTTTTGTCGACGCAGCAATGACCCGACAGGTTGAACCATAAGCGATGGCCTCCATAGCGAACCCGGAAAATGATGCCAGCGGAATACCTGCACCAATTTCGTACTGCTTGTAAAGGGTCACGTTACGCTCTGAAAAATTTTCAAGTTTAACTGATAGAGGGTTGACGAACCAGCCG